>Ga0182032_10000266_pt1 | contig 20217 bp, 12 predicted proteins | sample tim00Cox00000000_FD_125970 | JGI IMG/M metagenome (GOLD analysis project Ga0182032, IMG submission 125970) | Lab enrichment of tropical soil microbial communities from Luquillo Experimental Forest, Puerto Rico - timezero.00C.oxic.00.000.000 | ecosystem: Environmental > Terrestrial > Soil >... | reverse complement strand
TGGTGACCTGGCTTGTAGGGGGTCGTCAAATATGCTGAATCAGAAAGCGGTTCTACCTCCGTTTCGATTTGCGACGGCTGCCGAATCTCTGGATGTACCCGACAGCAACGAGAATTTGGCCGGCGCCAAACTATTCAACACACCTGTAATCGCTCTGGTGGTTGCCATCGGCTACTACCTCGGCTCACGAATTGGTTTTCTACTGACACCAGCCAGCACGCCGATTGCGACCTTTTGGCCTCCTAACGCAATTCTGCTCGGGGCGCTCTTGCTGACTCCTGCGCGAATCTGGTGGGTCCTTGTGTTGGCAGTGTTCCCAGCGCATCTTTTCGTTCAGCTGAGGGCCGGCATACCCTTATTGTCCGCGCTCGCATGGTTTGTTGGAAACACGGGCGAGGCGCTGCTAGGTGCTGTCTGTGTCCGAATCTTCAAGAAAGACAAGCCACTGTTTGAAAGCGTTTACGGTGTGGTCGTTTTCTTGGCCTTTGGGGTTCTCCTGCCGACACTGGCAACGTCGTTTTTGGATGCCGCAGGTGTGCTTTTGACCGGACTCGGTAAGGATTATTGGATGCTGTGGACCACCCGGCTAACGTCCAACATCGTCGCTGATCTGACCATCGTGCCGAGCATCTTGATCTTTGCACTCAAAGGGCCCTCTTGGTTCCGCCGAGCAAACTTTTCGGCATATTCTGAGGCAGCAGTGTTAGCGATCAGCACGGTGCTGGTCGGTCAACTCGTACTTGGCAGGGAAAGTGCCATAAGCAGTTTCTGGGCATTCACTTATGCTCCCCTGCTGCTCCTGATTTGGGCGCTACTGCGGTTTGGGTCCGGAGGAGCGAGTGCATCTCTGCTGCTTGTTGCATTGATTTCCGCCTGGAACACCATGCATGGACGCGGTCCGCTCGGGATGCAGTCTATGGTTTACGCTGTCTTGTCGCTTCATTTCCTGCTGACCGTGCTCGCCATATCATTCCTGTTTTCGGGCGCGCTGATCGTTGAGCGGCGAACCAGCGAAGAAACCCTGCGTGCCAAGTATGGCCATTTTATCCATGCACAGGAGCAGGAGCGTTATCGCATCGCACGAGAGCTGCATGACAACATTCTGCAGCGACTAACGCTTTTGGGCCTCAACCTCGATGAGCTCCGGGCTGCTTCGCTGGTCTTTGCGAAACCACCCCTGAACAAACTCTACGAGCAGATTTCCGATATTTCTAAATCTATTCGTGACCTATCCCACAACTTGCACCCTTTCATGCTTGAATACCTAGGCCTCCCCCTCGCTCTAAGAAAGCTGTGCCGGGATGCTGGCGCTCAGTGCGGCATCGCCATCGACTTCTCAGGAGACAATCTACCGTCTCCTTTGCCATCAGACGTTGCAAGCTGCTTATTTCGCGCCGCCCAAAAAGCCTTACAGAACATCGGACAACACAGCCAGGCCAAAACTGCTCTCATGGAGCTGAGGCTCGCCTGCCGGGCAGTGCAATTGCGAATCTCCGATGACGGAGTCGGCTTGGGGAGCAGCGAAGGCGCTGGGCTGACACTCTTGCGCGAGCAGCTCCTCGCTCTGGACGGTACGCTCCACATCAGGTCTCTGCCCTCAAAGGGCACAGTTATCGAAGTGTCCGTGCCGCTCAAGGCATCTCCTTGAATCCCAGCCAGGCTGGATCCGGCCTCCAAACGAACCCGCGCTCTCCTGAATGTTTGTGGCCCATCCTCGCCTGAGAGCCACGGCCATACGACTTGAACTGCCCCATTTTCTCGGCAGACCTTGCTTATCCCTCCACAGCGCCAGGCTGGTACTTCTAACAGTTGGTGGCTCTTGAGGGGAACGCCACGATTACCGTTGGCCTTGGAGGCCTGCGTGAGCTCACTTCGCATCTTATTTCTGACCACGCAGTGTTCGAGCGAGCTCAGAAAATGGCGTGTCTTTTTGCTTTTTGTCCTGGGTCTTTCCCTTGCGGCGTGTAGTGGTCGAGTTGGGTCGAGCGTGGCAGGCGGCCAAGGGGGCGGTACAACATTGATCGTTACACTTCGTGCCTCACCCCTGTCACCTCCTTCTAGTACTAACCTTCTTGCTTTCAGGACAACGGTGCTGGGGATTTCTCTGATTCCATCGACGGGAGGTTCCCTAAATGTGCCCTTGAATTCCGATCTCTACCGCGTAGATCTGACCAGGCTGCAAAGCGACACGGTCCTTCTCGCGTTGTCGGATGCAATTCCAGCTGGAACCTACACGAGTATGGCGGTAAGCCTCTCGAATTCCGCGGTCACCTCTTGCACGCAGACTCAGGGAATAACGGGGTGTGCGGCAGGCAGCGTAAGCACCTTGAGCGGTGGACCGGCCATCCCGGTAATCACAGCGGCGCCGTTTCCCCTGGTTGTCACTCGTGGACAAAGCATTGGGCTGGCAGTCAACATAAATGTCGCGAATGCGTTGACTGTGGACGAACACACGCAGGTCATCGAGGGCGTAAACCTGGGCGCAGCTAACGTTTTGACCGCCGCCATGCTTCCACCCTCATCGAGCAGTCTACCGTCCTCGACATTGGACTTTGTTGAAGACGTAACCGGAGTCGTTTCGTCGGTTGATGCGGCTAAGCAGAGCGTCACGGTCGAAACAGCTACGAAAGGCTCAATCACCGCCATCGCCGGACCTGCAACGACCGTATCTCCCAATTGCACGACGTTCAATCTTGGCAGCGCGTTTACGTGTGCAAAGCAAGGTCAAGTAGCCAGTCTCGAAACGGTTCTGAATGCCGATGGCACATTCACTCTCTTGCAATACGATCCCTTGGGAACCACCGCCGGCGACTGGATCGAGGGCGTCATTGGGCTGCCGCCTTCGTCGTCTACAGAATTTCAACTTATTACAAATGACCTCGTTCTTGCGTCCGCCAATAGCCTTATTGGGAACAACCTCGAATTAGGGGCTCCTGTGAAAGTCACCTTGGCGAACCCTAAACCGTTTGTGGTGGATACCAAGGACCTTGTTGTTCCGAGTACGTCTTTCAGTGGAGCTACAGACGCCTCTGTTCTGACGCCCGGCCAAACCCTTGCAGTCCGTGTTATTTCTTTCACACCAGCTTCCGGCACCGCCCCGGCAGCTGCCAGCGCGGATTTCGTGTACCTCCGTTTCACTCGCGTCACCGGAAGCGTGGCCAGTGCCGCTCCTCCCAACGCTTTCACCATGCAATCCTTTCCACCGTTCCTCGGGCTGACCCTTCCTGTGACCGTACAAGTGTCGAGCGGCACGTCAAATACGAATTTTGACGGAATTACCGACGCAAGCGGTCTGGTTTCCGGGCAAACCGCCTCGATTCGAGCGCTCTATTTTGGTCCTCCGACGGGCTCAACACCGACGCCCAATCCCTTTAGTGCGGCGAAGGTGCGAATTCATTGAAGACATCCGGTTTCCCACATAAACTCGCAAGGCGGGCCGGTCGAACGACCATCAGGGTCGGTATCCCGTTTTCAAGAACGGAGCCTTACGGCGCTTCTGGTAACGTTCTCGAGAATCCTGGCACGGTGGTGCCACGGTTCCTACTAAATTCTTTGTTTAGATTCAGTTATTCATTTCCGATTACCCGAGGTACAGGTTTTATTGGAAACCAGCTTTGCGTGACCGGGGCCCAACTGTAATTCTTGACAGTATTCTCGGGGCTCGCTGACACCCATGCTGCGTCCTCCCCAGCGAGAAACATGCTAGGAGGGAGACATGCAGAGTGCTTTTGAATCGTGGGTTGGTCAACACGTGCTCGTGCGACTAATCCTGGGGAAAATCAAGGTAAGCCTGCGCGGGATTTTGTTGAAGGACCGAACCGAGACTCTGCTGATGGGACCTGAAATTGGTTCTGAATTGGAAATCCCGAAAAAGGTGATTTTGGCTATAGAAGAGGTGGGTGCCGCTCACCTCCCTGTCTTGCTCGCGCCTTTTGGAAGGTCAGCTCGCTCGAACTGGCACGTAGGATGGACCAACCCGTTCAGATGCTTACCGTGTCGTTAGGGTTCAAAAACCGTCGCGCTCCGCTACGGCAGACTTTTCCACAGATTTTCACAACCACAGATTTTCACATTGACAGAAGGGCCCGCAAAACCCTAGCCTAGCATGCCGCGGGCCTGCGCGAGGAATCCAGGGGCCCAGTCTGGGGACCTCCAACTCGGCTGAATTCTTTACCTGACAGGAATGCTCTACCGGAAACGGTTAGGAAGCAATTTCGCGGTATGTTGCCCATGCCCGAAGCAGGCTGATGCCCATCCGCATTCTCGTCGTTGATGACTTCGACCCCTGGCGCCGATTTGTCTCTTCAACGTTCCAGCAACGGAAAGATTTACAGATCCTCCTCGAAGTGTCTGACGGCCCAGAGGCGATTTACGGCAGCGAAGATTTGCGCCCAGACTTAGTTGTGCTGGATATTGGACTTCCAACGCTGGATGGGATCAAGGTTGCGCAAAGAATTCGTGAGGTTTCGCCTGCTTCGAAGATCCTCTTTTTGAGCGAAGAGCACTCTCCCGATGTAGCAGAAGCGGCCTTGCAGGCTGGCGGGGCCGGCTATGTCGTCAAGTCCGATGCGGGACGGGAATTGTTAGCTGCGGTGAAAGCGGTTAGTGAGGGCAAGCGGTATATTAGCACCAGATTGGTGGGCCAGTTTTTTTTCACCACGCCGAACGACGACGCGTCGGAAGATTTCAGCCGCCACGAGCTTCAAATCTATCCGAACGATGCCTCACTCTTGGATGGCTTCGCAAAGTTTATCGCTAGCGGTTTAAACGCCGGCGATGCGGTTGTTGTTGTGGCGACGGAGACTCATCGGCAGGGCCTATCTCAGAAACTGCAGACTCGAGGCTTCGACCTGGACGCACTGATCAGAAGCGGCAGCTATATTTCCACCGACGTTTATAAAACTCTCTCAACATTCATGCGCTATGACCAGCCTGACCCAGCCCGACTGGAGGATGTGCTAAGTCGCCTGGTTGAGACAGCCAGCAAGGCGCGCACGGGAGCGACGCGACGCGTTAACGCTTGCGGTGAATGCGCTCCCCTTTTATGGACGCAAGGCAAGTTGGATGTGGCGCTGCGGGTCGAAGAGCTCTGGGATGAGGCCGCCCTCAAGCATGGTTTAAACACTTTGTGCGGTTATCTGTCGGGAACTCTCGAAGGCGAGAAGGGCCACCAGAAATTTCAGGAAATCTCCTCGATTCACTCAGCAGTTATTCCCTATCAGTTTTCTTAGATCTGCGGACCGATGCGCAACGCAATTTGGTCAAGCTCAGCCTGTTTGTTTTGACAGTTTCCATAGATGCCCGACGAGAATAGCGTGCGAGTGGTGCAACCGGTTACCTCTCGAGTCATATCGAGCCTGCGGTGAGTTCCGGTAAAACTGGCGCAATTCTGGAGAAACAGTGAAGCGCGAAGTACCATCGGGGGCTTTCCCGTTTGTCTTTGCTGTCACCCTCACCTTCGTCTCACTGGCTTTCGTCCGCTCGCCCCGGTTAGCTGCTGCCCGACAGTCTGCCACACCCGCCGATCAGGGAGTCTCGAAATCTCAGCCCGACGATGTCAAGAAAAACACTTTAGCTATCCCCTTTAAGCCTTCGCAAGGCCTGCACATCGATGTCGACCTCGCTCTCGTAAATGTGGTCGTTACGGATCCCGACAATCGCTTGGTTAGTGGTCTCGATCCCGATAATTTCCGCGTTTTTGAAGACAATGTCGAGCAGGAAATCGTTACTTTTTCCTCCGAGGACATCCCCATTTCAATCGGCGTGATCTTTGACTGCAGCGGCAGCATGAGCAACAAACTCGGCAAGGCTCGCGAGGCTGCCATCCAGTTTCTCAGGACCGCCAACCCCCAAGATGAATTCTTTCTCGTAAGCTTTAGCGAGCGCGCCGAGCTCACCAGCGACTATACCAATAGCGTTGAGGCCCTGCAGGGCCGTATGATGCTCACCACGCCAAGGGGTCGCACTGCTCTCCTCGATGCTATTTATTTGGGGCTCAGTCAGATGCGGGGCGCGCACAACGCCAAACGTGCCTTGCTGATCATATCGGACGGTGGCGATAATCACAGCAGGTACGGCGAAACCGACATCAAACGGCTGGTCAAAGAGGCCAATACGCAACTTTATGCCATCGGCATCTTTGATCCGCTTGGATTTCGGAGCCGCACGGAAGAAGAACTTAATGGCCCCTCGCTATTGGGCCAAATCACCGAGATGACCGGCGGGCGGGTTTTCGCCGCTGAGAATCTCAGCGAGTTGCCCGACATCGCGACGAAAATCGGCATTGAGCTTAGAAATCAATATGTCCTGGGTTATCGCCCAAGCAACAAGGACCACGACGGCCGCTGGAGAAAAATCAAGATCAAGCTGCGCCCTCCAAGAGGGCTTCCGCCCCTAAGCGTTTACTCAAAGACAGGCTACTACGCCCCCAACCATTAACCTCGCACTCCAAGTTTCCGTACGGAATTCCACAGCGCGATGGCCAGGAAGTCTTGTTTCCTTTTTTGCGGGCAGTCTGACAGACCATGCGAGCATGTACGGTGTGATTTTGGCACAGCCGATGTTCTGCTTCACCGGGCCCATTACCCCGGTGGATACACGTGCTCAAGGGGATTGCGTAGGGCCAGGCGAGGTTTGAATTGAAGATCCCAGATTCGATGACGTTCGGAGATTCCTCGTGCGGAGAATCGCGGATCAGGGAGTGGCTGAAGCGTAGTTCGGAGCGCGTGGTGTTAACTTCCGAAACAGGAATTCCTGTAAGACGTTTGTCGCCGCAGATGAGCCAATCCCGATCAAGGCATTTTCGACCGTTAGTGCCCCTCGGCCTCGATCTGCAGCCGGTGGATAATACAGATTCGCGATTCCGGCGGAGGCAAAGCCACCAACAATGGCCGAGTAATTGGCCTGCCAGCGTCCATTGTCGCTTTTGCAAATTACCGATGCGGCGAGCGCGTAAAGGATCCGAGAACGGACAGTCCCTGTTCCTTTATAAAAATATCGCGGATCTTGTTTAAAGACTGAGGGAAGTATGGCATCAGCGAGAAAGGTTCCTGTTACGGAGTCTGCGTAGGCGGCGGCGAATCGCTTGGCATAGCCCTGTGCACCTTGTCCATATCCAGGAGAAGAATTTGCCGCTTGCTCCATTCCCGCAGTACCCGCGGCCACAGCAATGTTGACAGGATCGCTTGTGGCCTTCCACGCAAGCTTGAACTTTTGCTTCGAGCTAAGTGGAGGTGCAGCAGGGTCATAGGTGACATAGAAGTTTGGAAGGGCACCGAATATACGCTGCTTTTCTTGGTCCTTAATCTCCGCCTCTGCGAGTTCTTTCTGTGACATAGAGACCCGCACATTTGTCACATTGGTGGCGACGATGAGCATGACCGGCGGAACGACGTAGCTCTCTCCCGAACTCAGGGTCCCCGAGTATGTCGTCGATGCGAAGCCCGCGTGCGTGATCGTCAACTGAAACAGCCCGGGGGTTACATTGCTAGCAGAGAATTGCCCGTCATCGTCTGAGATGAGCTCTTGATCCGGGCACCCTTCGCGCGAAAGCTTGATGTGGGCTCCGGAGATGAGTGCTTCGGTTCCATCCACAATGGTTCCGCTGATGGTGCCACCGAGTTCCTGGCCTGGCGGTTGCTCATCAGCGGCTGATCCCGTTTCTGTCGACTTAGGTCGGGAAACTTGCGGTGTCTGGGCTACGGCAGACTGCTGAGCTAGAACCGAAACTCCTAAAGACGGCAACAGTCCTACGCTCAACAAAAAGGCTCTTAGCCGACGCGAAAACTTGCAGACGTTAAAGCCTCGGAATTTCATGCAAAAGCCTTTTTGCCAGAATTGGTCACTGCCGAAACGGACCCGTGGTCGGTTTCTCATGAGGCCTTATCAACCTTCGCTCGACACATCCAGCACAGCCGGGAATCGATGCCTTCCGGTGAAGCATCTGAAATTCTCGTGTGGATTCTTCCCGCACCGTGCCGCACGGTCACTAAGAGATGGACCCCACTTCTTCCAAGAAACAGCGATCTGCCGGGACTAGTTCTCGGGCTTTGGATCATTGGCTGACCACTTCGAAGCTCCCAAGTCGACTTATCGAACCCAGGCAGGGGGCGCCGGTCTCCTGAGCAATGCGTAATAAACCCTGAATCCTCCGCGGCAAAATGGCCCTGCCAAGAATTATCCGCTGCGCGAGATCTCGTCAGAACCGACAACTCGTCCCGCGAGACACAATTAGCGGCCATCGATCGCATGACCGGCCTCGGCGAAGATAAGAGAGCCTCGTTGAGCGAAACACTGGTAGAACTTACAGTTCTGTGGCGCTCTGGATTGGCTTTGCGGCCAGGACACACCGCAAGGTTCGGTAAGAATGCGCGGTCCCGAGAAGATGTTCAGGTACTTGCCGTCAGGCAGTTGCGGTACTCCTCTTGGCATCGTCGGTGCCTTGCCCCAGGGTGCCCGACAGCGGAATCCGCGCTCGAATTTGCGTGCCATGCGACACCTCAGACACGATCGCCAGGTGGCCCCCCACCAATCGCAGGCGCTCGCGCATGCTAATTAAGCCGAGGCCCACATCTGCCTTAGCAAACGCAGGGTCAAACCCAGCGCCAGCGTCCGAAATACAAAGATCGACTCGATCGCCACGACGCGTCAGTTCTACCTTAACTTCCGACGCCCCGCTGTGTTTTACAACGTTTCTCAGCGCTTCCTGCACGACTCGAAAGAGACAGAGGCTTATGTCCTTCGGGACCTGTTCAGGAATGTCTTGATGAACAAATTGCACTCGAAGGTTGTGCTGCAATGAAAATTCTTTGCAGAAACTCCCCACCGTGGTCACAAGCCCCAGCGTGTCTAGCCTTGACGGATGAAGCTGGTGGGAGATGTCATGGAGTTCAGACGAACATTCTGAAGTGAGCTCCACAATGTTGTTTAATTCTCGTCGCGCCTTGGACGGAAGCTCAGCCGTCTCGTGTTTGAATCGCTCGACGTTAATCTGGAGAAGGGCCATCCGCTGCCCCAAATCATCGTGTAATTCTCGAGCAATGCGGGCGCGCTCTTCTTCCTGCGCATGGATCAGCCTGCCGCTCAATTCGGAAAGCTCTCGTTCCGCACGCACCCTCGCCGTGACGTCCGCCACCATGCCTATCATTCGCAGCATCTTGCCTTGCTCGTCGAACTGCGCACGGCTGTTCCGTTCTACCCAGATTACCGTACCGTCCGCTCGCACCATGCGATAAGTGATTTGAAGATTGGGCTTCTCGGGACGAAGCTCTCTAATCGCGTACTTAAGCCGTTCGAGATCGTCGGCGTGGACGTTGGTCAATATTTCCTCACCAATCGTGCTCACTCCCGGCACCATGCCGAGAATCTCCGCGCTCCCCGACGTCCGAACCATGACATCGGTGGCGACGTCCCATTCATAGGCGAACATTTTTCCGGCCCGACTTGCGAGACGAAACCGCTCTTCGGTCTTCCTTAGAGCCTCTACATCCCTTTTGTGTTCCTCCACAACGCCCGCCAGAACCATGAAAGGAGTCGCAGTGCAAATGAGAAAAAGCTGTATCGAGAGCATGCTGTTGAATGGAACGGGGTCGAGGAAAGGTCCGCGGCCGTGAACTGCGCCCCAAATCGATAAAAAGGCAACAATGATCACCGCAGAGCTGATCCCAATCGATCCGAACCGCAGCGCGGCCCACAGCAAAAATGGCACGAGAGAGTAAAGCAATACCGGCCAGCTGTTCCCGACGGCGGCTGTGAAGCTAAGGTAGCTCAGAAAGCCCAACCCGGCGAACAGCGTCGCCGCCTCCAGCTGGTAGGAACGTGGTTTTCGCACCCAGGAACGCCCGTTACTGACCCAACTCAAGACCGCCGGAGTCAAAGTGAGGAACGCTAGCACCTCGGAAAAAAAAGCAATCCCCCAGCTATTCCAATAGCCGCCGCTCCGGATGCCAGGCGCGCTTAGGAATGCTGCTGTGAATGGCGCAAGGATCACGGCAAAGCACAGGTATTTGGCCAACGCCTCTACGCTATTTAGCTCGGGAGTCTCTCCGAGGAAATAACGAAGACACAGTGCGGCGATAAGGACTTGCACCACATCGGCTGGAAGGAACCAGGCAATCGAACGAAGGGGCACCCCGGCCTGCAAGTCGTACAGGGCAAACGATGCAAGGGCCACGGGGAGGAGTATTGGCCAAATCTTTCGCGGAACCAGCAACAACACTGGCACCAAAAGGGCGCAACCCGGCCAGAGCGGCCAGATCGTATGAGGATGCATCATCAAGACCCCTTCCAGTCTTGGAGCGAGGTAAGACAGCGCGGCCACGAGGCACACAAACATCGCGGTTTGAGGAGGGGAAATCGATTTCCGGTGATTCCACAATGGACGACTACGGCCGGTTTCCACGGTTTACCTCCCGATCTCGCGGACCGGCGCCGGCTGCGACCGACACTGCTGGTCGTGTTTACAACAGGAAGTGTACCGCTGCCATATCTTAGCGGTAGTAATTATACGTCGATCTGAATCAGCACGTCACTCCGGTTCCGCTTTTGTACACCGGACTCGCTGGCCACGAGCATTGAAGAAATTCTGCTGGGGCAAATGAGCGTGTTTGGCCGCAATGGATGCGATGACTGCCGGTTTTCAAGCCGCGCCGGAAGTTCCAGACGTAAACCGCCGACAGGAACTAGAACGCTACTTGCACTCGGAATTGGATACTTCGCGGACTGTTCGCCGGACTGGCCGCGTTAAACGTACTGCTTTGGATGTTGACATACTGTGCGGGGTTGTTGGTGCCGAACGAGAAATTGTCCGTTATGTTCCAGTTTGGATGATTGAAGGCGTTCAGGAATTCGGCATAAATATTAAAGCTCACCTTCTCGTAGAGGTGTATCGATTTTAGAAGGGAAATGTCCGCGTTCGCATACATCGGCCCGGTCAGGAAAATGAACTGTCCCAGTTGGCCAGGCGTAGTGACCGGCAAAATGGGTTGCGCGCCGTTTGCAAATAATTTTGGGTTCAAGAAAACGACAGGTTCACCCGGAGTTGGTCCGGAGAAGACACCGACGTTATTCTGCAACTGGCTTGCCGTAATTCCGTTCAGGACCACACCCGAGTCAGAAGCCACCGGAATATTGTAAAAGTTATTATGGAAATTGAACGCGTTAAACCCACCCTGCAGCTTGAAGTTGCGCCCCGACTGTGCTGTGACAATCGTTCCGGCTGTCCAGCCTCCAATGACTTGATTCACAAGCGAACTATGAGTCTTGAACTGGCGGCCGGTGCCGAAAGGCAAATCATACGTGCCATAGATTCGGAAGACATGTCGCAAGTCGTAGGGAGAGGGTCCGCGACTCAGATTGGGATTGCGCAAGGTGATGAAGTTCATCACCGCCTGATCGGCCGTGAAATAGTCTCCGATGTAGCGGTTGGTAAAGGCGTGGCTGTAGGTGTAGTTGGTCATCAGCATAAGTCCACGTCCCACAGGATGCTTTACCTGCACCTGAAGGCCGCTGTAAGACTCGCTTCCCGGGTCCGACAACAAGAGGATGGGTGCTCCCGCGGCGAAGGGGTTCATCTGGAAAAAGTTGCTGGGATATTTCCCTGCGCCATATCCGGCACACGGGCTAAACGTGGTTCCTCCGACCATGTTGCAGAGAAAGGTGGCGGTTGATGCCAGCTGATTGGCCAGCGCGCCGGCCTGGCCTTGCTGCAACAGCGGGATAAATTGCGTGTTCGTATAGCTCGAACTCAACAAGGAGCTGTCTGGCTGTGCGGCGCCGGTTCCTCCAAAGGCCGCGTCGAAGATGGGCAGTGGGGTTTGTCCGGTGTAAGCTTGGTATTGGAAGCTCGGTGAGCTGGCGCACGAGGGATTTGCTAGGCAGACTTGAAGGTTTTTTTGCGCGTTCTTGAACTCGTTCAAGAAGCCGTTTTCGAAGATGTTCACTTCGTTCAAGTCCGTATTGGTCCACATGTGTACGGAATGGTTTCCCACATAGTTGATCTCCAGGACCGTGGCTCCGGGAAGCTTCCGTTGGATTCCGAAGTTCCAGCTTTGCACATAGGGAGCACGAATCCTGGGATCGACTGTGCCGAACGGCTGACCACCGAAGGTAAACGACGACATTTCGAGCGGGAAAGCGAACGTTGCGGGGAAGGCGTTGGGGGTAACCGTAGAATTGAGGTCCAAGGAACCCGGAGGGAACTGCCCTTGGCTGGAACCCGGAAAATAGAATACCGTTTGTGTGGGGCCGGGATTGCCGAAAAAAGTGGCCTGCTCGAAGGTTGTCCATCCTTCGTCATAGCGGCTAATTCGATATCCGCCGCGGATCACCAGATTATTTGTCCCCGCCAATTTCCCGAGAACGCCACTTTGCCACGCGGGATTCCATGCAAAACCAAAGTTAGGCGCCGGCTGCTTCAGGTCGGCCGAATACGGCGAGGGCCTTAAGGTCACTACGGGATTGAGGGCCCCGTTCAACTCTCCGGGTTTGAACAGATGTGTGGACGGGCCGAGCAAGTCGGCATAAGTGGGGCTGGCGTTGAAGTTGTTGGTGTTGTGGATGGGGCCGGTCAGCTGCCAGCGAAACCCGTAGTTCAGCGCTAGATGAGGCGTGAGCCGGAAAGCATCCTGAAAATACAAGCCACCCACCGTCTGCTTTTCGAGGTAGTTCAAAGCGCCCGCAACCTGGTATTGTCGGGTCTGGCTGTCGACCTCGTTAAAACCGAAAATTCCGGTCAGTCTCCCCACCAGAGTCCCGTAAAAAGCTTCCGCGTTCAAGAGATCAGTCGCGTTGTTGATAGCCGGAAAATTCGATGAATTGAACATGGCGAGAGCAGGGTCAAGGCTATTGAGACCCACCGAATACGTGGGTGGGGAGTTGGATTCAAGTTCGTGCATTGTCGAGAGGCGGTAGTCGCCGCCAAATGTAAAGTTGTGCCTTCCATGAGTCCAACTCACGTTGTCATAGATGTTCCAAAGAGGATTGTTCCTGGGCAGCGGGAAAATGAAGCTAGGTATAATCGGTTGGAATAGCGGCCCCTGGCCACCCGCGAGCTGTGCCGAGGCAATCTGTCTGTTTCCCTGCGACTCGAACGCCTTGAAATTGTTGCCTGGGTTGAATTCCTCGACCGTACCGAGAACACCAAAGTTGAATTGGTTCACGAGCTTGGGAGTGATCGTCCAATCGAATCCCAGCATCCCCGTGTAGTAAGTCGATTTGAATCCGTTACTAACGAAGGTGTCGCCGGGATAGGGTTCGGTATTGGCAATCTTCCGCCAATACAGATCCCAGGAGCCGTGGACGGCGAGAGTCGGCTTGACCTGATAGTCCAAACGCGCGGTGGGATATCGGTTGGTGTTGCTCTGCCGTTGAAAGAAGCTGAATTGCGTCATATAGGGCAGGCCGGAGACCGCTGTCAGCGTTTGATTCTTAGAGAAACCGTTTATCTGCGAGAATGTGTTGCCGATGGTTGTGTTGATGGCGGAAGGGAATCCATTCGCCGCTGCGAGGTTCAGCAGATTGACAGTATGCTGGGCGTTGTCCGTGCCGTTGTACGTGAAGATCCCCTGTTGTGCGGATAGTGTCGGAATCAAAAGCGAAGTCGTGCTGGAAAACGGATTGTCTTCCTCTTCGTAATGGAAGAAGAAAAACAGTTTGTTTCTCCAGATCGGCCCGCCAAGGCTTCCACCGTAATCATTTAGATGGAAAGGGGCCTTCTTGATTCCCAATGCGTTGTTCGTGTAGCTGTTGGCATTGAAATAGCTGTTCTGTGCCTGCCAAAAGGCGTTGCCGTGAAAGTCGTTCGTCCCGCGCTTGGTGACAAACCTGAGTTGCACCGAGCCCTCGGCGCCAGCATCCGCCGTCAGGCTATCGGTTGACACGGTAACCTCATCAAACGCTCCCTCACGCAGCGGTGCAGCGGTATAAAAACCCGTGGTCGAGGTACGATACCGTTGGAAATTATTGTTGACGCCATCCACGGTTATGTTGATCGCGGCATTGGGCAAGGCGTTATAAGTCGTAAATCGTTGGTCGCCTCCACTTTGTGCGCCCGGAACAAGCTGGGCAAAAGGCAGGACGTCCCTCCCCCCCAAGGGGAGATTCTCGATTCCTTGGGGACTGATGGTGGAAGAAAGAGTGTTGGAGGTCGTCTCCAAAGCTTGCGCTTCTGCGGACACTACCATCGTCTCGGTGGGCTGGCCTACCTGCAATTCCACGCGGAGATCCGTCGTTCTGGCTGCGGCCACAACCACGTTCTCATTGAGCGCGGCGCGAAATCCATTCGCCTCCACCTTAAGTTGATAGGTGCCGGGCTGAACTACCGGGAAGATGTATCCCCCGAACTCGCCGCTTGTGACCGCTTGCGTGAAGCCCGTTACCGGCTGGGAGAGTGTGATCGTCGCACCTACCACCGCCGCTCCCGAGGGATCCACGACCGTCCCCGAAACCTGACCGCTCGTGCGCACTTGGGCATGTACTAGATTGGCCCAAGACAAGAAGAGAAAAAGGATCACTGCCTTAGAAGATAGAAGTTTGGACATCGCTACCTCCGTCTGCTGACACCTTGGCCTGCCCGGTGCGAGACTGACCGACCGGCTAAGAAACCACCCGCTAACCTTGGGAGCCTTCACCCCTTGCAAGGAGTGGCTACTGTATACAATCTATGATATACAGTGTCAAGCCACCCGTATCGCTTTTGGCTGGGAGGCGTTATTTCAACCTTTGGACGGCTTAGCTAAGATCTCGTCACCATGCCGCTTAAATAACCGGGCGCTCCGACGTATGTTCTCCATTGCATTCAGTCCAGCCAAGACCTTCGGCTATTGCTAGATGATGCAAATGTCCAGAGCAATCCTGCATTCGTTAAAGGGAAACAATACGTCGCCTATCCCGCGACAATCGCTCGGTGCGGCGGTCGTTGAGCGACTCAGGGACAAAATTCTTGGCGGGGAATTGCTCGAAGGCGAGCAACTTCGCCAGGACGCCATTGCCGCTGAATTCCAAATCAGCCGCATTCCCGTTCGCGAAGCGCTGAGCCACCTCGCTGCCGAGGGATTGGTCACGCTTGTCGCCAACCGCGGTGCCGTAGTCTCCGCCCTTTCGCCAGAAGAGATTATGGAGTTATTCGAGACGCGCGCCGTGCTGGAGTGCTACATGCTCCGCTGCGCCATCCCAGGAATGAGGCCGGAGGATTTCCAGCGCGCGGAAGACATTCTCCGGCGGTATGAGGAATCTCTCGAGAGGGACTCCGAAGTGGAATCTTGGGGGCGCTTAAACTGGAGTTTCCATTCCGCTCTTTACGCAACCGCCAATCGAGCGAAGATGCTGGCCCTCGTCAAAAACCTGAACGTCAACTGCGATCGCTACACCCGCCTGCACCTTGTCGTGACGCGCGACCAGCACCGTGCCGGCCAGGCGCACCGCGAGCTTCTTGAAGTTTGCAAGACGAAAGACCCTGAATTAGCCGCCGCGGCTCTGTGGCAACACATCACCGACGCTGGACAGTACTTAAAGGAGTTCATCAAGCGCCACCGTGAGCAGCAACCGTAGGCGGTGGCCAAGGCCTCGTCGGCCGGTTTCACCATCGATGCACTAGTCGACCTCGTCTGCGCGGATTATGCGAATGCCAAATACGCCGGGAATGTCGCCGCCCGCGGATGTTTCGAAGCGCACCGTCACCTTCTGCTTGCCTGCGATCAACTCGGGAGGAATCGCGTAGGCGACGTCAAAGAAACGCACGTCCTGCTCGGGGCTGCGTCTTTCCGTGGCTTGCTCTCCGAGTTTCTTACCCTCCACCAAGATATCAAACGAGCCTTGCCTGCGCGCGTCGTTGCTGAAGGTGACCACCAGGCCCATGGGATGACCAGCCTGGACCGGCAGATCAAAGGAAAACCATTTGGTGCCACGCCGGCCGTAGCGCTCCGCGAGTTGAACCGGGGATGTCTCTTCTCCTTGTTCGTTGAAGTCGCGCTCGGTCTCGGTTTGCCCGGGCTGCGCAAACGCTATTGTCGCGGCCACCAGCTTTTTTTGTTTTTCCTGTTCGGCGGCGAGCACTGCGGCCTTTCTCTTCCACTGTTCGGGACTGTACATATCCCAGTAGATCTCGTACCTTCGCCGGGGTAGCTGGTAAAACGGGACCAAGGTGACGTCCGTGGCCAGGCCGACTCCCGAGGTCACAAATGTTCCTGGCTTTCCGTCGACTGGTTTCAGAAGATTCTCGACCGGTTGCGCGTCGGCTACGAGCACCGGCGCGGGGCTAATGCTGCTGGCGTCTCGCCGCGTACGTCGCTCTTGTTCCGCACCGAGATCTCCGGCCAGCACGAGCGGCCCCCACATAAACGCGAATCGATTTGGATTGTCTGGCAGCGGTTCTTTGCGAAGCGTCTTCGGCAAAACCAAATCCACCGTATCGCCTTTCTTCCACTTCCGCGTGATCTCGACGTATGAATCGGGTTTAGGCAGATCCTTGACGGGCAAACCGTTCACTTTGATGCTAAAGCCTTCACCGGCCCAGTACGGGCGCCGCAGCGCCATCGTGAAGGTCTTGCGTGCTCTGGGTGTGATCTTGAGGGCGGCGGACTGGCCCATCGGAAAGTCCGTGTTCATTTCGACTTCCACACCTTCGGCTTCCCAATTTGCACGTGTGGGAGCGTACAAGCTGACCCAGAGTTTGTGGGCGGATTGATAGTAAATTCCATACCCATGAAGTGCATGGCTCTCCATGCCGCTTCCCACACAGCAGGTAAAATCTTGGAACTTGTCCTGGTATTCGTGTTGCACTCCTCGGCCAACTGGCACCATGTAGCATACGCGCCCATCGTCGGGATCTTGAGAGGCCAGTATGTGATTGAAGAGGGCGCGTTCGTGGAAGTCGGCATAGCGGATGTCCGGATCGACGGAGAAGAGGGTGCGCGACATCTTGATCATGTTGTAGACGTCGCAGGTTTCAGCCGTCCGCCCGTCGATCATGTTGTTCAAGTGATCGGGCCGGCTTAGATATTCGTTTTTGCCGTGTCCACCGGTGGCGAAACTGTGATGCAGCGCCACTTCGTCCCAGAAGAATGTCGCCGCTTTGTGGTCGGTTTCATCCCCGGCGTAGATATACCTTGCCAGCGATCCGATCATTTTGGGTACTTGGGTGTTTCCGTGTTTGCCTGCAAGGATGTCCTGGCCGGCAGCAAGGGGATCAATGATGGCGCGGTGCTCAAATTTTCCGGAAAGATTTAGCCAGCGCGGATCGCCGGTGTCCGCATAGAGATCTGCCGTAACCTCGTTCATTCCGCCGAACTCGGTTGCCAGCATTTTTTGCGTTTGTTCGTCGTCAAGCTTCAAGACAATACTTTCGACCCAGCCAGCGAGTTTGATTTCAATCTCGAGAGCTGTGCGGTTGCCGGCGTAACGGTAGGCGTCGCGGAGGCCGGCAAAAATCTTGTGCTCGACATACCATGGCGACCACAGGCCATTCAAATCAAACCCACCCGACCGGATAATGCCCTTGCACAACTCCAGGAAACGGACTTTGCCATCGACTCCCTGGTTGTCCATAAGGGCGCCTAGGTAGCCGTCCCCCTGCGCATCCTGGATGGTTTTCAGCTCACTCACAAGGTAGTCGGCGCGCTCCTTGAAGCGGGGGTCACCGGTCGCCGCCCACATGAGACTTACGGCAGAAAGATAGTGCCCGGCAATGTGGCCGGTGAGTTGTCTTCCAGCGCCGTCCCAACCTCCGTAGGGTTTCGCTTTGGGCTCAAGTCCCGCGCGCTGGCGAAGGTAAGCCAGCATTCGGTCAGGCTCGAGTTGCAGCAAGTATTCCGCGTCCAGTTCCTGGGCGCGTTTCAGCGGACCGCCGGTAAGCCGCACGCTCTCTAGGGGCAACGGCCGGACCTTTAGGGTTTTGTCCTCCGAGATTTGTGCAGCATTAGGCGTTTGTGCTAAGGCATGAGTCTCAGAAAACGCGATGATCAGTGATGCGCCAAGAAATAGTTTCCTCACAAGAGTCTCCCCTATTGCCAAAGATAAGGTTCCCGGGCTTCTCCGCCGCCGGTTGGCCGTCTCCGTCAGTTTGGGACTCGCTGTTCCACGAAGGTTCCACTAAAACTACGAGGATATCGCCCATCGCGAAGAGGTTCCCGGCGATGACCACCTACCAGCCGTCTTTGCCAGGCGCGTGCTGACTCCTCCATCACGGGAAACAGCCATCGGACGGGCAACGTTCGAGAGAAAGCGGTTTGTTCTCCGTCCCATGCCCTTGTCCAGCGACGGCCTAGCGAGTGCCTTTGCAATTCGGCAGGAGAAAAGAGCCGATCTTGGTCCGATAGGCGATGTCCCCTTCTTTCATGTAGTCACCGACGTACCAAAACGTGCAATCATCGCTCGGATCGATCGCCGTTGTTGTGTAATCTTCCCAACGCAGCGTGTTCAGCTGCGACGCTTCGCCTTCGGCGAGCACTGTTTCGAGAAGCGTCAACAGCCCTTTTGGATCGCCGGCCCGCCGCGCGGCGAAGCGCTGCCCTGGGAACTTCGGCGCACCGCCGAACGAATATCCGATGCCGATGTCGCCTTTCTTATCCATCGCGATGCTTGGCATCCAGCGGTAGAAGCCCCCCGGCGTATAAGTGCCCTGCTGAAACAGCACCGGGTCGCGATTTTTATCCAGCTGGAACTCATACCAGCGCACGCCTCCGCCGCCTCCTTGCGTAGCAACCGAATGCGCCGCGACGATCGACTCGTGTCCTCCGAGCCTGCGGTACACCAGTCGGTTCATGATCTTATCGCCTTGCACGTCGAGCCGGCGTTCGGTATTGGGCTGCGGGACGCAGCTCGTCAGCTGGCCGTTACACAGGTAGTGATACGGTGCGACGGGAATCTTCCTGGGACCAGTGGCCTTGGTATTCGCGGGGTTCTTCCAGTCGACATGAACCTTCCAGAAGTAGATACCATCGTCTTCAAAGACGTTTTTTAGCTGTGTGCCTCCCGCCGCCATCATGATGTTTGGCGCTCCCGCGGGAGGTAGCTTTCGGCCATCCATGTCAGCATTGTTGAGGAAATTCACCCCCTCCATGACGATGCACTGTTCGGTGGCGGGTTGGCCTGCAAGCATTTTCGTGCGGTCCGCGATGCACACGTGTTTCTGAATCACGTCATCGCCAGAGCTGGTTGCCAGATAATATCCGTCGATCCAAACCGCAGGCCGCGGGTAATCCGGAAACAAGTTCCGCTCAAAAGCATACCGGTAGTAAGTGCCGAAGGGGTCCGGACCCGTACTGACCGCATAGCACATGGCCCATACGCCCTCTTTTTTTTCGGCTGGTCTTTGGCCCCGTTCCGGCGGAGGCGGGGGTTGGGGCGGATTCGCCGGGAGCGGCCAAGCCGATCCTGGCGAAGACGCTTCGCCAGCTTTTGCGAGCTGTCCCTGCGGCACGGCTTCGCCGGGTGCAAGATCCGTCTTCCTCGGAAAATCGTCAGGGCCAGTCCGCGAAAAGATCGGCATAACAATTAACCATCGCTCGGCAACTTGGTCGTATCGGACGACCGCGTCTCCATTGTTGCGCGCTTCGCAGACGCCGCCGAACCCCGTCCACAGCGATTTCGTTGCCACCGGTCCGTACAACACCGCCCCGCTCTTGCCATATTTCTTGCCCCGTTTGGAGAAGATTGCGATTCGCGAATTCACGATCTGTACGATGTGATCGGGGCCCACGGCGAGGCTGTTGTCGGACGGGTTGCGGAAGGTGGTTGCACCTTGCGGACCTTCGAATCCCGCACCCATTCCGTCGAAGTTTTCAAGCAGAGCCGCCGCAGGCCGCGTACCTTGCGACGTTTGTTCAACGGCAATTTCGGCGGTACGCAAAGCTGGCGGCGGTGCCGGCGGAGGTATGGGTTCTTCCGGTCTTTGGTCTTGCGCAGGAGTTACAGCAAGGAACGATGCAGGAGGTGACGTGCCACACGCCCTGCCTTCGCAATCAGGCAAGGCGGTCCTCACATGCAACGCTCGCATCGAAGGAAGCGGCGGCGAGGAGCCATCTTTCATAGCGCGACCGACAACGAGCGCGCTTAATGCGGAACGGCTTGTCTCGATCGTACCGGGACGGCATTTGAAACCATCGACAAAGAGAAGGACGTAGACCACAAAGCCGACAGTCGAAATGACGACGTATGACGGCGCGCGATACATAAAGGACTCGCCAACACTTGAGCGAGCGCGAGATTATAAAATATACAATG
>Ga0182032_10000257_pt1 | contig 20612 bp, 19 predicted proteins | sample tim00Cox00000000_FD_125970 | JGI IMG/M metagenome (GOLD analysis project Ga0182032, IMG submission 125970) | Lab enrichment of tropical soil microbial communities from Luquillo Experimental Forest, Puerto Rico - timezero.00C.oxic.00.000.000 | ecosystem: Environmental > Terrestrial > Soil >... | reverse complement strand
GAGACGGAGATTGGAATGAGCAAGGTCGGTGGCGGCGATTCAAAGAATACGCTCTACTGCTCGTTCTGCGGCAAAAGCCAGCATGAAGTGCGTAAGCTCATTGCTGGCCCGACCGTCTTCATCTGCGACGAGTGCGTTGAACTTTGCATGGACATCATTCGCGAGGAGAACAAGTCCTCGCTGGTGAAGTCACGCGACGGCATTCCCACGCCGCGCGAAATCCGTAAAGTCCTCGACGATTACGTTATCGGCCAGGATCACGCGAAAAAGGTGCTCTCGGTCGCCGTCCACAATCACTACAAGCGGCTCAATCACCAGAGCAAGCACAACGATGTCGAGCTGGCCAAGTCGAACATACTGCTGATCGGTCCGACTGGCTCCGGCAAGACTTTGCTGGCGCAGACGCTCGCTCGCATCCTCGACGTGCCATTCACGATGGCGGACGCCACCACGCTGACTGAAGCGGGCTATGTCGGCGAGGACGTCGAAAACATCATTTTAAAGTTGTTGCAATCAGCCGACTACAACGTCGAGCGCGCGCAGCGCGGCATCGTTTACATCGACGAAATCGACAAGATTTCGCGCAAGTCCGACAATCCTTCGATCACGCGCGACGTCTCGGGCGAAGGCGTGCAGCAGGCGCTCCTCAAAATCATGGAGGGCACGATTGCGAGCGTGCCCCCGCAGGGCGGCCGCAAGCATCCGCAGCAGGAATTTCTGCAGGTCGATACCACCAACATTCTGTTCGTCTGTGGCGGTGCTTTCGCCGGACTTGAGAAAATCATCTCGGCGCGCGGCCGTTCGACGTCGATCGGTTTTGGCGCCAAGGTGATGGCGCCGGAGGATCGCAAGCAGGGCGAAATTTTCCGTGATGTCGAGCCGGAAGACTTGTTGAAATACGGCCTCATTCCGGAATTCGTCGGCCGGCTTCCCGTCGTCGCCACCTTGGAGGATCTCGACGAAGCCTCCCTCAAGCGCATCTTGACCGAGCCAAAGAACGCTCTGGTGAAGCAATATCAGCGCATGTTCGAGATGGAGACTGTCGACCTCACGCTCGCCGAAGAGGCGCTGGCCGCGATCGCCCGCAAGGCGATCGACCGTAAGACGGGCGCGCGCGGTTTGCGATCGATCATGGAAAGCATATTGCTCGATACCATGTTCGATCTGCCGAGCCTCGAAGGCGTCGAGGAGGTAGTGATCTCGCGCGAAGTCGTCGAGGGCAGCGCGCGACCGCTCTATATCTACGCGGATCGTTCCGATCGCGCTGGGGATGCTGGCGGGGCCAGCGCCTGACGGGTGGGTAGATTGCGTACCCGCGATTCGCTCCGCGGCCGTTTCGCTCCGCTCGCAATTTGGTGGGTTTTGGCTGAAAAACCGGGCTTTCTTGACAGGCTGGCAGGGCAACGCCACCTATAGCGTGCGAACGACAGAAACGTACGAGAAATCGCGTGGAATAGACCGGGTGGCGGGAGAGTCATATCGATGATCGCCCTTCCGGTCTCGGGCAGTCCGTAGCGGCCGCGCAGTCTGTGGGTCGCGGGCGGGGGTGCCAAAACAAAAAAGGAAGTGGGCCATGACCAGCGCCGCCAAACCCAAGCCGCTTGTGACCGGCGAAAGCCGCGCCTATCCGGTGCTGCCACTGCGGGACATCGTTGTTTTCCCGCACATGATCGTCCCGCTCTTCGTCGGCCGTGAAAAATCGATCAAGGCGCTGGAAGAAGTGATGCGCTCGGATACGTTCATTCTGCTGGCCACGCAGAAAAACGCGTCCGATGACGATCCTGCCACCGACGCCATTTACAATGTGGGTACGCTCGCGGGCGTCCTGCAATTGCTCAAGCTGCCGGACGGCACCGTAAAAGTGCTGGTCGAAGGCGCCGCGCGCGCAGAGGTCAAGAAATACACCGATCGCGAAGACTATTTTGAGGCTGAGGCCATGGTGGTCGCGGATTCTTCCGGCGACCAGGTCGAAGCCGAGGCCTTGGCGCGTTCCGTCGTCAACGAGTTCGAAGGCTATGTAAAGCTGAACAAAAAGGTGTCGCCGGAAGTGATCGGCGTGGTTCAGCAGATCGAAGATTATGCCAAGCTCGCCGACACGGTCGCTTCGCATCTGGCGGTGAAAATTCCCGACAAGCAGATGATCTTGGAGACGCCGATCGTTACCCAGCGCCTGGAAAAGGTGCTCGGGCTCATGGAGAGCGAAATTTCGGTCCTTCAGGTGGAAAAGCGCATCCGAACGCGGGTGAAGCGTCAGATGGAGAAGACGCAGCGCGAGTACTACCTCAACGAGCAGATGAAGGCGATCCAGAAAGAGCTGGGCGACGAGGACGGCAAGGACGAACTCGCCGAGCTCGAAGAGAAGATCAAGCGCACCAAGCTTTCCAAAGAAGCGCGTGAGAAGGCGCAACACGAACTTAAGAAGCTACGCCAGATGTCGCCGATGTCGGCGGAAGCCACCGTCGTGCGCAATTATCTCGACTGGCTGCTGTCGATCCCGTGGAACAAGAAGTCGAAGATCAAAAAGGATCTTACGCTCGCCCAGCAGATCCTCGATGACGACCATTATGGCCTCGAGAAGGTCAAGGAACGCATCGTCGAGTATCTTGCCGTGCAACAGCGCGCCAACAAACTGACTGGCCCGATCCTTTGTCTGGTCGGCCCACCCGGCGTCGGCAAGACCTCGCTCGGCAAGTCGATCGCCAAAGCCACTGGACGCGAATTCGTTCGCGTTTCGCTCGGCGGCGTGCGCGATGAGGCCGAGATACGCGGCCACCGGCGGACCTATATCGGTTCTATGCCGGGGAAGATCATTCAATGCATGCGCAAGGCGAAGACCTCGAATCCGCTCTTTCTGCTCGATGAGGTCGACAAGATGGGCGCCGATTTTCGCGGTGATCCGTCCTCGGCGCTGCTTGAGGTGCTCGATCCCGAGCAGAATCACGCTTTCAATGATCACTACCTCGAGGTCGATTACGATCTGTCCCATGTGATGTTCATCACCACGGCGAATACGCTCAACATTCCGCCGCCGCTGATGGACCGCATGGAGATCATTCGCATCGCCGGTTACACCGAAGATGAGAAGGTTGAGATCGCACGCAAGCACCTCATCCCGCACGCGATCGTCAAACATGGCCTCGGGCCGAGTGAATGGTCGATCGACGATGAAGCACTGCTTACGATTATTCGCCGCTACACGCGCGAAGCGGGCGTGCGCAACCTTGAACGCGAGCTGTCGACGCTGATCCGCAAGGCAGTCAAGGAGCTCACGATTTCGAAGAAATCGTCGGTCCAAGTTACCGACAAGGTACTGGGCGAATATCTCGGCGTGCCGAAGTTCCGTTTCGGCGAAGTGGAGGACGAAGATCAGGTCGGCGTGGTCACCGGTCTAGCCTGGACCGATGTCGGCGGCGAGCTACTCACGATCGAAGCCGCGATGATGCCCGGCAAAGGCAAGATGACCGTGACCGGCAATCTGCGCGATGTCATGAAGGAGTCGATCTCAGCGGCGGCATCTTACGTCCGCATGCGGGCGGTGGCTTTCGGCATCGAGCCGCCGTCGTTCGATAAACGCGACATTCACGTCCACGTGCCGGAAGGCGCAACACCGAAGGACGGACCGTCTGCGGGCGTCGCCATGGTGACGGCCATCGTTTCGGTGATGACGGGCATTCCGGTCCATCGCGACGTAGCGATGACCGGCGAGATCACCTTGCGTGGCCGCGTGCTGCCGATTGGCGGACTGAAGGAGAAGCTCCTTGCCGCGCATCGCGGCGGCATCAAGACCGTGCTCATTCCGGAAGAGAATGCAAAGGACCTGGTCGAGATCAACGACAGCATCAAGAGCGGTCTCGATATCGTGCCGGTCTCGCGGATGGATGAGGCCCTGGCACGCGCGCTAGTGCGCAAGCCGGAACCGATCGTCTGGGAGGAAGCCGCGGCCAAGCCGGTCGATGTTCCCGAACCCGTGGTGGAGGAGGATTCGTCCGGTCTTACCGCGCATTAAGCGCGAACATGATCCCGAAAAGTGGATACCGGTTTTCGGAAAAGATCATGCTCAAACAGTGGAATAGCTAAATTCATTTCGCTTAGGCTCGGAACAAGGCGGCGCCGGTGGGGCGCCGCCTTTTTATTGATGCCATCGGCTCCCATTGGCCGATGCTCCGACTTTCGCTAAAAACCGGGATGCGAATGTTAGAATGGGACCACTGGCGGCCGCCGGATTGGGGGCGCGAGCTAATAACCGAGGAACGCGTGCATAATTTCGTTCGTCCTCTGGTCCGACCCACTGTCCGATCCATGGTGGTCGCAAGCTTTGCGCTGGGTGGGAGTGCGGCACCCACTACCGCATTTGCCGGCGACGATTTTCCTCTGGTCGGCAATTACACCCAAAATGTCGCTTGCAAGGGCGATGGCAGCGATCAGGCGGTCGCCCGGGTCACGATTTCACCGCAGGAGATCGTGTCCAATGTCGGCGTCTGCACTATTCTGGATAGGAAGCAGGACGGCCGTAGCATCTCTGCCCATGTCGAATGCAAATTCGCCGGCGGCCCACTAATGGGCGACGTGACATTTACTCCGAGGCCCGACAATACGATAGAATTCATCGACGGCAATATGACCTATAAGGCGGTGCTCTATCGCTGTCCGCAATAAGAGGCCGCTGCTTGGGAGAAGTCGCTATCAAATCCTCGACAAATGGAGTTCACGCATGAGTCACTATCGCGGCGTGCGAGCGGAGTCGGTGATGTTTCGCGGCTATAACGGCGATCAGGGCGACGCCTATTACGCGCGGCCGGCAGGCGCTGGAAAGCATCCCGGTGTCGTCGTGATTCATCATCTGCCGGGATGGGACGAATGGACCATCGAAGTCGTGCGCAAGTTCGCCCATCACGGTTATTCGACGATATCGCCGCATTTGTATTTTCGCGAGGGATCGGAAAGTCCCGACGATCTCGGCGCCCGAGTACGCGCGGCCGGCGGCGTTGCCGACGCGCAAGTCATGGGTGACGTCGCCGGCGCTATGGCGTATCTGCGCGCGCAACCCAACGTCAGCGGCAAAATCGGGGTGATTGGATTTTGCTCCGGCGGCCGCCACACCTATCTCGCGGCATGCACGCTGCCGGGAATTGACGCCGCCGTGGATTGCTGGGGCGGCAATGTCGTCGTCGACAATCCGAAAGATCTCAACGACAAGCGACCGGTCGCTCCAATCGACCTGACAGAGAAATTGAGCTGTCCGTTGTTGGGCATTTTCGGCAATGACGACGCCAATCCGACGGCCGACCAGGTAAACAGAACCGAAGCCGTGCTCAAGCGGCTCAGCAAAAATTACGAATTCCATCGCTACAACGGCGCCGGGCATGCGTTCTTCAATACGGCGCGCGATGCTTATCGGCCGGAACAGGCGCTGGATGGCTGGAAAAAGGTCTTTGCCTTCTTTGACCGGTATCTGGCGGCTTCGGCCGCCAGCATCGCCGCCGAATAGACGCACACACACCGTCAATAATCAGGGCATCGCCATGTGTTCCTATATCGTCGAAAAAGCGGCTCTCGTCGGTAGCGCCAAAGGCCGCAAAGGCTGGATGCGGATCGACACCGCAAATGTCTATTTCGACCATCCATATCATTCGACGCTCGACCATGTTCTCGCGATCGACTTCACCAATGAAGGCGAAGGCGGCCGCGATCGCGTGGCGATCGAATTGAGTGCCGATTCGGCGCGGGCACTGGTTGGGCGCATCCTCGCCGCGCTCGCGAGCGGCGAAGCGGCGCATGGCGCCTCGGCGGACACGGCGGCAATGCCCGCGTCCGCTGCGGCTTAAAGCATGATCTCGAAAAGTGGAACGACGCGCCGCGCGCGTCAAAAGGGGGGACTGAGATGAGATTGGTTGCTTATTTGTTGGCGATAGTTTGTGCCGTCGCCGCGATCGTATATTTCACCAAGGACGCGGGCTCGCTGCCGCCCTTCATGCCCGGCTATGTGGCTGGCTCTACGCGCATTCACATGACGCATGGCCTCGCTGCCGCGATTGCGGCGGTGGTTCTCTTCATCGTCGGATGGGCCGTCGGTCGCTCGCGGGCGTAATACCGGCCTAGCTGTCGCCGGCATTTTTCTGCGAAAGCTTGCGCTGCACGCGTTCGTCGAACCGCGCTACGCTCACGACGACGCGCCGATGGGTGCCGCCGCCGATCGTCTCGAACTCGTCGCGCGCCGTCACCTCGAAAGTGATGATGCGGCCTTCGACCCGCGTCACCTTCGCGGTTGCGGTGACTCGCAGCCCGATCGGCGTGGCTGCAGTATGACTGACATCGAGGTGAATACCCAAGCTTTGGTGGCCCGCTGGAAGCAGGTGTTCGACCGCCGCCAAGGCGGCCGCTTCGATCAGATTGATCATCACTGGAGTTGCCAGCACCGCGATCCGACCCGATCCGACAAAGGGCGCGGTATGCTCCGGCCCAACCACGATTTCAGCCGTGCCAATAAGGCCCGGAACAATCCGGTCGAGCAGCGTGCGGCCGCTTGGGAGTGATGGCATGCGGTTTTATAGCGCTAAAGCGAAATGATTTTAGATTGAATCGGTATTTCGCTTTAGCTTGTTGTTTGAGCATGATCTTTTCGGAAAACCGGTACCCACTTTTCCGGATCATGCGCTAAAGCGAAATGATTTTAGGTTGAATCGGTATTTCGCTTTAGCTTGTTGTTTGAGCATGATCTTTTCGGAAAACCGGTACCCACTTTTCCGGATCATGCGCTAAAGCGAAGTGATTTTTAGGCGGCTTCGGTATTTCGCTATGATGCCGAGCCACCGCGCTCGAGAGACCGCGCCCGAAAGCCCGCACCATTGTGCTATCATACAGGTCCAACAGTCCCGGGGGATAAAGCATGTCTCGTTACGCGCTTTTAGCGGCCGCCCTGATCGTCTTTGTGCCAGGGGGGCCGTGTTTTGCGGTCGATGCCAAGCAGAAAATGGCGACCTGCAAGTTCGGCGCCGACGACCAGAAGCTGCAAGGCGCGGCGCGCACTGCTTTCATTAAGAAATGCATGGCGAATAAGGACGACCCGCGCGGCCCGGCGTCCGGAGGCGGCGCCGCTCCGAAGCAATAGCGCGCCCGCCAACTCAAGCATGATCCGGAAAAGTGGGTACCGGTTTTCCGAAAAGATCATGCTCAAACAATGAGCTGAAGCGAAATGTCAATTCAACGTAAAGTCATTTCGCTTCAAAGCGCATGAACCTGCCGCCGCTGCGCACGCTCTTTTTCGAGGACCTTTCGGTCGGCATGACCGAGACACTGGAAAAGACCGTGTCGTCCTCGGATGTGGTCGGGTTTGCGCAGCTCACCGGCGATCGCAATCCCATCCATCTTTCCGAACATTTCGCGGCGCGCACCTCGTTCGGCAAACGCATCGCCCACGGGCTTTACACCGCAAGCCTGATTTCCGCGCTGCTCGGCACGCGCTTGCCGGGCCCTGGCGCGATTTATATTTCGCAGACGCTCAATTTCCGCGCGCCGGTTAAGATCGGCGATACTGTTTTGGTCACGGTGACCGTTCAGGAGCTCATCGCGGAAAAATCGCGCGCGCGGCTGTCGTGCATTTGCTTGGTCGATAACGAAGTGGTGCTCGACGGCGAGGCGCTGGTCAAAGTGCCGAGCGCGAAGACAGCCAAGGGCAAGCGGCCGATGATCAAGCTGTAACGCCGGGGCCTACATCCGAACAGGACAAGGCTGCTACAATCCGCTTATCCCCGCGAAGGCGGGGACCCAGCGCTATTGGACTGGATTCCCGCTTGTGCGGGAATGAAGGGTTCGATGAATTGCAATGAAACGCATTATTGCGGAGTCCCATAAGCGAAAGCGGCGTGTGCAACCGGAATGCCGGCCGCTTCTCGTCATCGACGGCGATTCTTTCGCGCATCGCGCCTATCATGCGCTGCCAAAGAATATCTTGCGCGATCACGGCCGGCCCGCCGGCGCCATTCTCGGCTTTGCCAATCGTCTGTTGCAGCTCTATCGCAGCGAGCGGCCACGCGCGGTGCTGGTCGGCTGGGACACGCTGGAAGCGGCGACGTATCGCCACGACGCCTTCGCCGATTATCAAAGCGGCCGCGAATTCGACGACGATCTCGTCGAGCAGCTTGCGCTCATCCCGAAATTCGTCGCCGCTTGCGGCTTCGCCAACGCTAAACGCGCCGGCTATGAGGCCGACGACTTTCTCGCCGCCGCCGCCAGCGCCGAAGAGCGGCGCGGCGGCACCGTGCTGGTGGCGAGCGGCGATCGCGATGCGTTTCAGCTCGCCTCGGCGCAAACGACGATCCTCTATCCGGTGCGCGCCGGCGAGATGGCGCGGATCGGGCCCAAACAAGTGCGCGAACGTTATGGCGTCGAACCCAAGCAAGTGCCGGATTTCATCGCGCTGCGCGGCGATCCCTCCGACAAATTGCCAGGAGCTCCTGGCGTCGGCGCGCTCGGCGCGGCGGCTTTGCTTCGCCGCTATGGCAGCCTGACGGCAATCCTCAAAGCCGCACGCTTCGCCCGCATCGCCGACGATCTGCGGCTTTATCGCGAGATCGCGACCATGAACAAAAAGGCGCCGCTGCCGAGCTTGGCGCGACAAAAGCCGACTTTCGCCAAGGCTGCAGCTCTGGCGCGCCAATGGCAGCTTCGGCAATTGGCGGGGCGGCTGGAGGAAGTAGCGAAGAACGTTTCTGCGTCAGCAACGTCAACTCTACGTCGCTCACGCAACAAGTGAGAAACACGCACCTTATGGGTGCGCCTTGCTCAAAATTTCAGTACAGGAAAAATTGATGTTCATGGTCATAACGCTACACCATGCGGAAATAAATAAATCAGCGTTGTGAAATCAGACTTCTCCCGTTCCCGTTTGCGCCCAAGCCTGCGACAACACAGGAGCCGAAATTTACTGCTCGCACATCGTGAGGGGGACTCACGTGCATCAACCGACCGCGCCTGCGGGGCAGCGCGCGCTGTATTTTACTGGCCGAAACGATTCAGCTGGCCGGAGCCGCAAAGCCGGTCTCCTTGGCGGCAGCGCGCTCGCCAGCGGGACGCTCGCGAGTGGCACGCTGCGCTTGGCGCTCTTGACCGGTCTTTCGCTCGTGCTCGGAGCGGCGCTAACGCCGCGGCCGGCGGTGGCGCAATCCACCTGCGTCATGACCGCCGGCACCGCGACCGCAACCGGCGCCAACGCCTTTGCCTGCGGACCCAACTCCAACGCTACCGGCACCAACGCGACGGCGCTGGGCAGCAGCAGCACCGCGAACGGCAATCAGGCGACCGCCACAGGCGATGGCAGCGACGCGAACGGCACGTTCGCCACCGCGACAGGCGTCAGCAGCCAAGCTAACGGCGCGCAAGCGACCGCCACAGGCAGTCATAGTAACGCAAACGGCACCAGCGCGACCGCGACCGGCGTCAACGCCAACGGGATCGGCAACAACGCGACCGCGATGGGATTTAAGAGCACCGCGAACGGCACCTCTGCCACCGCGACGGGCGAAGCCAGCGTCGCCAATGGCAACAACGCAACCGCAACAGGGGAAAATAGCTTCGCTAACGGTCTCAACGCGACCGCGATGGGCGTGGCAAGCACCGCGAACGGCACCAACGCGACCGCAACGGGCGCTAACTCCATCGCCAACGGCAACAAGGCAACGGCGACGGGCGCCGGCAGCAACGCGACGGGTATTTTCGCGAGCGCATTTGGCGCCAATAGCAACGCGACTGGAACCAGCGCCACCGCGCTGGGTCAAAACAGCAAGGCCAGCGGCGCTACGGCCACCGCGACGGGCGCCGGCAGCATCGCAACCGGTCTCGCCGCGACCGCCACGGGCGCCGCCAGCAATGCGAACGGTGTGCAAGCAACTGCGACGGGCGCTGGCAGCAGAGCGAACGGCGCCTCCGCGACCGCAACAGGCGAAAACAGCTTTGCCAATGGCGCTGCCGCAACCGCGACAGGCCGCAACAGCGTCGCCAGCGGCACCAACGCGACCGCCACAGGCGCCTCTAGCAAAGCGAACGGCACCAACGCGACGGCGATGGGCCAAAACAGTAACGCCACCGGCACCAACGCGACCGCGCTCGGGCAAAACAGTAATGCGAATGGCGCCGACGCGACCGCGACGGGCGCCGGCAGCGTCGCCAACGGTGTCAACGCAACCGCGACGGGCGTGAGCAGCAAGGCAAATGGCGGCGACGCCACCGCGACAGGCTTCCGCAGCACCGCGAATGGCATCGCCGCGACCGCAACCGGCCAAAACAGCATCGCGAACGGCGCCAGCGCCACTGCGACCGGTCAAAGCAGTAACGCGAATGGCACCAGTGCGACCGCGACGGGCGCTAACAGCACCGCCAACGGCGGCTTTGCGACCGCGACGGGCCGGTTAAGCGTGGCGAACGGCATCGCCTCGACTGCGACGGGCGCTCTCAGTAAAGCGAGCGGCACTAACGCGACGGCGACAGGCGTCAACAGCACCGCGAACGGCAACAATGCGACCGCGACGGGCGTGAACAGCACCGCGAACGGCGCCAATGCGACCGCAATGGGCGCTAGCAGTAACGCGATCGGAAACAGCGCAACCGCCACGGGTGCCAACAGCACCGCGAATGGCACGTTCGCGACCGCGATGGGCCAATTCAGCACCGCGAACGGCAACAACGCAACTGCGACGGGAGCAAGTAGTATCGCGAACGGCATCGCTGCGACTGCGACGGGCGCTCTGAGTAAAGCAAACGGCGCTAACGCGACCGCCACGGGCGTCAACAGCAACGCGATCGGCACTAACGCAACCGCACTGGGACAAAACAGCAAAGCGACCGGCACCAGTGCGACCGCGCTCGGGCAAAACAGCAATGCGATTGGCGCCCACGCGACTGCGCTGGGCCAAGGCAGCATCGCAGCCGGCGTCGACGCGACCGCGACGGGTTTCCACAGTAATGCGAGCGGCATCGATGCGACTGCGTTAGGCGACAGCAGTATCGCGAACGGCAATCTCGCGACCGCAACTGGCGCCGGCAGTTTCGCCAACGGTCTCACCGCGACCGCAACCGGCTTCAACAGCTTGGCCAATGGTGCCAAGGCGACCGCGACCGGCGCTGGCAGTATCGCGAATGGTTCGACCGCCAGCGCGTTCGGCCAAGGCAGCCTCGCCAATGGGAACCAAGCGACTGCGATCGGTCAGGCCGCGACCGCCAGCGGCGTCGGCGCGACCGCGCTCGGCGGCTCGGCGGCGGCCACGGCGAATGGCGCGGTGGCGATCGGCCTGAACGCGCAAGCAACCGGCGTCAATGCCATTGCCATCGGCAATGGCGCGATTGCCACCGGATCGGTCTCAATGGGCAATATGGCGTTTGCCAGCGATGGCGGCGCCGCTTATGGCGACAACGCGACTGCCTCCGGCTCGCTCTCGACCGCGATCGGTCCCGGCAGCTCGGCCACATTCGCAAATTCCACCGCGATCGGCACCGGCGCCGCGACCACGCGCACCAATCAGGTTGCGATCGGTACCGGCAGCAACACCTACACGCTCGCCGGTATCAATTCGGCGGCGAGCCTCGCGGCACAGTCCGGGACGCTGCGAGTCGTGACGACGGATGCGGCAGGCAATCTCGCCAGCGCGGCGTTCCCGACTGGTGGTGGCGGCGGCCCTGACCTTTCGGGGAGCGTTGCCACATTGATGAGCGAGGTCGGTACCCTGCAGAATCAGGTCAAGCAGGCGTTCGAGGGCACCGCAATCGCCATCGCGCTCGGCGGTGACACGCTGCCGGCGGACAAGCGGTTCGCCATCCACCAATTGGGGCAATTTCCGCGGCGAGAACGCAATGAGCTTGTCCGCGCATTTCCGCGTCGACAACTACATCGTTTTGAATGCCGGATTCGCCGCCGGCTTCGCGCAGGGTGGGGTTGGCACGCGCGCCGGCGTGACCTTCGCGTGGTGACGGCAGCGCATAACGTAGAGTGAAGCTCATGTGCTGGCCCCACCATAGCTCTCGCCTGCTTGTGCTGAAGAAAAGGGTGAGGGCGATTGCGGCCCTTGCGGCGGCGATATTCGCCGCAGGAATGTGTTGGTGCCAGGCGCAACCGGCGAACGGGCCGCAGAACGCGCCGCATCCGGCACAGATTGACCGCAACGGCGTGATGATCCTGATCCGCGAGTCTCTGCTCGCGCTCGACCAGGCCAACAAGACTGGCAACTACACGGTGCTGCGCGATCTCGGCGCGCCGGCATTCCAGGCCAATTCCGCGGCGCGGTTGTCCGAGATCTTCGCCAAGCAACGCAACGACAATATCGATCTTTCCGGCGTCGCGGTGATCGATCCGCAATTGACCCTGCTGCCGCAGATCGAGGGCAACGGTCTTCTGCACATGACCGGTTTCTTTCCCTCGGTGCCAACGCAGGTGAATTTCGATCTCGCCTACGCGGCGGTCAACGGACAATGGCGCCTGTTCGGGATTTCGGTGGCGCTCGGCCGCACCGAGCCGGTCGCGCCCGCGCCGCCGAAAGTGATGTTCGCGACGCCGTGCTACATCTCGGCGGTCTCGATGAATTACGTCGCGAGCATTTTCAGCCTCACCTGCGATGCGATGCATGTCGGGCTCGACTGCATTCTGCATCTGCACAGCGAAAGCCTGATCACCCGCGGGCGCAACAATATCGTGCGAAAATTTTTGTCCGAGGAATCGTTCACGCACTTGTTCTGGATCGATTCGAATATCGCGTTTAGTGCGGATGCGGTGTTCCGCCTCTTACGCGCCGACCGCGACGTTGCCGCCGGCGTTTATCCGATGAAGAATTTCCACTGGCCGGCCGAAGGCCTGCCCGCCGGCATGACGCGGACGGAATTCGAGGAGCGATATACCGAGTACCCGTTCAATCCGATCGGCCATGGCAATGCGCGGGTGAGCGGCTATGCCGACGGCGACGGCTTCGTCGAGGTCGATGAAGCGCCGACCGGGTTTATGGCGATCAAGCGGCACGTATTCAGCCGCATGATGGAGCGCTATCCGCAGCTGCGCTACACGCCGGACGGTCCGCCCGGCCATCCGCAGGCGCATCTGCACTGGCTGTTCTTTGATTGCATGGTGCATCCCGAGACCGGCCGGTATCTGTCGGAGGATTTTGCCTTCTGCCAGCGCGCGATCGGCGGCAAGGTCTGGGTCGATCTCGAATGCAAGCTGTCGCATCTGGGCCAGCACATGTTCCGCGGCGACTTGGCGCAGAGCCTGCGCGTGCAAGGCCGATGGTGAACAACGCTGAACCGGGACCTTTGCGAGCTCAGAGTATGGAACGTTCCCGAATCAGCGGTGCAGCAGCAATAGCGCGTTCACGCGCGTAAACGCGCTTTGCGCAGCTGCATCGCGTCCGAGAAACGCTTCGTTGGAAGAATTGATCACCGCGCCCGCTGATAGTCCGCCAGCGCCGCGCCGAACGCTTCGAACAATTTTCGATTGACCAGATTGCGCTGCGCCTCGTATTCGGCGTGCCATTGCACGCCAAGCGCGAAGCCAGGGGCCTCTGCGACGCGGATCGCCTCAATCGTGCCGTCGTCGGCGACGCCTTCGACCACGATGCGCTTGCCGGGTTCGAGAATGCCCTGGCCGTGCAGCGAATTGACCCGGATGGATTCGGCGCCGAGTAACTTTGCAAATACGCCGCCCGGCGTCAGGCGAACGTCGTGGCGGTCGGCGAAAACCACTTGCACATCGGGATGGAATTCGCCGTTCGGCAGCCGCGGTGCGCGATGATTGAGGCGTCCGGGGAGTTCGCGAATTTCCGGATGCAATGAACCGCCATAGGCGACGTTCATCTCCTGAAAACCGCGGCAGATGCCGAACAGCGGCACGCCGCGCGCGACGCAGGCTTCGACCAAGGCGAGCGCCAGCGCGTCGCGAGCATGGTCATAAGGCTCGCTGCTCGGGTGGACGTCGTGCCCGAACAGGCTTGGATGCAGGTTGGCGCGCGCGCCGGTGAGGAGAATGCCGTCGACGGTCTCGAGCAACGCGTCGACGTCGGTGATTTCCGGCGAGCCGGCGAAGACCAGGGGCAGGGCGCCGGCCGCCTCGGCGACGGCGCGCAGATTGCGCTCGCCGACGCGCTGCGCCGGAAACTTGCCTTCCATCAGATGCAAGCTACCGATCACGCCGACGATGGGCTTTTTGCGGGTCACGTTGCGGCCTCAGCCCTGCACTGCCAGGATCATTTGCAGATAGCACCGGCGGGAAGGGGTGAGAAGACAGACTAAAGGATCATCATGGCCGGATTGATATTAAAGCATGGAATATCGGCAGCCGCCGCCGCGCCTCCACGGCGAAGCGTTCTGACTGGCCGTCCAATCCTCAAGCTTTTTCAGCGGCGGCTTTGATCCGTGTCCTTGCTGCCACAACGAAAGCGTCGCGGGCGGCATCGCCGGAGAAAACGCGCGATGGAATTGCAATTCCCTGCGCACCAAAACGAAGGACGACCATTTTGCCTAAATCCCCGACGGTATTCACAGCACGCCACGCCAACCGCACCTCGATCATTTCGCTCCTGTATGAAATCTCAGTAGGTGTGAACGAAAAATTCCACGTTCCACCCCGCTGATCCGCGCGAATAAATTTACGAAAATACGCCCGCATGACAAAATAATAGCCCGTTACGCCGGTCAAAAAGGCGAAGTACGCCGTGATCAGTACGGGGCGAACCGCCGATGGCGCGAACAAGCCGAACTTGAAAGCTCCGAACACCACGAAGCCGAGGACCAGAATGGCTGTGAGCAGAACGCCGAAGCCGGTGCCCTCACTTTGGGCGCGTGCATATCGGCCCGCCGCCACTTTGCGATAAGTCCGAAGCTCTTTGTCGTTATAGGTGACGGTAAAATGGAATTCTGATTGATTCGATGCGTCGTCCAAGGCGCGCCCTCAGCCGCTTGCATGTACAACGGTGCCGGCCGCTTTATCACAGCTGTCCCGGAACGGATTACGTGGCACGGATGAAATTGTTTCGCCGCTGGAATCTACTTCGTCGCTTCCTCGGCAATGGCCGCCTTGGTCATCGCCACCTTGGTCATTGCCGCAACTGCGCCAGCGCGTTTTTCGGCAAGCCCGGCGCGCGCCGCGAGCCAATCCGGCAATCTGGTATACTTGTCGGCCATGGAGGCCGCCATGTTCGAACGCGATGAAGTCCTCAAAGACCTGCATACTCGTCTGGTAGAGGCCGGAATAAATCCGCTTGATCCGAAGGTGCAGGCGATCTGCGAGGTGGTGAACGCGTTCTACGCGGAAAAGACTCGCGAAGTGCTTGAGAAAATGCGGGCGGTGCTGGCCAAGATCCCGACTTAGGGGCGGGGGCGCAATCCGCCTGAGCAAGGCGCCATCCGGGCAGAAGCGGAAGCGAGATTTTTTCATGCCCTCACAGGCATGGTTCGACTATTACAAACTCATGCATTGCTTGTAATCAGATAAGAAAATAAGATTTTAAAAAGCCCAATTGAGGGTTCGGGAAATGGTAAAGAAAGCGAAGCGGCCGCGTCGCCGCAGACGAGAGGCGTTGGTCCATCAGCATTTGGAAAATGCCTCGAGGAAATTACTCGAAAAACATCCTGATGTAGTGCGGCAGTTTATTGGGCGAAACGCCGGCATATATGCCCTGTATAGAAAAAACAAACTTTACTATGTCGGGTTAGCAAACGCGTTGCGTGGCCGACTTAAGGCTCACGTCAAGAACCGACACGGAAATTCGTGGGATCGATTTTCGATTTACCTGACAATCAAAGATCAGCATCTGCGCGAGATTGAAGCGCTTCTGCTGAGAATCGCGAATCCTCCTGGCGCGAAACAACGGGGAAGACTGGCACAATCGAAAGACATGCGGCGGCGCATCGCGAGAGCGATACGTGAAAAACAATATAAGGAAGTCTCCTCACTCTTCGGCCGGCAAACTACCCCCGTCAAAAGCTTCCCGAGCGGAGTCGATAGTGAGCTTGTTCGACTGTTACCGCAAGGAGCACGCATTAGAGGAACGCTCAAAAATCGAACGTTCCGTGCGCGAGTACGACGCAACGGAAAAATCCGCTTCAACGGAAGATCATACAATTCACTGTCATTGGCCGCTAAAGCGGCAGTTCACCGGCCGACAAATGGATGGTGGTTTTGGCAGGTTGAGCGTGACGAGGAAATTGGGTACGCCTAAACAAGATTCGTCGTGCAGGAACTCCGATTTACACGAGATAAATGCAAGTAACTAAACTCGTTTTAGGAATTCGTGCCAGTCTGTGGCCACCGCAATTTTTTTAATATTACTCCGCCGCCTCGATGCGCTTGTTCTTGCTGCGGGCGCGGCGCGCGAGCACCGGCTTGAGGAATTGCCCGGTATAGCTCGCCGAGTTGCGCGCGACATCTTCCGGCGTGCCGGCCGCAACGATCTCGCCGCCGCCGTCGCCGCCTTCGGGGCCGAGATCGATGATCCAATCGGCGGTCTTGATCACTTCGAGATTGTGCTCGATGACAACCACGGTGTTGCCGGTCTCGACCAGCTCGTGCAGCACATCAAGAAGCTTCGCCACGTCGTGAAAATGCAGGCCCGTGGTGGGCTCGTCGAGAATGTAGAGCGTGCGGCCGGTTGCGCGTTTCGACAGCTCCTTGGCGAGCTTGACGCGCTGCGCCTCGCCGCCCGAAAGCGTGGTCGCCTGCTGCCCGACATGGATGTAATCGAGGCCGACGCGGTGCAGGAGCTTTAACGGCTCGCGCACGCGCGGCACTGCTTTGAAGAATTCCAGCGCCTCTTCGACCGTCATGTCCAGCACGTCGGCGATGGATTTGCCGCGGAACAGAACTTCCAGCGTCTCGCGGTTGTAGCGCTTGCCCTTGCAGACGTCGCAGGTGACGTAGACGTCGGGCAGAAAGTGCATCTCGATTTGAATGACGCCGTCGCCCTGGCAGGCCTCGCAGCGTCCACCCTTGACGTTGAACGAGAAGCGGCCGGGCTCATAGCCGCGCGCACGAGACTCCGGCAATCCTGCGAACCATTCGCGGATCGGCGTGAACGCGCCGGTATAGGTCGCCGGATTGGAGCGCGGCGTGCGGCCGATCGGCGACTGGTCGATATCGATGATCTTGTCGAGATGTTCGACGCCTTCGATGCGGTCGTATGGGGCAGGGGCCTCGCTGGCATTGTTGAGCCGCCGCGCCAACGCCTTATAGAGCGTGTCGACCAACAGCGTGGACTTGCCGCCGCCGGATACGCCGGTGACGCAGGTGAACAGACCGAGCGGGATTTCAGCAATGATGTTTTTCAGATTGTTGCCGCGCGCGCCGATGATTTTCAGCGTCCGGCTCGGATTTCTCGGCCGGCGCTCGGGTATGGGCACGACCAGCTCGCCGGAGAGATATTTGCCGGTCCAGGATCCCGGCGCCGCGATGAGATCATCGATCTTGCCCTGCGCGACGATGTGGCCACCGTGAATGCCGGCGCCGGGACCGATATCGAGCACATAATCCGCGGCGCGGATCGCGTCCTCATCGTGCTCGACGACGATCACGGTGTTGCCAAGGTCGCGCAGCCGCTTGAGCGTTTCCAGAAGCCGGGCATTGTCGCGCTGGTGCAGACCAATCGACGGCTCGTCGAGCACGTAGAGCACACCGGTCAGTCCGGAGCCAATCTGCGAAGCGAGCCGGATACGCTGGCTCTCACCGCCGGAGAGCGTTCCGGAGGCGCGCGCGAGCGTGAGATATTCCAGTCCAACATCGACCAGGAATTTGAGCCGCTCGCGGATTTCCTTGAGTACCCGCACGGCGATTTCGTTCTGCTTGGGAGTGAGCCGCTGGGGTAGCTCAGTGAACCATTTCGCTGCGCCTTTGACCGACATATCGGAGACTTCGCCGATATGCAGACCGCCGACCTTTACGCACAAAGCTTCGGGCTTGAGCCGGTAGCCCTTGCAAGCGTCGCACGGGACATCGGTGAAATAGCGCGCGATCTCCTCGCGCGCCCAGTCGCTGTCGGTTTCGCGATAGCGGCGCTCGAGATTGGTGACGACGCCCTCGAACGGCCGGCGCGTGTCATAGGCGCGGATGCCGTCGTCGTAAGAGAAGCGGATCTCGGTGTCGCCCGAACCGTACAAGATCGCGTCCTGCGTCTTCTTGGGCAGATCCTTCCACTTGGTGTCGAGCGTGAAACGGTAATGTTTGCCGAGCGCCAGCAGCGTCTGCACGTAATAGGGCGAACTCGATTTTGCCCATGGCGCGATGGCGCCGCGACGCAGCGTTCGGTCTTTATCGGGAATGACCAGATCGGGATCGATGTGCTGCTCGACGCCAAGACCGCCGCATTTCGGGCAGGCGCCAAACGGATTGTTGAACGAGAACAGCCGCGGCTCGATTTCGGGAATGGTGAAACCGGACACCGGGCAGGCGAATTTTTCCGAGAAGACAAGCCGACGCGCGTCGGCGGCCGCCGCAGCTGCGAGCTTGGTCTTCTTTTGGCCCTCCCCTGAAAGGGGAGGGTCGGCGCGCAGCGCCGGGGAGGGGTCAACTTCTGCACGCGGACCCCCACCAGAACGCTTCGCGTTCGACCTCCCCCCTTCAGGGGGAGGTGAAAGCTCCTGAGCCGGCGCATCCGCTAGCTCGGCCACCGCCAGGCCGTCGGCGAGCTTGAGCGCTTGTTCAAGCGAGTCGGCGAGCCGTGTGGCAATGTCGGGACGGACCACAAGCCGATCAACCACGACGTCGATGTCGTGGTTGAATTTCTTATCGAGCGCCGGCGCTTCAGCAATCTCGTGAAACTTGCCGTCGACTTTGACCCGCTGATAGCCCTTCTTCATAAATTCGGCGAGCTCTTTGCGATACTCACCCTTCCTGCCGCGCACCACCGGCGCCAACAGATAAATCCGCGTGCCCTCGGGAAGCGCCATGATGCGATCGACCATCTGGGAAATGGTCTGACTTTCGATCGGCAGCCCGGTCGCCGGCGAATAGGGCACGCCGACGCGCGCCCAAAGCAACCGCATGTAGTCGTAAATTTCGGTGACCGTGCCGACGGTCGATCGCGGATTGCGCGAGGTGGTTTTCTGCTCGATGGAAATGGCGGGCGACAGGCCGTCGATTTGATCGACGTCCGGCTTCTGCATCATTTCAAGAAATTGCCGTGCGTAAGCGGAGAGGCTCTCGACATAGCGGCGCTGCCCCTCGGCATAGATCGTGTCGAAGGCGAGCGAGGACTTCCCCGAACCGGACAGGCCGGTGAAAACCACCAAGCGGTCGCGCGGAATATCTAGATCGATATTCTTGAGGTTATGCTCGCGCGCGCCACGGATGGTGATGACGCGGCGATCCTGCGCATCGCGCCGATCGGCCTGGCTATTCGGCGCGGTATTCTCGCCGTTAGCGCGATGTCGCGACGTCTTTGCGGCCTTGTCGAACAAATCGTTCATTCGCGTTATCTACTCGTCGCACCGGCTTAACGCGCGGCGCTGACGCAAAATTTATCCCGAAGCAATCTGGATTTGCTGCTAGGTCGCGGAAGCGCGATTGGCTTCGTATGGAACCCGCCAGCTGCTTCGGGAGCTAGGCCGAACATAGTGAGAACGCTGGCGCTTTGCCAGCGCGGGAATGGGCTTGTTCCCGGAAAAACAGTTGCGATGCCGACAGGTCCGCCCCGCCGACCAATTGACCACTAAACCCAGCGGTTTTGCGCGCTACGGCTTGGGGCCGCCCGACCAATTGAACCGATAATTGAGGCCGACCGTCAAAGTATGCAGGCTCGAACTGACTGACACGGGTGTAACGGCGTTGAAATTGTAGTTCTTGCTGCCGAAGTCGTAGAAGTCATACTCGATCTTACCGGAGAGATTTTCCACCAGCCCGAATTCAATTCCCGCGCCGACGGTAAACCCGGTGCGGTTGTCGCTTATAACCTGGGTCCCCGCAGTGATCCCGCCGGGAGTGAGCAGATCCTCGGTGTAAGAGACACGCATCCAGCCGCCGCCGGCCTTGGCATAAAACAGCCAATCGTTTGCGGCGTATCCGACCCGTCCGGTTAGAGCGGCAAACCACGTCGGATTCGAGGTGAAGCGTTCCTGCGAGACAGCCGAGTTTGACGGACCAAGGTCGATCCGCTGATGCCCGAATCGGTGAACGTGCCTTCAATCCCGACCACCCACGGCGCGAATTCGTAATTGGCGCCGATCTGCCCACCGCCGATCACGCCGGCGGGTCTGAGGTCGCCTGAGCCTGCCAAGTTAGATCCGCCCGGCGAAACGCCGTTTTGGCTGACCGAATCCACCAAGATGCCGCCGCCGATGTGGCCGCCGACGTAGATACCAGTCCAGTCATAGATTGCGGGCGGCACCGGTGGGTAATAGGCGGGCGCTGGGACTGGCATATCCGCGGCCTGCACCGCAGGCGCCGTGATCAGGAGCCCCACAGTGATCAGGCTCGCCCCGAGCGAGGCGGCCAGAGCCGGTCGCGCCAAAAGCATCGGGGAGACGCGCATGGGGAATACGCGGCAAAATGCCCTCATTCGCACCCTCAAAGGCACGAGGTGATCACGGCTCACACGGAGTGCCAGTACAATGCTTCTAGGGGTTTGGGAATAGTGCAAAAAAACAACAGCGAT
>Ga0182032_10000255_pt1 | contig 20673 bp, 24 predicted proteins | sample tim00Cox00000000_FD_125970 | JGI IMG/M metagenome (GOLD analysis project Ga0182032, IMG submission 125970) | Lab enrichment of tropical soil microbial communities from Luquillo Experimental Forest, Puerto Rico - timezero.00C.oxic.00.000.000 | ecosystem: Environmental > Terrestrial > Soil >... | reverse complement strand
ACCACATCCCACTAGTTCGGTTGGAAACCGAGAAATGTGGAAATGATTACGAAGCACGAGGCCAGGACAGAATACCGAACTGGCGAAGTTCGGATGGATTATCAAGGATTGCTGCGACTATAGAACCGAAGTTCATTATGATCGTGACCTGCGCGACGAGGGTCGGATTGTGTGGCTAAATTTCAATGGATCATGCGAATTGCTCTCTTCGCAGTCGCTCTGGTTGCCAAAATTCCGTGAGGATCAAGATCGGTGATGCCTCGTTTCTGCTTCATGACGAGTTTTGCAGTATGGTCGCGGAGGATTTGAGCGCATTCTCGCTTGTCCTGATCGCTCCAATGTTCTGCGTCCCGGATTAGCTGCTGCATCGCTTCTTCGATGGATTGGAATTTGCGGTTCACGCAATCCTCCGGCGCAACCTGGACTGAACGGCGTGCATCTTTCCTCTTAAGATTTCAGACCCGGAAAGATGCTCTGGACCTGCCTGTAAAACCCCGCTAACTTTGCAAACTGGTTTGCCAAAGCATCTTCCAGGATCGGCAAACTTCGGGAATGCAAAGGTTTGCCTGACCCTAGGGTTGCGAACGAAACTACTTTCTATAGGTGCCTTTCGTTGAATTTCACTACTGCGACCACCTACTCTTGCTCAACGTCAACTTCGTACATCCGCACTGCAAACCCTTTCCATGCCAGCAATAAGAGAAACGCTTCTGCGCGTGACCGTTCGAACTTACGAGCACAGCACAAATGGGAAGTGAAGTGGAAGTTCCATTCGACCTTCCGGCCACGAGTGCAAAAGCTCCATTCAGAAAGGAAGCCTTGATCGCCTTCGAGCACGTATGTCATTTTGAAAACCCTAGGTTCAGAATTTCAGCCATCCACAAAATCGCCACCGCAATCACGACCACGAGGAGCACAGCAACCCGTATTCTCGGTCGGTAGCACTGCATCACAGTCCCCGCCTGACTAACGGTGTCTTGCATCAGATTTACGGTTCATGGCCGGATGTTCTCGCCTTTATCAAAATGTCGGGCGCAAATTTCGCAAAGACGGAGCGTGACGTTGATAATCTGATCGCCTAAGCGTTTGGCTGTTCTTCTCGTGGTTGTAGCGTCCCGAAGACTATCGGTCAGTTGTGGAGGAGTACGTTCGTCCTCTGGAAAGAAAACGCGGCTTTGACATTTTATTCGCTTAGGAAAGAAGGCGGACCAGTCAGGGGAAACTGACCCGCCTTGATTGGACCACCGCGAGGACAGATCAGACACACGAAGACTCGGTGCGGCAAATGGCCGGGGAAAAGCGTTATACTCCGGGTTGGGCAAGCTGGTCATGTACCCTTTTACGTGACGCGCTTGAAGGGTTTCCCGGCTGTAGCACAGCCGGGAACCCGCCCTTGGTTCACCGCACCGAGTTCTTTTGCGCTGAGTTAAATTCACAAAAACATCACTGTCAACAAAAAGCAATAGTACGAATCAAAACGAAGGTACTAGCCCGAACACGGAGGCAGGTCTCAAACTATAATCATGACGATGCGAAGCGAACCAACAAGAGCCGCAGACGAAACCGGACTCCAAAATAGACCGAAAGAGTGGGCGGACTTGGAGAGAGTTAGCCGAACCTTACGTCCAGATGCGGATCGCGTATCACGTTCGCGGATTTGGTGCCACCGCTCGACGGGCTTTCCGGGAAGAGGTTGACGCCTGTGCTGCGAGAAGCTCGATCCCGGCCGAAGAACCTGCATGAGCACGGGATAAATATGATTGAATTATGTGGCGGAGAGGGTGGGATTCGAACCCACGGTACGGTTTCCCGCACGCTCGCTTTCGAGGCGAGTACTTTAAACCACTCAGTCACCTCTCCCCAGTGGTTGCAGCTCCCATCGTAGCAGAGCCTTCGATTGCGCGGCAATGCGTCACTCGGCGCCATCAGCGCCAGGTGCTTCTTTGTTTCTCCGCTAGCGCCGTTCGGTAAAGAACGACTGAATTACCGCCGCGCATTCGGGAGCGAGCACGCCGACGGTGACTTCCACCTGGTGGTTGAGTCGGGGGTCGGACAGGATTTGAAAGCAAGTGCGTACCGCCCCGCCCTTTGGATCATTCGCGCCGTAAACCAGCCGCGGAATGCGCGCCTGAATCATTGCGCCCGCGCACATACTGCACGGCTCAACGGTTACGTAGAGCGTCGTCTCCGCAAGCCGGTAGTTGCCAAGAACCCGGGCGCCTTTGCGCAAAACAACGATTTCGGCGTGCGCCGTTGGGTCGCAATCCCGGATGGTGCGGTTCCCCGAGCGCGTGATGATTTTGCCTTCGTGCACCAGCACAGCTCCGATCGGCACTTCGCCGGCTGCAGCCGCAGCGCGGGCCTCGTTGAGGGCGTCTTGCATGTATGCAGTGTCAGACTGCGTCATCGCCGTGAGAATAACACGCGACGCTCGAAAAAAAATTAGCCCTAAACTACTTTCCAAAAAGCCTGCGTCGCGGCCTGCTTTGCCGCCTTTCTGTTTGAAGACTCCCTAACCGTCAATCCTTGGCAGTGCCTAGAAGCCAATCACCGCGGGAGAAAGACGTTGTAGCGCCCTCTAGGACGGTCATGATGGATCAAATGATGTTCGCGCCCAGAGCAGCCACGACGGAAGCCATCCACCGATGTGAATGCGCCAATGAACCTCTTCGACGGCGATGACGTATGCCTAAAAGCAATAAAGATTCCCGGGCTGATCCGTAATTTCAGCAGGACGTCCGCCAGGAACGTAATGACCAGGCCATTTGGTTCACCCCGTTAACAATGGTGACCATAGGCGCGATCTCGATTCCCGCTGTTTTCGATCGCTCGCAGCTTCACGTCAAACAGGTTTCCCACCTTCCAGCGGCTGTTGGCGTCGTTGCCGATGCCGTCAAACGTCGCTGGAGTTCCCGTATTCGCGAGGCCTTAACCGGATCGCTTGACAATTTCGGGCATGCGAAACAAACTACATGCTATGAGGGAGCTCCTCGGGCGGCTATTTCAAGTCGATTTCATTAAAGGTCTCCTGGTTACGTTCCGGATGCAGAATCCCAGGGAGATTGTCACCGAACAGTATCCGCTCGAGCGGCCGATGGTGGCGGAGCGCTATCGCGGCGCGCCCCGTCTCAATAACAATCCGGAAACCGGTGAGACGCTATGCATTGGCTGCAATCTGTGTGCCTTGGCGTGTCCGGAAAACCTCATCGTTGTCGGATGGCTGAGAGATGATGCTACCCGCCGCAAAGTGCTGACCCACTTCACTTATGACACTTCGCGCTGCATGTTCTGCGGGCTGTGTGAAGATGCTTGTCCCACAGACGCCCTGGAACTGACGCAGGATTTCGAAATGGCTTATTACACTCGCGAAGGAGCAATCTGGGACCGTCACCGTTTGGAGCAGGGGCCCACACCCGCGCGCTATACCCGCTAAAGATAATGCATGGAACTTCGAAAAGATCCCATCACGCAAAGTTGGGTCATCCTGGGACAAAGAGAAGTTGTTGCGGAGACTGCGGAGCAGTGTCCCTTAGAGCCGGAAAAGATCGAGAGAGTTTCCCCTATCATGATCTGGCCCGCCGCCGGTTCCTGGCAAGTACGCGTCGTTCCACACCCTGATCCGCTGTATCACGTCGAGGGCGAACCGGGACGATTAGCCGAAGGTATATACGACAAGATGGGTGCGCTCGGCGCGCATGAAGTCGTCGTGGAAACGCCGCAGCACGACCGGCGGTTGTCGCTGTTCAGCGATGAAGAGATCGAGCGGGTACTCTGGGTGTGGGCTTCTCGCATCGCTGATCTAAAGAAGGACGCGCGGTTCAAATATATCAGCGTGTTCAAAAACCAAGGCGCGCTGGCGGGGGAGGAGTGGCCCCACGCCCATTCCCAGATAACCGCCACCATCTTTGTACCCCGCCGCATTAAATACGAATTGAGTTCAGCCCATGAATGGTTTAAGGACAGGGAGCGCTGCATTTTCTGCGACATGGTGCGGCAGGAAGAAAAACAGGGAAAGCGCATCGTGGACGTACAGGGTGACTATTATGCGCTGTGCCCTTATGCTTCGCGCGTGCCATACGAGATCTGGCTGCTGCACCGCCGGCACAATCACACTTTCGAGCAGCCCCGGCCAGGCTCCAACCGCCGTCAACTGGCGGCACTGCTCGGAAGAATCCTGCGCCGCCTGGAAAAAGTTGCGCCGGCCTACCATTTGGTGGTGCACACCTCGCCGAGCACGATGAACAAAAAGGGCGAGATGGCTGGCTATTGGAAGACGCTCGCGGACGATTACCATTGGCACATCGAAATCCTGCCGATCCTGGAAAAGCGCAGCAAGTCTTACAGTATCAAGGAAGTTTACTTCAACCCCGAATTGCCCGAACAAGCCGCCTCCAACTTGCGAGCCGTGGATCCTAATTCATGAAATATTTCGGGCCCAGGCGGCGGGAGGCGGGCGGCATCGTGATGAAGTTGATTGTCACCCTGGCCCTGGTGATTTTTGTCTTTTTTCTCTATTTGGTGCGTCACCCGGTCTTTCGTTTCATTGCGGAATCCTGGGTCGTCGAAGATCCTCTCAATAAGGCCGACGCCTTGATTGTCTTGAGTGACGATAACTTCTATGCGGACCGCGCCACACGTGCGGCGGAGTTGTTCAGGGAAGGCAAGGCTCCGCTCGTCGTCGCGAGTGGAAGGAGGTTGCGACCGGGTGCCGGGATCGCGGAACTAATGGAACACGATTTGATCGAGCGCGGCGTACCCAAAGACAAGATTTTGCGCGTTGCCGAAGAGGGGGATAGCACACTGGAACAGGCCGGAACATTGGCAAAGTTCGTCCAGGCAAAAAAATGGCACAGCGCGATTGTCGTCACCTCCAACTACCACACCCGCCGCGCCCGGTACATCTTCCGGCACGTCTTTCCACGGGGCATCGACGTGCGCGTTGCCAGCGCGCGTGATGGCGACTTTGACCCGGAAACTTGGTGGCAGAAACGCAAGTCCAGCAAGCTGTTTATGCGCGAGATCCTCGCAATGATGGTAACGGTTTGGGAACGTCGGCATGGGGCAGAAACATCCTCAACCTCTCAGGGAATAGGAGAAGTGAAGAGACTAAATCCACTATTTGTAGTGTAGAAATTCAGCAAACGCCCAACATTTTGGCATCTGGCATTCTTGATTACCCCCAAATGCGTCGTAAGGCTCCGTTTTTGCCGTTCTTGCGAGCGGGGGTGTAAGGCGCACGCTTTTGGTGTATGATTTCTTCGTCGCAAGACCTAGGGCCGGGCAGGCCCGATGTCAAGCCTGAGGAGATGCGGCGCGGTAAGGCCGATCGATGAAACAGGAACCCGCCGAAAGTGCTCTGGGTTAAAAACAAACCAGGGCCTCGTAGGATCCTCGCCCTTCGAAAAGGCGGGGCGGATGTCAAGTTGTTCACTCTTCTGAGTCGCGGCTTCCGGACCAGCCCTGCGATGAGCGACTTCGAGAAACCCATTTCGGCGTCGAGGTGTCAGATGTGGAGAAAAGAAGATGCAAAGCCGCAAACCCTTGTCGAAAGTTCCTTAGGTACCGTCGGGTTTCCACAGAGCCCTGATTCTTCGAATTCGTTCCCAGGTTCCCCCAAAGTTGCGGCAAGCATCAGCCAGGGAATCCGAATCAAAGGCGAAGTAACGGGAACCGAAGACCTCTTCGTTGATGGCTTCGTGGAAGGAAAACTGAACCTCACCTCGAACTGCTGCCTGACGGTTGGGCCGAACGGAGACGTGAAGGCCGACCTCAATGCCCGCGAAATCATTGTCCGCGGCAAGGTCGAGGGAAAGGTTATCGCCCGAGATAGATTGCAAATCGGCAGCACCGGCCAGATTACCGGTGAAGTGGAAACCAACCGATTGGTCATCGAGGACGGTGCCACGCTTCGGGGCAAAGTGGAAGCAGGGAAGCTGGAAGTGAGCAGGCCCGCCGAGGCGAAAACGATTGCTGCCGCAGCCGCGGCCAATACCACTACCACCAAGCCTTCTCCGCAACCCACGGCGCTTGGTTCCGAAACCGCGGCGGATTGAGCCACGATGAGCTTCCTCCACAAACTTGGGATCGGGGTTGGCAGCGCAGGAGCGCGCCGCGAAGTCACCGGGCCGATTCACTTGACGTCCCGGACACGCACTCCTGGGGGTGCTTCTCCGCCTGCCAACACTCCCGACGCTGCCGATCAATTGGAATCCAACCGGCTTTCGAACGGCCTAAAAGAACTGTTGTGGAATCTGGATGGTTTGGAGCGTGGTGCGCTCTTGGATTTGGGGCCCGCTTGGCAAACGACCTTGAGTTTCTTCATTGCCCGGGGATTCCGAGTTTCCTCCGAAGATATTCTTCGTGCTTGGAAAACATTTCTGTCGGAAGAAGAAGCCAGATTGAGAAACGATTTTGCTGCCGGTGAAACGCTTGAGATGACTCCTAGCGCGAGGGCCGCGCGCTTTCTGAAAGCAAATTTGCAATACCCGCGCAGCTCCTTCGATGCCGTGCTCCTCTGGGACCTTTTGGACTATCTCGAGCAAGCTTTGGTAAAGCAGATTGTGGGGAGCCTCACAGAATTACTGCGGCCCGGCGGCGTCGTTTTCGCGATGTTTCACAGCAAGAAGCCGGAAGGCTTCCAGCGTTACCGTGTTGTCGATTCGAATACCCTACAAATGGTTCAGACCCCGGTTTTGTGCCCCGCACAGAAGGTTTATCAGAACAGGGAAATCCAGGACCTCTTCGGCCGCTACCGGACGGTGAAATCCTTTGTCGGCCGCGATCAACTGCGCGAGACCCTTTTCATAAAGTAACAAGACTCCAGCCGCCCCGCGAGGAAATTGCCGGGTTCGCTAATTTTTCTCTTGCGTCCCGCAATTTCCGGGAGTACAAGCAAGATGTGAGCTCCGCGAGCTCCGGAGGGACTATGACTCCACCGGGCTTAGAGCTGCACCAAAACTGAACGCACCACTTTTGCGGTGCGAGTCGTTTGAAAAAACGCGCACGTTGTTAGCGCGCTTTTGGAACGATACGACAATTTGGCAAAAAAGGGGAGCCGCCAGGTTCCCCTTTTTGCTATCAAGATGAAATGTCGAGCCGGTGCTGGAATTCACGCCTAGGGCTTTCGCGTGAGGAGCTGAGTCGCGTTCGCTTTTGCGTGCAGGCCGCAACCTCTCAATTGCGGAGCTTGACCTGTTCGAGCCAGCGGATGGCGTCGCGCTGGTTGGCAATGATCTGTGCCTGCCAGACAAGGGCGATAGACATGGCAGCCATGACCAGGAGGCAGAGGATAAGAGCGATCCCGACGTGCGACTCGCGAATTTCACTCCGAAGGATGCGGCGAATCGATGGCATGGTAGAGTTCTCCTAGTACTCATGAGCCTTTCCAAACAGACAGTGGTTGGGGACGCGTCGCTGTCGGCAAAAAAAGCCGAGCAATCGAACCGCCACATGCGAACATTCGCCAGTGCCACTCATCTCGCGGACAACATGTACCTTGTTTAAGCCGCGGTGTGTTTGTCTTTGCGCGCGCGCAAAGGCCCGCCATGCAAACTTGCTAACGATGGAGCAAATTTTTTTCCGCCCGTCACGATTTTGCAGCGACGCTTTCCAACACTTGCTCCCAAACGTTCCGGGAAAGCAAATGGATTTCGCGGGATCGCGAGCGCCTAGGGGAGTCGATTTCCGTCTCGGATGTACGCTCAGCTAGCAAAATGCTCCGGTCGCAGAAGGGAAAAAGGCTAGGAGCAAGATCTTCCGTAGCGACGGCGACGGAGGGAGCATGATACCGCAGCGCCCGGTCATATAGTCTTGACAGCGCGGCGATCGAGCGCTGGGTGCTCGCACCAATGGCAGCCGACCAGAGGACCTCGTGCTGCCGTAGATCGATTCCTTGTTTACGGCCGTCCGCCAGGAAGCGCTCGATTTGCGCAGGCGAGGCACCCGCAAAAAAGAACAACTCGTCAAAGTCGCGCTGCCTGGCCAGTTCTGCTTCACGCGGGGGCAGACCGGTGTTCTGAACCAACTCGCGAACCGAGAGCGAGCGCAAGGTCACGACCGGGACTTCCGTCGCTTGTGAAAGCGATTCCAGGGCATCGGAGGCAGCCGGCAGAGGTTCCGCCAAAGGGATGCAAGTAAACCGTCCGAGGCGCAGCGTCGAGGTCTGACGGGACCGGGAGTTTCCTGATTCCGGACGTAAGTGGAAATAGTCTTCGGGAAGATAGACGCCGCACCCGTCCTCGCCAATGAATGGGTGAGCGTGGCCCAGCTTTCGCCGAGGCTCGTCGAATTGGAGGCGGGAACGACGGGTAAGCCACACGGCGGGAACTCCGGCGTGGTCGAGCGCCGCACTAAATTCATCGAAGCCGGCGATGCCTTTTCCGCGCTCAGGAACCAGGTGGTCGACCGCTATATAGAGAACGCTGGGGGTGTGGTGCAAGCAAATCTCCCGCTGTCGGGCGCTCTGATTTTAGCGGAATTGGACTGCTATTGAGGGGGGAAGAAAAAAGCGGACAGATTTCTCTGTCCGCTTCTTATGAGCTTGGCCCGACGAGCCCGGGTCCCAATCTCAGGTTAGTTACCAGACTTCGTTGCGCCGGGCGCACCTTGCGAATTTGCCTTCGGGATGCTCACGTATCCGCTGATCTGGTCTTTGGACACTTTGTTGATGACGAGCTCCTCAGGAATATGCGTCCCGGTCGTGTAGAAGAAGATGGGTTCGTTTATCGCACGGTTCTTCTTCTCAAAGCGCTTGTCTTCCACGACCATGGCCAAGCTGAACTGATTCCGCTTTTGGTTTATAGCCTTGAGCTCAACCGTGACATTGGCGACCTTCTGCGGGCGGTTCCTGCCGTTAATGGTGAACTCGGTGTAGTCGCGCTCGCCCAAGCGCCTGAGCTGGTCAATTTCGTCGTGGTTGCGAGCGATGAGGGTTCCCATCTCGCTCTTGGCCATCTTCAGGTCTTCGCGCGTGGTATCCAGATCGGTCCTAACGCCGACAACCTTGGTGTCCACCGTCTTGACGTCATCGCTGGATGCCTTCGTGGCCAGTTCGGAATGCACGGAGGTGTCGAGCGCCGTAACCTTCTGGTTCGTCTCGTCGTTCAACTTTGCGGCTTCCGTCCGTGCCTTCTTCAACTGCCCCTGGGTGATCTTTAGCTTATCCGTGACCACTTTCAAATCGCCCTGCAGATCGGTATTCGCCTTCTCATCCTGCGCCAAACGGTCTTTCAGGGATGACATGTCCTGCTGAACCGACTGTTGGGTCTTGCTCAGTTGTGACGCAACCGCCTGCTGGGTGCTATCCAGTTTGGACGATGCGCTCCAGCCGAAGGCCAGTCCGCCCAGTGCAATTAACCCGAGAACCACGATCGCGGGAAGCTGCCAGGAAGAACCGCCCTTCATATCCACTATCTGATCTTCTGACATAAGTTTAATTTCTCTCCTCGCCCCTAGGGGCAACGCCGGGTTTACCGGCTTGTAAAGAAGAGCATGCATGCCCCCCACCAAAAGAAAGGGGCCCCCGGATGTGCTAACTGATAGAAGGACGGACGGTTGCCTGGGAGGTTGCCAGCAGGGCTGGTACTATACCTAGCAAAGATTACGTGAAAACAGGCCGAATAGCGGATTTTTTGCTTGCCAGGACTTAAGTAATATCAATACCAAAGTGACGAAAGTTATCCTGCAGCTGTTGCTTGGTCTCGAAAACGATGCCTCGCATACCGAGCCTCTCGGCTGCCCGGGCATAGGAGGGAACGTCGTCAACGTAAAGGGCTTCCTGAGCCCGGACCTTGCAAGCGTCGAGCGCTAGTTTGTAGATGAGGGGATCAGGTTTGCTTGCACCCACGCGGCAGGAGTAGATGCGCACCGGGAAGAGCCGCAGAAACCCATAAGTCGTTTCCATGTGAGCCACATGCAGCGGGTCGGTATTGGAAAGCACTGCCATGCGGTAACGCTTTCCCAACCTCTCAAGGAACCCGTCTTCATGAATGGGAGCGGGGTCTAGAGCCCGGTTCCAGACCTTTACGAACTGGTCGAAATTGAGCTTGCTGCTCAAGCGTTTCGACAGATGCAGGTGCCAGTCCCGGGGCGAGATACGGCCTTCCTGCCAGTCCTTCCAAAGCGGATCCTTTTCGAGGGCCGACCAAATCTGCTCTGGTGACAGTGATAGCCCCTCGGCGAGGCCGGCGGTCGCGTGCGCCACGTTCACGCGAATCAGGACCCGGCCAATGTCGAAGATAATTGCGCGTATGACCGGAGACGGCACGGGTCATTCTTTGTCGGCGCCCGGCAGGGAGGCAGCGCGGTTGGGGCCGATGGTGTGGAGCTGGCGTCGCGCTCGCCAGATGCTGATGATGGCCGGCGCGATCGAAAGAAGAATCACGACGGCGATAACGTAGTGGATGCGCTCGGCGATGTTGGGAATCAGATGACCGAGGAAGTAGCTACCTAGGATCATCGTTCCCACCCAGAAGACCCCGCCGAAGATGTCAAACGCCAGGTATCGGCCGTACGGCATCTTCGCCGCACCGGCGACCGGCGGACAAAACGTCCGAATGATGGGAACAAAGCGCGCCAGAATAACAGCCCTTCCCCCGTACTTCCCATAAAAATCATGCGCGCGCTCGAGGTGGCTGCGACGGAAAAAGAAGGAGTCCTCGCGGCGATAGAGCGCTGGCCCCGCCGAACGTCCGATCCAGTAACCAATCTGGTCCCCCACTATGGCACACAGCATGACCGGGAAAAGCAGCAGCCTCAGCGGAATGACGCCTCCGGCAGAGAGAATGCCCGCGGTGACGAGCAGGGAATCGCCCGGAAGAAAAAAGCCGACGAAGAATCCTGTTTCCACAAAAACAATGGTGCAGATAAGGGGGGATCCGCCGGCGCGGATTAGTTCTCGGAGTCCGTCGGGGTTAAACAGCGCGTGGAAGAACTGAAGGATGGCGTCAAGCACTCCGATCTGTCCCTCAAAACAGAAAAATGAAATGATGCCCGTGAACACGCCGGCACAAGCGCGCGCGTGCGCAGCCCCGTCACGGCACCCCGACCTATACGGTAACAGAAAACGCCTGGATCCTGCCCACATTCGTGCCACAAGAAGACAAGGCTGCCCATTGCTCCCAGCACTGCGCCTGGACGAATCATGCCTGGACCTCCTTTAGCCCCATGTCACTTCTCTGTTCCAGGAACAACCGAGCCTCCATGGGGAATTCCGCTTCCGCGGCTCGTTCGAGCAACTTCTCTAGGCGAGGCAGAGCGCGGCGTGCGGCCACAGCCCCGGCCTCAATCGCTTCATCGGCGCGCGCAAAATCGTCCCAGGCTAGAGATTGCACGTCTGGGCGAAGCACCAGGTCGGCGTGCCGCTCCCAAAGTTCCAATTGATGCTTCTGGGCTACGCTAACCGCCCGGCTCACCACCTGAAAAATGTTTGTGGGGACGCCCCCGTTGCCGTCCTCGAAGCCAACGGAAACTCCGATCACGGCTTGCGCCCCCATGCTGCGTGCGGCTTCGGTTGGCACCGGCGCGACAAGGCCGCCGTCGGCAAGACACCGTGTGCCAATCTCGACTGGCTCAAATAAGCCAGGGAACGCGCAGCTCGCGCGGATGGCGTCAACCAGATTTCCTTGCGTAAAAACCACGGGTTCACCCGAACACAAATCCGTCGCCACGACGGCAACGGGAATCGCGAGGTCCTCGAACTGGCGCGAACCGAACACTCGCTCAACCAGTTCGCCGAGCCGCTGGTTGCTGGCCAGACCTAAGCGCGACACACGCCAGCGCGCGATATCGCGAAAACGCAACCTCCGGCAGGCTTCGATGATCCGTTCGAACGGCGCTCCGCTGGCATACGCCGCGCCAAGGATGCTGCCCACACTGCTGCCTGCGATGTGCGAGACGCTTATTTGGTGTTGCCGGAGGACTTTTAAAACACCAAGGTGCGCAAATCCGCGAGCAAAACCGCCCCCGAGAGCCAGTCCAATCCCTGCCCGCAGGGACGGTGTCACTGTACCCGGGGGCAACTTCTCCAGCGCGGAATCCTGGCGCTCCGTCATTCCTGAACGATGCCAGCGCCAACCGTTTTGGGCTATGGTCCGGCCGTCCTCGAGCAACAGTACGAATGTACTTTGCGTTCCTTTCTTTTCGGTTCGACGAGCCAGAGTGAAACAGTACCAACTTACTAGTCCCGTACCCTCTCTGTACCATTGTGAGCGGCAATCCCGTGCGAGATTCTCCTCCCATCACGCTGAAGTTCTGCGGGGTCGAAGAATGGATAGCGCGTTCAAGGCTTGGATTGGGCACCCGGTTGTCCTTCAGGTGGTATTGGGCGACATCAAAGTGCCGCTGCGAGGAAGGCTGCTCAAAGATGGCGGCGACACGGTGCGCATGCGCATCGGGGACGGCTGGGACGTAGACATTTACAAGACCATGATCTTGGCGGTGGAGGAAGACGGCATGGTCCTTTTGCCTTCGTGAGGTCCGCAGACATGAAAACACAAGAACTCAAATACGTGACTCGGCGGCGCGCCGCAGTGCTCCTGGGTCTTTCGGAGCAGGAACTAAGTCGCCTCTCAAGCGAATGTGGTTTCGGCCACACCGAGGTCTCCGGCCACGAAGAAGAGACCTTTTTCACTTACGAAGAGTTGCACCAAATCTGCTTGCTGGCCATAAACCAGGTTCACTAAGAAAGAGTTTCCTCCGGCCCCCCTCGCAGTACCCCCACCCGGGTCGCCCCCCCCGCGACCCGGGTTTTCTTTCCGCGTTTATCCTCTTGTGATTCAATGTGTTAGAGACGCACTACAAGCAAGGAGACTCTTTCGGACGAAGTTAACGTACCGTTTGCTCCCTGCTTCGATGCTCGATGAATACGCCAAATAGCTTGGCAGGGAAGAAAGCGATCTTGCTCGCTTGCCCTTGGAAATTGTTTGACACCTCCCGCGAACCCGAAGAAACTTGGCGGCTTGAACCCCAAGGAAGGTCGAGAGCTATGCCGGAGTGGCGCGAAAGAATCACCCTCAAACGGATGCTGGCAGCATTCGATGTCGGGTTGCTTGTCTTTGCATTTGGCGCGGCAAGGTCGCTTTGCGCGCAGGAAATATCGTATGACGTGGTGATCACAAACGGAAGAGTGATGGATCCTGAATCGGGACTGGATGCGGTGCGCAACGTGGGAATCAGCCGTGGCAAAATTCGCGCGATCGGCAGCGCCGCATTGAAAGGAAAGCAAACGATCGATGCCAGGGGGCTTGTCGTCGCACCCGGCTTCATCGATTTGCACCAACACGGTCAGGATGAGGAGAACTATAGGGCGAAGGCTCGCGACGGCGTGACCACGGCGTTGGAATTGGAAGTCGGCGTGGCAGATATTGACCGTTGGTATGCAGAGCGGCAGGACAAAGCACTCATCAACTATGGCGCCAGTGTCGGTCACATTGCCGTTCGAATGGTGGTGATGCACGATCCTGGACAACTCCTGCCGAGCGGGGATGCGGCTCATCGCGAAGCAACACCGGAAGCAATAGAACAGATCATGTCCCTTCTCGAGAAGGGGCTGAGACGCGGCGCCCTCGCCGTGGGCGTCGGCCCGGCTTATACCGAAGCAGCGACCAACCGGGAGATCACGGAAGTGTTTCGCGTTGCGGCAAGGCATCACGCGTCTTGTCACGTCCATATTCGCAGCGGTGCGCCGAGAACCGCAGGCTCTCCGGGAAACTTCACCGGCTTTGAAGAAGCCGTAGCCGCCGCCGCCATCACCGGCGCGCCGCTGCACATCGTGCACATCCAGAGCACCGGGGGACCCGATGTGGTCTACGAACTTCAAATGATTTCGGAGGCTCGTTCTCACGGCCTGGATGTGACCACCGAAGCCTATCCCTACACGATGGGCATGACCAGCATTCAATCTGCGATTTTCGATCACCAGGAAAACGAGCCCGACAGCTATTTTGCTTCGCTTCTCTGGCCCGCGACCGGCGAACATCTGACACGCGATTTGTTCCTGCGGTACCGAAAACAGGGTGGAATGATTATTCTTCCCTCGAACACTCAGGAGAACATCGATGCCGCCATCGAAAACCCGCTAACCATGATTGCCAGCGATGGCCATCTCTTGAACGGCAAAGGCCATCCGCGCACCGCGGGCACTTACGCACGTGTGCTGGGCTATTACGTGCGCGAAAAAAAGGCGCTCGATTTAATGACCGCTCTCAAAAAAATGACCTTGATGCCGGCCGAGCGGCTGGAGAAACGTGCGCCCGCATTCAAAGACAAAGGGAGAATTCGCGTGGGCGCCGACGCGGACATCACCGTCTTTGATCCCGGCACGGTCATCGACAAAGCTACGTACGAAAAGCCGCTCGAATACTCTGAGGGAATTCCATTTGTGCTGGTAAGGGGAGTGCCCGTGGTTAAGGATGGGGCGCTCGTTGAGGGCGTATTCCCCGGACAGGGGGTGCGCGCGCCCGCCTCGCAGTGAGGCTTCAGCCGAAGCCTCTCCAGGCGATTTCTGACGCAGCCGTTGCAACGCCACCAGGGCAAAACGGGAGCTGGCCGAAGAGAGACTCTGGAGATTTAGGTTGAATGCCAACTGGGGCGCAGCATCCTGCGCTCCTACAAGAATGCGGCAAAGACCCCGGGGCCTTCCGTCGCGTTAGCGCACGTTGCCGAGCGCGCGAGAAGGCGGTAGGGACAGGGCCGGGAAAGTGCTATATAGTACGGCGCGATGTTCTGGCAGGAACGTATAAGGAAAGGATCCGCCTTTGACTTTCACTGCTGCCGATTGGGCCGCCATCGTTGGCTATCTGCTGATCACGCTGGCTCTCGGTCTGTATTTCCGGAGCCGCTCGGGGAAAAGCACGGAAGATTACTTCGTCTCGGGGCGCAACGTTTCCTGGTGGCTGGCGGGGACTTCCATGGTGGCGACGACATTTGCCGCGGACACGCCGCTAGTGGTCACCGGCCTCGTCTACAGAAACGGCATCGCCGGCAACTGGTTCTGGTGGAGCTTTTTGCCTTCGGGCATGATGACCGTGTTTCTCTTTGCGCGGCTGTGGCGGCGCTCTGGGCTACTGACCGACGTGCAGTTCGCGGAAATGCGCTACTCGGGAAAGCCCGCCGCATTCTTGCGGGGCTTTCGCGCGCTTTATCTCGGCTTGCTGATGAACTGCCTGATCCTCGGATGGGTCACAAAAGCCATGACCGCTATCGTGGCCGCCAGCCTGGGAATCAGCGAAGCAACCTCGCTATGGATTTGTGTCTTCTTCCTGATTCCATTCACCGGATTCTACGTAGCGCTCGGCGGCCTCTGGGGCGTGTTGTGGACCGACCTTTTTCAGTTTGTCCTGAAAATGGCCATCGTTATCGGCATTGCGTGGTACGCGCTCGACGCGGTTGGCGGGATGCACATCATGCTTGCGAAGCTCGACGCGATGCGCGCAGCAGCGGGACCCACTGCCGCCGATCCGACTGCTTTCTTCCCTGATTTTTCTCGCAACTTCACATTCCAGGCGATGTGGGCCCTTCCCGTAATCACGTTCACGGTGTATCTAGGTCTACAGTGGTGGGCATTTTGGTACCCGGGAGCCGAACCCGGTGGAGGCGGATATATCGCGCAGCGCATTTTCAGTGCACGGGACGAACGCAACGGTTTGCTTTCCGTGTTGTGGTTCAACGTCGCCCATTACGCGCTGCGTCCCTGGCCGTGGATTTTGGCTGCGCTAGCAGTGATTGTCTTGTATCCAGGCCTCTCGCAACCGGAGCCCGCGTACATGCGCATCGTTGCCGAGCATCTGCCGCACGCGCTGCGAGGCGTGGTGTTTGCTGGGTTCATGGCGGCGTTTATGTCCACCGTCGCCACGCAACTGAACTGGGGCGCGTCCTATTTAGTCGCGGACTTCTATCGCCGCTTCGTGAAGCGCGACGGCACCGAGAAGCACTACGTTTTGATCTCGCGGCTGGCGACGGTGCTTCTGGTGGTGGCTTCGGCCTACGTCTCGGCCCGGCTTGGCTCGATTGTGGCGGGTTGGGAAGTGGTCTTGACCATTGGTGCCGGGACGGGCGGCGTGTACCTCTTGCGCTGGTATTGGTGGCGGATCAATGCCTGGAGCGAAATTGCCGCCATGGCCACGGCCATTGTCGTGACGGCAGCACTTTCCTGGCTGAAGCCATTTTCCGGATCCGAAGCGGTGCTGTTCGCGAAGAACGCCCTCGTTACCACCGTGCTGACGTCCTTCGTGTGGATCGCCGTGACTTTCCTGACCAGGCCGGAAAGAGAAGACGTGCTGGTGAAATTCTACCGGAAGGTTCGGCCCCACGTTGCCGGTTGGCGGCCGGTCGCGCGATTGGTCGAAGACGTTCCTCAAACGCGAGATCTAGGGCGTAACCTATTATCCTGGGCGCTCGGCTGCGGCATGGTGTATCTGGCGTTGTTTGGTTCGGGGAAGATGCTTCTCGGGAAAACAGGATTTGGCTTTGTGCTGCTGGTGCTCGCGGCCATCTGCGCCGCGCTGCTTTCACGTCTGATGCCTCGCGCCCAGGAGTGGAGCGCGGATTGAGATGGTGGATTCTGCTCAACCGGTTCGCACTGGCGCTCACAATGCAGTCCTGGCCGGATTCCTTGGCTGGACCTTCGATGCGTTCGACTTCTTTGTTGTGACCTTTGTTTTGGCGCCCATCGCCGCGGAGTTTGGCAAAACGCTCCCGGCCATGGCGCTAACCATCACGGCGAGTCTCGCCACGCGCTGGATCGGTGCCATCCTGTTCGGCTTGCTTGCGGACCGCTATGGACGCCGCATCCCGCTGGTCGTCAATATCCTGTATTACTCGCTGATAGAAGTCTTGTCCGGACTTGCTCCGAACTATCGAGTCTTTTTCTTCCTGCGCCTTCTCTACGGGATCGGCATGGGCGGCGAGTGGGGCGTCGGGGCCTCGCTCACCATGGAGTCGATCCCTGCGAGATGGCGAGGGCTCATTTCCGGGCTATTGCAGGAAGGCTATGCGCTAGGATTCTTGCTCGCAGCCGGGGCGTACCGGTTTGTTTATCCGCATTGGGGATGGCGGCCGCTGTTTTTTGTTGGCGGGCTGCCGGCGCTGCTTACGCTTTTCGTCCGCGCAAAAGTCAAAGAGCCCGAAGCCTGGCACCGTTCGCGCACGGATTGGGCGAGCTACCGCAGAGCGATCTTCGGAAATGGGCAGCGCTTTGCTTATCTCGTGGTGCTGATGGCCATGGTGAACTTCATTTCTCACGGCACACAAGACATGTACCCCACCTACCTGCAGCAGCAGCACGGATTCAGCCCGCAGCGCACGTCGGACGTCACTGCGTTTGCCATGGTTGGCGCGATCTGCGGCGGCCTGGCGTTCGGATCATTTTCCGATTACCAAGGGCGGCGCCGCGCGATGGTGACAGCTTTGCTTCTGGGTTGCTTGCTGATTCCGATTTGGGTGTTCACACCGAATCTTCCACTGATTCTGGCGGGCGGATTCCTGATGCAATTTATGGTGCAGGGTGCATGGGGCGTCATCCCAGCCCACATTAATGAGCTGTCACCGGATGCCTTACGTGGTTTTTTCCCTGGTTTCGCTTACCAGCTGGGCGTCTTGATTGCTTCCGGCAGTGCGTATTTCGAAGCGCGCATGGCTCGCTTCATGAGCTATGGGCGCGCTATGGGCCTGTTCGCGTTGATCGTACTTGTGGTCGGGGCAGTTGTCGTTTGGTTCGGTCCGGAAGAACATCGCGTGGTTTTCGGACGAGGCGGGTCAGCAGGCTGACCGAGCCAAGCCTGAAACATTGCTACGGGCCGAAACCTCAATCGTTTTGGCGAAGGCCAGCTGTTTGAAACGGGAGCGAATCTGCCCGCGCTATTTGCAACCACGAGCGGAGCGTTGTTGCCTCTCAGATGAAACGCAAGGCGTGGGCCGTTCACCACTTTTGGAGCACCAACGAGCCGAACGGATACCGCCGGAGTACCAACCAGAATGGCTTCGCCGTAATCCAGGAAGTGCTGGCCCAGGAACTTGCGCAAGTCGAGACGTCGCGCAGGCTGCGGCTGGACCGCATTCCGCAGGGTCACCCCACCGAAAAAAGACTAATCGGACTGGCATTTTTCAGGAGGGGGGATTCGCAGCGCGACCTTTAATTTGAGTGTTACAAGCGCTTGCCAAAAAGAAGTTGTTGCGAGTGTTCGATTATGTCTCTACGGTTTCGGGCGGAGGCTATATCGGGGGTTGTTGGCTAGTGGCATGGATGCACCACCAAGGAATTGGAATAAAGGACATTGAGGAGCGGTTATCCGCCCCGCCGAACCTGCCAGGAGAAGCGGGCGACCTTCCGGAAGTGCATTTCCTGCGGGATTACAGCCTACCTGACGCCCGGAAGAGGATTCCTGAGGGCGGACTTCTGGGCGTTTGCACGAGTTATTTGAGGGACACCACCTTGAATCAGATCATCTTGGTGTTGGCCCTGCTTGCCTTGTTGCTGGTGCCGCGGACCATTGTTTATGCTTATTCCTCTCGCAGCGTAACCATCGGATCTACGAGTGTGGTCCGCCACACCACCAAGGCGATGACGTCACCTCTTTCGCGAGTTATCCTCGATTGGACCGAGTGGACTAAACTTCGAAGTTGAAGGTCAAAAACAAACTGGGTAAACTGCTTGTAATGAAAGATATGCAGCGCGCCCTCAGCTCAGCGGGATAGAGCGTCTGGCTAGGAAGCAGATCGTCAAACTGCTCAGGCTGGGAGCCGCCATACAATGCGAGCCTGTAGCTCAACTGGATAGAGCGCATGGCTACGAACCATGAGGTTGGAGGTTCAAGTCCTCTCAGGCTCGCCACTTTTCGTTCCGTAGATCACCGGGAAAATTCTCTTTGGTGGATGATGCTCGAAGATCAAGAGCTCCAACTTAATCGTCCCCGCGGATGGAGCTGGCGACTTGAGAAAAACAATCTCCACCGCGTTTCGATGGGGTACACCACGTTGCGGGCCGACTCGGAGTCGGCGCCGCACAAACGGTCGAGTGCGCGCTGCGCTGGCTTTGGGCCTTGCTGATGGTACGGTGTTGCGAGCGACCGCGGTTGTGCGGTCGAGTACGGCGCTGCCGGTTTCATCGAACCCGGCCGTGACAACCATCGGGCAAAACTAAGCGAAGTCTCTGTTATGCCGTTGTTGTGGGTGCAGTTGCCTCGCGCTTAGCGTTGAAAGGCTAAGCGCGAGTTGCAGCTATAGTTGCCTTTCCGCCAGAGACGCACGGACTGTCGCGCTCCTTGACACCGTATCGCACGTCTTGAATACCTTGCCGATTGGTTCGACAGGTGGAGATTTCTTGGCGGTGTGGAAAGACGCCGATAACTCCGGATCCTGAGGCAAGCCCAATCTGAGCTTGCCAAACTGAAGCACGCCTTTGAGAATCATCAATTCGATGTGTTATTTTTGCGTGAATCCATAAGTGCCTTCTCTTGCATCAGTCGATCAATTCAGCGGTTGTCTTGTTGGGCAGTGTCTCGGGGACGCCCTAGGCTTTCCGGTGGAAGGATCTCCGCCGGACATCTGTGCTTCTTACGTGGAGAGGCTTCGTAGCCCGAGTGTGGAGGACGCCACGGCCAGGCGTCGCAACTACGCTTTCGGCCAGTACACCGACGATTCCCAACTGGCGCGCGAACTCATGGTGAGCTACGCCGAACTAGGGCGGTTCGACCCGTCCGACTACGCTGTGCGAATCCGGTCAATCTTCGCCGAAGATCGCATTGTGGGACGCGGTTTAGCGACCGATGCCGCCGCTCGGCGGCTTATTGCAGGTGTCCCGTGGGACGAGGCTGGCACGCCCGCTCCTCAGGCAGGCAATGGAACGGCAATGCGGGCAGGGCCGGTCGGGCTGCTGTTCGGCGATGATCCAAAACAGATGGTCCGGGTCGCCCACGACCAAGGGCGCATCACCCACAGGGATATTCGTTGCTCCGCAGGATCGATTGCCATTGCCGGGGCGGTTGCCCTGGCAGCGCGACCCGGCGAGATTGACGTACCTCACCTTCTTCGGCAGCTGAGCGAATGGATGAGAGGACTTGATGAACACTTTGCCGAGCACGTTCTACAGCTTACGGACTGGGTCAGGCTTCCACCTTTGGAAGCGGCACCAAGAATCTCGTGCTGCGCGTCCGCGGATTTTTCGGACGATTGGAGATGGATTTCGCCATTCGTAATCCCCAGCGTGCTCTGGAGTTTGTACGCTTTTCTTCGAACGCCGGAGGATTATTGGGAAACGATCTCGACGGCCATAGCTCCAGGAGGGGATGTGGACTCTACCGCGGCAATGGCTGGAGCCATCAGCGGAGCCCATGTGGGCTTGAAGCGGCTACCGCGCGAACTTGCCAAGCGGGTGAACGACCAAGGCCAGTGGGGTTTTGAAGAGCTAATAGAGCTATCGAGCCGTTGCTGCCGTATCAAAACCGCAGAGCTTGAGCGACAAAGGTAGCAACTTTTGCAGCTTGCTCGCTGCACCCCCGTGGCAAGCGAAGGGCCGAAATGTTCTTGTTGCGGTGATCGTCCGGCAGCAGCCGGTGTCATAAATGACCTATAAGTCCCCGTGAAGCGCCACAAAATGGGGACGAAAAACGGAACAGGGAAGGGTAAATGGTTAGCGCCGGCTTGCAGCAATTTTTGATTTTTGCTGCATTTCTCTCGGTT
>Ga0182032_10000249_pt1 | contig 20928 bp, 25 predicted proteins | sample tim00Cox00000000_FD_125970 | JGI IMG/M metagenome (GOLD analysis project Ga0182032, IMG submission 125970) | Lab enrichment of tropical soil microbial communities from Luquillo Experimental Forest, Puerto Rico - timezero.00C.oxic.00.000.000 | ecosystem: Environmental > Terrestrial > Soil >... | reverse complement strand
TTCCGTGCCCGCGTTGCCGATTCTTCATCGGGCGCAAAAAACATTCTTCCAGTCATATTGAGCCTCGTTGCCGGCCCCTAAATCCTCTCCCCGATGTTGAGGTAACAAACTACCAATTTCAGAAATATTTGACTGTGACGGCCAACACACCGCGATCACCCCTGCTGGCGAAGGCCAGACATAGTGACGCGTTCAGCGGCCTGGCTCTGACAAGAGCCACTACTTCTTCGCTGGACTGGTGATCGACGAGTATTTGAGCTGGGCCTAGATCGAGCAGCCGTATGGTTGGAAGCAAATTGGTTTTTCTACACGTTGGGCAGTCGCCCTGGAATGGTAACTAGCTACTTTTGTGATTTCGCAGTGCAACAGGCGTTGGCGGGTGCAACATCTATCGTGTCTGCGCGGCAGCAGTGCTGCTAAAATCATTCGAGGCATCGATGTAAGATTATCCATGTCTGATTCTGCTTTAGTCAAGAAGGGGAGTTCAATGCGCAAACAGGACGCTGTCCTGATAGTAGCAATGGCGTTCGTGCTAGCTGCGCCTTCCGTCGCGCTTGCATACAAAAAGAAGGCTTCGGGCGAAAACTTAAGCCACGAACAGATGCAACAAATATATTGGAGTTACACACAACAGCGCTCTAGCAGTCACATCGTCCAGCAAGCAGCTTTCACTGTTACAACCGTAGGTAAAAGCGGCGGGTACAAATAAACGGACTGCGCTGGCGTTGCTCAATTACGAAGTCACCGGGTTTCGGAAATCCGATGGGTGTCACAGAATATAGCCCGGCCGAAATCTCTTCTTAGTATCTAATAATTGTGCGCACACCCGCGACATGGCCATCTGGATAGCGAATGCCTGTGCCGCTCGGATGCCAGATGTAGGTATAGACCGGCTGCACCACCCAGCCTTTCACGATTTGCGCCAAATAAGTGAACTCGAGATTCATCTCGTAGTCGCGCGGCGGCGTGGTGAGAGTCCCGAAGTTGATCTGCTCCTGATCGAAAGCGCGCACGCTGTTGGAGAAGCGCGAATAGATCACGCTCGTGCCGAAAGTATCGTCCGGCCGCTTCGGGATCATGCCGGCAAACACTATTCCGCCGTCGATCTCGACATTGACCAGATTGCGGTCGGAGGGGGCGATCGCCGAGCGATTGAAAATGGAAATGCCGGCGTCGGCGCTGCCGCCCGGCGGACGATAAAGCTGCTGGTCGATCACACCATAAATTCCATAGTCGCCACGATGCATTAGCGGCATACCGTTGCTTGCCGGACTGGCCAGCAACATTCCGTTGTTGGTGAACTGCTGATCGGCAAATTGGCCGAGATGACCCCAGCCGCCGAACTTCAAAGTTGTGGCAAGCCCGGTGTCATCCTTGCCGCGATTGCGTCTCCACTGCAATTCGCCCATCAGGAAAGCGGGGTCGCTCAAACGAAAGTTCACACCGTACCGATTGCACGTATCGGGATCGGCATTCGGGCACGGCGGAGCCGGATCGCCGTTGAAGATCGCGAACAACAGCGAGGCATCTTTCGGCAGCTCGTACTTGATGCGGGCACCGACAGCCGTCAAGGGGTAGGCAGGTCCGCCTCCCGGCAGGTTGACGGCGCTGATCGTCGGCCAATCGCTCTGCAGAAAGATCTGACTGAGATCACTGTAGAAAAATTCTGCGTCGGCGGCGAGCTGGCCAAATCTCAGGCTTACGGGGCCAAACCATTTTTCGAGCCACAATTCCGACAGGCGGACAGTCGGCGTCGCTTCGATCGCCGCGATCGTGTTCATGCCGCCGACGTAGTCACGCCGGATGCGGCCGTCGTTGTAGATTCCGAAGCCGTTGATGTAGAAGGTCCAGTCCTTCCAGCCAGCGAGCTTGTCGAGGTCGATGTAGAGCTGCGACTCCAGCTTGCCCTGATCAATCGTGCCGCGCCGGATACCGCCCGAAAGGTTGCTCAAGACGTCGTTGGTATAGATGAAATTGTATGAAACGCCGTGATCGTACAGCCACTTCCGCGTGCCATAAGGATCTGCGTCGTGCGGAAAGCTGGTGGCGATCGAAGGCTCGGTGATGCCGGTGCTGTTCGTCTCCTGGGCATGCGTAGGAGACACATTGACGATAGCTACTACCGCGAACACGGCAGAAGAAATGGCCCCCCGACGCCACCTCATGCTTACTCCAACCACGAATCCGTTAAACCCGCCAAAATAATACTTTCCACGCCCTTTTGCCCGTCCCTTCACACTGCTTTGCCACATACCGGTATCTTATTTTTTCTGGGGTTCGTCCGACCGACATTTTCTAGGGCACTGGCTTTGACAATAAAACTGCCTACGGACGCCGTTGGGACAGGAAGATTTACATCTCTCGATGCAAGTTGGGTGATCTACCTTGGCAAGGATGGAAATGCCGCCAATTGCGAAGAACACCGATGCCGCCGTGGCAAGTGCAACTAATTTCATGGCAGGCAGCCCGCCTCGACTTATTTCTAAACGCTCTGCATGTCTCGAATTTCCACCGCTGACAGCGTTCCGATGATTGCGAATAGAAGCGCGTCGCCTGGATCGAGGCGTACGTGGCTTAACCAGAGTAAGGAGCTCATCGAAGCGCTAACAGCGTAGATAGCGTAGTCGGCAAATACACCGACAGTCGCACCGATGGCAGCGGTCACAAGTAACCTCAAGGCCCGATTGTTCTCCTGCTCGCGTCAGCACTGCGCAATAGGGAGCTTTACCGGAAAAATGCAAAGTAAGAAAATGGCGAAAACCATAAAATCCCCGCTTTGGGGTAAAGCGGCAGACCAGGGAATCCTTCGGCAAACTATTCAAGAAGGCTTGCAGACAAGCAGGACTGCCAAATCGCTCGGCGCATGGTTTGCGCAAAATCGCGGCCCTACAGCGCTGCTGAGAACGGTGCAACAGTGGCGCAGCTCGAAGCGATCTTTGGGTGGCCGGATGGCTTCACTCTATACCGAGACGGCGAACCACAAGCGACTGGCGCTCGACGCGATGCACATGCTGGCGAACGAAAAGGGAAAATCTATGCCCCCACCTAATGGTGGGGGCGCCAGCGTGAAAAGCGCAATGAAGACAACGGAATTTTTTCTAAGTGGTGGTGGACCCAGTCGCATTCGAACCCGTCTCCCGCTCCGAATTCCCTGCTAACAGGGAAATTAACAGGGAATTTGGTCGAATTGCCCGCTTGATTGCGATTTTGAACGCAGACACACGAACAAATTCAGAGCCTTACAGCGAAATTCCCTACTCAACAAAACAGGGAATTTTGCGAAGGAACAGGGAATTTGCGCGCGAGAACAGGGAATTTAAACGAGCTCTTTAGAGAAGAGCGACTTCCGGCGGTATTGCGCGGTCTCAGGCGGCGTGATTTTCCGGTCGCCCGTTTCGAAGATCACCACAATCTGAAATCGCGTCGTCGCGTGGCGGTGCGGGTGCCATCTGTGCCTGCACGAAGCCTATCGAAACCTTCCGCCAAAACGCGTAAATTTGTCCACAATGAAGCATGCGTTCGGTCAAGCATCTCGAAAAAAAGAAATGCTCGCATTCCAGCGAACGGATCGCGCTCAGTTACACGATTCAAGGAGGCACACTCATGGACGCGCCAAACAAAGAATTCGCGTTCGCGGGGGGCCTTGAGGAGCTGAAGGCGAAGGGGCGGCTTGTTGTGCACGGTCGCCATCGTCCGATCCTTGTCATCTACGACCGCGGGCGCGTCTTCGCTCTCGATAATCGTTGCCCCCACATGGGCTTCCCGCTCGAGCGCGGCAGCCTCGAGGACGGAATCTTGACTTGTCATTGGCACCACGCCCGCTTCGATCTCGAAAGCGGCTGCACGTTCGACCTGTGGGCAGACGACGCACCGATTTGTCCGATCGAGGTACGCAACGGAGACGTTTGGGTGAAACCCACGTTCGGTCACGCCAACCCCGCCTCCCACTGGCGCCAGCGACTTGCGGACGGTTTAGCCCACGATCTCGGTCTTGTCGTCGCCAAGGCGGTGCATGGTCAACTCGCCGCTGACGTACCGCGTGCTGACATCGTAAGGCAAGTGGCGCTGTTCGGGGCGCAGAACCGTGACGGCTGGGGCGTGGGTCTCACGATCCTCACGGCACTAGCCAATCTCCTGCCCTTCCTTCCAGAGGAGGAGGCATACCTTGCCCTGTTCCACGGGGCGAGCCGCGTGGCGGCGGACTGCGATGGCGAGGCGCCGCGGCGTGAACGTGCGCCGCTTGGAAGTCGACCCGATGCGATTGCGCTCAAGGGCTGGCTGCGGCGTTGGACCGTGGTTCGTCATCGCGAGGCGGCCGAGCGCACCCTGCTCACGGCGATTGCGTCCGATCCCTCGCCACCCGTGCTAGCCGATGTCCTGCTGGCGGCTGAGACCGAACGGGTGTTCGCCGACACCGGACACTCGCTCGACTTCATCAATAAGGCGTTCGAGTGTCTCGACCTTATCGGCTGGGAGCACGCAGCGGCTGTGCTGCCGACCGTCGTCGGCCAGATGGTTGCAACGCGTGGCGCCGAAGAATCGATCGCGTGGCGTCAACCCGTTGATCTTGTAACGCTCTGCGAGGAAACAGCCAGTCAATTGCCGGGCCTGTTCGCCGCTAGCGGGGCGAGGGATGGTTGGTCAGACCATGCGGCACTTGCCCGAGAGCTACTTGGTGACGATCCGGCCAGGATCGTTGACGCCCTCAAGGCGGCGATTCGCGCGGGCGCCCTTCCTGTCGACCTTAGTCGGTCACTTGCTTACGGGGCGGCGCTCAGGGTCGCACATTTCGGCACCGCCAACGAACACGCCGACTGGGAGACAGCGCACCACGTCTTCACCTTCGCAAACGCGGTCGACCAGATGCTCAACCGGATTGGGACCTCCAACGCCGACGGTTTCGTCCCCGCCGTCCGTGGCGTCTTACACGGAACGATCGCCCTTTACCTTACTCGCTATCTCAATGTGCCGCCGGCACGCATCCCAGGCGAGAACGGCGAGCAGCTTGATGATCTGCCTGCCGACGCAGATACAATCCGCGCCACCTTGCTCGACGCCTTCGACCGGCAGCGACAGGTGGATATCGCGGCAAGATTAGTGGCTCGCCATCTCACGCTCGGCCATTCGCCGCAGGCGCTGATCGCAACGCTTGCACGTGCGGTATTGCGCGAAGATGCCGGCTTCCATGCTTATCAGATGCTGGAGGCGGGAGTCCGGCAATTTACCGTGTGGGGAAACACCGATGCCGGCCGGCACATCCTCATTGCGGTTGCCCGGTATCTTGCGGCCCATTCACCGACGGAACGCGCGGCTTTGCAGACGGCTGACATTGCCCGTCGCTTAATGCTAGGGGCAGAACTGCATCAGGAGTCTCGCGCGTCCTGACAACGGCTGCGAAGCGTATGTGACAGTTTGGGGATTCTTGTAGGCGGGTCGGATGCCCGATTGCTGATGTGGCATGATAGAATTAGTTAATATCCTTTGGAAAGGTAAACCGGTCACACGACGCTTGAACATTTGCCGAATTGGAATGTGCGATGTCCGAACACAAAGTGGTTTTGAAATGGAAACGCGGGGGTGCTGAGTTTTCATATCAGAAGTATCCGCGCGATCACACCTGGAGCTTTGACGGCGGCTATAGGGTAGTTGCGACGGCAGCCCCGACTTATCTCGGCAATCCGGCCCATGTCGATCCAGAGGAGGCGTTTGTCGCTTCACTCTCGAGCTGTCACATGCTCACGTTCTTAGCAATTGCGTGCAAGCAGAAGTTCGTGATCGATTCTTACGAGGACGAAGCGGTTGGCCATCTGGAGAAGAATGCCGAAGGTAAGCTTGCGATCACGCGGGTCGAACTACGACCAAGGATCAAGTGGGGCGACGACCGAAAACCCAGTCCAGAAGAGCTCGACAAAATGCACCATGCCTCCCACGAGAATTGCTTCATTGCCAATTCGGTTAGAACGGAGGTGACAGTGCTGTGACTGAGACTGAGACTGATCTCATTCGCTTCGTGGACGCTCAAGCTCAAGTCTATAGCCAGGTCGTTGCGGAGTTAACCGATGGACACAAGCGAACCCACTGGATGTGGTTCATCTTTCCGCAACTGTCTAGTCTGGGTCATAGCGCCATGGCTCAGCGATATGCCATCCGGGATATGAATCAGGCTCGACGCTATCTAGCTGACCCAATACTTGGCGACCGCTTGCGCCATGATTTGCGCCTCATAATAAGTCACAAAGGCAAGTCGGCGCTGGAAATTTTCGGGTCTCCGGACGATCTCAAGTTTCGATCTTGCATCACCTTGTTCTATGAGGCCGCCTCCGATCAATCCGACCGTTCGTTATTCGCGGAGGCCTTGCAGCAATTCTACAAAGGCGAGGCGGATCCCCGGACCCTAGAATTACTCCGGCACAAATAACTCTTTTTGGGTTATTTAGCGCAAGGCCAAGCCGCGACTAAGGCAGTCACTGCGGTCTGGTGAAAATTATTGGGACGTTGCTCCGGATGGCTTTTCAGATAAGCCGTGACGGAAAGGATCATTTGCGCAAGAATGCCTTTACTGTCTCGGACAACATCGGGCGGCGGACACACAGCAAATTCAGGCTTTAAAAATGGCTCGAGCTTCATAATTGCTGTTACCGCCCCAAAGCATGCCGATGCTTGTCTTAGCTGCCTGGCGGCATCTTCTGAATCGGCGGCCGGACGCTTGCCCTGAACGATATCGGCGGCTGCCAAGCAACTAGGGTAGAATGTAGTACCGCTAGTCGCGTCGCTTTGGGCATGTACTTGCGTTCCAATGACGACTGCTCCAACAACTCCGACCCATTGTTTCATTCATCGTCCCCTGCAGGTTGCGTCGAGCGATCGCCGCGGATAAGCAATTGACCACCTTGCGGTAGCGCGCTGCTCATTGAGGCGAGATCCCAGCAAGTTTGGCGGCTTCGCGCATTTTCTCATAATCCGTATGAATGAATTTGGCGAAGCCGTCAGGCGTCATCTGCTTGGCTGTGGCGATTTCCGAGCCCATTTCACGCAACTTGTCAGCTGTCGCGCCACCGGCAAGTCCTTCAGCGATTGCCTTTTGCAGATCAGTGATGATCGGAGCCGGCGTGCCTATGGGTGCAACTATTCCAATATAGCTTTGTGCGGTGAAGTCCTTCACGCCGCTCTCAATAAAGGTCGGGATGTCGGGCGCGAGCTCAGAGCGGCTGCTCGCCGCGACCGCAATGATGTGGGCCTGCCCGCCTTTGTGCAGTGGCAATGCGGTCGAAAATTCCGTCATTGCTCCCTGAATACTGCCTCCGATTAGGTCCGGCATCAGGGCGCCGCCACTACGATAGGGGACGTGCACGATGTTAGCGCCGGAAGCGGCCTTGAAACGTTCGAGCGTCATATGGGTTGCGCTGCCGACACCACTGGTGGCGATGCTGAGCTGTGCTTTCTTCGACAGCGCGATCAGCTCCGCGATGTTTTTGGCCTCGACTTTATTGTTGAGAATAATGACGTGCGGGACGTAGCTGGTCAGAGCCACCGGTGCGAAATCTTTCAGTGGATCGTAGCCGAGTTTGGCCTGCACAAAGGGATTGACTGTCAGTGGTCCGTTCGAGCCGACCAGCAAGGTGTAACCGTCGGGCGCCGAGCGCGCCACGGTTTCAGCGCCGATGCTGCCTCCGGCGCCACCACGATTGTCGATTACTACCGGTTGGCCCAACGCACCCGAAATGCGCTCGCCGACTAGGCGCCCTACGATGTCAGCGTTGCCGCCGGCGGCAAACGGCACAATCAGACGGATCGGCCGTTCAGGGTACTTCGCGAACGCTTCACGCCCCAGCAGCACTAGGACGGGAGTAAATCCAAGGCTAGCGATCAGCCTACGGCGTGAAGTTGACATGGAAGTCCTCGGTTTTCTCAGACGTGGTCGCGAAAATTGTCTCGACAGAAATAGCCATCGCGGGCAAATCTCAAGGCTAGGATTGTCATACGACAAATCTCAGACCGAGATTTGTCACCTCTCGCGGGTTCGTCAAGCTGCCGAGAAACACTGCGACAAATGTATTGTTCGTGCTCATGCGATTTCCTTTCCTCTTCGCAGAAATGATTGCGATTCTCGTCCGGAAACGTCGGCGATCATCTCGATCAGGACGCCCGGAATGCAGGCTGGTCGGATCCCTCGAGCACCGAGAACAGTACCGGCATAATTTCCCTCGTTGTGACCCTGCCGTTGAGGTCCTTCTCGGCTACGACGAGCTGCTGGTCGCCAGGCAGGCCAACGGGGATTACCATCCTTCCGCCAGCCTTGAGCTGGTTGATCAGAGGAGGAGGGATTAGGTCGGGCGCCGCCGTGACGATCACCTTGTCGAACGGAGCGTGCTCGGGCCAGCCGGTATGGCCGTCGCCGACGCGGACTTCGACGTTGGTACAGCCCTGTCGTTTCAGACGCTGTATTGCCCGTTGCGCAAGCTCGTCGATGATTTCGACGCTGTACACCCTGACGGCCAGCTCGGCGAGCACTGCGGCCTGATAGCCCAGGCCGGTGCCGATTTCGAGGACCACGTCGTCTGGTTTGAACTCAAGCAGGTTCGTCATCACCGCAACCATCAACGGCTGCGAGATCGTCTTATCGAATCCGATCGGAATGGGCCTATTCAGGTAAGCATACTGCTGCACCTCGAAGGGCACAAACTCATGTCGCGGTACCTTAGCCATTGCCCTGAGGACTCGCTCGTCCAGCGCGGTCTTGCCAGCCTGGGCGGACATGTGGTCGCTCATCGTCCTAATCGCCGCAACCATACCTCGTCGTTGTTCCTCGAAATCCATCTTTAATTCTTCTGCTTTCGGTCGCCCGTCAGGCGGCGCTTCGGCTGATTAGCTCTCCATCGCCTTTCGCAAGCGCCCCGGGCAGAAATCTCCAAAAAATCATTCAGCGCTTGGCCAGCTGATGTCGCCACGTTATTACCTAAGCAGTTGTGCAAATAAGCATACCAAATTAGCTTAACTAATGGGCAGCTTGGCGAAGCTCACATGCCGGAGCCCATTTGGAAGCAGGCATTCACCGTTGCCACCGCGGGCCACTTGCGAGACGTTGATTATCCAATCGCTGCCATCACCAGTGCCCGCAACCAATTCTGGAAAAGCTTGTTATGGTCGTCTGCTAATTCGTCGCGACCCATCGCACGCTTTTGACCGTCGTTGCATGGGCTGCCGATCGTGTTGTGCCCAATATCGCGCCCTCGTTCGGTTGCCGCGGTGGCGGTAGGTCAAGCTCGACAACGAGTGGTTGGGATGAACTCCCGCAATACTCGGCAGCAGCCTTGGCGAACTCATTGAGCACCGTAGCGAATTGTCCGCTCGGAGGCGGCGGGCAAAGATCTCCAATTACCCACACGGTGTGGCATTGTTTTAGTACGCCAGCAACGGTCCCCAATTCATTTTGAAGCATCGCCTTGAATAGCGTGACGTTCGCTTCCCGCCCGGGCTGATTAGAAGCAACGAATGGGCCGATGCCGTCTATGATGACAACTTGGGCCTGGCTCCATGGCCAATAGGAAATAGTCGCCGGCCCTGCATCATCTGGAAAGACATGCGGGGTCGTGTTCGTGGCGAATTCAAGCAGGCAATCGAGACCAAGATACCGGACTTTGTTTTTTTTGAATGCAAATTCGGTTGCGATTCCGGCGGCCATGGAAGTTCTGCCCGACCCAATCGGACCGCCAATTATAATTTGGCACGGTGCGGTGACTGGCGGCGCACCGGCATCAATGAGACTTTGCAACCTCTTGGCATCTTCGCTGCCAATGTTCGGCGCCGCATCGGCTAGACGGAACAAATAAGGTATCGATGCCTTTTGCCAAACTATTTTCTGCCGCAACCAAGGTGGTGCGAGCACAATGGCGATTATAACGACTCCCGCGCTGACCAGTAGCGCCGGCGTAGGAGGCAAGTGAAAAGCAAACCCAAGTATCGCACCCAACGCCATGTACGTCGCGGCTATGATTGCGTTGTCGCGCAGTAGTTTAGAATCGAGCGGAAATGCTCCAGTCGCTTGTTTTACAGAACTCTGGTAGGCGCACCACTCCCAAAAGGCCACGACAGCGATGGTAAAGATCAAGCCAAGCCAAATTCCTGTGTCATATTCAAACTTGGGCGCCCAGCCCAGCCACACCATGAGCAAGCCGGCCACTGCGGTGGCAGCGAAATCGACTACAATACCGATGCAAAGATGGCCGAACTGATCGGCAAGCCATGTGTAGGAATATGTCGCCGCCGTCTGCACTTCCTTGCCATAGGCGTCTGCCCAAAACTGGGCCAAAATATCCTTGACGCTGAGATTCGGCTTGCTTGGACCAACGGGTTTAACTGGCGACGGGCCATTGAAATTCATAGCTTCCCCCCAAGCAATCTTCAGTAAAGTTACTGCTGGGGGTGCAAAGAAACAACTGCAATGAACCGCTTGGTCTGAGGCTGCAGCAAGCCCAATCGAATGACGGCTCGGCCCATTCGGGTAATGGCCATTGAGGTTGCCCGACTCGCTTTTCAAGCCTTAAGTTGCTGCGAGTTCGTCTTTCGCCCAATGAGCCCTCACGTCCGAGTATTCTAGAGTGCTATGTTGATTCCACACGATGCCTTATCTGCATGGGCGACGATGAGGCGGCGCGAACGCGGTCCGGTCATCTCGGCATAGGACTAGTCATCCTGGCGGTCGGGATTGTGTGGCCGATCTTGTCACGAATCGGACTTGGCAGGCTGCCGGGCGATATCATGTACGAGCGTGGTGGCACGACTTTTTATTTTCCCCTAGCCACCTGCATCATAGTCAGCGTGATACTCAGCGTGCTGTTGTGGCTATTCAACCGATAAACGGATGAGACTAAGCGGGCCTGAACCTCCGCTCCGTAGGATTGGCGCTGAACAAGGTCTATCAGTTATGGGCGGTTCCGATCTCGCACTATCAATTGCGCTTGGAGTCGTGTTAGCCGCCGCAACTGGCTTTCGGGTATTTTTGCCGATGCTCATCGTGAGCGGAGCGGCCTATACAGGTCATTTATCACTGGACAATAGCTTTGCATGGCTTGGGACTTCCTTTGCGCTGACAATGCTCGGCGTAGCGGCGCTCGTAGAGGTGTTGGCCTATTACGTTCCGGGGGTCGACAATCTGCTCGACGCCTTGGCAACTCCTGCTGCGTTTGTCGCAGGAACAGTCGTGTCAGCGGCGGTCATGACCGACCTGCCGCCGATGGTGAAATGGATGGCGGCCGTCATTGCGGGAGGCGGCACTGCCAGCCTTACGCAAGGCATCACCACAATACTAAGGGCGAAATCGTCGGTTTTGACGGGCGGGTTCGGCAACCCGGTCATCTCGACCGGGGAACTCGGTGGTTCGGTTCTGTTGTCACTGCTGGCTCTGGCGGCGCCATTCGCGGCGCTCGCCGTGGTCATCTTGCTAATGTGGTTCGCGGTTCGCCTGATCCGGCGACAACGTCAGGGAACGCAGCGAACGAACAACTAGAAAGAAACAGCGGGCACGAACAATCGTGAAACTGCGGCACGCGATTGCAGTTATGCGTCGGGGTTCTTCTTTTTCTTCTGTCGGTCGAACCTCCGTCTTCTTCTTGCCGGTCACGGCTAAAGTCGTCGGCTTCTTGGCCTTGTTAGCGCCTGCACGTAGTGCACTGGCGGCTCAACGTTGTGTGCCATGAAGCGGTTAACCGACTCGGTCCACAGCGCGATAAACTGATCGCTGGTCAGCACCTGTGAGCTGGGAAACGACAGGGTCCGAAATGTGCTTTGGGTCAGAAGCAGACATGTGCAGTGCACACGCCAATGTCCGCTTTGGGCCAATAGCGGACATCCGTGTTCGCTCATCATTGCTTCCATTTTGCTTCAGCAGTTTGTTTTTTTCAACCAGACATCGAGCCCAATCAATCCTCCAGTTTCGATTTCGGCCGCGCGGAGTGGTGTCGTCGCAACATCGCCTGAAAGTCCGGAATGGAATAAGCGCGCTTGCGTAGGTCGTATCGTAATGGCTAAGCATGCAGTGCCCATGAACGCTGTAGACTTTTATTTCGACTTCGTCAGCCCGTATCCGTGGCTTGCTTCGCATCAGCTGGGTGAGCTGAGAGAGTGCACGGCGGTGAAATTTTGCTTTGTGCCAGTTCTTTTTGCGGCGCTTTTGGATCACCACTCAAACTTGGGACCTGCCGAAATCCCAGCTAAGCGCCGTTACACGTTTCAGGATACGCAACGTTGGGCTGTCCATTTAGGATGGGAGTTTAAGGGTCCTCCGGCACATCCATTCAACCCCCTCAAACCTCTTCGGGTTACGTCGGCTATAGAGAGCGATGATCTTCGAGAAGCCCTTGCGGTGAGACTACTTGATGCGGCGTGGAGTGAGGGAAAGGATATTACTTCAGACAGCGTCATTTATGAGGTTGCTGATAGCCTCGGCCTCGACGGGCAAGAGCTTTTGGGGAAGGCCCATACAGTCGAAATCAAGGAGAGGCTCCATCTCCAAACGGAGCGCGCAATCCGAGCCGGGGTGTTTGGTGTTCCGAGCTTTGTAGTGAACGGCGAAATCTTCTGGGGAAATGACAGGCTTCATCTTCTGAAGGAATATCTGGAGGGGAGGCTTCCTACCGATAGGGCAAAAGTCGAGGAAATGCTGTCACGACCCCGGGCAGCCGATAGGTCCACCAAACAGATTGAATAAACGACCACTTCCGCTTTGCTCCCGAAAGCGACATCAAATGCGACAAAATGGAATGTCCGCTCTGGGCCAAAAGGGACTCATGCATTAGTGGAGCAAAAAAAAAGAAATTGCTATTCGATCACCTCATCGGCGGCTACCAGCAAACCGGGCGGCACGGTCAGGCATCGGTATCGGAAATTGGAAGGCGTCGCCAATGTCCGCTTTGGGTCAAAAGCAGACATTTGCAGTGCAAAACGTCATGTCCGCTTTACCTTCAAAAGCGAACATTGACTGGCTTATTTGATCACCTCGTCGGCGCGTTCAATCAGTGGCTCAAGAACCGCCTCACCCGAAATCTCAGCAGGAGGCACTCCATCGGCCGACCTGTTGGCGATAATATCCGGCACCCGGCATGGCAGGCCCCCCTGCTTTCAATGTCTGCTTTACGTTTCTGACACATGGTATGAAATGCCATGAGAGACGCTGCGGAGTGGCTCGCATCGATCGGATTGGGTGAGTACGCCCAATGTTTCGCTGAGAATGGCATCGACCTTTCAACCGTCCGAGATCTAACGGAGCAGGATCTCAAGGACCTCGGCATGCTGCTGGGGCATCGCCGCAAGATGCTGCGCGCCATCGCGGAATTTGATGAAGCCGCTCCTGCACCAGCCGAAACAGCGACCGAACCGGTGCGGCCGCAGGAGGCCGAGCGACGCCACCTAACGGTGATGTTCTGCGACCTGGTAGGTTCGACAGCGCTTTCCGCACGGCTCGATCCCGAGGATATGCGGACGCTGATCGGCGAGTATCACCGATGTATCACGGAAGTCATAAACCGGTATCAAGGCATCATCGCCCGCTATATGGGGGACGGCGTGTTGGTCTATTTCGGCTATCCGCAAACACATGAGGATGATGCCGAGCAAGCGGTGCGTGCGGGTCTCGCGCTTGCCGATGCGATAGCCAAGCTCCCGACAAACGCTAATGCCGCACTCTCTGCTCGCATCGGCATTGCTACCGGCGTGACGGTCGTGGGCGATCTGACTGGTGAGGGCGCCGCACAGGAGCGAGCAGCAATTGGCGAGACTCCGAACCTCGCAGCGCGCCTGCAAACTCTGGCGGAGCCAGGGACAGTGCTAATTTGTCCGAACACGCGCCGGCTCACCGGGGGCTACTTCAATTATCGCGATATCGGCCCTCTCACGCCGAAAGGCTGGGCGGAGCCGGTGGCAGTCTGGGAGGTGGTGGGGGTAAGCGGCGTGGAAAGCCGTTTCGAGGCAATGCACAACGCCAAGCTGCCGCCTCTGTTCGGGCGTGAAGAAGAGATAGATCTGTTGTTCCGCCGGTGGCGACACGCCAAACAGGAGGAAGGCCGAGTAGTGATGCTTCTGGGAGAGCCGGGTATCGGCAAGTCGCACATTGCGCGGGCGTTTGACGAGCAGCTCCAGAGAGAACCACACATCACGTTGCGCTATTTCTGCTCTGCGCACCATACCAACAGTGCGCTGTTCCCATTCATCAGCCAACTCGAACGTACTGCCGGGTTCAAACACAGCGACTCGCCTACGGAGAAGCTGTCCAAGCTCGACGCCCTTGTCGCGCAATCCACGACCGATCGCGAACACCTGGCGATTCTGGCCAGCCTGTTCGCATTGCCGGCCCATGATGCCCACCGACTGCACGAGTTAGCTCCGCAAAAACGCAAAGAGAAGATCTTCGAGGCGTTATCGGCTCAGCTCGATGGGTTGGCAGCAAAGCAGCCGGTGCTAATCATTTTCGAAGATGTCCAATGGATAGACCCAACGTCGCTTGAATTACTTGCGGCCACCGTGGAGCACGTTCCGAAGCTTCGGGCGTTGATACTCGTTACTGCCAGACCCCAGTTTATGCCGCCCTGGCCAAGCTATCCGCACCTTACGACAATATCGCTTAGACGCCTCGGCCGACGCGACGGCGCAGCGTTGGTCCAGCGGGTGACGGGGGGCAAAACGCTGCCTAAGGAGGTAATGAATCAGATTCTCGCTCACACCGATGGGGTGCCGCTGTTCATTGAAGAACTGACAAAGATGGTGCTTGAAGGCGGATTATTGCGGGAGCGGAACTCCCAATATGTCCTCGAACGTCCTCTGCCCCCCTTGGCGATCCCAACCACGCTGCAGGCATCCCTGATGGCACGCCTTGATCGGTTGTCACCGGTGCGGGAGGTCGCGCAGATCGGTGCTGTCGCCGGTCGCGATTTTCATTACGAACTGCTGAACGCCGTTGCCGGGCTGCCGAGGGAGAGATTAGACGAGGCGCTTGACCAGTTGGTGCGCTCAGAATTGATGTTCCGCCGGGGCGAAATTCCACACGCGGTCTACACCTTCAAGCACGCGCTAGTACGGGATGCCGCATATGCTGGACTCCTGAAAAGCCGACGTGTGGTTTTGCACGCCGCCATTGCGAACGCGCTCGAGCAACAGTTCCCTGACGTCGGGCAAACTCAACCCGAAACCTTGGCGCACCATCTCACAGAAGCCGGACTGATCGAAAAAGCGATGGGATATTGGCTACGGGCCGGTAAGGACGCGGCTCTCCGCTCGGCCAACCTCGAGGCGATCGCTCACTTGGAAAGAGGCATCGAGCTGACAGATCGTTTGCCGGCCGGTGACGAGACGGACAAATTTGAGCTTGACCTCCAATTGGCCTTGGCGCCCTGCCTCATTGCTACGCATGGACCGGCGGCAAATAAGGCCATGGCAACCTTTATCCGTGCTCGTGAATTGTGCGAGCGCCTCGGTCAGCCTCCCGAATACCTTCAAGTGATATTCTGGCTGGCGACAGCGAGTGTCGTGCGGGGCGAGTTGCCGCAAGCCCTCGAAGCCATCGCGGGATTACCGGTTGCCGCCGAGGAGCGAGGTAATCGCCCAGCATTGCTCAATGCGATACGAGGGCAGGCGATGATTCTAATGTTCATGGGACGCATCGTAGAGGCCCGCGAAACGCTCAAGCGCGCTATCGAACTGTTCAACGGAAGTCAGGACGCCGACAGAATTGCTGCTCGGGCAGCCGGCCAGGATGCCGGAGTTTCCATGCTGGTTTTCATGGCGTGGGTGTCTTGGATTCTCGGCTACGTCGACGAGGCGGTTTCACGAATGACCGCTGCGCTCGAACGCGCCGACTCGGTTCGCCATGCGCACACGCACGCTTATGCCTGGTATTATGCCTCTGTCCTCCATGCTCTGCGCGGCGAGCCGACAATCGCACAGGGTTACGCGGAGCGCTGCCTCGCCATATCCGAGCGACACGGATTTCACCATTGGCTCGGGCTGTCCCGCGCGATTCGGGACATTTGCGCAGCCGTGCTGGGTCCTTTAGGAAGCCGGCTCGACGAGGTGAAGGCTGCAGTCGAGGAGTACCAACGTGCCGGATATCAACTGGGCGTGACGGTGCAGTTTGTGCTGCTGTCTCCGGCTTTGCTGCAGCACAATCAACCCGAGGCGGCGCTGGAGGTGATCGATCAGGGGCTCTCAATTGTCGGCCACAACAGCGAACGGTTCTTTGAGGCCGAACTTTACCGACTAAAAGCACGCGCGCTGCTTATGCGCGGCGCGCCGGCCGCCGAGATCGAAACTCTTCTCGAACAGGCTTTGCGAACGGCACGCAACCAAGAGGCGCGATCACTTGAACTTCGCGCGGCAACCGACTTGGCCAGGCTCTGGATGGATCAAGGCATGCGCGCCGAAGCGCTCGAAGTCCTTGGTTCCACTTATGGGCACTTTACGGAAGGCTTTGACACGCGGGATCTCAAGAGTGTGGATACTCTGCTTGCTGAGCTTCGAAGTTGATTGCCCTAAGAGCAGACATGTGCAGTGCAAGAAGGTATGTCCGCTTTACCCCCGAAAGCGACGTCAAATACGACATAATGGAATGTCCGCTTAGGCCAGAAGCGGACCAAGTGCGTCGCAGCGAAAGGACGCTATTCGATCCCATCATCGGTGAGTCAGCGCGCGTACTTGCGCCCCCAATCGCGCATGGCACGGACGATCGGGCCTAGGTCGCGACCCTTTGCGGTGAGGACGTACTCGGCCCGTGGGGGACTCATCGAATAAAAGCGCCGCTCGACGACGCCATTCTCCTCAAGCGTCCGCAGACGCTCCGATAACGTCGTCGGGGCAATGCCTTCCAACGAGTCCTGCAACTGCTGAAAGCGCCTTGGCCCGTGAAGGAAAAAGTCGCGCAGGATAAGGCAGGTCCAACTCGATCCGATGACGCTGATCGTGCGGGCGACCGGGGACTCGGTGGTGTCTTGATTCGGCATAGCGGAACTTTATTCAGCCGTTGCGTCATTCGCAATTGTTCTCGAAGTCACTCTTATGTGATTATCTCACTATGCTTTATATCTTGACTAAAATTATAAATAGTCACTATCAATAATATAGTAATAAATGGAGTCGAACCATGATGCCCCAAATTCCCGAATACGTGCTGTTACTCGAATCGATCCTCCGGCCCCTTGTGATGACTATTGCACTCGGACTTATCTGGTTGGGTGCCGTGCGCATGCCGGGTTCCGCGAAGTCGCGTTACACGACTGCGGGTGTCCTATCGGTGGTGTTCATCGGATGGGAGGTTGTCGCCCAGTATCTCGGCGCGGCAAATACCTATCTCGCAACGATAGAGACACCCCCCGCGGTGCCGACCATATTGTTTGGTTTGCTTATCCCACTCGCTGTCGCCGCCATCGGCCTGTGGCAATCGGAAAGCATCGCAAGGCTGGTCTCCGCGATCCCGCTGCATTGGCTTGTGGCTGCTCAGGTCTATCGCCTCGGAGGCGGCATATTCCTCATGCTTTTGGCTGATGGACGCCTGCCCTGGCAATTCGCGCTGCCGGCGGGGATTGGCGACGTTGCGACCGGCCTCGTTGCAATTGTCGTGTCGATAATGTTGGCGAAAGGTACCCCAGGTGCACGCAGGGCGACCTTTGCTTGGTGCCTTTTCGGAATCGCCGATCTCATCGTGGCGATCACCATGGGAGCAATGACATCTCCGGGACAGGTGCATGTACTTGCGTTGGACGCCCCGAACCTTCTCATGACAGCCTATCCGCTGGTGATGGTGCCCACCTTCGCCGTTCCGCTGGCCCTGATGCTGCATGGCCTGGTCCTGTTGCGTCTACGGCGCGAGACTGCCTCGACAGGCCGCCTGGTGGCGGCGTGATTTGTCTCTCGCCAGACCAGATTGGAGGGCGGCCGCCAGGTGTCGCCCTCCAATTTCGACCAAAGCTTGTTCGATGGACTTGGTGAGGGCGTCAATTTTATGGCACTGACGAAATGGACTCGGCAGAAGATTGCACAGCAACATCCCTCGACCTCGCATGTCCGCTTTGGGCCTAGCGGATTCATGCAGCGCACCAAAAAAATCGTTATTCGATCACCTCGTCAGCACGGGCGAGCAGCGAGGCCGATACGAATAAGCCGAGCGCTTTTGCAGTCTTGAGATTGATCACCAGTTCGTGCTTAGTCGGCGCTTGCACCGGAAGATCGGCCGGCTTCTCTCCCTTGAGGATCCGATCGACATAGCGCGCCGCGTTGCGGAACTGCTCGATGCGATCGGAACCGTAGGAGATCAGTCCGCCGGCCGAAACAAAGCCGCGGCTGTAATACTGCTGGGAGTTTTTGTCGGGCCGTTTGCGTGACAATTAAATCGCGATAATTAATCGCCAGCCCGCTCGACGTCACGATCAACCCCCCATACGCGGCACGCGCAAATTCTGAGATTGCGCGTTCAAGCTCGCCAGCGCTGGTCAAGTTGATCGGTATCGCCTCTATGCCGAATGATGGCGCCGCCGTTTGAATGGCACTCCACTGACCGACTCCAGCGCTGAGAGTGGAATCTCGGACAACTGCTACTCTCGTCACGAGAGGCGCAATAACCTTCCGGCTAGGGCTTCGCGTGCCATTGCGCTGTAAAGGCAAACCAAAACAACGCACCCGGCACTGCGGTTTAATAGCGTCCTATTGTGCAAGGCCAGTGTCCGCTTTGGATCAAAAGGGGGGACATGTTCAGCCCAATAGCTCACGTCCGCTTTGGGCCAGAGGCGACATCGCAATGAGTCTATCGCAGGCGGGGCCGTCATCACGCGGCTGGTACGGCTTCGGTGACGGCAGCAAGCTAACGGGCCATATATCGCACCGGCATCGCCCTGAATGCTGCAACTGCAGCCTCGGTTGCGTGACGTTGTTCGTAGACCTGTAGGTTGGTTGGCGCGACGTTGGCAAAGATGCGGCCAAGCGCGTACAGCCACCGTGTCTTACGGGTTGCAAGGCGGCGCATAGGACATCCCTGGCGGCCATCATAGAAACCGTCACGGAATGCGCGGCGACGAATAATTGCTTCGATTGTCATGATGCAAATCTATACGCACGGTGCGACCCCGACTTGTTTTTTTCCGCCATTGTTTTGTGAGTTGCGTTTGGCACGGGCGAACAAGTTTTTGGCAGGATCAGGGCCAGCGACGCGCCGCCAATAGATTCGGCTAAGATGTCGACACTCTGCGCCGCAAAAGGTCATGTCTGCTTTACTCCCAAAAGGAGACATCCGGTGGTGAATCGCCACCGAGCCAAAGCGACTATCTGTTGTCGTCCTCGACTAATCCCGACCGGCAAGGCCAAGCGAGGGGGGTGACGCCACTCTGCTGATAAATGCCTCAGTGCTGGGTCTCGGGAGGCAGCAGACCGAGCGCGGCTGCGCGGCGCTAACCCGCCGCAGCATGCTCAGCGGACGCTCGCGTGTGTACTCCACTTCCGCTTCGTGCTGGCATTTTCACGGGTAGCATTACACCAGCGCACTTGATTGCGGCGTCCGGAGCCCGCGCGTAGTACATCAAGCGCCTTAATGTTTCCTTCAATGGAACGACCTCTAAATTCGCTTCAAGCGCGTTCGTTCATCAGGGGAGACACATGCTGCGAATACTGCTGCTAGCCGTTGCAATCGCCGCCGTACCGGTGTGCGCACTGGCTCAAAGCACGAGGGTAAGCAAGGCTGAAGCACGGAAGGTTGCGAAAATTATTAGGAGCGACAAAGCAAAGGCCCAAACCTATTGCGAAATAAATAAGGTCAGCGATCAGATGAATCTGTCCTACTGGAAGAACGACAAAAAAACGGTCGATGAGTTGTCTCAAAAAATTGACAAATTAGAAAAAATCCTCGGCCCCGAGTATGTCGCATTAATGGATGGACTTCAGAAACTCGGTCCGGAAAACAAAAAGCGCGTTGTGGAGATTATGTTGCAATTCGCAGCACTCGATAGGCTGTGTACGAGGTAGTCTCAATCCGAACGCGCGGTCTGCAACTCGCGTGTGCGGTGCAACTCGGGATGTCTGCTTTGGGCCAAAAGCGGACTCATGCACCGCAGCAAACAACCGGCGGTCTAGGACAGATGCCGTGGCTTCATTTTAGTGAGCCATCCAGATTTCTTCAGCCTGTTCCTTGATCTGGCAGACTCGTCGCTCAATTTCGTCCTGCGTGAGAGAGCTGACGGGATGATCGATTACGACGGGCGCAAACTTGGGCATGCCAAGAGCTTGCAACGTCAATTCGGTCTCCTTTACGAACTCAGTTGTGATGATCGCGGCCGATGGAATGCCCAGCTTTTCGAGCGCGACTGCATCACGGATACAGCATGAGCAGCAGGAACCACAGTCACCGATCGCGGTCAGAACAATATCGTTCTGCCGTGCGATTTGCTCGATCAGTTCCGGTGCGGCGTCTTTGGAGAAGCTCTGCTTTACGTAATAGTTCACGGCCGCGAATGTGATGTTCGCGCGAAGCGCGGCTGACGCACCCCGGAGGAGCTTGTTCGCATTCCATTTCGAGTTGTCGAGGATGCCAAGACGCAAGCCATCGAGCTTCATTTTACGCAGAGCATATGGAGCGACGGTATGGTCTACGACGCCGCGCGGATCGAATACATGCACAGGGCTCTTATCGTGGTGCATAGCCTGCCTCCTTACATCCATCAGAGCTTGCACATGCCGTCTGCGCAGGGGCCGCCGGACACTGGTCGAGCTTCGACGATGGGTTGCAGCACCGGTGTGCTCATGTGCCCCCATCCCGGAATAAATGCTGAAAACCGCCCAGCGTGGCCACCAATGACGAACAGATGAATTCGATCCGGAGATTCCACAATCGGGATGCGACTGTCCGGCTCGCGTTTATACCACTTCGGCAGATTACGATTGTACACCTTGCCGTAGCGGTGA
>Ga0182032_10000248_pt1 | contig 20943 bp, 19 predicted proteins | sample tim00Cox00000000_FD_125970 | JGI IMG/M metagenome (GOLD analysis project Ga0182032, IMG submission 125970) | Lab enrichment of tropical soil microbial communities from Luquillo Experimental Forest, Puerto Rico - timezero.00C.oxic.00.000.000 | ecosystem: Environmental > Terrestrial > Soil >... | reverse complement strand
GTCAATCGCCGTAACAGCGAATTGCTTGAGCAATTTGTCCAGATCAGCCGCAGCCGATACGAGGCCGGGACGGCGACCCAAGCGGACGTGCTTACTGCGCAAACCGATGCAGCAAAGTTGCTGGAAGCACGAGCGCAAATTGAACGCGAGGTTTCCGATTCGCAGTCGGCGCTCAATGTGTTGATGAACCGGCCCGCACAGGCACATCTCGATCTGCCCGCTTCGCTTGTTTTCACCAGACAGGCCCTGTCATTGCAAAAGCTGCAGGCGCTAGCTCTGGTCCAGCGACCCGAATTGCAAAGGGCGCAAGACCGAATCGACACGGAGCGATTTCGTCTGGAACTCGCAAACCGTCAATGGTTTCCCGATCCGGCTCTTAATGTTAAGACTCAGCGCTACAACGACGCGGCCCAAGGTGTGAGCGAGGTCGATGTCGGAGTCTCTTTTCCCCTGCCGTTTCTGAACTGGAAAAAATCTGGCGCGGGAGTTCTGGAAGCGCGCAAGAGTTTGGAAAACGCGCAGCACGAATTCGATGCGACACGCACGGAAACCTTTGGCCTTGTGCGCGATCAACTTAAGAAAATCCAGACATCGGCTACTCAATACGAGCTTTATCAGAGCGACATTCTCCCGGTTGCGCGTCAGACTGTTGAAGCAAGTCGCGCTGCTTACGAAGCCAGCACAGGCGGATTTCTAGAGCTGATCACAGCGCGCCGCACCCTTCAGGACGCGGAATCCGCTGCGTTAAATCATCTCGCGGATCACGAGGTCGCGATTGCCGAGCTGGACGCAATCATCGGCAAAAACGTGGAGGACAAGCAATGAAATCAATCATCGTTCAACTAATTTGCGCATCACTACTCGTCGGTGTCGCCGCTTCTTGTTCAAAACAAACTTCTTCAACAGAGAAGACGCTTTACACCTGCAACATGCACCCGCAGGTGGTCCAGGATCGTCCGGGCTATTGCCCGGTCTGCGGAATGAAGTTGGTGCCCCTTCGCAAAGACACAACCGCGTCAGCCAAAGGCGGACAATCGCAGGGAAGCGGCAGTCGAAAGATCAAGTATTACAAGTCGACCATGCTGCTCGGCGAAATCAGTCAGACGCCGCGAAAGGACAGCATGGGAATGGACATGGTGCCGGTCTACGAAGGCGAAGAAGAATCGCGAACGATCAACGTCGATCGGACCACTGTTCAGAAGATGGATGTGCGCACGGCGGCGGTCACAAAAGGAGCGCTGCGGCGAGTGATCAGAACCGTTGGCTCAATCGATTACAACGAGACCGCGTTGGCCGATGTGACGACGAAGTTCAAAGGCTGGATTGAGAACCTCTATGTCGATTCGACGGGCAAACAGGTCCATAAAGGCGAGCCGCTCTTCGACATCTACGCGCCCGATCTCTACAGCGCGCAAAATGAATACGTCCTCGCCTTGAATCAAAGCGGCCCTGGGGGATTGCGATCGAGCGCGCGGCAGAAGCTGAAGTTATTCGACATCTCGGAAGATCAGATCGCCGAACTGGAAAAGACACGCCAGCCACAACGGACACTGCGCGTGAATGCGCCGATTGACGGTGTAGGTGTCGAGAAGATGGCAGTTAAAGGCCAGATGGTTGACGCTGGAATGAAGCTATACCGATTGGCCGATCTCAGCATCGTATGGGTGCAGTCGCAAATTTACGAACAAGACCTCGCGCTCCTGAAGTTAGGGCAAGAAGCGGAAGTCAGTCTTTCCTATTTACCTGACCGAAAATTCCGCGGACGCATCACTTACATTTATCCGACAGTAGATGAGAAAACGCGCACCGCGCGTGTGCGCATGGAGTTTCACAATCCAGGGTTGTTTCTAAAACCTGGCATGTTCGCGACCGTCGAAATACACGCCGAGCTTGAACCGGAAGCGCTGCTTGTCCCTGACACCGCGGTATTGCGCAGCGGTGACAAAAACACTGTATTCGTGGCGCTGGACGGCGGAAAATTTGAGCCACGCAGCGTTACTCTCGGGGCACGAAGCGAAGGCGACCAAATTCAAGTTCTCAGTGGATTAAAGGAAGGCGAGCGAGTCGTCACATCAGGCCAGTTCATGCTCGACTCGGAAAGTCAGCTGCGCGAGGCGATCCAAAAGATGCTCGCTCCAGCTGCCGCGCCGTCCGCTACGCCACGCGAGCATGCTGAGCATGGCGCGGTTGCGACTGCGCCACTGCCAACCCAGACTGCTACGCCACAGCCAAGCAGTTACGTCTGCCCAATGCCGGAACACGCCAGCATCAAATACGATCACTCTGGTAAGTGTCCGATTTGCGGCATGACATTGATCCCGGCAACGGAACAAGAATCTTCGAGCTCATCCTCGCCCACGCCCTCACCAACCCCAATGGCGATGGAGCATCAACTATAGAACATTATGCTTCGCGGTATTATAGATTTCTCGTTGCGGAACAAGTTCGTTGTTCTGCTCGGCACGATCGCAGTCACGGCGGCCGGAATTTTCGCTCTGCGCAATATTCCGCTCGACGCAATTCCGGATCTCTCTGACACACAGGTGATTATTTACACCGAGTGGCAAGGGCAGGCGCCTCAGATTGTGCAGGACCAAGTTACCTATCCGATCACGACGAAAATGTTGTCGGTGCCGCGAGCAAAGGTCGTGCGCGGCTATTCCTTCTATGGATTTTCATTTGTCTACGTAATCTTTGAAGACGGAACCGATCCGTATTGGGCGCGCAGCCGCGTGTTGGAATATCTAAGTTCGTTAGGCGCGAGTTTACCAAAGAACGTCACCCCGTCTCTCGGGCCAGACGCGACCGGCGTCGGCTGGGCCTTCATGTATTCACTCAATTCCAAAGAGCGCAATCTGGCCGAGCTACGCTCGATGCAGGATTGGTATCTAAAGTATCAGCTCACGTCCGTTGAGGGCGTCGCTGAGGTCGCTTCAATCGGCGGATTCGTCAAGCAATACCAAGTGACTGTCGATCCCGCGAAGCTGCGCGCTTACAACCTGTCGATCGCCGATGTCAGTATGGCCATTAAGAAAAGTAACGGTGAAGTCGGCGGGCGCTCGATCGAGATGGCAGAAAAGGAATTTATTCTGCGCGTTCGCGGTTACGTCAGAGACCTGGACGACTTACGAAAAATCTCAGTCGGTGTGGGAGCCAATGGCGTTCCCGTATTGCTGACTCAGGTCGCCAACGTCCAGCTCGGACCGGATATGCGCCGCGGCATCGCTGAATTGAACGGCGATGGGGAAACAGTTGGCGGCATTGTCGTTGTCCGCTACGGCGCAAACGCTCGCGATGTAATTCAGCGCGTCAAAGCGCGGCTTGATCAGGCGATGAAAGGCCTGCCGCCGGATGTAACCTACACAGTCGCGTACGATCGCACAGCGCTGATCGATCGCGCCGTTGCCACACTCGAACAAAAGCTAGTCGAGGAAAGCATCGTGGTCGCGCTCGTCTGCATCGCATTTCTGCTCCATTTCCGTAGCGCACTCGTCGCAATCATCATCTTGCCCGTCGCAGTCCTGATTTCATTTGCGATTATGTATCGGCAAGGAATCAGCTCCAACATCATGTCGTTGGGCGGCATCGCGATCGCGATCGGCGCAATGGTCGACGCGGTGATCATTATGATCGAGAACGCGCACAAACACATTGAGCACGAAGGAGACCGCAAGCCACGCTGGCAGCTCATTCGAGATGCCTCGATCGAAGTCGGGCCGACTCTCTTTTATTCCTTATTGGTGATAACCGTCTCATTCCTGCCCGTGTTCGCGTTGCAAGCCCAGGAAGGGCGCCTGTTTAAGCCATTGGCCTACACGAAAACGTATTCGATGGCGGCAGCCGCACTGCTCTCGATCACGCTCGCACCAGTGCTCATGGGTTATCTGATTCGGGGTCGCGTTAGGCCCGAAGAGGAAAATCCGATCAACCGCTTTTTTATTCGGATCTATCATCCGGTGATTGATTTTGTGATCCAGTGGCGATGGGTAGTGATTGCGGGCGCGGCGGCGGTAGTCGTTTGGGTTTTCTTTCCGTGGAATCGTTTAGTCACAAATTATCTGCCGGGACCGCTACGAAGTGTCTCGTTGGCCATTGGTAAACTGTTTCCTTATCAAAATCTGGGCTCCGAGTTCATGCCGCCGCTTTACGAGGGCGACCTACTTTATATGCCCACCACCTTTCCAGGCCTTTCGACCACTAAGGCACGGCAAGTTCTGCAGCAAACGGATCAAATGCTTAAGGGTTTCCCTGAAGTGCATCACGTCTTTGGAAAGGTCGGTCGCGCCGAAACCGCCACCGATCCGGCTCCGATGGACATGATCGAGACGACCATCATGCTCAAAGACGAAAAGGATTGGCCAAGGGTGGACATCAAGGATCAGAACGGCAAAACGATCGCCCACCGCAAGCGCACAGTGGACGAGCTGACCGACACCATGAATGCGACGATCCAGTTTCCAGGTTTGAACAATGCCTGGACCATGCCGATTAAGACTAGAATCGATATGTTGGCCACCGGCATCAAGACCCCGGTGGGAATCAAAGTCGCGGGTCCTGATCTGGCGGAGCTTGAGCGCATTGCTGCCGAAATTGAAACCGTTGTCCGTCAAGTGCCGGGCACGTCGAGCGTCTTCGCGGAGCGGGTGATGGGCGGCAATTACATTGAGTTCAACATCAACCGGGACGAGATCGCGCGTTACGGACTTGCGATGGGAGATGTGCAAGAAGTTCTCGAAGTCGCGCTGGGCGGTATGCCGTTGACCACAACTGTCGAAGGGCTTGAGCGCTACAGCGTAAATCTTCGCTATGATCGCGACTTCCGCGAAAATCTCGATGCTCTTCGACAAATCATCGTCCCAACGCCAACGGGTGCTCAGATTCCACTCGGCCAAATCGCGACGCTCAAGCTTGTGCGCGCGCCGATGGGAATTAAAAGCGAAGGCGCGGTGCCGAACGCTTGGATCTATGTCGACGTGAAGAACATCGACATCGGCACTTACGTTCGCATGGCGCAACGCGCTGTGAGCGAAGCTGTCGCGAGCAAGCGCATAAGTTTGCCGAGCGGATACAATATTTTCTGGAGCGGCCAGTTCGAATATATGCAGCGTGCTCAGCAGCGCCTGATGGTTGTCGTCCCGATCACGCTATTAATCATCGTTCTGATCATTTATCTCAACACCCGGTCGTTGGTCGGAACTGCAATTATCATGCTTTCCGTTCCACTCGCGCTGGTTGGATCGTTCTGGCTTTTGTATTTGGACGGCTACAATTTGAGCGTCGCTGTATGGATCGGACTGATCGCCCTCGCGGGCGTGAGCGCTGAGACGGGTGTGGTTATGCTGCTTTATCTCGATCTCGCTTACAATCAATGGCGGCAGGAAGGGAAAATGCGGAGCGCTTCCGACTTGCGCGACGCGATCTATCATGGCGCAGTCAAACGCGTGCGACCGAAAGTCATGACCGCCTCTGTGATCATCGCCGGACTCTTGCCAATCCTGTGGAGTCACGGAGCGGGCGCTGATGTGATGAAACGTATCGCTACTCCGATGATTGGCGGCATTGTTACGTCTACGGTGATGGAGCTGATTGTTTTTCCAGCAATCTTTTTCCTCTGGCGATCACGTCGCATTCAACTTGAGTCTGTCACACCGCTGCGTGAAGCGCAGCTGGTATGAATTCGCTGCCAGTTGTGCGGATGAGGATTTTGTGCCGGCCCGTGCGCTTTGTAACTTTGTCGTAATCGCGAAGTGCATGAAAACTGGGCTCGTTATCGCCATGTCAGCTGCTCTCTTGTGCGTTGGTCTCGGGGCGCAGCTCGACACCGCGAAGATCGATCAGATCACCGGGCTCAAGGGTAAACTGAGCGAAAAGGAAAACGTTTACAAAGTCACGTGGCCGCGCAACGAAGTGAAGGTCACGGTGGATGGCTGGACAATGCCGCCGTTCATGGGACTCGGAACGTGGGCTGCATTCACCGAAGCAACAAACGGCGCGATGGTGATGGGCGACACCGTTCTTTTTGAAGATGAAGTGAACGCGGCGATGTCAGCCGCGCTCGACAACGGACTAAGGGTGACGGCGCTGCACAATCATTTCTTTTTCGATCACCCAAAGGTTTTCTTCATGCACATCGAAGGCGAAGGCGACGCCGACCAGCTGGCTCGGGCGGTGAAAAAAATGTATGACGCGGTCAAGCAGGTTCGGACCACTAGCCCGCAACCAAAAGAAACATTCGGAGCAAACGCCTTGCCGGAAAAAAGTTCAATCTCTGTTGAGTCGTTGAACAAGATTTTCGGAATCAACGGCGAGACGAACAACGGCATGGTCAAATTCACGATTGGCCGGCCGGCAATGATGCATGGCGTCAAGATCGACAATGCGATGGGCGTGAACACATGGATTGCGTTCGCCGGCACCGATGACAACGCCCTTGTCGATGGCGACTTCGCCGTGGCGGAAGATGAGTTGCAACCATGCCTGAAAGCTCTACGCATCGGCGGAGTAAATATCGTGGCAATTCATTCGCATATGACTCACGAGCAGCCGCGCATCTTGTTTTTCCATTATTGGGGACGCGGTCCAGCCGCTAAATTGGCCGAAACAGTCAAAGGCGCGCTGCTGGTCGGCCGATTGCTTGACGTAACTTCGACGCTGCAACAGTAAGAATGAAAATCAATAAGTAAGGAAACGATGAAAATATTCAGCTTAACGATAATTGCGACAAGCGTGGCGACAGGACTTGCCATGGCCGAGACAGTCAATTTCGACGATATGAAAGCGGGTGCAGCGCCAGAAGGTTGGACCGCAACGCAAACCGGTAGCGGCACGGCGAAATGGGCGATCGAAAAAGACGAATCGGCGCCGAGTAAACCAAATGTCTTAAAACAATCAGGTCAGGCCACTTTCCCGGTTTGTTTCAAGAACGACACGAACGTCAAAGACGGATTTGTCGAAGTGAAGTTCAAGCCGGTTGCCGGCAAGGAAGACCGGGGTGGCGGAGTGATCTGGCGGGTGCGGGACGCTAATAACTATTACGTATCTCGCGCGAACGCGCTGGAAGACAACGTCACGATCTATCACACCGTAAACGGGCGAAGGATCGCCTTCAAAAATCTCAACACCAAAGTTGCCTCGGACGTTTGGCATACGCTTCGGGTGGATTTCAACGGCAGCAAATTCACTGTTACATTCGATGGCAACAAAGTCATCGAAGCAACAGACACAACGTTTGTGAACGCGGGCAAGGTCGGCCTCTGGACCAAGGCTGACAGCGTGATCTTGTTCGACGATTTCACCTACGGCAGCAAGTAAACGCAGTTGTCGATCTTCAACGGAAGTATTGTCGCTTAACCAATGGAGAGCGCGATGCGCAAATTCAAAATCCCAATTGTAGCCGTGCTCGTTGCGGCGATGATTGTTTTGCCCGGTTGTTCCTCGAAAAGAGCGGGTGTTGTTGTCTATGCGAGCGAAGACCAGGTTTTCTCGGAACCGATTCTGCGCGATTTTGAACGCGACACCGGCATTCCCGTGAAACCTGTTTTCGACACCGAAGAGGCGAAGAGCACCGGCGTCATGAACCGGTTGCTGGCGGAAAAAAACAACCCACAAGCCGATGTCTATTGGGCGAATGAACCGATCCGCGCCGAAGTACTGAAACAAGAAAACGTGGCCGCGGCCTATCAATCGCCCGGCGCCGAAGGAATACCAGCACACTTCAAAGATCCGCAAGGATACTGGACTGGATTCTCCGCTCGTGCCCGGGTGTTGCTCGTTAACAACTCCGTTGCCGAGAAACCCAAATCGATCACCGCCTATAGCGATCCGGCCTTCAGCGGCAAAACGGTGATTGCCAATCCGCTTTTCGGTACAACCACTACCGAGATCGCCGCGCTCTTCATTCTTTGGGGCGACGAGAAGGCCAAGACGTTTCTAAGCGATATGAAGCGCAACCACGTGAAGATTTCCACCAGCAACGGCGAGTCGGCGGATTTTGTTGCGTCAGGTGAGTCGGCTCTCAGCCTGGTGGACAGCGACGACGGCGCGAACCGGATCAAACAAGGCAAACCAGTCGAGATCATCTATCCCGATCAGGGCGACAACGAATCCGGCTGTTTCATTGTCCCGAATGCCGTCGTGCTCATCAAAGATGGGCCGCATCCCGAGGCGGCAAAGAGGCTGATCGACTATCTGCTTTCAGCCGAGACGGAACGGAAGCTGGCGGCGTCGGACGCAGCGCAAATTCCGTTACACGAGGGTGTCGAGACTCCGGCGATCGTGCGAAAGATCGAAAACATCAAAACAATGCAGGCCGACTATGCTGCCGTCGCGCGCAAGATGAGGGAAATCGAGCCACTGCTGAAGCAGTGGGCTGGACTTTGAACACGCGCCGGGTCACTCTTTGCGCCGCGCTGCTCGTTCTCCTAATTCTCGGAGTTGCACCGATCGCCTTGATGTTCGCGCGCAGTCTAAGCGTGAACGGTGCGTTTAGTCTCGAGAGCTATCAGCACTTATTAGCGACTGGACGATCGTGGCAGTTGCTCAGCAACAGCCTCGGACTAGCGATGATCACAGCTGTGATTTGTACGCTAGTCGGATTGCCGCTCGGATTGCTCTTCGCGAAAACTGATTTGCCGTTGCGTCGCGTATTTGTCCTGCTTTTCACGCTGCCGCTGGTGATTCCGCCTTATATCATGGCGGTGTCATGGTCGGACACGCTCGCGCCGCACGGATTGGCCTCGAGTTTTTTTGGCCCGGCGACGACCCAAAAGCTTTCAGGCTTGCTGTTCGGTTCGCCGGGCTGCGTGCTCGTGCTCGCCTCCACATTCATGCCCGCTGTCATGCTGGCTACGATGACCTTCACACGGACGATCAATCCGCGCCTGGAAGAAGCCGCGCGATTGTCAGCCCGCGCGCTGCGCGTTTTGGGCGGAATCACAATCCCGCTGATCTGGCCGGGCGTGCTTTTGGCTGCGACGTTAGTGTTCCTGCTCGCACTCGGCGAATTCGGGGTGCCGACATTTCTGCGTTATCAAGTGTTTGCGGTGGAAAGTTTCACGCAGTTCACTGCCTCGTACAATTTTGGCGCAGCAACCGCCGCGGCCGTTCCGCTGGCATTGCTGACATTCCTTCTTCTCGGCATCGAATGGTTTGCCCTACGTGAGAAGATTCAGCCGCTCAGACCTGCTAGCGAAAGCGACAGCAACTACCATGTTTCGCTGCGTTCGTATCGCGTACCTTTGTTCGCGTTGGTGAGCATTCTTTGCGCGATCGTGGTGCTAACGCCGGTGCTCTCCTTACTGCTCCAAGGCGGTTCGACGCAAAGTTATCTACGCGCGTTCCGGGTCGTTAGCGACAGCTTGATGCGAAGCATCTTTCTCGCGGCCATCGGCGCAACGGCTCTAACCGCGCTTGGTTTCTTTACTGGCTATCTGATTCACACGCGCGGGTTGTCGATCTGGCGCGCGGTGGACGCCGGCACTGTCCTGCTATTCGCACTCCCCGGCACCGTCATCGGCATGGGCTTAATCACGCTCTGGAATCGCCCGGCAACAAACTTCATTTACGCCACGCCACTGATCATCGTCTTCGGCTACCTCGCGCAATACACCGCCCTGACCGGTCGGGTTACGGTTGCCGGCTTGACGCTGGTGCCAGCATCAATGGAAGAAGCGGCCGCGACCGTTGGAGCAAACTGGATGCGGCGGCTCGGACTAATCGTGCTGCCGTTAGTCAAACATGCCTTGGTCGCCGGGTGGCTGATTGCTTACATCTTCTGCTTGCGCGACACCGGCATCGCCATGCTCGTTTATCCGCCAGGCTACGACACGCTGCCCGTCCGCATTTTCACACTCATGGCCAACGGAGCGCCTTCTCTAATCGCTGCCGCGTGCATGTTGATGATTGCTGCGACAGTGCTACCGCTGCTCGGCGTTGCAGCGCTTGTGCGAACGCAAAGGAGGCGCCGATTATGGCGCTGATCGTTTTGGACTGCGTGTCCAAAGCTTATTCGGGCCAAACCGCGCTTCACGATTTCTCGCTGACCGTCGAACCGGGGCAACGCGTGGCGATCCTCGGTCCATCGGGTTGCGGCAAGACAACCGTCTTGCGATTACTAGCCGGATTTATTGCACCCGACGCTGGCACGATTTCCATCGACGGCCAGGTTGTCGCTAAGAACGGCAAGATTCTCCAGCAACCTGAGCAACGCCACATCGGCATGGTCTTTCAAGATCTCGCGCTCTGGCCACATCTGACTGTCGCAGGAAACTTGGAATTCGGTCTGAAAGCGCAGGGAATTTCCAAATCAGAGCGCATCCAGCGCATCAACGGGATTCTTCAGTTGGTCGAGATGGACACTTATCTCCGTACGCGGCCCGCGCAACTATCCGGCGGCCAACAACAACGCGTCGCCCTGGCTCGCGCGCTTGTACTGCGACCAAAAGCTCTGTTGATGGACGAGCCGTTGTCGAATCTGGATGAAGAACTGAACCAACACTTACGCGGCGAACTGCTCCGCCTCCACGCGCAACTCGGCTTCACCCTGCTTTATGTTACCCACGACCGCGCCGAGGCCGTCGAGATCGGAACTTGTGTCGTGCGCATGCGCCAAGGTTCCATCGAGCGGATCGTTTCCACCGAAGAGCTTAAATCTAGATAAATATTTCAAAACAGATTCCAGCTTATGAAATGGATCACTCGCAAGAAAATTAAGGTCGATCGTGTCGCTTGCCCGTGGCTCATCAAAAACTTCATCGATCCAGATGCGGAGTTTGTTTTTCTTCCACGGGACACTGACTGGGGAAAGATCGATAATGGAATTGTGTTCGACGTGCCGAATTGCGAGCTTGGGCATCACGGCGAGGATGTTTCGTTCAATTCAATATTGAAAAAATACCAACTCTCTGATCAGGCGCTTGTGTTGCTAGGCGAAATTGTCCGGGCGGCCGATTCGCGTCCGAGCAATCCGCATCCGGCTGGCGAAGGATTGCGTTGGATTGCTGGCGGCTTCGGCGCTCTAGGACTCAGCGATCATGACATTCTTGAGCGCGAATTCATTATTTATGACGCGCTATACGCTGAGTGCAAACGACGGACCGGACAATCTTAGCGACGCAACAAGAATAACCCGACAATCGCGAAAACTACTCCGAGGAGTCGCTGCCATGATACGGCGTTAGGGCATAACTGTAATACAAAAACCTCGGAGCTAAGGGGCTCGAACTCGAAGGTAACAACACTAGGTGACAATACGGGCTTAAAATCGATTGCAGCACGCCTAACGAGTTGTTGTCCCTCGTGCATGTGCGAACATTAGGGACCAATAACGACCACTTTAGACGCCAATAACCACAAACGAGACCATTCTCACATCTGGACTTGGTTGTCGTAAGGCCGTAAACATCTAACGGACCTGCGCCGACCTGGCGATTAGGGTCAATCGCCGCTACTAGGGCTACTGTGTCGCGGTCTTCGGCGCTTGCGTTTTGATCCACGCTTGCACGCGTTCCTGCAGCAGGTCCAACGGCATCGATCCGCCGTTTAGGATTACGTCATGGAATGCCTTGATATCGAATTTGTCGCCGAGTTGTGCCTTGGCTTCGTCGCGCAGCTTGCGAATGGTCAGTTGTCCAATCTTGTAGGCCAGCGCTTGCCCGGGCCAGGAGATGTAGCGGTCAGCCTCAGTCTGGGCCAGCGCGTCGTTCGTGTCGTTCGCGTGCATGTAATCGATCACCTGCTCACGACTCCAATTCTTGTCATGGATCCCGGTATCAACCACTAACCTGACAGCGCGGAATAGCTCCGAATTCAGCCGGCCATAGTCAGACACCGGGTCCTTGTAAAAGCCGATCTCTTTCCCCAGCTCCTCCGCATAAAGCGCCCAACCTTCCGCGTAAGCGGAGTAGAAACCGTGCAGTCGAAACTTCGGCAGGTTCGGCAACGTCTGCGCGATACTGATCTGCATGTGATGACCGGGAACACCTTCGTGATAGGCAACCGCTTCGTCGTTAACGAGCGAACGCGTGGTCGGTTCGGACACCGCCACCACGACGCGCCCAGGACGCTTCCCGTCGGGGGTGCCCTGGACATAATGCGTCGCCGCCGCTTTCGCGAAATCCGGGATCCGTTCCACTTTCACCGCAGATTTCGGCAACAGATGAAACAGCTCCGGCAACTTCGGCTCCATCTGGTGAATGTAATTAGAATAAACATCGAGGATCTGCTGCTCGCTTTTCGGCTTCCATTTTGGATCGCTGTTGACGGCCGCGCGGAAGCTGGCCAGATCTTTGTACCCTTGGCTTTGAGCCAGCTTGGTCATCTCCGCCGTGACCCGGTCCACTTCTTTCAGCCCGATCTCATGCACCTCCGCGGGTGTGATGTTCACGGTGGTCATCATCTTCACGGCCTCGACATAACGTCGGTTGCCGTCAGGCAGGCTTTCGATCGAGAGAGCCGGACGCCCTTTCGGGTCGTACTCGGTACGGAGGAATTCCGCGAATTTTTTATACGCGGGAAAAACATCGTCGTTAACCGCCTTCGTGATCTCGTCGGTCAGGCGTTTCTTGTCCGCGTCAGAAAATTCCTTCGGAAATTTTTTGGCCGGTTCTAAAAATGGATTCGCCGTGATGACGCCGTCGCATTGGCCGGGCAACTTCTCGAGTACGAGCTTGGGCGGCATTAGCCCGTCTTTCATCCCGTGCCGCATGACCTCGGTCGTCTGCTCCAGCACGCGCGGAATCTGGTGGAGCCGGGAAATGTAATCCTGGTAGTGCAGCACGGAATCGAACGGCACGGCGTTCGGCAAATCGGCGAGCCGAGTGTGGACGCCGTTCTGCTGGTTCACGGGCATCTCGTAGTTCTTGAGGTCGTAGTTCACGTCTTCGCGCTCGAGTTCCCGCTCCAGCACCCGATGGCTGAGCAGGTCGTTATCGCTCATCCCCTCGGTCGGAATTGCCTTCAACCGCGCCAGGAAGTCATCGGCTTCGGCGTGTCGGCGCGCGATTTCGGCTAGCGAATACTGTCCAAGCTGGGCGTTGTAACGGTAGTCCCCCCAGGCCGTGGCGAGCTCGGGAGAATTCTTAAGCTGCGCCTCATAAAATTCGTCGAACAATGCGTTCTGTTTCGCCATCCGATCCGCCACCGACGCGGTTTGCCCAAAAGCCGGGCACGTCAACGCCAAAACCAACCCCAATACAAGACCAACACGCTTCATAGCAGGTGGACACGGTAGCAGAGCGCGGTCCGCACGCACGTAGCGGATCGCGCACGAAACAGAAGCCAGGGTCAAAACAGAAATCGCGGGTCGGGTCTTAACATATGGAAATTGCAATGGCGAAAGCGCGGAAAGCTCATCCCAAAATCGTGTCCTGGCTACGTTCACAAAACACTGCGTGCGCGCGCCGCGAATTATGGAATTGACGCGGCAAAAATCAGAAGCCTGAACGAGTAAGAACGAGTAAAAAACGGAGCAGGGCGGACGATTCCGTGTCCGGACAACGCAGACTGCATTTTGTCATGAATTCGCCATGAAAATGACGATGCTGGTAGGTTTCCTACGGAGCCTACGGGGCTCGAATTCGCCGCGACAATTTCACGTTGGTGCATCTGGGTACATTTGTCCTTCGTCCAATGCACTTTGATGCACGAGTTGAAAAAATGGGTTTAGGCACCAAGCGGCACCAAGATGCAAATTTTGTGTCATCCATTGTCATCCACTTTGATGAAGAAAAACGTCATTGGGACAGATCGGCTATCGATCGTTGGCGGTTCTGCAGTCATCCATTCACGCCCAGATGATTTGGTAAGCCCACACGACCGCAATTCCGGCGAACCGATCGCGTGCGGCGTGATCGGGCGCGCACGGCCTTAAACCATGCTACCTTTGAAATCATGAAAGAGAAATTCTTCGCGTTCGCGCTGGTTGTCAGCGCCGCTTTCATCGGAAACGCGCAAGCTCACAGTGGAGGTGGTGGTGGTGGTGGTGGCGGCGGTCGCGGAGGAGGAGGCGGTGGTATGGCAATGGGCGGCGGCAGAGGCGGCGGCTCGGTAGCGCAAGGCGGATTTTCTCGGGGCGGATATTATCGCTCAATGGGAACGCGGCCTTATGGCGGAATGATGTATCCTCGAATGGGGGGCTACCCAGTCTATGGCGGGCGTGGAATTGGTCAGTCGCGTGTTTATTCAGGCAGACCAACGTTCAGCCGCACCGGCCAGCTCGCGTCTCGAAACTTGAGCACTTCCGCACGTTTCGGAAACAATTCACGCTTTACTCAAAATGGAGGCAGAACTGTCGCCCGAGCTAATCAAGGTCTGCGAAATGGAAACAATCTGCGCCCGAACTGGCAGAATCATGTGCTCGCGCAGCACTCGGCCAATTGGCATTCCGATTGGAACCGGAACCATGATCACTGGTGGCATGGTCATCGGTGCTGCTTCTTTAATGGTTCTTGGTTTGTGTTTGATCTCGGATTTGATCCTTGGTGGCCGTGGTGGTGGGATTGGTATCCATATGATTATTACGGTTACGGCTATCCGTACGGCTACGCTTATCCTTACGCATACGGCATGTCACCTCCGGATGCCTATCCAAGCGCGTATGATTACGGCAATCAGTCCACCGACTCTACTGTTGCTGCGGTGCAGGAGCGACTCGCGCGCGATGGTTACTACCATGGTCAAATTGACGGAGTGGCCGGTCGCCAAACGCAGCGCGCGATTGCACGATTTCAAAGCAATAACCGTTTGCCCGTGACTGGTCAGCTCACTGCGGAAACACTCGCGTCGTTAGGAATGCGGTCTGCCGCCAACTATTAAAGACAATTGACCGAATCCCGAATCAAATGACGGCTCCGGACAGCCACCCGACATTTACATCGTAACGCTCTCGTTGATAGAGAGTTATAAATCGGAGCCTACGGGGCCCGAACCCAAAGGTAACAACACTAAGTGACAATACGGACTCAAAATCGATTGCAGCACGCCTAACGAGTTATTGTCCCTCGCGCATGTGCGAACATTAGCGACACAAAGCGGCCATTTCAGACGCTGATACCGTCAACATGGCGTCAACAGGTTTGGGAAGATGCTGATCCCTATCTCCCCAGCGTCGTGCATCACTGCGGAAAATAAAAAAAAGGAGGAGTAGAAGCGGAACGCTCCGACCGCGATTGCTTCCCAGTGACTCATTCAATCGGTTTCGATTTTCATCACCGGGTGAATTTCCCAGGCTGTCGAGCGCCAGGGATGGTGCAATTTGTTGCCACCAATATTCTCGATGCGAGAACCCACATCTGCGCGTCCGTTGTGCTCGTCGTCCCAGAGGAGATAACCGGTCACGCGAACTTTCTGCGCTCTGTGCTCGGTCGAACGGTAGGTCATATCCTGTAGACGGAAAAATCCGGCGAGCGATTGAATCCGGACATTGTTACCGTAAAGGAGTCGCTCTGTTCGCGGCGTAATTTCACAGATGATCGGCGTCGGGTCCCCGATTCGAGGGGCGTGATCGCTCGGATTTTCAAAGATTTCAAGATGCCAGTCATGAAAAATTGCACTGCCGCAATTTGTCGTTTCGGGCGGGCCGGCGTACGCCAGGACAAGCCAGCCGGTCAGGGACACGATCTGATTTTCGTATGAATCGAGTTGGTCTTTCTTGTCAGAAGTCAACTGACTCCTGCGTTGGCATTGAATGCGGGAATCATACTCACGAACCTTTTTCAAGAATCCCGCGGTATCCATTGACTCGACCGTGAAGGCAGACAGATCGACCGGCCATCGATTCTTCATACGATTGCGCTCGATAGCGTCCTGGCTTTGTGCGGTTCCTTCGAGTTGATTAACGCAGTCTGATCCCGCTACGTCGAGATCCCTGAGTTCTATCTCCTCCTCTATGATTCTGGCGGGGATTACAAGCACCCCGAGAGAGAAGCAGAGAGCCAAGCATAGGGTCGCGGGTTTCCTTCTCGACATTCAGACAATGGTTTTATCCAATCTCGCAAGTCGTGAAACCAAAAACGCTGCTGCCGTTTCTCGCTGCCATTTTTGCCGGCTCTCTAGTGGCTCAAACTGTGTCGAACTATACCGCCGCAGACGCCGCGAAACACATTGGCGAGACTGCAATCATAACAGACAAAGTGGACGGAGTTCATCAATCCGGGAAAGGCAACATTTTCTTGAATATGGGTGGAAAGTACCCAAATCAGGCGTTTACGGCTTTTATCCCCGCTGCGAGTGCGGCCCAGTTCAAAGATCTTCAGTATTACGAAGGGCAAACGGTCGTCGTCTCGGGAAAAATCACATTGTATCGGGGGAAGCCCGAAATCATTGTCACATCTCCATCGCAGTTGGTTGCCAAGTAGCGTGCGGTAATCATCACCTGGCCGACCCGGCGCCCTCAGTGTTAAAGGAACACCGCGATATTTGGTCCCGAGGTGGGTGTTTTAGGGATTGGTTTTCAACCTCATTTTCGTTGCGATACTGTGGCTATTCGCGCAGCGCGTGTGTTTGGCTCGTTTGGAGAAGCCTGCCTAACCAAACGATGAAGCCACGGACCCGCGACTTGTTTGCCACGAACCCCGCCCGTGGCTTATCTCTTTCTCGTTAGGCGTAATCAGCGTCGCATGACCACCGAGTTACGGTTTCTAGTTGCTAGCGTCGTTCTTGGCTTGGTTCATTTAATCGCCAGCTCACATCTCATCAGTTGGCAGCGCGGCTATCGCTGGACTGCCAGCAGCCGTGAAGGACAGGCTCCGCCATTGAGCGGCGTCGCGAACCGCGTCGATCAAGCTACAACAAATTTTCTCGAGACATTTCCTTTCTTCGCTGCGCTGGTTTTTGTCGCGCTTGTCACTGGCCATCATAGTCTACTGACCGTGCTCGGTGCGCATTTCTATTTTTGGGGTCGCCTTGGTTATCTGCTCGCCGCCGCCGCTGGTTTCAGCTTGGTTCGTTCGGTGTTGTGCTGGAACATTGCGGTGATCGGTATTCTGCTTTTTGTTGTCGCCCTGTTATGGGAGCCTTCCACCAATTACGCCTAACCGTGCGATGAAGCGAATCGCGGCCGACGGCATACCCACTTTTCCACCAACCCCGCCCGTGGCTTATCTCTTTCTCGTTAGGCCGCCAGCGGAAATGCGATGAAACGCACGTGGACAATCATCGGTGTAAGGGACGTTCCGGCCAGCTTCAAATGGTACCAGGGCCTGTTCGGCCAGCCGGAGACGCCTCCCGCCCATGACGGCTGGGGGCAAATCCTCGATTCCGATGAAATGGTCTTGCTCTGCCTCCACGAGTGGGGCATCCACGATCATCCCTCATTGATGAGCCCCGATCACGGGACGCCCGGCAACGGCCTCCTGTTGTTCTTCCGTGTCGATGATTTCGACCTGGCGCTTCAAAGGGCACGCGCTCTCGTCACTCGGCTCGAGGAGGAGCCCCACGTGAACCCCAACACTGAAACTATGGAGTTCTCACTCCGAGATCCGGACGGATATTACGTCACAATCAGTGCGCTCTCTGCGGCCTAACCAATCGATGAAGCCAACGTTTGCCACGACACCCTGCCGTGGCTTATCTCTTTTTCGTTAGGCCTGAATTGGATCGGGTCGCGTCCAAGGCAAAAGAAGTTATAAGGAATAGTCGGCCATGTCGACCAATCAGGAAACGTTAGACACCCTATGAAGATGAAAATAACATCCGTTCTGATTGGAATTCTACTACTTGCCACTGCCGCATTTCTTTTGGCTCAGGCTCTGAGTCCAAATAAAGGGGCTGATCTATCAGCGTCGCCCAGCCAGCCACGCTCCGACGATGTGGTGACAAGCGCGACGGAAACGTGCGATCCTCAAACAATCGCGAAAGCGGTAAAGGGTTACACCTGCGTGGTGAAAACCAAGAGCGGGTCCGTGGCTTGGAGGGTTGAGGCCGTAATACCGACAGAAAGCAGGACGTTCCGCGTGATGAAGGATCTCAAAAGTGGTCTTTACGTCAGTGACGATATGGGGAAGCACTCGCATGAGTCAGCAGTGAAAGAGAACTTGTGCCAGTCGCCTGATTACTCGAACCAAAGAGGCAATCTGACGTCCGTGAGCTGGCGGCTGCCGTCCGGCTACCCGCGCAGCCTGAATGGCAAAAACGGCTTCCCGAATCACGATAGCGATTTCGTTGTCTTGGAGGATGACGGAGTTCGCCAAGTTATTCCCGGAATCTCGAGCAAATATTTCGTTTCTTCGTCCGAAGCGGGGAAGACTGCAGATTATATTTCTTACGGATTCGACGGCGAGTTCGGCGGAATCGACGCGGGCTGTAATGGCAATGGCATGGCTTCCCTGCGATGTGTGGCGCAATAGGCGCACATTCGACGTGATCTTCGTTGAGTCTCTGATTACGGCTGTGATCGTATCAGACGTTCGCATCGGATAACGAAATAGGTCTAACCGGCCGATGAAGCCAACGGCCCCAGAGCGACAGATGGTCGCCAGCAATCTTGCCACCGACCCCGCCCGTGGCTTATCTGTTTCTCGTTAGAAGTGCCAGTTCTGGCGATTTATTTTCCGTCACCCAACCAATCTTCAAAAGGGTTATAAATTGGCAGAGAATAGTAGTACATGAAGCCATTCGATCGCTTGCTTACACTGTGTCCGTGTCCAAACATGGCTTCCACTTCGCCGGTTGTGGTGTGTCCAAGGACGAAGGAACCGATCCGGCGAGTGTAAAAGGCATAAATTGATTCTTGGGCGATGTAGGCGGGAGGTGTGACCAAGACACCCTTTCGATTGAATTGAAACGCAAGCACATCCGCCCCGTATCCATGGCGCAGTCGGTCGGCAGTATCAATCCAAGGGGCATCGTACAGGCCGAGTTGCCGAAATAACTGCGAATCAGGTCTGACAATGTAATAGCCCTTGTTCCCTCCCAGCGCGACGTAATGCGAATCGTCTTCAGACCAAGACGTTGCCCCAGCGGTCAATACAGGCAGAGCCAAGATGATCGCTAATACGTACGCTTTCATTAGGAGACTTCCGCAATATAAGTCCGAAAATCATTTCGGAAAAACCGCGCATTGCGTGTTGTGTTCGAATTGGCAAAAGGCTGGCAGGATTACGGCTTTTCTAAGCCCGAACGAAATGATCGAAAGCATGGACCAAGGTCTCAGTTTACTCGAGAACCTTGTCCAACGACTAACAATTAGCATCAACAGAAAGGCATCATATGAAGAAGACACTTGTTGCCCTCGCCTGCTGCGCACTGATTGCGCCGCTGGCTTTCTTTGACCGGCATTGAGGCATCACCCGCAGATCGCAACGCAAAGCAATGAAAAAGTTACTAACAAAATGGGTGGCGTTTGACCGCCGCGCCGAAAGATTGGAACGCGACCAATTGGCGAAATACACGTTGTTCAAACCAGTGGAAAATCCGCGCGGTTGGAAATTGCCGACGCGCACCAAAACTTGCGCGACCGAGGCCGAAGCGATGGCGTTGGCCGACGCGATCACTTACTTCTGCGGCGGCGCGGAAGTCTGTGGCCGGACGGTATCAAGCCAAGGGTATTATCATTACATCCTCGGCGCATGAATGATCGGAAAAAGACTGGCGTCAATGCACTTGCGCGTCGACCTCGATGGTCAGCAAACGGCCTCGACCGCGCGCAATCGAAAGTCACTGCGGATTTGAATTGATCGTGACTTCCATACGACGGTTCGGACTTTCGCGCTGAATCTCGGCGCCAAATTCGGCCTGACCCGCGTTTTGGCGCAATTGGCCGAGGGCGTAACGACGAATTTCGTCGATCCGCGGCCGCGGGCGTCACTTCGTACAAATCGTCGCCTCGCTCGCACCGAAACAATAGAGTGAAAACCTTTGGGACAACTTCCGCTTGCTCCGAGAAACTCGCGCACTCGGACGGCAAATAGTCGCTGTTAATCGCTGTGCCCTCGCGCACGCGCACGCGCGTGGAATGGTGCAGACGACTGATACGCGGCGTATAAAACCATCCACGCCGGACGCTCGCTGCGATTAAGAGTTTAAAATAAAGGCAAAATTCATGTTTTCCTTAATTTGCGTCGCTGCCGTGACGTTAACCGCATGCGAGGAATATCCATACTACGGGCGGCTACGGCTACCCCTTATGGTGGCTACCGCTACGGCAGCGGCTACGGCTACCCCTACGGCGGCTACGGCTACCCCTAGGGCGGCTACGGCTACCCTACGGTGGGTGTGGCTATTGGCGGCAATGGGTACTACGGCGGCTACGGCTACGGCGGCAATCGGTACTACGGCAATCGGGCCTACAACGGCAATCGGTACTACAGCGGCAACCGGCGTCATCATTACTACTATCGATATTAACTTGCCCGTAGGATAAAAATTCGAAGGCGGACTCTGATTATGAACTGATTGGGCGAAAGTAACGGTTTCGCAGAAATCATCGTCACATCGCCCGCACAGATTAACGCCCGCCAGTGAGGAGAATTAAGCGATCTGCATTACTCTTGATTTTGTTGGCCGGATCATCGGCTCTACTCTGGGCAGGATGCGTCTCTGATTGCAAAGACAGCTACGACTCCGCCGTAGCGGACTGCAAACTGCAATACGACGATCCAGACGACGCTGACGACCTAGAGCAGTGTATACAATCTGCCAAAGACGAATACGAACCTTGCATTGAGGATTGTCGCAATTGATCTAACGCGTCCGGCCCTCGCGCACGCGCGTATCGTTTTGGGCGAACCCGCGAAAGTCTCAACCCTCGCGCACGCGCGTGGAAATGGGTGCGGGCACCAACTGAAAACTCGATAGCGGCCGATTTTGGGAGCGGGGCAGACCCTGTTGAATCAAACATTGTTCGAGAGCGTCTAATTCAGTAGGAGGGTTTATGAAAGACCTGACAGAGAAGGCGCGTGTCAGCCTGCTCAGTCTGCTGATATCGGCTGCCGTGATTCTTGGCATTCT
>Ga0182032_10000241_pt1 | contig 21066 bp, 16 predicted proteins | sample tim00Cox00000000_FD_125970 | JGI IMG/M metagenome (GOLD analysis project Ga0182032, IMG submission 125970) | Lab enrichment of tropical soil microbial communities from Luquillo Experimental Forest, Puerto Rico - timezero.00C.oxic.00.000.000 | ecosystem: Environmental > Terrestrial > Soil >... | reverse complement strand
GAGCCGCATTTTCAGCTCTTTCGGCGGCGGCTCAGCGGAGCTTCGCCATGTGACATCGCCGTGGACTGCGGCCGGTAGGGCGAGCCTCCGGCGAGCCGCGTTTTGATTTGATATCTTTTTTTGGGTGCCGGCGGCGCAAGTCAGAAAGATGTCGCCTAACCCGCAAAAATCACACCCTTGAGCAGCAACGCGCTCATTGCGGGTTAGTGGCAAATTTCCCACTGAGATTTGTGATCAATGCAGGCTAAAGTCAAATTAAATATGACGGCACAACCAGCGCAAAGGCATATTCTGTATTCTTCCTTCTCAGGCTCCCGGAATCTTGCGTTGAATAAGCCCGGAAGTCATTCGTCGATATTTTTTGGTGAAAACGCACGCGCTCATTCCTGTTGTATTGGCCGGCCTCATTCTTCTCGCGGGTTGCGAGCAGAAGACTGAGCCGGGGGCTCAAACAACGCCCTCCCCAAGCCCTTCGCCATTCGCTACACCCACACTGACACCCGAATCGACTCCCAGCCCTTCGCCATCCGCTACACCCACACTGACACCCGAATCGACTCCCAGCCCTTCACCATCCGCTACACCCGCATCCACACCCGAATCAACTACAAGCGCTCCAGCGCCTACTCCAGTGAAGTCGCCCGCCGATCTGAGAACCCCTCCGGCACAGTCAGCTTCAGCCGCGACTGGTGACGCGCGCCCCACCTTCAGCAGTCGGTCTGCCAATGAGTATGTTGAGAGCTACGACGCGTATATTGATGATTTTAAGCAGGCTTATGAGGCAATGAAGCAAGGGGACATGACTAAATATCAAGCCGTTATCCAGCGCGCTCACGAATTGGAAAGCAAAGGAGAAAAGCTGGGTGGCGAACTAAGCCCCGAGGAACAAGCTCGATTTGCTGACTATCTGGACAGGAAAGCTAACGAACTGGCCCAATTCACCCGCCAGAATCACTGATCTGCAGCTTTCCATCCCTGCACCCTGCCATCCACCGTCATCCCCGGCTCAAGCAATAAAGGGCGGACTCGGCGAATTCAGAGTGCCTTTTCCATTCGTATTGAATGCCATGAAAGCCACACGCGGCGGCGGATTCGACATTTGGCGCCAAATCGTCAATGAATATCGTCCTCGTGGGTGTGACCTGGAACTGTTTCGCGGCTATTTCGAAGATCTCAGGGTCCGGTTTGGCGCATTCTGCCCGGAATGAATAGACGCCATCGGCGAAATGTTGCAAGACGTTGAAATGCTTCTTGAGGTAACTAAGGTGCAGCTCTGAAGTATTCGAAAGAAGATAAAGCGGCAGCGAGTCCTTTAACCGAACAACAAATTCTTCCATCTCCACGTTCGACCAAAAAATGCCGTTCCAGATCGCCGCGAATTCGTCGGTTCCCCCATGGAAATCGAGAATTTGAATCGAGTCTTCTAAAAACGCTTCCTGCGAAATTCGTCCGAGTTCGAAGCGATTTTTCAGAGCGACAAATTCTTCTCTCGCCGCTTTCGTATCGTTCCGGATGCGGGATCGGAACTGTTGTTCAGCAAGTCGCCAATCAAACCGGACAAGGACATTGCCGATGTCGAATATGACTGCTTCTATCCTCATCAGGCGAGCACTGCCTGGTAGACTGGGAAGGGAAGAATATCTTCAGGGGGCTCTTGGTGGTCCAGTCGCGCGGCTCTCTCGAGGTCGCCGTATCCGAAGCCGATCTTGTAATCGCGGTAGAGGGTGATAGACACATCCCTATTGACGCGGATGCACTGTTTGATAGCCTCTGGATCCTTTTCACAAAACAGCACGGTTTTCCAAGAGAAGATATGCTTAGGTTTATGAAAATCGCTGTTGGCAACGAAGGGAAGCCTTTTGAGACCAATTGGATTAAAGAGATCATCGCGATTGGCCACTTCCCAGGCATCGAGCAGGGGCGCGTACTGATGGATATTCTCCCAAAAATAGAGCGTATTCTTGCCCCAATGGGTCTTGAACTCATGCGGATGAGAAGCGATTGCCAACGCCCCCTGGGCATGAATCTCGGCGATCGTTTGGGTGATGCTGAGTCCCGGGTCGATCGGTTCTTTGAGATCAACTGCCAGAAGATGAGCAGAGCTCTTTCTCGTCAGGCCATCTTTGTTAAACTCAAGGCCGGTCATTAGAATCATCCCGTATTTGTCCAGCGCTCGCTGCTTTTCACTCTGAACCGCCTGAAAATATTCCTCGACTTGATCCAGCGTGAGCACGAGGCCGGTCAGATTTGTCATTTTCCCTAGCAACTTCGTATGATCGCATATGTGATCGGTCACGCAGAGCACATCGAACGCTCGTTGTCCATAGAAGTCCACCAGTTCGCGAACGCTCAACTTTCCGTCCGAGAACTCTGTGTGCGTGTGCAGATCGCAAAGCAACACCGATCGATCATCCCTTCCCGAGGCTCGTGCGGGCAAAACGTGCGGAACCTTTTTCGGCGGAGCATTCTCGGGCACGGCGGTTTCCAAAATGAACCGGGCGATCTGAAGTGAAGCATCCGGTTTGCTCAATTTAGCGATATTGGAGAACCATGCTCTAAGTCGCTCTTCCTTGTTTGCGAATGCCTTGTCGAGCGCACCAAGGATTGCCTCCGGCCCGGGCGCTAAACAGCCGCACTCGTTCTCGACAATTAGTCGAGCGTTTCCCTCTTCCTGGCCCGGCACAACTTGACTGATAATCGGAGGAGTGCGTGCGGCGATCGCCTCCTGCACGGTGGCTCCCCCCGCTTTTGTGATCACCAGGTGATGGTTCATCAAGAGCTCCGGCATCCGATTTGTCCAACCGAGAATTTTGACCGGATTAGCTGCTGATGTTACTTCGCCTTCAATTTCCTTTCGCAACGCTGAGTCGCGTCCCACGATAACGGTAAGCTGGATGTCGGAACGTTCTCCTAGCCGGTGCACAAGATCCGGGGCTTCCTTCTTGCCGGAATTGATCAAATAAAGGACCCGTCGCGGTCCACTTGTTTCCTCTTCATACCGGTTGTCAGGCAGCTCCGCGAATCGATACGTTACCGGGAACCCGAAAATTCGTATCTGCTGTTCCAGCACTGACGCATTGTGCAGAACGGAGGCGGTGTCCTCGTTCGCGACCAGAAAGTAATCGCTTGCACAGCGGTACCAGACCGAATTCACTGTAATCGAATCGGTTATCACGGTGATCTGCGAAAAATTCTTTGGCCTCCCGTCAGCGTAGATCGCGTCAATGACGTAATTGTAAATGGGGTAGGTTGAAACGACAGCATCTGGTTCAAGCTGCGAAAGAACATCGCTCATTGCGCGCTTCATCTTAGTGAGCACCGCCATGTTCGATTCCACAAATTGTGTTCCATCGATCACATTGTAAATCTTGCCCCAGACTCGCGGCGTTCGGTTAATTGCCGCAATGTAAGCTTTCCGAAAAAAATCGTTTAGTTTGCCATAACACGAGTCAAAGAGATCCAGCACTTCGACTCTCGCTTCATCCGCAGCAATGTGCTCAATTGCGTCGCGTATGTTGCGTGCGGCTGTATTGTGCCCTTCGCCAAAGCCAGCAGTGAAGATCAGGATTTTTTTCATTAAGCTCGAAAAAAAAGTTACGCCGCCATTTGCGTTCCCGCGTCGGAATTTGCTTAGATACCGAAATTTAAAGTTTAAACGATAGAAACGACGCCTTCCAGTGAATTTGGAGATTGCAGGCCGTGGTCCCAACCAATGCAACGGAGCATTTCGCGTTGCTTCAGACACGGCGGGACAACCTGAAGGAGCAAAGATTGGAAGTTTTTAATCCCCGTAAGGTACCTTCTCATCTCCGGGCGCCGAAGATTTCCCTGGTCTCGCTAATGATCTGGTTAAGCCTCGGGGCAACGCTCGGCGTCTCGCAGCAATCGGACGAGGAAAAACAGCTGCGCGAACTTTTCTTGAAGAGTCGCCAGCAAATGGAAATTGTGCCGAGCCCGACGCCTACTCCAAGGCCGAAGCCAGTTCCGCCTCCTTCGCCGGTCAAGCAATCGCTGACGCCATCCTCTCCCCAAGCGATTCCAAGGCAGATCCCGGAGCCAAGCCCGACCGCCAAGCAGGTCGAAAGAGAAGAATCCGAAGCGACGCCTTCAGCGTCCATTGCATCGACACCTCCACCGAACCCGACGGCGCCGGCCCCTCAAAGAGAAACGCCGACAGTTACTCCGAAAAAGAAACATCGTTGGCTTTTCTTTCATGACCCCGAAGATTCGATCGTAGTTCAAAAATCCGGAGCGGAAGAGGAGAAGGACCTCGTACCGGCTCCTGGCGGCGGAAACGATGTTGGCTGGCAATACCTCACACCAGCAGTTCGAAGGGCTATCGATGACGCGCGTGTGGGGCGCAATCGCTGGAAGTACATTATCGTTCATAACAGCGGTACGCGCCAAGGCAATGCGCGCATCTTCGACTATTACCATCGCCATGTTCGCAAAATGCCAAATGGCTTAGCTTACCATTTCGTGATCGGAAATGGCACATCGTCGGGAAACGGCCAGGTCGAAATCGGAAATCGCTGGCTGCGCCAACTCAACGGGGGCCATGTTCATAGCGACTATCTGAACTATATTTCCATCGGTATTTGTCTCGTGGGCGATTTTAACCGCGATTTGCCCACGAAAGCCGAGTACGAAGCCTTGGATGAGTTGATCCGCTATCTCCGGAGACGCGTCGGCAAGGTTGACGGCAGGTATTCAATCGTTCGTGGTCACAGAGAAATCAATCCTCGGCCCACCGACTGTCCCGGAAATCGATTCCCTTTATATTGGCTTCATCGATCCTTCCCTGATTAGAATCCTTGAAAAGCAAAACTGATTGCAGATGAGTCAAGCTTTCTGTATCCGCGCATGGATGATTCAGCGGTTTTGCTTTTCAAGGATTCTATAGATGCATATTGGAATTACTGGCGTCTCTGGTTTTCTCGGTCAGGAAATTGCCAAATTCGCCCGATTGCAGGGTCATCAAGTGACCGGATTTTCGCGAAACCGGAATGCAAAAATCCAAGGCTGCCAGCAAGTGCGTCTCTTCCAGCCCCAAATGGATCTAGGCGATATCCAAGCCATGGTTCACCTTGCCGGAGAGTCGATCCTCGGAATCTGGACCAAGGCAAAGCGAGAACGGATTTTACGGAGTAGAATTGACGGCACCCGTTGGGTAGTTGAATCGATGAGGCGGGCCGCGAGCAAACCGGACATCCTCGTGAGCGCGTCAGCTACAGGGATCTACGGAAACCGAGGAGAAGAGATTCTCACCGAGTCGAGCGCGCCGGAGACCTCCGATTTTCTTGGTCAGGTGGCTTACGCCTGGGAACTGGAAGGAAGAAAGTCGGAAATCACCGGAGCGCGCTGCGTACTTCTGCGAATAGCAATGGTCCTCGGAGGCAATGGCGGAGCCATGCCACTGATCGGATCAATTTTTCGTCTGGCCCTCGGTGGAAACCTTGGAAACGGAAAGCAATGGATGCCGTGGATTCACGTAGCAGATATTGCTGGCTTGGTCCTGCATGCGATCCAGCAACCGGACGTGCATGGACCTCTAAATGCCGCGAGCTCAGTTCAGATCCGAAACGAGGAATTCACAAGAGCGATGGGCGAAATTTTAAAGCGGCCGACTCTTTGTGCAGTGCCAGCCTTCGTGTTGAAAACGTTGGCGCGCGAAGAATCCGTTCTCGTTCTCAACAGCCAGCGCGTGGTTCCTGAGGCAGCGCTGAAAACCGGTTACAGATTTAGATATCCTGATATCAGAGGCGCGCTAAAAAATCTTTACGGCTCCCGGTCATAACAATGGCTACTCTGCAAAACACTATCGCAATCGTTTACGATTATGACCAAACATTGAGCCCGGCCTACATGCAGGATGATGTCCTGTTTCCTGCTTTCGGGATTAACGCCGAAAAATTCTGGAAACGCTGTGCGGATCTGGTCCAAAGCGAAGGATATGACCACGAACTCGCATACATGAAATGCCTCCTGGATTATCTATCCTTGGACAGGCCGACCAATGAGCAACTGAAACAACTCGGCGCCAAAATGAAGCTTTATAGAGGTTTGCCCGAAATGTTTGAGGAATTTAAGCTGGATCTGCTGGAAGAACATCACTTGGCCGCCGCAATTCGTGTCGACCATTTTGTGGTCTCCTCCGGACTCAAAATCCTGATCGAAGGCAGCCGGATTCGGCCTTATTTGCGGGAGGTTTTCGGTTGCGAATATGCAGAGGATTCAGAAGGCAAAATCAACTTTCCAAAGCGCGTTATCAGCCACACGCAGAAGACTCAATACCTGTTTCGGATCAACAAGGGCCTTCTCGATATGTCTCAGGACGTAAATGACCATATGCCCGACGCAATTCGCCCTGTTCCATTCCAGAACATGATCTACATCGGTGACGGTCCAACCGACGTTCCCTGTTTCGCAATCATGCGCAAGAATGGAGGAAACGCGATTGCGGTCTATAACCCTGATGATCCAAGCCGAAGCAGCTTCAAAAAATGCTATAACCTTTCTACTCATGCGGATCGTGTTCGCCACATCGCACCTTCGGATTACCGGCGCGGCGCGCATCTCCGACTATTATTGGAGGAAATGGTTCGCGAAATCGCAGACCGAATGTTGTCCGAGCAGAAGACTGCCACCGAGTCCGCTCTCGTCCGAGCGCCCAAACACTACGCGCTTCCTTAGCCTGAATATTTCACAAGTTTACGAACTTGTGAAATGTTCACCCGTCGCAAGCTGCCTGGGAAGCAGCTTGCCGGGGCGAAAGCCTTCGCGGCTAACCCCGACGAACGTCGGCACCGGGTGCGCATTTTTCACGGGGTGTGAAAAATGCGGGTTAGAAACCGAACACCATCGCCACCAGCGGAAATGTGTTCTGTACCTCTTAAGTTTTCTCGACCGAATCCGATCTACTCCTCTTAATTAGTTAGCACGGAAATGAAATACTCCACTCAAGAACTGAACGAGGTGTTGCTCGCAGCAACGCCAAACCAACTTGCCGAGTTAAAGGCAATCAGTGAGGTCTTCAATATCTCCATGCATGAGGTCTGCAGCGAGGTACTTAAACTCATTAACGCAAAATTTCCTCTTCCCGAGATTGTCTTTTCCAACAATTAAGGTAGCCGCTCGCCTCCAAAATTACAGGTCGTCTCTTCCTTCGATCTCGCTCTGTTCTGTTCCGCCGTGCTATTTGACTTCGACAGTCACGCAGAGATCCTTTTTGCGGCGGGGATCGTTCGCAGCATTTCTGCCGAACCCTCCATTAAATTTCCTCAATTAATTTTGGCCGCCCCCTTGACTCCCGGTATCCTGGGGCACCGGATCTCCTTCTCTGGTTCGAATCACCTGATCGCTCGGACCGGCAAACGTACCCACAGGCTCGGATGCTTGCTCGATGCTTCGCTGATCCGGTTTCCTGGCACTTGCTGGCCCTCCATGACACGCCTCCTCTCTTTCCAGGGTATCGATGAGGATTTTTACCTTCTCGCCGGGATGAACGGCTGACCTCCCGGTGCAAGTCAGTTTCAATCTCGATCCACCCGCACGGTCCAACCCGATGTGCTCGAACGGCAATCCGATCGAGACAATCTCAAAGACGGTAACATCCTTAAGCGCCTCAGACTCAAGTTCCACCAAGTAAGTATCTGCGGCTTGAGGTTCGACGTTGACGATCTTTCCGATTATTTCCTGTTTCACATAAATGCTCGTTCCAAAGCGCCTCTGTGGTTGTGCTCAAATAATCCAGCCGCCTTCGTCGAATGAGCTGGCAGATTGCCCGTCGGAACCAGGTTTCGATGCCGTGGCCGAGCGAGGCTAAAACGGCTTCAGGAACTGGCGAAAGCTCAAAGGGGTCGCCATCCGATGCGCCGGAAGGCTGTGAGAAACCAACGGAGGCTGGTCGCCCGCGTGCATGCTCCATACCCGGTCCGCGAGCTCAGTATCGGCTCTGGTAGTGCGGGTGTGCTGTCTGAGATGCTCCGCCCAGGAACTCACACGCATTTCCGTCCGGAAGGTACCCGGGCGTTCGAGTATTTCATCGACGCGATACATGAAAGCTCCGTTGCGTAAAAAAACAAGCCGGAGCTCGTTCATCAGGGCAAGGAACTCTTCCCTGTCTTCCGGACGAATGATCAGCTCGGTCATGACGGTAACCGGCCCATCCTCGGACCTTGGCGCCAGCGGAAACTCATGTGCAGCCTCCAACGGATCAGGATCGAAGTTGAGGCGCTGAGCGAAGTTGATCGATAGCGGAATGGCCAGTGCCAAACTGTCGGCAAGTACAAAAGCGCCTCCCACCAAGGTTGAACGCAAGCCGACCGAAGCCACCGCAGCGCCCCAAAGAATGCCACCTAGCGCCACGCCGCCTTGGGAAGCCATCATGTGGACCGCATTCATCCGCCCACGGGCCCAATCGGGCATCACGCGTTGGCCGGCGATCCAGAGTTCGGAAGCCGACACCGTCCAGCTGATGCCTGCCAGGGCAGCTACGGGCATAAGGACGAGAAGGTTTGGAACCATCGCCATGAGGACCAGAACCGCCACCAGCAACATGCCGGCGAGAATAGTCAGGGCATTCGGCGTAGCCTTTGCCCGAGCGTACGGAAGGAGCAGAGTTGCACCCAGAAGGGATCCCGTTCCCATGGCGGTGAACACCAGTCCGAGCTGGCTGCCGGGAACGCGCAGGTAGTGCAAAGCAACGACCGGCATAAGTGCTGGGACACTGGCGATAAACAGCCCGAACAAAAAATCTCGCGTCAATATAACTTGCATGCCGGGCGTGTACCGCACATATCGCAATGCGCTGGTAAATGACTCGAAAAAGTTTTCCAAATGAGGCTGCGGCCGTTGCCGGGCATCATAGACTCGCGAAACTGCCCACGCCGCACCTAGGAACGCCAGTGCATTGAGAGAGAAAATGATCGCCGGCCCGGCAACTGGAAGCAAGAGACTCCCTATGGCCGGACCCACAATTCCTGCGAGGTTCATCTGCACGCCTCCGAGGGTGACAGCAGACGGTATTTCTTCCCTTTGGACAATCTCCGGAACAACAGATGCCCACACCGGGGCGTTGAATGCAAAGCCCGTCCCGAGCAAAAAAACCGTGGTTAGAATCCAGTACGGATGTACAAGGTGCAACCAGACCAAAGCTGCAAGCAATCCCGCAGCAAACGCCAGCCAAAGGTAGGATGCGATAAAAAGATTCCGCCTGTTGGTTAAATCAGCGACAGCCCCGGCAGGTAAGGTAAGGAGAAAAAAAGGTAACGAAGCTGCCGTGGCCATTAGTGACAGCAGCAAAGGCGAAGCGCTGGAAGCGTTCATGAGCCAGGTCGCAGCCGTGTCATGAGCAGATACGCAAACGCCAGAGACCACGCTAGCTAACCAGAGTCCGCGGAAAACGCGGTTTCTGAGCGCCAACCACACAGAGGTATTTTGTTTCGGTTCGCTGGCCCGATGCATGGCTTAAGATCAAGATGAAGTTTATTCGCGGCGTTTCAAGCAATCGGGGAGGTCAGGCCACGGAGGAGATTTCACCACAGAGGCTCGGAGGACACAAAGTTCGAAGGAGAATGAATTGGGTTGTGGCTTGTCCAGCCAATGCCCCTCTCCAAGTCCAGATCCAGCTCCTGGCCAAACCGGCCGATGCCAGTCCATGCCGGACTCGCCCTACGGATGACTTGGCAGGGAAACGTCACCCGGTAGGCGGCCCCCGCTGAGCCGCCGCGTTCCCCAAATCAGAAGCCCCAATTTCCCTGCTTTCTCTTACCTTCGTGTCTTCCGTGTCTCTGTGGTGAAATTCCCCTCCATGTCCTCTCAGGTTAGGTCTCTCAAGTAGCAGACAGGATCCACTCGTGGACCGGGTCGTTGTGAAAGTGCCAGACGCGCTTGGGACCCGCCATCACGTTGAAGTAATAAGACTGATAACCATGAGGGACCACGACCGGGTGGTAGCCGCGAGGCACCAGAACAACATCACGATCTCCGACGGCCATGGACTCATCAAGATCGCCTGCGTCGCTATAGACGCGCTGGAAAACAAAACCTTGCGGCGGATCGATACGATGATAGTAAGTCTCCTCCAGCAGGCTCTCTTGGGGGACATTGTCTATATCGTGTTTGTGGGGAGGATAGCTCGAGGAGTGTCCGCTTGGCGTCTTGACTTCGACAACCAGCACGGACTCAGCAGGTTCATCCTGGGGCAGGATGTCGCAAACATAACGGGTATTGGAATCCTTGCCCCGTACGCTTCGCCGGATGGCTGCCGGCTCAATCAGCCGGGCAGGAAATTTTCCCTGTGCAGGGCCACCAGCCACGCCGAGTTCCGCATTGGTCTTGGCTGTAATGGTAAGCTTGCTGCCGGGCGGAATATAGACCGCGTAAGGGGCGGCATCTTCGAAAACGCTCATGCGCAGGCCAATTTCGGTCCAATCATGGCCTTCTGTCTGAGCGGAAACGATCCCGCTGAGAACGACCGCGCAAAGCTCGTTGGAGCTGTCCGAAAAAGCGACCGTTTCTCCGGGAGCCAACTGGTAGGCTGAAAAGCTAATATAACGCCAACCCGCCGAGGCTGGAGTCACAGAGACAATCTGTTGGGAGTCCTTGTTAGGTTTGATGAGGAGATTCATTATCGTTTTTGGTTCTCTTTTCCACGCAGGTAAGCGACCCGGGCTTGCCGCACCGATTCGCGAGGAGACTCCTCGGGCACCGCCACTTCCCACCACCAGCCGCCTTCCTTAGTGGTGCGGGTGTCATCGGTTTCGATGCAAATCAGATACGTGCGATTGGCCGCCCGAGCCCGCTGGAGGGCAGCCTCCAATTCCGGGATACTGGCTACCTTCTCGGAAAGGGCTCCAAGGGAGGCTGCGTTGCCTGCAAAGTCGATGGCGGGTGCGCCGTTCCCAAACTGGAGGCTATCCACAAACATATTGTTGAAGGGCACGCTACCGCAATGCTGCTGAAGCCGGTTGATACATCCGTAGCCGCGATTGTCGAGCAGCACGATGATCAGCTTTTTGTCGAGCATTACCGAGGTGGCGATCTCGTTGTTCAGCATGAGGTAGCTACCGTCGCCCACCATTACGATGACTTCGCGATCCGGTCGGGCCATCTTTACCCCCAAGCCCCCGGCAATTTCATAGCCCATGCACGAATAGCCGTATTCCATGTGATAGCCCCCGGCAGTCGACGTGCGCCAGAGTTTGTGCAATTCCGCGGGCAGCGTGCCAGCGGCGCAGACCACAATATCGTTGGCGGTGGAATGCGGGCTCGAGCGTTGCACAGCTCCGATGACCTCCCCGTCGTAGGGTAGCTCCCCTGTGGACAGTTCCCGGCGGCCCGTAATAGTGTCAACCGTAGAGCGCCATGCGGCAGCCTCGGCTTTGGCCCGTTCAGTCCAAGCGACCTCAGCCCGCCATGGTGGCAGCGCCGTCGAGAGCCTCTCCAGGCCCGCTCGTGCGTCAGCCTGCAACGGAACGCAACACGTCTTGTTCGCATCGAAAGGGTTCACGTTGATGCACACCAGCCGGGCCCTGGTGAAGAGTGAATTCGATCCGGTGGTGAAATCCTGTAAACGTGTGCCCACGGCGAGGATCAAATCGGCTTCGCTGGCCAGGGCATTGGCAGCGGGCGAACCGGTCACTCCAACCGACCCTAGTTGTAAGGGGTGGTCCCAGGGCAGGGAACTCTTGCCGGCCTGCGTCTCGCAAACCGGCACGCCGTGTCGCTCCGCGAATCCGCGCAAGGCCTCACATGCCCCACCATAAAGTACTCCTCCTCCGGCAATGATCACCGGGCGCTTGGCAGCCATGATCGCGCGCACCGCTCCAGCCAATTCGACCTCGCCCGGAGGCGCAGCACGAAACTCCAGGACCGGGTTCTCAAAGAACTCAGCCGGATATTCAAAGGCCTGGGCTTGCACATCCTGGGGCAAGGCAAGGGTCACAGGGCCACAGAGGGCTGGATCCGTCAGCGTGCGCACGGCACGCGGAAGCGACGTGATCAATTGCGATGGGTGAACTATCCGGTCGAAATAGCGGGAAACCGGGCGAAAACAATCGTTAGCCGATACCGTGCCGTCGTGGAAATCCTCCACCTGCTGAAGCACAGGGTCCGGGTCCCTCGATACAAAAATGTCCCCGGGCAGGAAGAGAACGGGCAAGCGGTTGACGTGCGCCAGCGCAGCGGCAGTGAGCAAGTTAGTCGCTCCCGGTCCGATTGAACTCGTGCAGGCCATCATCCGGCGCCGAAAGTGTGCTTTGGCATAAGCAATTGCCGCATGGGCCATGGCCTGTTCGTTGTGAGCCCGGTAAGTGGGCAGCCGGTCTCGATACTGGTAAAGGGCCTCTCCAAGGGCGGCAACGTTTCCGTGCCCAAATATCGCGAAGACTCCGCCGAAGAGCGGAACGATCTCGCCGCCGTGAGGGCCTTCAAACCGGGTGCGCAATCCAGCCAGGTACCGGACAAGAGCCTGCGCAGTCGTCAGCCGTACCGTGCCGCGTCTGGACAAAGTGGGGGGTTCCGAAATGGTTGCTGTTTCATTCATGAGGTGTTTTGCTTTTGAAGGATTTTAATGCGTCATGCAGAATCTCGGCCGGGTGGTGCGCAATGCGACCGGCGCCGTCTTTAATCTGATGCCGGCAACTCGTTCCCGGCGCAGCGATAATTGTGTCGGCCGGAGCTGAGCGCACCGCAGGCAGCAGTACCAGCCCGGCAATCTTCATTGAGATGTCAAAATGCTCCTCTTCATAGCCAAACGAGCCGGCCATACCGCAGCATCCCGATGGAATGACTTGAACCTTATAATTGGCAGGCAACTCAAGCGCCTTGACGGTCGGCGTGACCGACGCAAGCGCTTTCTGGTGGCAGTGGCCATGGAGCTTGATCGTGCGAATCTCTTGTGTGAAGGCTTCGCGCCGGATACGACCCCTGTCAGCCTCCCGCACAATGAATTCGTCGATCAGGAGCACATGCTTCGCCAGCGCCTCTGCGGCTTTAACCAGATTCTCAGGAACGAGATCCGGCACTTCGTCCCGGAAACCCAGAATCGCTGAGGGTTCGATTCCTAGCAGGGGACTTTCAGAGCTGGCAACGTCTTTAAGCAGTTGCACATTGCGGATCGCCAACCTTTGCGCATCACGGAGGAGACCCTTGGAAATTTGGGCCCGGCCGCTGTCCACGTGATTTGGAATGACAACCTCATAGCCCAGCCGGTTAAGCAAGCGCACGGCTTTGATGCCAACATCCTCGTCATTGAAATTCGTGAACTCGTCGCAAAAGAGAAAGACTCGTCCATTCGGGAATGAGCCATTTTTGTTAGCATGAATTCGATGCCACCGCCGCAGCGGAATCCGGTTGAGTTCAGGTATTGAGCGCCCCTGAGCAAAACCCGCAAACTTTTTAAACGGGCCGGCTGTCGCTGGGTTTTTCACCAAGAAATTAAACACCCCGGGCGCGATCGATGCCAACGCCATGGCCTGCGAGAAGCCTCCAATGAGCCGCGCGCGCATCGGAACACCCCGGGCGTCGTAGCGTTGCTGGAGCCATTCAGCCTTAAGGCGAGCCACGTCGACGTTGGATGGGCACTCTGACTTGCAACCCTTGCACGAGAGGCAAAGGTCCATCACGGGGCCGATCTCATCGCTGTCGAAAGGATTGGCCTTCGTTGAACGTGTCAGAACTTCGCGCAAGATATTTGCGCGGGCCCGAGTCGTGTCCCTCTCATTGCGTGTTGCCATGTAGCTCGGGCACATCGTGCCGCCCATGAGATGAGACTTGCGGCAGTCGCCCGACCCGTTGCACTGCTCTGCCGCACGCAAAATTCCGCGAGCTTGCGAGAATCTCAGTACAGTCTTAAATTGCCGCCCAGCCTGGTTCGGTTCGTAGCGCAAGCTGGCATCCATCGGCGGCGTGTCGGTGATTTTACCCGGATTGAAGACCCCCAAAGGATCCCACGCCCGTTTAACGGCACGGAAAAGAGCATAATTGGTTTCGCCGACCATTAGCGGCAGAAATTCGCCACGGAGGCGACCGTCACCGTGCTCACCACTGAGTGAGCCGCCAAACCTCTTCGTGAGATTGGCAACCTCGGTACCTATGACTCGAAAGAGCTTGCGGTGGTCTTCTGACTTGAGATTCAGGATGGGACGCAGATGCAGTTCACCCGATGCAGCATGGCCGTAATGCACCGCGGAGAGTTTGTGGCTGGCAAGGATTTCGTCGAACTGACGCACGAACGCAGGCATATCTTCCGGGTCGATCGCGGTATCCTCAATTACCGCCACAGGTTTTGCATCTCCCGGGATGTTTGCTAAAAGGCCTAATGCCGCTTTGCGCAGATTCCATACGCGATTCTGGTCTGCACCCCAGACAACCGGATAATGGTTGCCTAGGCCGGCGCCGCGCAATTCGCTCTCGAGTTGCGCGGCAACCGAAGCGACCTGCTCGCGCGTATCGGCCGCCAACTCAATGGCAAGAATTGCACCCGGATCTCCCTGGACAAAGAAGCGGTTCTTACTCTGCTCAAGATTCGTCTTCGTACACTCCAGAATGTTGTCGTCCATCAACTCACATGCGCGCGGTCCGTGACGCAGAGCCACCAGATTGGCCCGGAGAGCCTCGTCAATACTTGAACAGTGCACGCAGATGACAGCGGACTCACGCGGTGGCAGCGGTTCGCATGCCAATATGAGCTCGGTCAGGAACCCCAGCGTACCCTCCGAACCTGCAAGCAGCCGGCAAAAATTGAATGGAGGCCCCCCCGGTATGAACGGCGTGCAATCTGCCAGCAGGTCGATCGCGTAGCCGGTATTGCGGCGGTGGATCGATCTCTTCGGAAACTGGCGCGCGATTTCCGCCCGGTTTTCTGCATCGTCGAGCAACTTCCCTGTCTCGCGATAGATCGAAGCTTCAAGCGTATCGCCCGAGCACTTCGCTTTGAACTGCTCGGACGATAGTGGGCCGAATTCCGCGATCGATCCGTCACTCAACACGGCTCGCGCCGATATCAGGTGCTCGCGCGTGCTGCCATAGACAACGGAGTTGGCGCCGCACGCATTGTTGCCCACCATCCCTCCGATCATGCAGCGGTTCTGCGTAGAGGTTTCGGGCGCAAAGAAGACCCCGTGAGGCGCCAGCGCAAGGTTTAGCTCGTTGCGCACAACCCCAGGTTGCACGCGCACCCGGCGTTGCGCCGCATCAATCTCCACAATGCAGGTGAAATGAACCGAGACGTCCACCACGATACCCGCTCCGACGACTTGCCCGGCAAGCGATGTGCCAGCTGTCCTTGGTATGAGCGAGGTGGCATGCTTGCGTGCGAAGCGAACAAGCTTGCGAATATCCTCCTCAGTTTTGGGATATGCGACAGCTTGAGGCAGTTCACGATACACGGACGCGTCGGTCGCATAAAGGGTCCGCATCGTCGTATCGAAATGAAGTGTGCCTTCTAATTCAGCGGCAAGCTGTTCAAAGTCGGAGAGACGCGGTGAGTTCATTCAAAATCAGTATCCAGACGGGTAATCACCCGTCGCAAACCGCTCCAGATTCTCTATGGTGGCCTTCTGTGCCGAAATAAACCTAGACGAGCGTTTCTCGCGAATAAAATTCGTTCTCATGTTTGGCTGTGCTTTCTCATGGAAAGATCTGCTCCGGGGTTAAAGTCCAAAGAACGCTCGAAACGTAATTAATTCGTAATCTTTACGTAACATCGTAGTCAAGCCAAAACATTTTAATATTTTCATCCAAGAACCCTTGGAGTCCAGGAGAGTTTTGGAGAAATTCCTCCGACGAACGTTTACAGTTGAATTTGTAAGTTGCTATTTGTAAATCACTTATGGCGATAGATCCTCATGATATATGTATTTCAAAAAAATTCCTTCGATTGCTGTTTTGACCGGGTTTGCCAAAACACCCCCTGATTCTAGTTCTTTCGTTTGAAACTGAGTAGAATCCTTGAAAAGCAAAACTACCTGGTGAGGCCGCGCCTCGGACCGGTGAGGTATAGGGGATCAAGATCGGGGTTTTGAGCAGCGTCGACGTGTTGAAGCGGCCTCGCTGTAGAATCCTTGAAAAGCAAAACCACCGAATGACTAATGTGCGCGAAAAAATCTGACTCATCGGCAACCAATTTTGCCGTTCAAGGATTCTAGTGATTAATGAATGCATACAGAAAAAACTTGACTCATCAGCAACCAGTTTTGCTGTTCAAGGATTCTGGATGACAAAGCGCGTGCTCATCGCTGGCGAGGAACCGACCGAAACGCTGATCATCTTGCGGTCACTGCTGCGGGACTATCATCCTCGCGACTTCACAGTCTGTCTTTGGGACGGGAGCCAATGGCCGGCCGAGGCCAACTCGCCTCGTTTCAAGCTGGTCTTTAATCATCCAGATGTCCTGCGGCGGATGTTGCGCGATACCAAAACCGATCTCGCAATTTCTGAAGCCTATATTCGCGGTAACCTTGACGTCGAGGGAGACCTCGAAGCCGCCATGCCGGTAGCTTATCATCTGATGAGTCGCCGCTGGCCCCTCTCAACGTGATTACGGGTTGGCTGGAAATTGTTCCGTCGACCGGTTGGTGGCCGGCCCCGGCCAAATGAGCGACAGCCCGCCAGGCTTCATGGCAAACTTCATTCAATCGAGCGTGACCGCCAGGCCGTAACCTACCACTACAACGTGCCGAACGACTTTTATGCCCTCTGGCTCGATCAGCGGATGGTCTATTCCTGCGCCTATTTCGAAACTACCGACGAAGAGCTCGACACCGCTCAAGAGCGCAAGCTCGATTACCTGTGTCGCAAACTTCGATTGCGCCCCGGCGAACGCTTGCTTGACATGGGGTGCGGCTGGGGCGGTCTTGTTATCTACGCTGCCCAACGCTATGGCGTGGAGGCTCTTGGCATCACGCTCAGCCAAAATCAGGCGATGCTGGCCAACGAGCGAATCGCGCAGGCCGGCTTACAGGACCGCTGCCGTGTGGAAGTGCGCGACTACCGCGAGTTGAATGACACAAAGGGTTTTGACAAACTGGTCAGCGTTGGAATGTTCGAGCACGTGGGCGAAAGCCGGCTGCCACTCTATTTCCGGCATGCATGGCAATTGCTGCGGCCAGGCGGTATTTTCCTCAACCACGGCATCGCCCAGCGCGCGACTCCGCGGCCAAAAGGTCCGACTTTCTTCGGTCGTTACGTTTTTCCAGATGGCGAACTCGTGCCTGTGAGCACTACGCTGCGTTTCGCTGAAGAGGCTGCCTTTGAGGTGCGCGACGTAGAGAGTCTGCGCGAGCACTATACTCTCACTTTGCGGCATTGGGCGCGCCGTCTGGAGCTTCATCGCGATCAAGCATCGCGGGCGGTGGACGAAACCACTTACCGCATCTGGCGGCTGTTCCTGCACGGATCGGCCTATTTTTTCACCCTCGGATCGTTGAACATCTACCAGGTCTTGTTGGTGAAGCCCGATGCGGGTCGCAGCGGCCTGCCGCTGACCCGAAGGGACTGGTATCGTTAGCGAGGTTGCGCCTCAGACCGGCGAGATGCTGAGGATCGCGTTTTAAGTTGCGCCTTCGCTCAAGGCGGAAGGACTCTTGTTGCCGCAGACGGGTCCGGGCGAGTGCATTTCCTGCGGTTGAAAGGCGTGGATTAAATCGAATTTTCGTACTCGATCCCGCGTCAATATTGCAAACATTGATCGAGGCTTCGCCTTGTCTTATTCTGGCTGGTTGTTTGTCAAACGACTCAAGGGGCTAGAATCCTTGAAGCAAAATTGATTGTAAATGAGTCAAGCTTTTTCGTGTCCCTGCATCAACCCACCGACGGCTTTGCTTTTCAAGGATTCTACAGCGAGGCCGCTTCGCCCAACCGACGTCGCTCCCAACCCGACCATCCTGCCTCTGGAATTCGCCGGTCTGAGGGGCGCTCCCGCCAGGGACAGGTAGATCACTCCTGATTCGTCATGGACACAGAACTGAAGAAATTGCTCGTGCAATCCGCGGGCCAGCCAGGCTGTCGTGGCAAGAATTTTCCTGCGCAAAAACCGGCAAGACGTTTGTGGTTGGCCCGGAGGAAGACACTATTGACCGCCCGAAGCCTGGCTTTTCTTTGCTTGATGTTTGTCGTGCTTGCAAATTTGATTCATCCAGCACCCGATAAAGTAACAAAGCAGCAAGACGCGGCCGAACTCTCACGCGTGGAGGCACAATCGCAGGTTGACAATGCCCGGTTGGCCACGCCGGCCCCGGCCCCGATCTCCAACGTTGATGACGGCCCGACTAGCTCGAAAGCCAAGGACTATTCAGAGTCCAAGGCCCGGCAACCGAGATCGATCGCCCGCCACACCGGCTCGGTAGACAAAAAAACCGACTTTGCTTCGAACGAAGCAAATGAGGAGCCAAGAACGTTGAAAAACTACCGGCAGCGTCAAAGGGAACGAGACCTTCAGAGACAGCAGGCAGTCGACGCCAGCCGGCAGCGCTATGCACAACAGGAAACGGCTCCATTCCTTCGTGCCATCCGCCGCTTATTTGGTTTTCCAACTCAATGAATCGGGAAAACGTTGTCAAAAGCTTCGCGTTGATGACTTGGCTCTCTCTGGCCCACGTCCAGGCGCGGGGTCCGGCTTCACCCCAAAACCCATTTCCAGCGTCGAGAAGGCCGGAACAGCTACAGGTTCTTCAGCGGTCCAGCGCGACCGACGCAGCTCGATACCTCGCCGGGTTGCCTGTGGCGCCGGAATCACCTCTGACGACGCTGACTAGAGACCCTCGCTGGATCGCGTATGCCAGCGCGATGGATGCGTCGTTCGCCAACCTTGATCAGCGCCAACTCAACAACATTCGCACCTGGCGGGCCGAATTCCTCGCACCCGCAACCATAGTCAGCCGCACCTGTCTTTATTTTTTCAGCGGACCAGACTTCCTTTATCCGGATACCCTCTATCCGGATTGCACCACCTATGTCCTTGTCAGTCTTGAACCCGTCAACCCAATTCCGGAACTCCTATCGGTACCACCGGCGTTGTTGCAGAATACCCTCCAGACCATCGAAGCTTCGCTGAACACCCTCGTTCACTTCGGCTACTTCCAGACACAGGAATTACATGGATATTTGCAGCGTTCGCAACTCAAGGGTGTCCTTCCAATTATCTTTGTCTTTCTTGCGCGGTCAGGGAAAGAGATTTTGAATGTGGACTACATCTCCTTGAGCAAGGAAGGCGCTCGCGCTGTAAAGATTTCGTTTTTCGATCCAGTCACTGGAGGGCGGAAGGTCTTGTATTACTTCTCGGCAGACCTTTCTGATGATGGGCTGAAGCGGAGTCAGGAGGTACTTCGTTTTTGCAATAAACTGGGTCCGGCAAATAGTTTCTTGAAGGCCGCTTCCTATCTTCTTCATCAAAACGGCTTCAATATTGCCCGCAACTATTTGCTGCGTGTAAGCGCGTCGATCCTGCAGGATGACTCCGGCATTCCGCTCCGCTACTTTACCCCGGAGAGTTGGACATTGCGGTTCTTCGGTTCCTATATTGGACCGATTGATCTGTTCAAAAGCTTCTACCAACCGGATCTGCGCCAGCATTATGCCGCGAGTTACCCGAAGCCGTTGACGTTCCCGTTTGGTTATCAATGGAACCCGCATGACGCGACGCTGATCCTTGCGGTGCGGAGAAGTCGCCAAGCCGCGCCACCGGGGTACTGAATAGATTGCGATTGTTTGCTAAGGGCGCGAGCGTGACCGATACTGTTCCATCCATGCTGGCTTTCGGAGTCCCTGGCAATAGAAGGCGTCGGGCATTTGCCCAGGTAATTAGCCGAGACCGGAGGGCAATTTTATGCCGACACTTGAATCGAAGCCTCTCATCGACACCTCTAAGATGTCGCCCGCGCAGCGCGAAGCGCTCGAGCTCACCGAGTCAGCACGCGAAGCCGCCCAAGCCGAACGCGGTTTTGCCGGTGGCCTTTTCGTTGGCCGCTTTGATCTCTCACGGATTCATCCGTTTCCCGTCCAAAGCTCGGAAGATCGCGATCGCGGAGATGAATTTCTCGGGCGGCTCGAATCGTTCCTAAAGGAGCACGTCGATCCGGATGAAATTGATCGCACCGGCGAAATCCCGCCCGAAGTGATTGACGGCTTAGCGCACCTGGGCGCATTCGGAATCAAAATTTCGCCCAAATATGGCGGATTGGGACTCTCGCAGACGAACTACTGCCGCGCAGGCATGATGCTCGGAAGCTTTTGTGGCAATCTCACGGCCCTTATTTCCGCCCATCAATCAATCGGTGTGCCGCAGCCGTTGATTTTGTTCGGAACCGAGGAGCAAAAACGCCGGTTTCTGCCCCGAGTCGCTCGCAACGAGATTTCCGCCTTTGCGCTAACGGAAATGAAAGTCGGCTCTGATCCGGCGAAAATGGAGACGCATGCCGAGCCAACGCCCGATGGGGAGGCTTTCATCCTCAACGGCGAAAAGCTCTGGTGCACAAATGGCTTGAAAGCGGGTGTAATTGTGGTGATGGCGAAAACGCCGGCGAAAATGATCGATGGCAAACCGAAAAACCAAATCACCGCGTTTGTGCTCGACATGAACACACCCGGCGTCGAGGTCACGCATCGCTGCCGGTTCATGGGACTGAAGGCGCTCTACAACGGAGTGATTCAGCTCAAGAATGTGCGCGTGCCGCGCGAGAACATCCTGCTTGCCGAAGGCAAGGGACTGCGTGTCGCGCTAACCACACTGAACACGGGCAGGTTGACACTGCCCGCGGCGTGCGTCGGCTTGAGCAAACGATGTTTAGCTATTGCTCGAAAGTGGTCTTGCGAACGCGTGCAGTGGGGCGCTCCGATTGGAAAACACGCCGCCATCGCAGAAAAACTGGCTCGCATGGCGGCGGAAGTTTTTGCGATGGAATCGATGGTGCAGTACGCCGCAAGTGTCGTCGATCGCGACAAGGCTGCCGATGTCCGACTCGAAGCCGCGCTGTGCAAGCTCTGGGCAACCGAGCACACCTGGGAGATTGTCAATGATACCATGCAAATCCGCGGTGGGCGCGGCTATGAAACGGCAGAGTCGCT
>Ga0182032_10000229_pt1 | contig 21654 bp, 19 predicted proteins | sample tim00Cox00000000_FD_125970 | JGI IMG/M metagenome (GOLD analysis project Ga0182032, IMG submission 125970) | Lab enrichment of tropical soil microbial communities from Luquillo Experimental Forest, Puerto Rico - timezero.00C.oxic.00.000.000 | ecosystem: Environmental > Terrestrial > Soil >... | reverse complement strand
GCCTTCAATGGCCGGAGCCCAATCACTTTCGCCGAGCTTTCGCGGGTCCTCGACTGCGCGGCGCGTGTCCTGTCGACATGGAAAAGCAACATCGGGTTTGAAGTCAGTGGTCCGGCGGTTGAGTACGCCGTCAAGCCATATCCATCGGCGGGCGCCAGCTACGAGCTCGAGCTCTACCTTGCGGTGGACAAGTGCAAAGGGCTTAAACGGGGATTCTATCATTACGATGCGGGCGGGCACGCATTAGTGCCAATAGCCGTCCGTACGCATGATCTCGAAGCGTTGTTGACCGGGGCTAAATTTGCAATGGACGCGCTGGCCGCACCTCAAGTCCTGATCACGATTGCGGCTCGCTTTGGTCGAATTTCGTGGAAGTACTGCTCGCTCGCTTATGCGCTCCTTCTGAAGGATGTCGGCGTATTGACTCAGACGCTCTACCTGATCGCGACAGATACGGGGCTCGGCGGATGTGCGGTCGGTACCACCAACATCGATCTGTTCGCAAAGATGACCGGGATCGAGTTCCACGTCGAGGGCGCGGTCGGACAATTTGCGCTTGGTCGCGGCTTGAAAATTGGAGCTACCGAGCAGCAACATCAAATTTGAGATCCTAGCGCATAAGAGGTTTTTCATAACTTTCTCAGTCCGTTTCGTAAGGGCCTTCGGGATACTGTCGTTATTGGCCTTGTCCGCTTTCGGGGTAAAGCGGACATCACTGAAGCTAGGGCATTTGTTCAATTTGGAACACCGCCACATCTCTAACTCTACGATCATGAGTGGGCATACAGCATGCGCTGTGCGATGGAGAAAGGCGCACTTCGTTTTCGCTCACACGAACAAATAGCCCTAACAGGAGTTCGCAGCTCGCTGACGTAAATGGAACAGTATTAAGCTAGTTATAGTAGATACGTCCGATTGGCGCCGGAGGTCGCAGATAATCGTCGTAGTACGACTTAAATGGTTCGTAGTAGGACGGCCGTCCGTATCCGTATTCTGGGGGTACTGCCGACCAGGTCGGCGCGGGATAACCAGGATACGCTGGTCCCTCATCACAAACCCGGATGCGGTGAACCGTCTCGCGACCGTATGGATCGATACGCCGCTCAAGAAGAATCCGGCAAATGCTTCCGCGATCGAAAGGCGCAACATACTGAGCGGGGGGAACGTAAGGAGCAGGAGCTGTGTAAGGACCAGGCCCATATGGCGGTAGCTCGAGGTCACCCGCCTTTGCAATCGATCCAAAATTCATTGCCAATGTACTCAGCACCACAGCGAAAACTGCGCCTGTAACGCGCGTTGACATGTGACTCTCCCTGATCGCTGAGATCTTGACGCGCTCAGCTTGGATCAATTGTGACTCTTCCACTGAGGCGTTTTGGTGTCACTCAATGTTTCAATTTGGCACATCACAAAGTGGTGGGACGCGGCTACCGCTCGCCACGCGGCCGTCAGCCTCACGTAGCCTTCCTCTTCGGACCCACCGCCACCGCATGCTGACCTGAGCCAATTGCTCATCGAGCTCGCCATCTCGCGCAAATGCTTCCTACGTGTTCTTCATTCGCGTCGGCTAGAAAGCGCTGGGATTCGACAAGGGAAAATCCGCGATTGTCGTGCCCTCGCCCGACAGATGCCTGGCCGATCGAACGTTTGGAGGAGAAAGTCACATGACAACGATTGCTCAGCAGATTGGCCGCATGAATCGCCTGCTTTTGACCCAAAGCGGACATGCCCGCTATTCTGACGCGATCCGCGTTGTTGCGTGATGCAATATTTCGTCGAACGATGTCGATCTATCTACGCGGGTTAAACAACTGATCAGAGGAGTTATACACCTGATCAGAGGAAATGAGTGGAAAGCGGATGTGGCTGAGCTGGCCATACTAATAAAACAGTCGCCGCCGCGTTATCCAATTGGCAGTCCGCGATCTTATTTCGAGAATGATGGCTAGCCTGCGCCGGATCAGCTAGTTCATCGGGATTCCATTGCTCATAGCGATGGGCGACCGCCTAGGCGCTAGCACGATGACTGATGTTCCAATTTTTACCCGGTTGTAGAGGTCGATCACGTCCTCGTTGGTCATGCGGATGCACCCGGAGGAAATCGCCGAGCCAATGTATTCAGGTTGGTTGGTGCCGTGGATGCGATAGAGAGTATCCTTGTTGCCTTCGTATAGGTATAAGGCCCGCGACCCCATCGGATTCTGCGGGCCCGGACTGACATAGTCCGGCACGTGCATGCGCTGCTTGATTTCGGGGGTCGGCGTCCATGACGGCCATTCCGTCATACGGCCGACTTTTGCGACGCCTGACCACGCTAGTGCTTCCTCCCCGACGGTGACGCCGTAGCGGATTGCCTTGCTTCCGGGCAGCACGTAGAAAAGATAGCGCGCGTCAGTATCGACCAAAATCGTGCCAGGGGCTTCCCTGCCGGAATAGTCGACAACGTGGCGCAAGTATTGTTCGGGAATCCTCGCCTGCGCATATGGCGCGGAGTTCAGAAGTTTACGATCGCGGGGGGTTAGGTTTGCGTCGGACGCGGGCTCAACGGTCTGCATGCAGCCGGACACCAGAACGCCAAGTCCCACCACCGCCAGGGCCTTGTAATATCCCATATATTTCACGTTCCCAGGTCCAATTAATCAAAACTAGCAATGTTTGGCGTGTGGTTATCATACTACATCACGCCGATTCGTATTTAGTCTTTGGTAAGGTTAACGCCGCTGTCATTTTCCGCTGCTGCGCCGTTAAGGCCGAAGGACTCTACAGGGGATGGTGAATTATGGTGTTGTGGTCGTCACCGGTAGCGGTGGCAAGGGCGATCCCCTCCATTAGGAGCGCGAAGAGCGCCGCCGTTGTCGCTAGTAATTTCGCCACGGATAGAAATGATAGTTAATGCCGACGCGGAAGATATTCTCCGTGAGTGAAAGCTCGTTATTGGAAATCGGCAATGGGTTGCTCGCGTGACCGAGATCTACGTAGAGATATTCCACTTTGGCCGACCACTGCGGTGTGAACATCCATTCCAAACCGGCACCGACCGTCCACCCCGCATGTGTTGTTGAGTCTGACAGGTTATTGATGGTTCCGTTGAAGTTGACACTGGAAGCAGTGTTGACATTGGCGAGCGCCAAACCGCCGGTCGCATAGAGGTACATATTCGGTGCGGCGAGCCATCCAGCCCGTCCTCGGAATGTTGCGAGCCACCTGCTGCGGAAATCTTGATGAGCGCTAGCGTCAGGAGCGAATACGTCGCGGCTGCTATCAAGACCGGTATACTGTAGGTCAGCCTCACCGCCCCACACGAACGAACTCCACGGTTGCCAGTTGCACCCAACCTGACCACCGCCGGTGGAGCCAAAGGCATTCATGCCGGGACTCCAAACGCCGCCTGCATTTAGACCGCCGTAACATTTTGTCCACGGTGGCACGACTGGGGAAGGGGGCGCGTAGATTTGTGGTAGTAGATCTCCGCTGGACGCAGCATCGACGGCACCTAAGCTGAATACTGCGGCAGCGAGAACGAAGTATTCTGTGCGACGCATGGGGCTACTCATCGTTTGCTTTTGCAGCAAACAATTTCTCAACCCTGTTTTCACGTTAACAAGTTTAATTTGGACAACGGAGGGTTAAAATCCCGGGCCAGTGTCCGCCCCGTTGTGTTGTGTGAGATGGTGTCGTGATGGGGTAACGCACGCTTCGTGTCCGCTATTGGCCCTTAGCACTCTTGTGCGCTGCATATGTCCGCGGCGAAGAGCCTAGGGCGGCCGAAAGAAAGATCGTCAACGACCGATAGATGTTCGTGCACGATGAGTGGTTTCCTGGGGCTGACGTTGAAACAAATGCCCAAATGGTACAGGCCAAGTTGACCCTCGAGCACGAGGTCAAAGCTAAACTCTGGCTTTAATTGCTGAAATGAAAACGCGAGCCACCGAAGTGTTTGGATGGCTCGCGTTCGCGTTCGTGATTCTGATTATTTTATTTCAGTGGTACTAGCGGGACGGCTTTGATTGACTTTAGTGCCGCGCCTTTGCGGCGGACGAAACTTTGTCTCCAGATTCAGGAGGCAAAATATCGGGCTCGAAGATAGATTTGATGAGCGAGTTTTCCTTTAGGTGTTGGTGATACTGAGTTACAACGGCTTTTGCTTCTTTCAGTGTGGCAGCCCGCCATTGAATCTCAAGATTTTCATTTCCAGCGATGCTTTCGATAATTCTTCGTTCTTCGACGAGCAGCCTAAATTCACTTGGTTGGTCTGCGTCGTCATTGCCGCTAAGATCTGTAGCGAAATCGATGCGGCCAGTCGGGACCCAATCTCGCTTTACGACACCTTGATACGCCGTATTTTTTCCGTTCGTCCACTTTGCAATGTTTACGAGCGCATTAGCCATTTCTCCCTCCTAGTTCCTTTACGACAAGGGTGAATGGCAACAATCATAACCGTAGGGCCGATGGAACCGTGGGTAGTATCACACTTTTTAGCGGGTACTCGCTACGGGGCGATTCGGCGGGCGCTTTCAGGCTTTTTGCCTGAGTATTTGAGTTTTCATCACATAGGAGAAGGCTGGATCCTGATGGCCTACCCCGCATTCCTTGGACTGATTTTGGTCTGTCGGATTCAGCAAGCCTTTTCATCACGAATTAATTACTAATTGCCACTTGGAGACCTGCTCGCCGAGCTTGGCAGCGCTCACACGATCCTAATGGTTGTCGCGTGGGGGCACTATTTCAGATTGGAGCGGCGGATGTAACCGCATCGCCAGGGCCGCGCTGGCGGCCGTTCAGCGTAGGCGCGTCCTACTGAATTGAAACCAACGCAGGGCTGTTCGGCTGATGCCTTTAGTAGCCACGATAGGGTTTGCACCAGCCATCCTGAAAGCTCCAACCGCGCGGACAGCCCACACGCCGGCGACCGGACGGTGGGAAACGGCAGTCCTGTTGCCAGCCGCAGGCGTATCGCCCGCACCTCCAAACTTCCCTGCAGCTGCCGTAGTAGTACTGAGCGTCTTGAATAGCTCTCGCAATACCGGATGCTAGCGCAGTAGGAACTGGCACCATAGTTGCCTGAGCGCATGGTACAAGAATCGAGCAAAGCGCGATGGCGAGGATTCCGCTTTTAAAAGCTCGATGCATGTTGCCTCCCTTCCATATGGCCCAAAGTTCGTCCGCCGATGCTGAACGAGACGTGAATGACTGTTATGGCGGCTCTTCTTCTTTGATCCATCCACGCTATATGAGTGGCATGTTGTGGCGCTCGCTGCGCGGTTGGTTCTGTGCCATGGCTGACACCAGCCGACGCAAGGAAGGAACTAGGTGCTTTCTCAGCGAGGACGTTGCAAACCGTCAATTAGAATTTGAACTGAGTTTGTGGCTGAGCAGGTTGATCGATCAAGAAAGAAACGTTGGTGCAATTCGAATGACCAAGGACCCTTCAGTGAAGTGAGTTTCATGGTCATTAATGCTGCCCAAGGCGGACATGCGGTCCACATTTGAGCCGCTTGGGTAGTACCAGTGCGCCGGATGGTGCCTGCTTGGGCTGTGCTTTTTGATGCGGTGGTTTTGCCGCGTGGCCAAAGCATGTTTCCCGCTGGAGGTGTCGGTGAACTCAGCCGGCAAGGGTTTCCCGTCACTGGTCGATGAGACAATTGGTTCAGGGATTGATGTCGGCCGCTCGCCAGCGGCCACGACGTGCACGACGTTATAGCCGTTTGCCTTGAGCTCCTTGAGAAGGATCGGCAGCGCCATCGCCGTCTTGTTATGGATGTCGTGCATCAAAATGATACCGCTTCCTCGTGCGTTCAGCCGCTGCATGGCGCGTTGCACGATCGCTTCCGGGGTGCTGCGGCGCCACCAATCGTCCGTGTCGACATCCGCGCTCCAGATGACAAGGTGCTTGCCCTCCAGGAACCGTTCAATCGCATTGGTGCTGCCGAAGCCAGGCACGCGGAAGAAGGGCGAGAGCGCCTTAGCATCGTCCAACGCGGCCGTGACAGAATTGATGCCGCCGTCGACCTCGCGCTCAACCCGCTGCATCGACAGGCGCTGGAAGTTTGGGTGATGCTCGCTGTGAGTGCCGATGGTATGGCCTTCGTTGTAGATGCGGCGGACGACAGACGGATAGGCGCGCGCCATCTCGCCGACCAGGAAATAGGTGGCCTTCACGCATTGCGACGCCAACGTGCCGAGAATGATGTCGGTAAAGGGCGGCAGCGGGCCGTCGTCGAAGGTGAGCACCACCTCATGGTCCTTCAGCGGCAGCGTCTGCTTGTACTGCATGGTGCCAAGCAGGCTGAATTCGCCGGGATTGATGGTCAACACGCGGCTAGTGCCGAGGGCGTCTGGATTGGTCGAGCACGTCTCCGCGGCGGCCGAGATGGACGCACCGGCCAGAGTGCAAACAAACAATGCAATGGTGAAGCGCAGCACGCGTCGATCCTATATTGTTAACGCAATCCTTATACGGGAAGCCTCAGCGAACTTACGAAATTAAAACAAATAAAGTTAATGCCCCAACGGTCCAGTCCGGCGGCACGGCCGGGCTGAATGAGCAACGCTTATCGTCAGCGGCGTTTGTCCGCTATTGGTGGCGTCTTTCCACGAACGCCTTAAGCTTATTTTGAGCGGCATCGGTCATAGCGACGTTGCAAAAGTCCTCAACTGCATTAGCGATGCTTCGGCGGTAACCAAGCTCGTTCTGGCGCATAAATGCAGCGCGGCCGAGGCGCATCACAACAGCTGATTTTCCAGCAAATGTTTCGGCCAACGAGTGCGCCTGGGAAACAAGTTCTTCGTCGGGCACCACCCTGCTGACAAGGCCGAGACGATACCCTTCTTCGGCGCCGAAGCTGCGTCCGGAAAACAACAGTTCGAAGGCACGGTGGCGACCGACAATGCGAGGGAGGTGCGTGAAATGTATCGCGGGAATAACGCCGGCGTCTATCTCCGGGTACCCAAACGTCGCGCTTTGTCCCGCCAGTATGACATCGCATGAGATGGCCATCGTCATTCCACCACCACGCGCTGCGCCTCCGACTGCTGCGATGGAAGGTTTGCCCAGATTGTACTGGGTGTCGTAAAGCCGGACGTAAAGTTCCTGAAGCAGTCCGCGAATTTTTGCCTCTGATTTGCCAAGCAGGATGTTGAGGTCGAGTCCGGCCGAAAACGCTTTAGAAACTGCGCTCGTTAAGACGACTGCACGGATACCTTCATCCTTCCCAGCAATTTCGAATGCAGTGACAACGTCCTTTATCATCTCGAGATTGAGCGCGTTTACCGGTGGTCTGTTTAGAATGATGCGTGCGACACCGGTTGAAACCTCACAAACAACCATTTTTTCGGCCATGCGCCAGCCCTCCTAATTGCAGCCACAGAGCTATTTGGTAAGCGGCACGATACCGCGCGACGCCCCTAAACACCTGTGCAATTTCGGCAGTGATCCGCAGGTGGCGATGTGAGCAGCGGATTTCTGATCCTGTCTTCGTCTAAGGCTTTCTTGCCAGCGTGTATTATTTGGAGGAAGGTTGAGGGAGGGAACGTGGTCGATGGACACCATACCGGTCGGTCCAGGGTTCGCCGTGCAGGTACGCGGAGTGACTCTTGCCGAGGTCGCATCCGATCCGGCCACCTATTCCGCCGTGCGTGCCGCTTTTGAGGAGCACTCGCTTCTCATCTTTCGCGACCAGGTGGTGGACGATGAGTCCCAGCTCGCTTTCTCGCGCTGCTTCGGTCCGCCTGAAGTCACAAAAGTCGGCTCCCAGGGGACCGGTACTCATTTCGTGATCCTCAGCACGATCGGTGAAGACGGAAAGGTCGTTCCACCTGATCATCGGCTTGCGCTACGCAACAGGGCAAACCAACTTTGGCACACCGACAGCTCGTTTAAGAAAGTCCCCGCACTGACGTCGGTACTTTCGGCGCGTATAATCCCGGGGCGCGGTGGCGAAACCGAGTTCGTGTCGACCCGCCTTGCCTTCGAGCGCCTTGAGCTGGATTCGCGTCAGAAGCTCGACAATTTATTTGCTTGGCACGACTATGCTCATTCCCGCGGTCAGATTGCCGCCGACCTCGCAAGCCCTGAAGAGCGCGCGACCCTTCCTCCACAATGTTGGCGAATGGTTTGGAAGAACCCAGCCAATTACCGGAGTGCCCTTTATCTTGCCTCTCATGCGTATGCAATCGAGGGTATGGAATTGATTGCGGGAAAAAGACTACTCGACGAATTGATGACCGCCGCGACAGCGCCGGGGACGAGCTATGTGCACAACTGGCACAGCGGCGACGTCGTCATGTGGGACAACAGAGCGACCATGCATCGCGGGCGGCCTTGGCCCGCGCACGAGGCGCGCCTCATGGTGCGCACAACGATATCTGCCACCGCAGTGGATGGCCTTGATCGTATGCGTCGGGCGTCGCAGGAGCCGTCTGAATCCAGAGCGGCAGAACACCTCGATTAATGCCCTTTGAAATTCGGTATGCGCCGCTCGGCGACCGCGTTGACGCCTTCCTTGAAATCCTTCGTCTTACGCAAGCGGGTCTGCTCTTCAAGTTCGTGATCGGTCGCCTTGCGCACGCGGTCCGCGATGTCGTTGCGCATGGTCATGCGCGTGGCGATAAGTCCGAGCGGCGAGTTCTCGCCGATCTCGGCGGCAAGCTTGATCGCGGCATCGCGCACTTGATCCTGCGGGACCAACACGTCCGCGAGGCCAATCGCGTAAGCTTCTTCGCCTGACACGCGACGACTAGTATAGAACATCAACGCAGCCTTTGTTTCGCCGATCACTGCCGGCAATGTGACCGTCAGCCCAAAGCCGGGATGAAAGCCGAGGCGTGTGAAATTCGCGCAGAAACGCGCCTCCGGACAAGTCACGCGGAAGTCGGCCGCCATCGCCAGCCCAAGGCCGCCGCCGACGGCGGGGCCGTGTACGGCCGCTATAATCGGTTTTTTGGTGCGGAAGAGCCGGTTGGCTTCGACATAGAGCGGGGCGACGCCTGGCCCGGGCTCGTCGCGGCGGCGGCCCTGTGCGTCAAGCTGCGAACCATCGCCGTAATTGGCTCCAGCGCAGAAGGCTTTGCCTTGCGCTGCCAGCACGACAACACGAATGTTGCCGTCTTCGTCGAAGGTCTCAAGTGCGCTGGCAATACCCTTGATCAAAGGGATATCGAAGAAATTATTTGGCGGCCGTCTGATCTCGACCAAAGCGACGTGGTCACGCTTTTCGATGCCAATGTCGCTCATTGTATTTTTCTCCTATTCACCGCCCCTCGGCGCTCCGCCTGCTGTGCGGCCTGTTTGATGATTAAGGCATCTACCACGCTCACGCCGTCACCCTTGCCGTGCACGATCACAGGATTGAGCTCGATTTGGGCGATTGCGTCGGCGTGATCGAGTGCGAATTGCGAGAGTCTCACCATGAGATCAGCAAGCGCTTCGGTATCGGCCGCCGGCATGCCGCGAAAAGGCGCGAGAACGGCGGCACCTTTTAAGCGGTACAACAGAGACATTGCCGCATTGCGATCGAGGGGTAGTGGCGCCAGCACAAGGTCGTGCAAAGCTTCGACCAAAACACCCCCAAGGCCGACCATCAACAACGGGCCCCAGCGGGGATCACGATTCACGCCAAGGATCAGTTCGCGTCCGGCTGGCGCCATGGCCTCGACCAGAACGCCCTCGATATACGCGCTGGGTGCGTGATGCATCGCATTTGCAAGCACGCGCTCGTACGCAGCTTGTGCTTCATCAACACCAACATTTAGCAAGACGGCGCCAGCCTCAGTCTTATGCGGGATGTCGGCCGACTGGACTTTCAGAGCGACCGGGCGGCCAACGGCCTTGGCGGCCATTCCTGCCTCGGCGGCCGAGCGGGCAAGCGAGCGCGCTCTGCCGCCAATTCCGTAGGCGTCGAGCAGGGCACGCGTGTGCCATTCCGTCATGACCGTGCCTCCAACAGTGAGCGCCGCACGGACTTTGGCGCGGCCCGGATGCGGCGCCGGTATCTCCGCCGGCTTTTTTCTCAACATTCGCTCGTGCATGGCACGGAAGTCGGCCATCGCGCGCACTGTGCGTGCGCACCCGATCGCGGTGCCGAAAAGCGGGTAGCCGGCTTCGTTGAGGATTTCGACACTGCGATCGGCCGGCAGGGTGTAGGTCCACATGAATACCGGCTTGCGGATATTCTTCTTTAGCTCTTTGAGCTTTTGCAAATCACGTTCAAGGAAGGCAGATCGCCGCGCGGTGACGGCGACCACGACAGCATCGACGAGCGATGACCGCGCCACCAACTGTGCAAATGTGGCATAGCCCATTTTGTGCACGCCCTGCGCGGTGGAATCGACTGGATTTTGCGAGCTACCGTAGGAAGGTATATGCACGTCGATCGATTTGCGCGTCGCGGCGTCGAGAGCCGGCACTTCCAATCCCGCCGTTGCGCACGCGTCCGTCATCCAAATGCCGGCGCCGCCCGACGAGGTGCAGATACCGACACGGTTGCCGGCCGGCAGGCGGTCGCCGCAAGCCAAGAAGCCGGCCGCTAGGTCGATCATTTCATCGAGTTCGTGTGCCTCGATCAATCCGTAGAAATCAAACATAGCGCGATAGGCGGCCTGCGAGCCGGCGAGCGCGGCGGTGTGCGAGGCAACCGCACGCGAGCCTGGCTCCGACTGGCCGATTTTGCTGACGATGATCGGCTTGCCAGCGCGAAGCGCCTTTTTGGCCGCGCGCCGGAATTTCTCCGGTGACTTCACATCCTCCAGAACAAGTAGAAAAACATCGGTATCACCTTCGTCGAGCATGTAGTCGACGAAGTCGAAGACATCGAGCGCCGCTTCATTGCCGGTGGTCACGACGTGACGGAAGGTAAGATTGCGCGGTCGCGCACGGTCGAAAAAGGCAAAACCCAAGCCGCCGCTCTGGGAAATGACCGACACCTGACCTTTGCCGAGAGCGCGCGCTGGTTTGATCGGGCCCGCATTCTTGTCCATTACAGGGCTAAAGGTGGGAAAGAACGAAGCCGGGATATTGGCGAAACCTTCGCTATTTGGGCCGCTCACGGCCATGTCGTAGCGACGCGCAATCGCGCCGATGTCGTCCTGCCTGCGCGTGCCCGTCTCGCCTTCCTCGGCAAAACCGGACGAGAGAATAACGGCCGACTTGATGCCGGCGCGACCGCAGCGCTCAAGCTCCGCTGGCGTGTATTGCGCGGGAATGATGAGAATTGCGAGGTCGACGGGTTCGGGCAGGCTCTCAACCGATGAATAAGCTTGGAGGCCCTGAACCGCCGTTGCGCTGCGGCTGACGGGATAGACCTTCCCGCCGAAGGGATGGCTCAGGATGATTTCGAGAATGCGCCCACGCAATCCGTGAATGTCAGAGGAGGCACCAACGACGGCGACCGATTTCGGCCACAGCATTTTTCCGATATCGGGCATGGCCTCTCTACCTGAGACCCAATCCGCGCGCGATGATGCCGCGCAGGATTTCAGTGGTGCCGCCTTGAATTGTCAGCTTGGGTGCGAGGGTCGTTGCGAAGGTTAACTGCTCCTCAAGCGTCGCGCGATTGCCGATTTCGGGCGCAAGAAAAGCGGTAAGCTCGCGTACGCGGTGCGGCAATTTCTGTTCCCAGATCGTGCCAAGGTCTTTCACGAGTGCGGCCTCGATCGTCGGCTCTTTGCCGGCCTGCAGCATTCCGGCCACCGAAACCGACATGCGTCGCAGCGCGTGCAACTGCGCCACGAGGCGCCCCAAGCCCTCAGCGCTGCGAATATCGGGTTCGGCGCCGAGCGCGCGAATTAGTTCAAGCATCACGTAGAAGGTCTCGAGAAAGCGTTCCGGTCCGCTGCGCTCGTAAGCGAGTTCGCTGGTCGCCTGTTTCCATGCGGAGTCGACTTCACCCATCACGTGATCGTCTGGAACGAAGACATCACTGAACACCACCTCGTTGAAATCATGCTCCCCGGTCATCTGATAAATCGGGTTGACTGTAATTTCCGGCGTCTTCATGTCGACCAGAAACTGCGTTAGGCCGTGACGCCGGTTGTCCTTGGTGGCAGGCGAGGTCCGGAACAGCCCGAGCATGTAGTCGGCAACGTGCGCATTGCTCGTCCAGATCTTCGAGCCGTTGATGCGCCAACCTTTATCGACTTTCGTTGCTTTGGTCTTGGCAGCGAACAGGTCGGAGCCAGAGCCGGGTTCGCTCATGCCGATGACGAAGCACAACTCCCCGCGGCATATGCGCGGCAGAATGTCGGCCTTGATGTGCTCGGGCGCGTACTTTAGCAAGATAGGCCCGCTTTGACGGTCCGCCACGAAATGCAGCCGGACCGGCGCATTTGCGACGCGAAATTCTTCCGTCACGACGTAGCGTTCAAGAAAACTGCGTTCGCGGCCGCCATATTTTTTCGGCCACGTCATACCGATCCATCCTCTGGCGCCGATTCGTTTGCTGAACGCGCGATCGTACGAGTCGCCGTGGCCGGGCCGATGCGGATCGAACGTGCCGTTGGCAATTTCCTCCGCGAGGAAGGCCCTCACATCGCGGCGCAGGCTCTGACATTCTGGTGGAAGGCGGACCTGATCGAACTGCAAGCTGCTGCTCATCGTGACGCAACCATCGGCCAGAACTCATCGGCACCTTGCTGGGCAACACGCCTGCCAAGCTCGGCCGCCCAGTAGCTTTCGTTGCCGAAGTCGTCACGCCACGCTAGCAGGCGCAATGTGTAGCGGTGCAGGACGTGCTCATCGGTAAAGCCAATTGCGCCAAAAACCTGATGGGCAATGCCTGCCCCTTCGGTTGCGGCCTCAGCGCACCGGATTTTCGCCGACGCCGCCTCGAGAAACACCGCTTCATCGAAAGCGCTCTCCTGACCAATCGCATCGGTGGCAGAGCCGGACACCGCAAGCGCCGCCGCTACTTCACCGGCGAGCCGCGCTAGATTTTGCTGCACGGCCTGGAATTTGCCTATCGGCCGTTCGAACGCGATGCGTTCATTTGCGTAAGCGACGCTAAGCGACAGAATCGCTTCCAATGCGCCAGCGGTCTGCACGCTGCGGATGACCGAGCCCATAAGCATCAACGCCGCGCAGTCAAGGCCTGCCGGCGCGCGCGCTCGACGCAAGGGCTTCACGCGATCGAAAACCACCATATTCGATGCATCGCCCGCCGGCGTTTGTCCTTTGTCGATTCCGCAGTCTTTCGCCAGGACGAGTGCAACAGTGACGTCCGTTGCGTCTTCCGCTATGACAGCAATGTGCGGCGCATCGGACGCAAAGGGCACGCCGAGCGCCCGGCCGCTCAGCGTCCCATCCCTGCCAAGCGTGATGTGGTTGACCGGGCGGGCAGGGGCGACGCTCATGGCGCCATCCGGCGACGCCAATCCGGCGCGCGCGAGCAACCACCCGGCCAGCAGTGTCTCAGCAAGCGGAACCGCCACGGCGAAACGTCCGGCGGCGCCGAGCACCGCGAAGCCGTCGGGGAGGCTCGCGCCGGAGCCACCCAATTGTTCGGGAACCCAGGCGAGCGGCAGTCCCGCTTTGGAGAGGGCGCGCCACAGTGGCCCCTTCCAAGCGCCATCTTTTGCCCGGTTGATGGTTTGGGGATCGGCGAAATCGGCAAAAATCCGAGCCGCCATTTCGGCGACTATATGGTCGCTTTCGCCCACGATCGCTACTTTTGTTGGTTCCCGGTCCGTGATTTGGCTCGCGGCCATTCACATTGGGCCATGGTGGGGCCAAGCGCCAGCCTTGGCAAGGATATCTCGTCGCCGGCTCGCGCCGTACTAGGGATGCTTGCCTGCGCGGTTGATCGGCAAAAACACACCGGCTAGCGTGACAGCCAAATAACCCCAGCACCTGCAGCAGCGACGCAGCATCTCGGGAAGATTTTTGATGAACACCAAACTCGGTGCTTTGACCCTTGTCACCTTCGCTTTCGCCACGCTTATGTTTGCACAAGCCGGCGAACCCAAGCATGGCGGGATCCTGAGAATCTACCATCGCGAGACGCCGCCCTCACTCTCTATCCATGAGGAGGCGACCTTCTCGGTAAACATCCCCGCGATGGGCCTCTACAACAACCTTGTCGTATACGATCAGCACAAGCCTCAGAATTCGATGGGCACGATCGTTCCCGAACTGGCGGACAGCTGGAGCGTGAGCAGCGACAACCTTGCGCTGACGTTCAGGCTGCATCAAGGCGTCAGGTGGCATGACGGCCAGCCGTTCACGTCGAAGGACGTGAAATGCACGTTCGACCTTCTGCAGGGCAAGGCCAAGGACAAGTTCCGCAAGAATCCGCGCAAGGACCTGTTCAACAACATTGTCGAGGTCACCACCAACGGTGATTTCGAGGTCACGCTGCATCTTAAGCGGCCGCAGCCTTCGCTAATCGCGATGCTCGCATCCGGTTATACGCCTGTCTATCCATGCCACGTCTCGCCGGCGCAGATGCGCACTAATCCGATTGGCACCGGGCCATTCAAGTTCGTCGAATTCAAGCAGAATGAATCGATCAAGCTCGCCAAGAACGAGAACTATTGGAAGAAGGGTTTGCCCTACCTCGACGGCATCGAGTTCACGATCATCAGCAACCGGGCAACCGCGGTGCTCGCTTTCGTGGCCGGCAAGGTCGACATGACTTTCCCGACGGAAATGACCAAGGCACTGATCGCCGACATCAAGAAGCAGGACGCGACCGCGATCTGCGAGATCGGCCCGATCAACGTCAGCACGAACCTCATCGTCAATCGCGAGAACCCCCCTTTCAACAACGTGGAGGTGCGCAAGGCGATGGCGCTCGCCCTTGATCGCAAGGCGTTCATTGACATCATCTACCAGGGCGCCGGGGACGTGGGCGGCACCTTGCTGCCGCCGCCCGAAGGCGTCTGGGGCATGCCGCCCGAACTGCTGAAGACGATTCCTGGCTATGGCGACGTGCAGAAGGACCGCGAACAGGCACGCGCGATCATGACCAAGCTCGGTTATCGGTCCAATAATCCGCTGAAGATCAAGATATCGACACGCAATCTCGCCACCTACCGGGACCCGGCGGTAGTGCTAATCGACCAGCTAAAGACCATCTATATCGACGCGGAACTTGACCCGGTCGAGTCGAGCCAATGGTTCGCGAAGGTCGCGCGCAACGACTATTCCGTAGGCCTCAACCTCACGGGCAACGGCATCGACGACCCGGACCAGGCCTTCTACGAGAACTATGCCTGCGGCTCCGAGCGTAACTACACGCACTACTGCAACAAGGAGCTGGAGGCGCTGTTTGACAAGCAATCGGTTGAAACCGACGTGGAGAAGCGCAAAAAGATGGTGTGGGACATCGACAAGAAGTTGCAGGAGGACGTGGCGCGCCCGATCCTGCTGCATGCGCGGTCCGGCACGTGCTGGAAGCCGTACGTCAAAAACATGACGATTATGAGCAACAGCGCCTATAACGGTTATCGTTACGAGGACGTCTGGCTCGACAAGTGACGCTTGAGCGTTGCGGCGCGCTGTGGGTCGCGCGCCGCCTACTTTCGACGGGAGGCGAGAGTGGGCACCTACATCATCAGACGTTTTTTCCTAATGCTCCTGACGCTGTTCGGGATTTCGCTCCTCATCTTCACGATGCTGCGCCTGGTGCCCGGCAACATTGCCGACATCGTGTTTAACGCTGCCGGAATGATCGACGTTGCTGAGAAGGCCAAGCTCGAGAAGGAGCTTGGTCTCGACCGCCCGATCCCGGTGCAATATGTCGAATGGGTAAGCGGCCTGGCGCGGGGTGACCTCGGCTATTCCTACGTATCAGAAAAACCGGCGATCGACGAAATCCTACCGCGCATCCCAATCACGGCGAAGCTAGCTGGCCTTGCGCTGTTATTTGCCGTGACCTTCGGGGTGCCGCTCGGCGTGATCAGTGCGGTAAAACAGAATACGACGCTCGATTATGTGCTGCGCGTGATCAGTCTCAGCGGGCTGTCCCTGCCGTCGTTCTGGCTGGGGTTGCTGATCCTGATGGCTTTCGTCGCCTATTTCGGTGCCATCCCGATCTACACCAATCCGCCAAAAGGCTTCTGGAATACGCTCTGGCTGTTTAGCATTCCGGCGATGGCGGTCGGCTTCCGCTCGTCCGCTCTGGTCATGCGGCTGACTCGCTCCTCGATGCTAGAGGTCCTTCGCCAGGACTACATCCGCACCGCACGGGCCAAGGGCGCTCCAGCCCGCACCGTCAACTACCGCCACGCGTTGCGCAACGCGCTGCTACCGGTCGTGACCGTGATCGGTATCGAGGCTGCCTTCTTGATGGGCGGGCTCATCGTGACGGAAACCGTGTTCAACATTCCTGGCGTGGCGCGCTTTCTGGTGGAAGCGATCCGCTGGCGCGACTACCCAATCGTGCAGAACCTCGTGATGTTCGTCGCGGTGGTCGCAGTATCGATCAATTTCCTTATCGACCTACTATACGCGGTGCTCGATCCGCGCATCCGCTACGCGAGCTAGCCGCATGTCGATCATCGACCTCCCGGTAGAGACGGAAACAGCTGACCGCCCCGAAAGCGTTTGGTCGAAGGTGCGCTATCACCTCGGCGCGCATCCGCTCGGCGCGATCGGGGCGGCGATCATGGCGGTGTTCGTGTTTTGCGCGGTGTTCGCAGACTTCATCACGGCCTACAGTCCGACGGCGACTGATGCAGCCGTGCGATTGCTCCACCCAGGCGCAGGTCATGTGCTGGGCACCGATCAGATGGGCCGCGACATCTTCAGCCGCATTATTTACGGCGCGCGCATCTCGCTTGCGGTCGGCTTAGGCTCAACCCTTCTTGGCAGTCTTTTTGGCGTCGCGCTTGGCTTAACCTCCGGCTATGTTGGAGGCTGGGCGGATCTCGTTATCCAGCGCATCATCGATGTGCTGCAGTCTGTGCCGCTGCTGGTGTTAGCGCTGGTGATGGCGGCGGCACTTGGCCCCGCGCTCGACAACACTATCGTCGCTATCTCGATCCCGCTCATTCCCTATACGGCGCGCGTCATTCGCTCCAACACACTGGCGCTGCGCGAACAGCCATTCGTGGAGGCGGCGCGTGCGGTCGGCATGAGCGAATTCCGCATTGCGGTGCGTCACGTACTGCCGAACACGATTGCGCCACTCATTGTGATAGCGACCGCGCAGCTTGGCGCGGCTATTCTGACCGAGGCGTCGCTCTCGTTCCTTGGCCTCGGCGTACCGGAGCCGCATCCGTCGTGGGGACGCATGTTGTCGGAGTCGGCCGCCGAATTTGTTCGCACCGCGCCCTGGCTCGTCATCTTCCCCGGTGTTGCCATCAGCCTCGCTGTCTTCGGAACCAATCTATTCGGCGACGCGCTGCGCGACATTCTCGATCCGCGGCTGCGCGACTGACGCAATGGCACTGCCCGCTGGCAAACCCGCAACGGAGAGGGCCGCGCCGTTGCTCGCGGTCGAGGACCTGCGCACTTATTTCGACTTGCGCCTCGGGACAGTGAAAGCCGTAGATGGCGTCAGCTTCACGCTTGCGCCACGTGAGACGCTGGCAATCGTCGGCGAATCGGGCTGCGGCAAGAGCGTTACCGCGCTGTCTTTGATGCGGCTGGTGCCCGATCCGCCCGGCCGCATCGCCGGCGGCAAAGTCGAGTTGGCGGGCGTCGATTTGCTCGCGCTCGATGAAGAGGTGATGCGAGCAGTGCGCGGCAAGGACATCGCGATGATTTTCCAAGAGCCGATGACTTCGCTCAATCCCGTGCTCACCATCGGAAGCCAAATCGCGGAAGCAGTACTGTTGCACGAGAAGGTAGGCAGCCGGCAGGCCTGGCAGAAGGCGATCGACATGATGCGGCTTGCGCAGATCCCGGAGCCGGAGCAGTGCGCCAACGAATATCCGCATCAGCTTTCCGGCGGCATGCGCCAGCGCGCAATGATCGCGATGGCGCTCGCCTGCAACCCGAAGGTGCTCATCGCCGACGAGCCGACGACCGCGCTCGATGTCACCATCCAGGCGCAGATCCTAGAGATTATCCTCGATTTGCAACGCAAGCTCGGCACGGCGGTGATCCTGATCACCCACGATCTCGGCGTCGTGGCTGAAACCGCGCAGCGCGTCGTCGTGATGTATGCCGGCCGCAAGGTGGAGGAGGCGCCGGTCCAGGATTTGTTCGCGCATCCGCAACATCCTTATACGCACGGTCTCATGGGCTCGATCCCGCGGCTGCCCTCGATGCGCGGGGAAAATGATGGCGCGGGCAAACGGTTGCAGGAAATTCCGGGCACCGTACCGGCGCTCAGCAATCTCCCGTCCGGCTGCGTGTTTGCGCCGCGCTGCGTGCACGCCCAGGACCGTTGCCGCGCGCAATATCCCAATTTCGAGCAAAAGCGCCCGGGCCATTGGGCCGCCTGTTGGCGCTCGCGCGAGCTTTACGAGGAAAGCCATGCCTGAGACCGTGCTCGAAGTCCGCGACCTCAAGAAACATTTCCCCGTCCGCAAGGGCCTGCTGCAGCGCGCGGGCGGCACCGTGTTCGCCGTCGACGGCGTAAGTTTTGCGATAGAAGCGGGCGAGACGCTTGGGCTGGTTGGTGAATCGGGCTGCGGCAAATCAACGGTCGGGCGCACCGTATTGCGGCTGATCGAGCCGACCGCTGGCAGCATTCGCCTTTCCGGCAAAGACATTACGGTGTTGAACAAATCAGAATTGCGGCCCTATCGCCGGCAGATGCAGATCATATTCCAAGATCCGTTTTCATCGCTCGACCCGCGAATGTCGGCAGGTGACATCGTCGCCGAGCCCATGCGCGTGCATGGCATAGCCAGCGGCAAGTTGGTGCGCGAGAAGGTCGCGACATTGTTCGAGCGAGTAGGTCTTCGTCGCGCGCAGATGGACAATTACCCGCATCAATTCTCCGGCGGCCAACGTCAGCGCATCGGCATTGCGCGCGCACTCGCGTTGCAACCGAAGCTTATCGTTGGCGACGAGCCGGTGTCGGCGCTCGACGTGTCGATCCAGGCGCAGGTGCTCAACCTGATGATGGATTTACAAAAGGAGCTAAAAATCGCCTATCTATTCATCTCCCACAATCTCGCGGTGATTGAGCACATCAGCCATCGCATTGCCGTTATGTATCTGGGCCGTATTGTCGAATACACCGACAAACACACGCTGTTCGCGCGCGCTCTGCATCCGTACACGGAACAGCTACTGCTGGCAGTGCCGGTGCCAGATCCGCGCGTCAAGCGACCCAAGCGCGTGCTGCAAGGCGACGTGCCAAGCCCAATTAATCCACCGCGCGGTTGCCACTTTCATACTCGTTGTCCTTACGCGGTTGACCGCTGCCGAGTGGAGACGCCTATGTTGCGTGAGGTAAGGCCGGGGCAGCAGGTCGCTTGCCATTTGCGATAGTAAACTTAGCGGACGAACATTCTCCTCACCCCGGAATGTCCGCTTTTGGGGGCAAAGCGGACATGTCTTGTTGCACCGCATATGTCTGCTTTTGACCCAAAGCGGACATCCCGCCCCTTCAAGTGGACAAGGTGTGTCGGTACAATTCCGGTCCGAGCTTCGGTGGCGCAATGCGACGGCGCGAGTTCATTTCGCTTCTTGCCAGTACAGTTGCATGGCCGCTTATGGCAAGCGGGCAGCAGCCGGCAAAGCCAGTAATTGGCTTCCTCAGACCGACGAGGGCGGAGGAATCAGGGCACCTTGTTGCTGCAGTTCGCCAAGGATTGCGTGAATTGGACTATTCGGCTGGCCAGGTCGTGATCGAGCCTCGTTGGGGTGATGGCCAAGAGAGCCAGATGCCAAAACTTGCTGCCGAACTGGTCGCTCTAAACGTGACCGCAATCGTCGCTGCCAGCACCGTGTCTGCAGTGGCGACGAAAGCAGCTACCTCAAACATTCCGATTGTTTTTGTAATCGGTGAGGATCCGCAGAGAGCTGGATTGGTGACCAGCCTCAACCGGCCGGGCGGCAACATGACCGGCGTTAGTTTCTATGACATTCCGATCACCGGAAAACGACTCGCGCTGCTGCGTGAGCTAGTACCAGATGCGGAGACCATTGCTTTCCTGCAGGACCCAAACTCTATAACGGGTCAAGCCGAGACTCGCGAAATAGAGACGGCGGTTCGAGCCAGCGGGCAGCAAATTCTTAACTTCAAAGCTGGAACCCAACAGGAAATTAACACAGTGTTTTCGAGCATCGCCAGATCTGCTGCTGGTGCATTGTTTGTTGGTGGCGGTCCGTTTTTTAATGCCCGTCGCAACCAGTTGGTTGGGCTTGCCGCACTCCATGCAATCCCCGCGAGCTATCCGTTCAGCACGTATGTGGATGCTGGCGGACTGATCAGTTATGGCGCGAATCAAGTGGACGCCTACCGTCGTGCGGGCATTTACGTGGCTCGCATTCTGAAAGGGGAGAGACCGGGCGACCTTCCAGTTGAACTACCAACAAAATTTGAGCTTGCGATCAACCTCAGGACTGCTAAGGCACTCGGCCTCAATGTGCCACCTCAGCTACTTGCGCGTGCCGACATGGCGATCGAATGAATGAGTGAATGTCCGCTTTTGGCCCATTCGCCAGTGCGCTGCACATGTCCGCTTTCGGGTGCAAAGCGGACATGGGAAAGCTTTACAGCACTCCCGGCAAATCTGCGCACCGCGCCCGAGCTTGCCAATGAGATCGCTGAAGATGATTGCGCCGTCGGGGGGCATGAGGATTAGCTTGTCAGATCGGTTAAAGCTTTACTTGAATAACGTTCTATTAACTTAATGCATTACTTGAATTCTGTTTGACGTGAAACAAAACTGCCGTGCCGTTTTTGCAAACGCGTGTAAGCCACTGAAATAAGTTTAATTGATTTTCTTCTTTGACTTCCTTTCATCGAGCCAATCGATGATCTTGGCATCACGACTCCGCTGATTGGGCTAAGCCATAACAGCCATCGCGCCCGCATTTGTGACGGGCTACGCGCAGCATATCGAGCTTGCCGATTAAGTCGCTAAAGATGATTGCGTCGTCGCGCGGCATGGCGACGATCATCGCATGGTACGCAATCCCGAAAACAGAGGCGGGTGCGATCAGATCGCCATCTTGAGGGCCGCGCTAGCGCGGAAGGCGACCTTTTTGCTGGCCTTGATCTGGATCGCTTCGCCCGTCGCCGGATTGCGCCCTACGCGAGCAGCACGATCCCGCACTCGCAGAATTCCGAGACCGGCGAGCTTCACCTGTTCTCCTTCCTTAAGATGCGTCCTGATCATTGCAGTCAGCTGTTCCAACATTTCCCGACCCTGCTTCTTGGTGAGCTTATGCTGCTTTGCTAACGCATGAGCCAAATGCTTGGTGGTGACTGTTGAAGTTGCCATGGCTTTGCTCCTTAGGTGCGCCGTGTGCCATGACAGCCTTATGAGATTCGCGGGTTTTGGACCAATCGCAGGTAGCGCCAGGCGCTACCCCGTATGTTACCCATAAGAGTGGCGATCAAACTATCTCAAATCAATCAAGTATTTAGGCGTATGGGCTGTTAGCGCCTGGTCAACGACAGGACGTAGTCAGCCAGCCTTCGGCGAGGAACGCGGTGCGAATGCTCCCGACAGCAGCGGATTGGCGCACCGCCTTGACGCATTGATCTTATTTGAGTTTTTGCCCGCTTTGTTGCGTTCTTGTCGCTTACTCCG
>Ga0182032_10000213_pt1 | contig 22592 bp, 19 predicted proteins | sample tim00Cox00000000_FD_125970 | JGI IMG/M metagenome (GOLD analysis project Ga0182032, IMG submission 125970) | Lab enrichment of tropical soil microbial communities from Luquillo Experimental Forest, Puerto Rico - timezero.00C.oxic.00.000.000 | ecosystem: Environmental > Terrestrial > Soil >... | reverse complement strand
GTCGAAATTCGACAATCTGTACGGATGTCGTGAATCACTCCTGGACGGTTTGAAGCGCGCGACCGATGTCATGGTTGCGGGCAAAGTGGCTGTGGTTTGCGGTTACGGTGACGTTGGCAAGGGATGCGCTCAATCTTTGAAGGGCCAGGGTGCGAGGGTTGTCATTACGGAGATAGATCCGATCTGTGCGCTTCAGGCTGCTATGGAAGGTTACCAGGTCACAACGCTCGAAGAAGTGGTGCGCGATGGCGACATTTTCATCACTGCCACTGGGTGTCGTGATGTTATCCGGCGCGAGCATCTGGACGCAATGAAGCACCAGGCGATTGTGGCGAATATCGGCCATTTTGATCTTGAGATTGATGTGGCCAGCGTTTTCGAGGATCAGAAGCTCAACCGCATCAAAATCAAGCCGCAGGTAGACCAGGTGGAGTGGCCGGATGGCAAGCGAATCACTATCCTTGCCGAAGGACGTTTAATGAATCTGGGATGCGCGACTGGACATCCATCGTTCGTGATGAGTGCTTCATTTACAAACCAGGTCATGGCCCAGATCGAGCTGTTTATTAACCGGCAGGCCTACGAAAGCAAGGTTTATGTCTTGCCGAAACGGTTGGACGAGAAGGTTGCCCGGCTTCATCTGGACAAACTTGGAGTCAAGCTGACGCAATTGAAAGCTAAGCAGGCAGAATACCTCGGCGTTGCTTTAGAGGGCCCTTTCAAACCCGACTTTTATCGGTATTAGCCGGCGACGGGTTCAGAGCGACGGGGTCATGTCTCAACTTTCAACATTCGACTCTCTTGAAAGGCACTTTGCACAGAAGTACGCCAATAAGCGGGGCCGAATGTTGAAAGTTGAGACATGACCCCGTCGCATTGTTTGCATATGCGTGACGCGACGGCCGAGATCCAGGCAAAGATGCAGAAGGCGGGGCTTAGCGCCGCAGCAATTCAAGCCTTTCTGCACCAGTATAAAAAGGTAGTACTCAACGAAGCCGGTCTTATCCCGGAAAGTTCGTTGAATCCTGTTGAGGACCTTCCAACCATCACCGACCAACCGGAACCAGGTGATGTTTCAATGCTTGCGGCCCAAACCGTCGTATTGAAATTGAATGGCGGCCTCGGCACAAGCATGGGATTAGAAAAGGCAAAGAGCCTGCTCAGAGTACGAGGTGATCTCACGTTCATTGATATCATCGTTCGCCAGTACCTGAACCTGCGTTCCAGCGTCGCGCCGCAGCTGGCGCTGTTTTTCATGAACAGCTTCAGCACAAGCGACGATACGGCTAAGGCTTTAAAGCGTTATCAGGAACTTGGGGATCCCGGGAAACTGGAATTGATGCAGAACAAGGCGCCGAAGATCGACGTGAAATCCCTGGCACCCGTTGCATGGCCGAAGAATCCATCGTTGGAATGGTGCCCCCCCGGACATGGCGATGTCTATTCATCGCTTCTCGGTTCCGGATTGCTTGATCAACTGCTTGCCAGCGGCAAGCGCTACCTGTTCGTTTCGAATTCTGATAACCTGGGCGCCACGCTCGATATGAGGCTGCTGGCATTCTTCGCCAGGTGCGGCGCTCCGTTCCTGATGGAGGTGACCGCGCGCACGGCAGCTGACCGCAAAGGGGGCCATCTTGCGCGCAGAAAGGGCGATGACCGCCTGCTGCTTCGGGAATCGGCACAATGTTCCGATCAGGACACCGAGGCCTTCCAGGACATCGAACGCCACCGCTTTTTCAATACGAACAATCTATGGATTCGTCTGGATGCACTTCGGGCCGAACTCGACCGCGGAAAAGGTTTGCTTCCGCTCCCTTTGATTCGAAACGACAAGACCGTCGACCCGCGTGACAAGACGACGCCAAAGGTTTTCCAACTCGAAACGGCTATGGGCGCGGCTGTCGAATGTTTCGATGGCGCCTTGGCGATTCAGGTGCCGCGCAGCCGGTTCGCACCTGTTAAATCGACTGCGGACCTTTTAAGCGTTCGCTCAGATGCATACGAGCTGGATGCCGAGTTTCGATTGAAACTTATCTCCGATCGGGTTTCCGCACCACCAATTGTAAAACTGGACGATCGTTACAAACTCGTCGACCGGTTTGAGGAACTTGTGGCCGAAGGCGTGCCGTCTCTAGCACGCTGCAGGTCGCTGGCGGTTGAAGGAAATCTGAAGTTTGGGCCTGCCGTAGTGATCGTCGGCGACGCGAAGTTCACGAACTCCGAGGATGCAACGCAAACGATTGGCGCAGGAATCTACGAAAATAGGGACGCGGTCTTCCCCTAGCCTGCATTGATCACAAATCCTCAGCCGTAGTCACAACAGTTGTGTTGAATTGTCTAGGGATTTGTGATCAATGCAGGCTCTGGCAGCGGAATTGTCCGGCTGGCGCCGGAAACCACCCTTCGCTCTTCGAGCTACGGCGTGTCCGCAAACCGGGTAAGGTCGCGCCATAGCGAAGCAACGGCGGAATTCCGCTGCTCTTTGAAGAGAAGAGTTTAAAGACAGTTTGTTCGGATTCATGCATTCAAAAAACAATCGATTTTGCTTTTCAAGGATTCTACAAGCACACGAAATCCAAAAGAAATCTGAGCCAAAGATAAAACATGCCGCGCCAAGTGTAACGAACCTTCTGTGAATCGACGCGCTCCAGCAGCCCGGCGTTTACGTTATGAGCGATCTGCGCGGAAAGATCCTGCTGCAAAAGTTCCTGGATTTGCAGAGGATCGAGCTTGAGAACAGAGTCATTTGAAAGGGACCGCCTCGAGAGCATCGCCTTATGCGCCGCGCACATGGCGTTGAACTGCAGGGTCGGGCGCACGCGCTGGATATGGGTCCGCGGTAAAAATTTGAGCGCGTAAGAGAACGGGTAATTCCAGGTCGTAAAGATCTGTCCATCCTGGGAGCGGGTCATGAGGCTGATGTAGTAGAATGCGATCTCGCCTTGGTCGATCAGGCAGAGGGCCGCTTGGGTCTGGTCTTTACAGCGATGAAACAGTCGAAGAAATTGCTGTTGCGCATCCCAGTCGCAGCCAAGATCATTTACGAGTTCAAATCCTTCCTGTTGAATCTCATCCGTTAATTCGTCCAGCCTTGGAAACAAATCTCGTCCAGGTGGGTTCTTGTGGTGAAGTTCGCGCTCGGCCGGCATGCGCAGGGTTCTGACTCGGGTGAGGATTTCAAACCAGGGGAGAAATATCCAAATGGAGGCCACTGCAAGACCTGCGAGCCAGCTTCCAGAGGGCAGGTAGCCGATCAGGAAAGATGTTATCAGCAGACAAATGATCCCGAGTCTTTGCATGACCGGGTGATGAAAAGAGCGAAAAGCTATCCCCAGGACAGCGATCCCAAGTATTAGGAAAATAGATGAGAACATTGTGAGCGTCGAAACTAATCCCTGAAAAGCAAAACCACCGAATGATCAATGTGCGGATACAGAAAAACTTGACTCAACTGCAACCGGTTTTGCTTTTCAAGGATTCTAGGGTCGGATGTTATGCTCCTTCAAAAAATCTTCAAGCTCATCGGGACCGAAATTTGAGAGAACCAGTTCCCCGCTGACAAGAGTCGGCGCAAGCGTCTGCCCCGAAACGGCAACGAGTTCATCAAAGGCAGCGCGGTTCCTGCAGACCTCGACGCTCTTGTAATTGTAGCCCCGATTGTTCAGGTATTGTTCGGCTACCATGCACCAGGGGCAGTCGGCCTTAACGTATAATGTCATGATGTCATCTATTCTTTGCTCGCTCACCCTGGGGTTGTGGTCGCAGCGACGAAATAAAGAATCATTTTTCCAGTTTTCGCAAGAGAATCGATGTTCAGTCGCTGGGCCGTGTCATCCGCCGTGTTCAAAATGGGCGAATCCGCCTCCAGTAACGCGACGCTGGGAATGCCGGCTTGCAGAAAAGGCGTTTGATCCGCGAGCAACAGCCGATTGGCTGGTTCGAGACTGAAGCCCGCCACGTGAGCAGCCAACTTCAGCTGGTCGATGAGCGCCTTGTCTCCGTTTGGAGCATAATTCAGGACTCCGCTCCCGGTGTTGCGCAAAAGAATCGCTGCGCGAACATCTTCGGCGTGCTCATGGATTCTCAGCATTTGCACATAGAACCGGCTCCCAAAGAGGCCGTCGCTAAGATTCAGCTCATTGAACGGGGCGTCGCCATCCAGGAAGAGCAGTTCCACTTGAGCAGCCAGCGTCGGGTCACCAGCAAGAACGCGTGCGAGTTCGACCAGAATCGCGCTGTTTGCGGCGCCGTCAGTTGCACCAATCGCCCTGAATTCACGTGTTGGCGTTGTATCGAAATGGGCGCCGATCAAAATGCGTTTGGAAGAAAGCGGAGATTTGTCAAAACGGGCGCTCAAATTGCAAAATTCAATTAGCTTGCCATCCGGCGAATGCTCACTGAAACGTTGTTCGGTCGTTTGCCAGCCTAGCTGCTTGAGGCGTTCGGTGAGATGGACTCGCACCTGAATATTTGTCTCTGATCCCGAAGGCCGAGGACCATAGGCGGCCAAAGTGTTGGCTTCGACAAGGGTATTGCTCCCATCAAATTCGTTCCAAATCTTCTCCTGATTCGGTGAAAGGGGGTTTCGAACAAGCATCAAATCTGACGAATTTTTTTCGACGCCTCCGTTGTCCGTCGTTTCTGTCCGCTTGCAACCAGTAAAAAGCAGAATCGAGATGGCTACGAGGGCAAATAACCTAGCGAGGCCGCGCCTCAGACCGGCGAGGTTTAGGGGTATCAAGGTCGGGTTGGGAGCAGCGTCGACGTGGTGAAGCGGCATCGCTTGTAGCCCCAGGTCTCGCTGGTCAGAGGATGGCCTCGCTAAGCCGATATTCCAAGAATGGAAAGAATCCTTTCGAGATCGCCGTTCCCGTAATACTCGATCTCAATGCGCCCCTTTTTTTCGGTGTGGTGAATTCTGACATCCGTGGCAAAACGTTCCCGCAACCGGTTTTCGATGTTATGTATAGCATGGCGTGCCTCTGCGATTCCTTCCTGCGGCGGCCGAATCCCGCCATGGGCGGCTCGATTTAGCCTTTGTTGTCCAAGTTGCGCAGCGACGAGCTTCTCGGTCATTCGAACCGTGGCGGATTGCCGGATAGCGCGTTCTGCCGTCACCAGTTGTTCCTCCTGATTTTGGAGTGCCAGCAGCACTTTTGCATGGCCGACGGTTAAACGCCCCTGCGCGACGTAACTTTGGACCTGGCTGTGGAGATCGAGCAGGCGGATTGAGTTCGCGATGACAGAACGACTTTTCCCGACGCGCTGCGCAATATCTTCCTGTCGAAGGGTAAACTCTTGAGCCAAGCGCCGATAGGCATTAGCCTCCTCAATTGGATTCAGATCCTCGCGCTGAAGGTTTTCGATCAGAGCCAATTCGAGGACATCTCGATCGGAGGCCTGACGCACGATCACCGGAGCCTCCTTTAGTCCCAATTGACTGGCGGCTCTCCATCGGCGCTCTCCGGCGATGATTTCGCATTTACCATTAACTTTCCGGACGATGAGCGGCTGAATTATTCCGTGCTCTCTGATCGATTCAATCAACTCTTCGAGTTGATCGGTCCGAAACGATTTTCTTGGCTGCAACGGGCTTGGTGCGATCTCGGAGACTGCAACGCGTTCGATATGTTCGCCCGGTTCTACCGTGTGAGCCGCCGGCTTGCTGGCGCTAATCAGCGCGCCGAGACCTTTGCCGAGAACAACCTTTGCCATAAGGTCTTTGAGCCTAACGGACCGCGCCGGCGAAAGCAATAACCGTTCACGGTGAGGGCACAAAGACATTTCACCACAGATGAAAATGTCTTTGTGCCCTCGTTTGCAATTTGCGCCTGAACATGCTTCCAAGGAATTGGTGAGTCTATGGCAGGATCCCAAAGCGCGATTGATTTTGCTGTCCAACTTTCTACTGGTTGTTGGAAGCGGCATCACCTGGATTGCGGTGCCCTGGCTTTTGATTCATCAACCAAATGGGGAGACTCTTTACGGCATCTCAAATGCCATATTGACGTTGCTGATCTTAATTCTCCTGCCCTACCTTGGAAAGGTCATTGACCGCACTTCCAGGAAGAAGGTTATTGTTGGCTTCTTTTTTTTCGGAATCGCAACAAATCTCTTTATCGTCACGATGATTCTTATCGAACATCATGTGGCTGCCTGGCATTTGATTGTTTCCATTTGTCTTGGATCCCTTGGCGCGAGCGTTTACTACCCGGCACAATACGCTTTCAATCAGGAGGTCCTCTCTCGCGATCAATACAAGGCGCTAAGCGGTGCGATCGAAGTCCAATGGCAAGCAGCGGCAATGATCGCCGGAGGTCTTGCGGCGTTTTTGATAAATCGGGTACCTCTCACGATTATTCTGCTTTTTGACACCCTTACTTTTGCTTCAGGCCTTCTTGTAATCTCGTTTGTGCCCTATGAGAAGCACACCGGGTCCGGCTCCAACGCTCCGTCTGCCTGGGAGATGATGCTCGAAGGGTTCAGTTATCTGCGATGCCGCCCGAGATTGTCCCTCGTGATGTTCAGCAGCCTCCTGCCGTTCCTTGGCGTAATGCTTACAGGCTATCTGGCGCCGATCTTCGTAAAGGATGTTCTAAGGGCCGGTCCGGAAGTCTACGGGCTCGGAGAAGTCTTTTATTCACTCGGCGCAGTAATAGCCGGTTTAACGATTCCTTCGATAACCGGCAGACTGGGATTGGTTTCGACGCTTCTTGTAACCGTCGGCGGATACACGGTCGCCGTTGCAGCCAATCCATTATTCCCCTTGATCGCCGTTTTACTGGTCTCGATGGCCTTGCAAGGGTGGGGGAATGCGGGATCCCGAGTAGCCCGGAGCACGCTCGCACTTGAGACGCTTCCCAACGAATTGATGGGGCGAGTGACACTTTTTTACAGTGCGCTGGAACGCCTGCTGAGGGCATTTTTTCTCGGGCTCTTAACCCGTCAGGTTGCGATCCTCGAAGCGAGATCGGGATACTGGACGATTACCGCAATAGGCGCCTTCGCCTGGATCACAATCGCGGCGTGCCGCCGGTTCCGGCGGCAAAAGGTCCCTCCGGCGACCGTAATCGGACAGGCCTCATGAAACTAGCGAGTCTGCATCTTTTCAAAGATACGGAGCCCAGGGCCGCTGCCGAAAATATGGCGCTCGATGAAGCGCTTTTCTTACAGGCGACCTTTCCGGTTATGCGATCGTACGGTTGGATTCGGCCTTCGGTTTCGTTTGGATACTTCACGCCCTGGAGATCAGTTTTCGAACGCTTTGCGGAATGCGACGCTGTACGCAGATGGACGGGCGGAGGAATAGTGGAGCATGGAAATGACTTTACGTATTCGGTCATTATTCCCGGCCAGAACCCGGCACCGAATGCTGAAGTTTTTCGTTTTGTCCATCGTGCCCTGGCAGAACTTCTTCGGGCGTACGGTCATCCGGTTGAGGTTTCATGGGTCCCGGACCTTCGGGAGTCGAATGCCTGCTTTGAGAAGGCGGTTGAGTTTGACTTAAAGGTATACGGTGAGAAGATCGCTGGTGCCGCGGTTCGCCGTAGTCGCAAAGGCGTATTACTCCAAGGAAGTATTCAAGGCATCAAGATACCGGCCTATTTTGCGCCGGTGTTCGCCAATGCTTTGTGTGTGCGAACTGAGGAGTTCAGGCCTTCCAGGTCGATCATGGAAATCACGGCGCGCATCACGAAAGAAAAATACGGTGCTGCAGAATGGACACGTCGATTCTAGATTCAGTTGCCATGAACGAAGCGTTCCTCTCCAATCGCTTATTTGAAGGGTTGCCTTCGGAAGCGTTTCGGGCCGTCGAGATTATCGAGAAGGAATATCAACCCGGTGAGGTCATTTTTGAGGAAGGAGCCCAGGGATCGACACTGATGCTAGTCGGGCACGGCCGGGTTCGCATTTCAAAGGCGGGACGCCAAGGACATCAGGAAACGCTGGCAACGATTGGTCCGAATGATTTTTTTGGTGAGTTGGCAGTGATCGATCGCGGACCGAGGTCCGCGCGCGCAATCGCTCTGGAGCCAACCCTGTTAGGGGAAGTCGATCATCGGACATTCACGCTGTTGATAGAAAGCGCTCCGGGTACCTTGCCACTGACGTTCACGCGGATCATGGTTGAGCGTATTCGATATACCGATTCCCGGTATATTGAGGAGCTGTTGCTCAACGAGAGATTGACGACTCTGGGCACGATGGTGAGTTCGATTATTCACGATCTGCGAAATCCAATGTCGGCAATCCTTTCGTCGGTTGAATACCTCGAAAAGACGGCTCCAACCGAATCCGTCCGGCAATTGTCCGAGATTATCCGGATGTCGGCCACAAAAATGGTGGAGATGACTGATGAGCTTTTGGGATTTGCCCTGGGCAAAGTAAATTTGAAACCGCGGGCAACTACGGTGGAGCGGCTGCTGAAGTTGCTGGACGACGAGATCCTCAGCGAGATTCGGACAAGTTCGGTCCGGGTTTTATTGTCCGCTGACAAGATTGGCAATCTGATACTGGATGAAACGCGCCTTACGCGTTGTTTTGCGAATATCATCAAGAATGCAAAAGAAGCGCTTGGTCAAAAGGGAACGATCACCATCGAGATTCGGGACGCAGGTTCAAAAATGCATGTCTCCATCTCTGATACCGGTCCGGGTGTGCCGGAGTTAATTCGAGGCCGCATTTTCGAACCTTTCGTGACGTGCGGCAAGAAGCGCGGAACAGGTCTTGGGATGGCTATAGCAAAATCCACCGTCGATGCGCACGGGGGCCGGATCTGGCTCGAGAGTGGGACCGGCAAAGGCACGACGTTCCACGTTGAAGTGCCGAAGCATGTGTAGTCAGCGACCCCGTCACGGATCGATCTTTGGAAAGATTGGCGATGGGGTTCCTAGACGATGGCCCGAGGGCAAGCCTCCCCACTCAAGCAACCACGCTGTTTCTGCCTGCAGTTGTTCCAGAATGCGCGCGCTGGAGTGAGGCGTCAGCGGACTCATCATCAGCGAGATCAACCTTGCCGTTTCCGCAAGCGCGTAAAGAACTGCATCGAGCAAGTCCGCGTTTTCGGACTTTTTCGCAAGTTTCCAGGGAGCTTTTTGTTCGACCAACGTATTCGCCCTCGTTACCAATTCCCAAACAGCTTCGATTGCGTTCTGAACTTCAAAACGCTCGAAAGCCTCACGATAGCGCTTTATCACCGAGCCGGCGAGTTGCCGCAGCGCCTCCAGATCCGGGTCTCTGACTGAAGCGGGCGTCAATGTGCCGGCACGATATCGCTGGCTCATGTTGATTGTACGGTTGACCAGATTTCCCAGTCCGTTCGCGAGGTCCGAGTCGTACCGGACAAGGAGACGTTCCTCGCTGAAGTCCGAATCCTGGCCAACGACATTATCGCGCATCAAATAATAACGCAGAGCGTCCGCCCCATATTTGTCAGCCAAAAGATCCGGATCGATGACGTTGCCGAGGCTTTTGCTCATTTTGGTTCCGGCCACGTTCCACCATCCGTGGACCAGTAAACGAGGCAACTCCTCGTCCGAGAAGCCCATTGCGTGCAGCATAATCGGCCAATAAATTCCGTGCGCAGGAACCAAGATGTCCTTCCCGATAATGTGAGCCCTGCAAGGCCACAACTCCTTGAAATCCGGTAATGTTGAATCCCCCTCAGAAAGATAACCTGCGAACGTGACGTAGTTCAGCAGCGCATCAAACCAAACATAGGTGACGTAATCAGGGTCAAACGGAAATTCGATGCCCCAGGAAAGGCGTTCCGTGGGCCGCGAAACACAAAGATCTCCGGAAATGCGCTCGATTGCATTGGCGAGTTCGGTTCTTCGGAACGCCGGAATCACGAAATCAGGGTGCGAGTCAACGTAGCCCTTGAGCCAGTGCTTGTGTTTTTCGAGAGGGAAATACCAATTTTCTTCTTCAAGAAAAATTACTTCACCCCATTCCGGTCCGAATTCACCGGCATCATTCCGTTCTTTGCCGGTGAGAAACTGCTCCTGTCGAACACTGTAGTATCCGGAATATTTGGCCTTGAACAGCTCGCTCTTTTCGTAAAGCGACTGCAGGACCTTCCTTACCGCGGTTTTGTGTCTGGGATCGGTCGTTTCCGCCCAGCCGTCGTTTTGAATTCCAAGCTTTTTCCATAGCGCGAGGAATTTGGCAGTAATCCTCTTGGCAAATTCCATCGGCGGAACGCCGTTCTTCTGGGCTGCTTGTTGCACTTTTTGCCCATGCTGATCGACGCCGGTCAAAAAGAAAGTCGGCCCGTTGAACGTCCGATGATACCTGGCAATGACGTCGGCTAGGATCTTCTCGTAGGCATGCCCGATATGAGGATCGGCGTTCGTGTAATCAATGGCGGTCGTGATGAAGTATTTCAAGGATTATCGCGCGCAATCTTGCCGCCCCAGGATAAAATTCGAGCCTTAGTTCCGGCAGCTTCGGCTTCTTTGATCTGATTATTCCTGACGTAAAAAAGCGACAGACTAGACCATGCCAATTGGTCATTTGGGCGAAGCTCCACGGCGCGCTTCCCCGCTTCGATTGCCTCAGGATAATTTCCATTTTTCATGAGCGCCATGGCAAGTGCATGCCATCCATCGAAGAACTTCGGAGCTATTTCGATGCACTGTCTGTACTTGGCGATCGCATCCGGCAGATCGCCGACCGCGAGATCTCCATTGGCGTCATCGAAAAGCTCTTCTATTTCTGGAGGAGTATCTTCCAAGATTTCCTTTCAGAGCGAGGGCTTCGCTATCCAGTTGCACCCCGATTAAAGAAAGGCGGCCGACCCGCTCTTTGCAATTCGGCCATCAACCAGTCGCGAACGACGATCGCCTCATACCGGCTGTTCTGTTGAGCGTATTCGGTCTTTTTGTATTCCTCGTATCTCGCCTCATCAATGGGCTCCTTTTTAATCATGTGAATGATCATGCCGCCATCCTGGTAGTCCAGAAGTTTTGAGGTTTGATTATCAGCCAGTTCGAGGTTGGCAATTACCATCGTCCGGGCCAGTTCGAGGTTGCTGCCCGGGTTAATGAGAGCAAACGGAGCTGGTGTTTCGGCCTTGTAACCGGCCGCTTCTACAGCTTGGACAAAATCCTTCCCATGCTGCATTTCCGCGTCGATCTTTTCTCGCACTTCCTTGGCTTTTGCCTGGACTGCGGCTCGTACCTTCTCGTCTTTCAGCTCCGCCTGAACGCGATCTTTAGCCTCTTCCAGAGTAAGCGGCTGGCTAGGCTCCACATTTATCAATTTCATGATATAGAAGCCGTCATTTCCTTCGATCACATCACCGACTGGATTTTCAGTTGTGAGGTTAAAAGCCTGGCGAGCCAACCCCCGCTCCTGTGCCAACAGTTTGTCGGGTTGCTCGAGCGTGAAGGGTTGAGTCTCCTGAATTGCAACCCCTTTTTCCCGAGCCAGTTGATCGAAAGCTGCAGGGCTCTGAAGCGCGGCCTGAGCGAATGCGTCTGCTTGCTCTGCCAACGGCTTTTTGGCAGCCAGCTTTTGTTCTTCCGGAAGCTTTTTCTGCTCGTCACTCAAAAGGAATGAGACCACCTGAACTTTGCGCTTCTCAGGTGAAAGGATTGTCTCCTTGTGCTGATCATAATATTTCTTCACCTCCTCGTCCGAGACTTTGATCGATGACTCAAAATCCGCTTTCTTGAACCTGATCACAGCCAAAGAGAGCCGCTGATTGAGAGCCTCGTATTGGTGCCTGAACATGGCCTCGGGCAATTGCGAGCTTCCTTTGAGCAACTGAGCGACGCCCGTAAATCGCCTATAATCCCTGACTACGTCATCGAGATCTGCCGGAGTTAATCCGTTTGGCTTGAGCATCGTGTCAACGAATTCCTGATATTTAGCGGGGTCGAATGCGTTGTTGGTCTGAAAAACCGGAAGAGCCTTTTCCGAATCTCGAATCTGCTCCGCGGCGGGTTCAATCTCGAGGCGCTTGGCCTCATCTCGAACCAGCAGTAAATTCCAGGCAAAGCTTAAAAATTGATCGTCTCGGCTCCGGCCATCGGTAATCAAGCCGGTCAGGAAATCATCTAACCCAATTGCATGGATCAGCGGAATAGTTCGCTCAATTTTTTGCAGCTCCCCAACCGTTACCGTGCGGCCATTCAGCTTTCCAACGGCGCCTCCGGGACCCGCGGCGCGCCGCATGGTCGCGGGGTTGTAGAACCATGCGAAGGCAATGATAACAACGACTGTGATAATAATCAGCAACGTCCGCTGACGCTTTCGTATCGATTCCAACATAGGGAGGTGAAAGGTGAATGCTCCCCGGCCGATTTTCAACGAGAAAGCCCGAAAATCTCTCGTTTTTGAAGCTTACCGACAGGAGGGTGGGCCGCGAACGCACATGATTCCCGATTTCCTTATCGGCAGCCACGTTCTTCGCCAATCTGACCGGCTTGCGGCAATGGATCGCGGCTATCTCCGGCGCTATTTCCCGAAGCTGACAATTCTGACGCCCCGGCAAGGTGGTCGCCCGAAATAGGCACACCATAGGAGGGCGAAGCTCCGCTGAGCCGCCGCCGAAAGACCGCAAAACGCGGTTCGCCGGGAGGTTCGCCCTACCATTTCGCGGCCTTGTAGTGGCATGGTGGATTCGAGTTCGAGATAAGGCCAGAAGCATTGAGAGCCAGGGATATCAAGGGAGAAGTCCTTGGTTAGCTAAGCTAAGCTAGGGCAGCAGGCCGAGGGCGATCTGCGGAAAAATGCCGAGAACGAAGATCAGGAGCACCATGATTGCGATCGCGGCCAGCGAAAGTTTGCTGACAGGGATCGCGGCGACGCTTGCTGACACGGGCTGCCAATACATCGCTCTTACAACCTTCAGATAAAAGTAAAAGCCGCATCCCACCGTAATAATCCCGAGTGCGATCAGGAAGAATTGCCGCGTTTCAAATGCGACCTTAAAAACCAGGAACTTGCCTAGAAATCCCGCGGTTAAGGGAACGCCGGCAAGGGACATCATTGCCACCAATAAACCAAATGCCAGAAACGGCGAACGCTTGGCCAGTCCGTTGAAATTGACGATGTCATCCCCTTCGCCCTGAGCGGTGACAATGACCAGCACCAGGAACGAAAGCAAAGTCATCAACAGGTAGGCCGCAAGATAAACCACCACGGCTTGCCCCGAATCACGGGCGCCGATTCCGGCTACGGCTATGAGTATATACCCGGCATGGCCGATGCTCGAATAAGCTAGAAGTCGCTTAAAATTTGTTTGGGGCAGCGCAGCAAGATTTCCGTAAAGCAGGGTGGCGGCCGCCAGCAGAATAATGGCGGTGATCAGCCTGTTTCCGACAGCCGGCAGACTCTGAAAAGCCTGAACAACCCGGAGCAAAACGATGAAGCCAACGGACTTTGAGCCCACGGAAAGAAAGGCCGTGATCGGTGTTGGCGCCCCCTGATAAACGTCTGGAACCCAGAACTGAAACGGCGCTGCAGCGATCTTGAATCCCAGGCCGACAAGCACAAGCAACGCTCCAAAGAGCAGTCCGGGCTGGTCCTCAAGGGGTATGCCCGGAAGCACCTGCTCAATTCTAGCGAGATTGGTCTGATGGGTAACCCCGTAGATCCAGGTGATCCCGTAGATAGTAAACCCTGTAGAGAGTGCGCTCAGGATAAGGTATTTGACTCCCGCCTCCAGGGAATTGGCATTCCGCCGCATATAGGCGACGAGGATGTAGAACGATATTGTCACCAATTCCAACGAGACAAATATCAGGACAAAATCGACTGCCGAGGACATCCACATCATGCCCGCACACGTCAGCACCGGGAGCGCGAAAAATTCGCCCAAACCGGATTGCGGGGAAGAGCCAGGTAGAAAGCGCTTTATTTCGTCCGCATAGTCGATCGACATGATCAGCACGACGACCGTCGTCAGCACGGAGATCTTTTTAAAAAAAATGGCTGCAGAATCGACAATGTAAGAAGCCATTCCGCTGGGTCCCGGACCGCTCGCTTGAAGGAGCAGAAAAACGACCACGAGACCGACAATGCCGATAAAGGCAAACATTTTCCGATCCTGTTTCTCTGAAAATGTTTCCAGCAAGAGGAGGAAGATCCCTAGAGCGAGGACGAAAAGTTCGAAGCAAAACGGAGGGATTGTCATTTCGCGAAAAGTCGAATTCCTGGTTCAACAGCGTCCAGCACGGTGCGGGGAGCTAAACCGACAACGAGAAGAGCGGCAACCAGCAAAACAACGGCCCATTTGGCCTTGGCCGGCATATCTCTCACGCCTTGCCATCGTGCCTGGGGTTCTCCCATGAAAATCGCCCGATAGGCTCGAAGCATGTAAACGGCCGAGATGACAACCCCCCAGAGTGCGATCGTACCGACAATTTGGAATTCATTAAAACCGGTTCCGGGGGTCGAATTTTTGAAAGCGCCAAAAAACACAAGCAGTTCCGACGCAAAATTAGCAAAGCCTGGAAGTCCGATCGAGGCAAAGGTCGCAAGGCCAAAAGCGAAGCTTAGCGTCGGCATGCTGGTCGCCAGGCCTCCGAGCTCCAGATAGTGGAGAGTGCCGGTTTGCTTCCGAACCTCGCCGCACATCGCGAACAACGCCGCGATCGATAATCCATGAGCCAGCATGAGAAGCGCTGCGCCATTCAAGCCGATGACATTGTAGGTTGCGATTCCAAGAAATACATACCCCATGTGCATTACGCTTGAGTATCCCAGCGTAAGGGCCAGCTGTTTTTGAGCGATAGTTGCAAGGCCGACATAGAGGATGTTTCCGGCGAGAAGTATCAATAAGAGCCACGCCCAATGGTGCGCTGCTTCCGGCATCAGCGGAAGAGCAACCCGAAGAAGGCCGTAAAGACCGAACTTTTTCAGAACCCCGGCGTGCAGCATGGCAACGGGCACGGGCGCCGAGGCGTACGCTTGCGGCGCCCATGTGTGAAAAGGAAAAAGTGACACCAGAACTCCGAATCCCAACAGTAGTAAAAGATAGATCGATTTTGAGCCGCTCCCTGCAAATACGCCGCTGGATGCCAGTTGCTGAAGCTTTACGATGTCAAACGTACGCTGCGGCGCGGGAGGGAGCAGGTAAAGTCCAATCAGGCCAACAAGCAGAATGATACTGCCGATCGAGAGGTAGATTGTGATTTTCCACGCGGCGCTCTGACGGTTACCTGTCCCCCAGATCCCAATCATGAGAAAGGTTGGTATCAACGCCAATTCATGAAACGCGTAAAAGAAGAAAAGATCAAGAGATGCGAAGGCCCCTGCTGCGCCGGCCGCGATGAACAAAATGCAGGCATAATATCTGTTTTCGCCCTCCTCTACTTTCGGGGAAACCAACGTGGCGGCAAAGCCGACAATGGATGTCAGCAACAATAGCGTTGAACTCAGCCCGTCTACGCCGATCGAAAATTTGAGGTCCCAGTCGGCTACGAGGGGAAGCGCAGCAAGAAATTGATATCCCCCCATGGTGCGGTCGTACCCGGCAAATACGATGAAAGCCGATACTAAAGCGATCGAAACGGCGATGATGGCAGTTCTTCGGGCGGCCATCCCGCAGAGAATGAGTAATCCTCCAACGATCGGCGAAAGATAAGTAAGCTGAACCAATAAATTCATTTTGTGCCGAACAAGATGTAGTAAAGGAGCAATACTACCCCGGCGCCGAACAGAAACGCGTACGCCTGCAGGTTGCCGATTTGAAGGAAGCGGAGAGCAAAGCCAAAGCCCCATGTGACGCCGCTGAGGCCGCGTACCATGCCGCCGTCGATGATCCAGCGATCAACGAAGCCGGAGACATTTGCCAGAAAGTCCTGAGTCCACTTGATCAGAGAGTTGTAGAACTCATCGATGTAAAATTTATGCTCGAACAGAGGGACATCGATTTCGTCTTTGTCCCTGCCCTTGTACAAATAGAAGCCGGAAGTTGCACCCGCGAGAAATGCGATGAGTGATATGACCATCGAGCCGATAGGCGAACCCTCGTGTTCGGGTACTTTGATGAAAGCTGAGGCGATGAACGGGAAGCCCGCGATAGACGCTGCGACGGAGAGGATCACCAGCGGGGCTGTCATTACCAAAGGGGATTCGTGGGCGTGGCTGGCATGGTCGGATCTCGGATGGCCCAGAAACGCGACGACGAACAGACGCGACATGTAGAAAGCAGTCAGGAACGTCACGAGAGCGATCGTCAGAAACGCCGGAATGTTTGCGCCGGCGGACGCCAGAATCTCGTCCTTGCTCCAGAATCCCGCGAACGGCGGGCAGGCAATAAGAGCCAGCGTTCCGATGAGAAAAGTCCAGAAGGTGATGGGCATTTTGTCTTGGAGCCCACCCATGCGCCAGATGTTTTGCTCGTGGTGAAGACGATGGATCACCGAGCCGGCACCGAGGAATAATAGGGCCTTAAAGGAGGCGTGGGTGAATAAATGAAAAATGCCCGCCTGCGGGTTACTCAGCCCCACGGCTGCCACCATTAAGCCCAGCTGAGACAACGTCGAATAGGCAAGGATCCGCTTGATATCGTCTTGCTGCGTGGCCATCAGCGCCGCCAGCAGCGAGGTAATCAGCCCAATCCAAAGTATCAAGGTCAGCGCGGTCGCCGAGGTCTGGAACAGGAAAAATGTTCTCGCCAGCATGAACACACCCGCAGCCACCATAGTTGCGGCATGGATCAGTGCCGAAACAGGTGTTGGACCTTCCATTGCGTCCGGAAGCCACACGTGCAGCGGGAATTGGGCCGATTTGCCGACGGCTCCGCAGAACACCAGGAGAGCCGCTGCGGTCATGAAGCCGGGACTCAGCCCGAGAGCAGGCCAGCGTTGCGCGAGCTGCTCGAAGCTCACCGTACCGGAAGCCGACCAGACCAAAAGGATCCCCAGCATGAATCCGAAGTCGCCGATGCGATTGGCGAGAAACGCCTTGTTTCCCGCCGCCGGGGGAGCGTCGCGGTCAAACCAGTGACCGATCAAAATGTAGGAACTCACCCCGACCAGTTCCCAAAAGATGAACATCATGATGAAGTTGTTCGCGAGCACAATCCCCAGCATGGAAAACATGAACAACGACAAACCGGAGAAATAGCGCGCGCGCCCGCGATCTTCTCCCATGTAGCCGATCGAATAGACATGAATGAGAAATCCGACGCCGGCGACGACGATAAGCATCAACTTTGTCAAATCGTTTATGAGATAGCCGATTTCTATTCGGAACGTGCCGAGGTTAATCCAGTTGAAACCTTCGGAGCCGTTCGGTCCAAAGAAAATCGCGAGACTGAAGATGAGCGAAATCGCGACGGCCGCGACCGAGATATAAGAACTCAGCTTCCTGAATTTTTCAGTTACCAGAACGGTGATGATCACCGCGGCAAAGGGAGAAAAGAGAACGATCCAGGGACTGAAGTTCATTGGTCAGAATTTTAAGCTGCTAATGTCTTCCACGTGCGTAGTCTGTCTGGCTCTGAACAGCGCGACAATAATAGCCAATCCAACGGTGACTTCCGCAGCTGCTACGGTTATCACGAAAAACACCAGGACCTGAGCGTTATAATCCGGCAGGCCGTTCTGAACATAGAACCTCGAAAAGCCGATCAACGATAGATTGGCAGCATTCAACATCAGTTCTAACGCCATGAAAATGATGATCACGTTGCGCCTCAGAAGTACGCCCGCAAACCCGATGGCGAACAACAGGCCGCTGGCCATCAGATAATCATTGAGAGTAACCATCGATTATTTGAGCTCCCGTTTGCTAAGTATGACAATGCCGATCGACGCCACAAGAATCAAGGTTCCCACGACCTGCAACGGCAGATTGTAGCGCTCAAAAATAAGCATGCCTACCTGCCAGGCATCTCCTTGAGGGCCCTGAGAAATCGGCGGCAGTTTAGCATTTCCACCAAAAACTCCGTAACAAACATCGGAAAGCACCTTAAGAAACAGCAGGATGACCACAAAGCCTCCGCAAACGGCCGGGAAATTGATTCTCCTGCGTACTTCCGCCTTTAGATCGAGCAGCATGATGATGAAAAGAAACAGCACCATCACCGCTCCGGCATACACCAGGATCTGTATCACGCCGATAAAGTACGCATCCAGAGACACGTAAAGTGCGGCCAGCGCCATAAACGATACCACCAGGCTCAAAGCGCTTGCGACTGGGTTGCGATTGAGCACCACCATCCCGGCGAAGAAGAGCATGATCGCGACGAAGATCCAGAAAAGGATTGGTGACATAGCCTTATTTCTTTTCGTTCCACTTGTAGACGAGCCCCGTCATGACGCCCCCCAATTCATAGAGCTTCTCCTTATTGTGGACCATCTCCTGGCGGCTCAAGCCCGTTATCGCGTAATCCTTACGCAAGAAAATCGCTTGCTCCGGGCAGACTTCTTCGCATAAGCCGCAATAAATGCAGCGGATCATGTCGATTTCGAACTCCTTGGGATATTTTTCGACCTTTCGCCATCGGCTCTCCTCCGGAATTTCGCCCGGGATGATTGTTATTGCGCGCGGCGGGCATATGAACTCGCACATCTGACACGCCACGCATCGCTCGCGTCCATGCTCGTCCATGACCAGGGTCGGCGCCCCGCGATAATAAGCGGGCAACTTCTGATCCCAAGTCTCCTCCGGATACTGCATCGTCACCTTCTTTTTGCCCAAAAGAATATTCAGGAAGTGGCGAAGCGTAATGCCCAGACCTGTCATGATCGCGGGAAGGTAAGCCTTTTCCGCAAAGGTCAGTTTCGGGCGAGCGACAGTGTAAGCCATGTGTGAATTCCTTATTGACGTATGAATGGCAAAATGAGCGCGACGACAAACACATTGACCAGCGCGATCTCAATGAAAAAATACCAGCCAAGCCGCATCAGTTGGTCGTAGCGGAATCGAGGCAAAGTCCAGCGAACCCAGATGAAAAAGAAAAGGAGCAAGGCAACTTTCAGGAAAAAGGCAGTGATATGAAGCAGCCCTAATACGATGCCCCAAAAAGAAAAAGGATGGTCGATCGTCGTCGGCAAGAATGGGATATGCCAGGCTCCAAAGTAAAGTGTCACGATCACGGCACATCCGGTGATCATTGCTGAATATTCGCCCAGGAAAAACAACGCAAACTTCATCGACGAATACTCGGTGTGGTAACCGCCCACAAGTTCTTGCTCTGACTCGGGCAGATCAAAAGGAAGTCGGTTCGTCTCCGCGAACATCGATATGGTAAAAACGACAAATGAAACGAATAGCGGTATCCAGAGAACGATCTTGGAGATGTCAAACGATTGGAGGATCTGCTGAAAATTGATACTTAAGGGAAAAAGGCTGATGCCCTTGATCCAGACAGGAGAGATCAACCACCCGTGCTCGATCTGATACCTTACGATCGCCGGCAGATTCAGTGTTCCGCACACCATGAAAATCGGTATTACCGATAAGCCAACCGAAAGCTCGTAGGAGATCATTTGCGAGCTCGATCGAATCCCCCCAAGGAAAGAGTATTTAGAATTGGAAGACCAACCCGCCAGGACAATGCCGTATACTCCCAGAGACGAAACGGCAAAGACCCAAAGAACCCCGACGTTCACATCGGCAATCACCATTGGCACACCTAGAAATGTGCTGCCAAACGGGATGACCGCCAAAGCCATCATTGAGGGAGCCATCGCGCATGCGGGCGCAAGCCAAAAGTAAAGCTTGTTAACGTGCGCCGGTGTAAAATCCTCTTTGAGCAGCAGCTTTACGGCGTCAGCAATTGGCTGTAAGAGGCCAAAAAAGGGGATGTCCTTGCTGAACCCCAGCAACGTCATCGGAATCCCGACCCGGTTGGGACCGAGACGATCTTGAATCATGGCGCTGACGCGCCGTTCGGCGTAGACGGTGTACGAAACCATCGGCAGGATGATGATGAAGATCAGACCGACTATCTTGGCGAGGGAAATCAGGATAGTCGTCAATATGGGGCTCATACCGATGCCGGCGTTTTTGTTGCTTCCTCGCCCTCTTCAACGAGTTGAACACCCTCGTCGCTGATCCTGCTGAGCGATAGCCCCTTCATCTCCGGAATCGCTTCGGCGATTTGCCGGAAAACATCCTCAATCAGGTAGATGCCATTCGATCCCGTCAACTGCTGGATGAGATCCCGCAGGATTTCCCAATCGTCCCTTGCTTCCCCGGGCGCTTGAACTGCGCGATTCAAACGCTGCAGGCGGCCTCGGATGTTGATCATCGATCCTCTCTTCTCGGCGAATCCGGATCCGGGAAGCAACACGGTCGCATGCTGCGTGGTGTCGTTGGGCAAAATTCCTGTCACAACTATTGAAGAAAGCTTCTTCAAATCGTCGATGGTCAGGCCGATTTCTGTGAGATTCTCACCTAGAGCCACGATGGCTCGAATTGCTCCTGAACGGACCTTCTCCACGATTTCAGAAAGTTTTCCTCCAGGCTTTTCGTTTGTTATACCGAACAGTTGAGCGCCGAGGGTGTTTGGATTACGATCGGCGCTGACCAGAATCTGATCCGGCTCTCCGAGTCTTGGCACGACGTCGTGATCCGCAATGCCCAGTGACTCGATAAGCTTTTTCGTGAGCCAGAGTTCCTCGTTGGTCATTCGGGCGGAGCCGATCAGTGCGATCTCGCTTTTGGCGACTTTTTTCAACTCTTCGCCTGCTCTGGCCAGAGCGCTTTTCCAGCTTGTGTTAACCAGAACATCTCTCTCCCGAACTTGCGGTGTTTTAAGGCGCTCGGAAGAATTGAGGTAATGAAAATTCAATCTTCCGTAGTCACACATCCAGCAAGAATTCACCTCGTCATTCTCTCTGGGTGTCTGGCGATAGATAGTATTTAATCTTGTTCCGATGACGGTGTTGCATCCAGTTGCGCAGCTCGTGCAAATACTTTTGGTTTCCTTTAGAAACCAAACCCGCATCTTGAAGCGGAAATCGGTGCTGGTCAGAGCTCCCACCGGGCAGATATCCACCGTATTCAGCGAGTAGTTGCTGTCCAAAGGCTTGTTTGGGTGCGCAGTGAGATAGGAATGGCTGCCACGACTCACAAATCCCAAAACATCGTCATGGGCTACTTCCTTCATGAAACGGATACAGCGCGAACAAAGAATGCAGCGTTCGTCATCGAGCGTCACGCGAGGTCCGAGTTGCACCCGCTTCGGCTTTTTCACTTTCTCATCCAGAAAACGGGAACCGGCTGTACCGAACTCAACGCTGTACTCCTGCAGATGGCATTCGCCGGCTTGATCGCAGATTGGGCAGTCGAGCGGATGGTTTATCAACAAAAATTCCATCACCCCGTTTCTGCACTCTTTGACCAATGGAGAGTCTGTGCGAATTGCCATCCCTTCGGCAATATCCTGCGCACAGGATATCTGGGGGCGCGGTATCCAGTTGATGATGGGCTTTCCGTCAGGGCCTGTTTCAGGTTTGCGATCCCGACCGGGCTTCGGCATCCCCATCTCGATCAGGCACATCCGGCAATTGCCCGGTGAACTCAATTTCGGATGATAACAATAGTGAGGGATGAATTTACCCGCTCGGCTGCATGCCTCGATGATCCGAGTCCCTTTTGGGAACTGATGCCATGCACCGTCGATCTGGACGTTCAGGAGTTCGGTTGGTGCAGTCATGGTCAGAATCCTCTCGCTTGTAGAATCCTTGAAAAGCAAAACGACCGAAAGACTAATGTGCGGGAACGGGAAAAAATTTGACTCATCTGCAATGAGTTTTGCTTTTCAAGGATTCTAGTGAGATCCATTTCCATTTTCCTTGCTGACCGCTTTTGCGACAAAGTCGTCCCGGAATTTCGCGACAAAGCTTTGGGTAGGCCACGCACAAGCTTCTCCAAAAGCGCAGATGGTTCGGCCCGCAATGTTATCGGCCACGCTTTTGAGGGTGTCGGTATCCTGTTTTGTTCCCCTTCCATGTACCATTCGCTCGGTGATTTTCTTCATCCAAAGCGATCCTTCCCTGCAAGGGGTGCACTGGCCGCAGCTTTCGTGAGCGTAGAATTCGTTGATATTGTTCAGCGCCCAGACCATGTCGCGCGAATCATCCATCACGATGACCCCACCCGATCCCGCCATCGAACCGACCGCGGCGAGCGTGTCGAAATCAATCGGGACTTCCTCCAGGCTCATCTCTTTCTCAAGCATCGATCCGTCGGGTTGCCTGCTCTTAATCTTGTATCGGTCTGCCGCACTTAAAACTTTCGCAGAACTGCCTCCCGGGATGACCGCCCTAAGCTTTCGTCCGGGCCGCAACCCGCCGCAGATGTCGTAAATCAATTCGCCCAAAGTAATGCCGCCCACCTCAAATTCATAGTAGCCCGGCTTTTGAACATCTCCGCTGACGCACAGCAGCCGGGTTCCGGTGTTATTCGGTTTGCCCATTTTAGCGTATTCAGCCCCACCCATCCGCACAATATGCTTTACGTTGCAGAGGGTCTCGACGTTGTTGACGATCGTCGGGCACATGTACAAGCCTAGAACCGCGGGAAAGTAAGGGGGCTTGATGCGTGGGTAGGGCCGCTTGCCTTCCATCGATTCGATCAGTCCAGTCTCTTCTCCGCAAATGTAGGCGCCGGCGCCCCGGTGG
>Ga0182032_10000204_pt1 | contig 23066 bp, 24 predicted proteins | sample tim00Cox00000000_FD_125970 | JGI IMG/M metagenome (GOLD analysis project Ga0182032, IMG submission 125970) | Lab enrichment of tropical soil microbial communities from Luquillo Experimental Forest, Puerto Rico - timezero.00C.oxic.00.000.000 | ecosystem: Environmental > Terrestrial > Soil >... | reverse complement strand
TAACCGGGTCGTCTAAGACATCAGCTATCAGGGCTATAGCTGGGTCGTCCATCTGACCGGCCGCTTCCCTAACCACGTTGGCGGCGTCTACAAGGCCAGCATCCTGCAATCTATCAGCAACGTTAAGCCTCGGGGGAAAGTTTCTTTGCCTTGTGACAATTATCAATGCGTGACTCAGGCTAATTAGCTAATAGAGCAGCCGCCGCTAAGCGAAAGGACCAGAGTTGCGGGGCTGAAGGGGGCTAAAACGGTCGAGGGGTGCCTGATGACCGATTTTTTCGTAGTGTTGATATTTCTTGCGGGAGCTTGCGTCGGATATGGCCTCCGGCATTTAGTCTCGGTCCATAGGCGTAATATGGCGGCAAGGACAATCGTTAGACCCGAGATAGTATTATCGTTTGGCCTTGAGGGCCTTCACTATCGCTACTTTCCATCAGAACCAACCCAGCCAGTTAGCCCGGTCCTTCAGCCGCATCTTGATGATGGTGCCAATGTTGGATGTCATGCGGAGTCAGGGCCGCATAGAACCTCTCCCAAGCCTTCCTGAAATCCACCCTGGCCTCATCAAGAGACCCAGTCCGCCCCACACCTCAGCTTGGGATAGGCAGCGGTACGTTAATAGACCAATCCCAACCTTCGCTTTGCCCGGTTCGTCCATGGGCAAGTCGGATACGTCCAACCGGTCGGCCCAATATATTGGCTCACTCTTGCAAGAGTGAAAGGTGAGGACGCCGTGAAGTATTCTGCCACTCTCAGAGTCGCTTTTGAAATGGAGCCGGGTCAGCCTTGCCATTTTCGAACGAAATCAGCGGCATAGCAGTGTCTAAACGTCGTAACGGCGCACTGCAGGTCCAAAGGTTTTTCAACGGAGTGTCCAATCTTGGCTAGGACGCAAAGGCGCGTGGCAAAGACTGATCCGAATTTGAGCTAGCTCAAAGTCTACTTGAGCGGATCGGTGCTTAATTCCTCAGCACAAAGCCGCCAATGAAGCCGGCAAACGTTGAGGCGCGTTTCCAACTGATGCGCACACGGCTTCACGTGCATTGAGAACTCCTTCAATTCGAGAACACCGCGAGCCGCGCAGGATAGCGCTGCGAGGACATCGACGCCTGAAAGAAACACGTTTGTAGGAACCCTTCGAGACACACGAACATGACCGCGCCGTCTCCCGCCGATCTGGTTATCGCATCCCAAATCCCGGTATTTTCCGGATTGAAGCCGGAGGCACTCGAAGTGCTCATGGCGCAGGCAAGAGTCGTCAACCTTCGCCCGGGCAGCATGCTGTTCAGACAGGGCGAGCCGGCCACCTCGTTCTTCATCATCGTCGAAGGCTGGATCAAGCTTTATCGCATAACTCCCGCCGGCGATGAGGCTGTTGTCAATGTCTTTTCCAAAGGCCAGAGCTTCGCGGAGGCTGTGACCTTCACGTCAGGCCGCTATCCCGCAACGGCGAGTGCAGTGGCGCACACGCGCGTCATCATCATTCCCGCAGATCACGTTATCGATTGCATCCGCAGGATGCCAGAGATCGCGATCGCCATGATTGCCTCGACCTCGCAGCACCTGCATCTGATGGTCAGCCGGATCGAGCAACTCACAGCGCAGAGCGGCATGCAGAGGGTCGCAGATTTCCTCATCTCGCTTACGCCCTGCGTCAAGGGGCCTTGCACGATAGCGCTGCCTTACGACAAATCGCTGATCGCGGGCCGGCTGGGGTTGAAGCCGGAATCGCTGTCCCGGGTATTCGCAAAGCTGAGGACAGTCGGCGTCGACGTACGAGCATCCGAAGTTGTCGTGGACGATGTGGCGACGCTCCAAAATCTCGTCGCCAGCGAGCGCATCCGGCCTCGCAGTGCCTTCAACCACAGCGCATGTGAGGCCGGGTTCATGCCCGCCGGCGTAGACTCGGTGGGAGCGCGGATCAGAGGCCGCGCCTAGCGCAAATAGGATCTGATTATCGGTAGGACCCTGTTGCGCCACGCGGCAGTACCGAAGCGCTGTACGAGGATGTCGTTGTCCGATACGACGAGCCACAGCGGAACTCCGTCGCTTCGTTTCAGGCGGTCTCGATAGAAGCGGATATCCTCCGGCCAGCTTTCGTCTTTCAACACATCGCGCAAATGTCGCGACTTCACCTCGCGATAGGTGAGGCGGGAGAAGTCGGCCGAGCTTCGGAAGGTTGCTCCGTCACCGCGCTGCCAGGCGCGGCATGGCGCGCAATCCTCGGCGCCGACGTAGATCAGCAACAGATTGGCGGCCCGTCCCGGCGGCCGTGCCTGCGCGACCAAAAGCGCCGCAACGACCATAGCGAGCGCAGAAAGAGTTCCCAGGCAAAGCCAAGCAATTCGCACGCGACGGCGATCGCTATCGAGCGTGACGCAAGCTTCCATGACGCGATTATTCCTTGCGCCGAGCGGCACGTCCTTAACCGCGGTCAAGGATGTCGGCCATGCGTCTGGTAAATTTGTCTGCCGCAAATCAAAGCCGGGAGTGTACCCATGCCGCCGACTGAGACCGCCCCGCAGCAGGAGCGCGTGCCGACCATGCAACGGATTCTCGATAATCCGTTCTTGCTGCTGTTTCTTGGCGTGACGATTCCCGCCGTTCTCTATGTCATCTGGGGTGTGATGGAAGTCGCCTCGATCCCACTGGGGAAGTGAAGGTCGCGATCCTTAATCCGCGCATTTCGATGCGCAAAATGCAGCGTGAGAGGAAATTGAAATGGCCGTCACACCGCCCGAACATCGCATCTGGTGGAATCAGCCGATCGAGCGCGTCGAACTGGTCTGGATCGTTATCGCCTTCCTCTGGGGCCTGTTCATGTTCGTGTTCATGATCGCCTGGCACTTCATCGGACAACAGAATCTTAGCAAGGAGGCTTATCGGGTGAATCCGTCGGCCTATGAGGAGAAGGTCGAGGGCTTCGCCAAGAAATTCCAGGTCCGCGAGGAGCAGGGGATTCCCGTCGTGAAACCGCAGGCGGGCGGCGACGTCTACTTGCTGGCGCGGCTCTGGCAGTGGTGGCCGATCCTGGAATTGGAGAAGGGGGTCAGCTATCGGATCCATCTCTCATCGCTCGACTGGCAGCACGGCTTTTCGCTGCAACCCACCAACATCAATATTCAGGTTCACCCGGGATACGAGCACGTCATCTCGCTCACTCCCACCCAAAGCGGCGAGTTCGGCATCGTCTGCAACGAGTTTTGCGGGATCGGCCACCATACGATGACCGGCAAGATTTATGTCACCGAGCAAAAACGCGCAGACGCCGACCAGCGCCTGGCCGAGGGGAGGTAGCGTCATGACCGCAGAAACCGTCATCGGCGCCGTCCCGGCCAAGGGCGAGTTCCGCACCTGCCAATATACCGGATTGAAAGTCGACGTTGCAGCGCAAGCCCTGATCAAGGCAAACGCCGTGGCTGCCGTGGTCTTCCTCCTGATTGGCGGCCTGATGGGCCTGCTCGTGGCGCTCACCCGCTGGCCGGCTGTGCACCTGTTGCCGGCCGAGTGGTTCTATCTCGTGCTGACCGGGCACGGCGCCAATGTGCTGTTGTTCTGGATCATCTTCTTCGAAATCGCCATCCTCTATTTTGCATCTGCGGTTCTGCTCAACTCGCGCCTGGCCGCGCCAAAATTCGCCTGGCTTGGCTTCGTGCTAATGGTGGTCGGCGCGGTCGCCACCAACGTCGCGGTGCTGCAGGGCGATTCGAGTGTGATGTTCACCTCCTATCCGCCGATGCAGGCGAAGCCGCATTTCTACCTCGGCCTCATCCTGTTCGCAGTCGGTGCGCTGATTGGCTGCATGATCTTCTTTGCGACGCTTGTGGTCGCGCGCGAGGAGAGGACTTATGAGGGTTCGATTCCGCTCGTGACGTTTGGCGCCGTGACCGCCGCCATTATCGCGGTGTTCACGATTGCCACCGGCGCCATCATCCTGATTCCCACTTGGCTGTGGTCTCTGGGTTTCATCTCCTACATCGACCCGTTGATGTACAAGGTCGTTTGGTGGGCAATGGGGCACTCCTCGCAGCAGATCAACGTCTCGGCGCACGTCTCGATTTGGTATCTGATCGCGGCGCTGCTGGTCGGTGCCAAGCCTCTGAGCGAGAAAGTGAGCCGCACAGCTTTTCTGATGTATATCCTGTTTCTGCAGCTCGCTTCCGCGCACCACCTTTTGGCCGAGCCCGGGCTAGATGCCAGCTGGAAGATCGTCAACACCAGCTACATGATGTATCTGGCGGTCATGGGGTCGATGGTTCATGGCCTCACCGTGCCGGGCGCGATCGAGGCGGCGCAGCGCCGCAACGGCTACGATCGCGGTATGTTCGAGTGGCTGCGCAAGGCGCCATGGGGACATCCGGCATTCTCCGGAATGTTCCTGTCGCTGATCTTCTTCGGCTTCATCGGCGGCATTTCCGGCGTCGTGCTCGGCACCGAGCAGCTCAACGTTCTGATGCATAACACGATCTACGTGCCGGGCCATTTCCACGGGACTGTGGTCGCGGGAACGACGCTCGCCTTCATGGCTGCCACCTATATCGTGCTGCCGCTCATCTTCCAGCGCGAGATCGTCTGGCCGAAGCTTGCGAGGATCCAGCCCTACCTCTTCGGCATCGGAGCCGCCGGCATTTCGCTGTTCATGATGGGCGCCGGCACCCTAGGCGTCGCGCGGCGGCACTGGGACATCACCTTCAGTGATGCCAATCTTTCGTTTGCCTATTCGGCCGGTGCGTTCCTCATGATGGGTTTGAACGGCATCTTCGCCATCATCGCAGCTCTCGGCGGCGCGCTGTTCGTGCTGGTCGTGGTCGGCACGGTGCTGTTCGGCGAGAAGATCAAAGGCGGCCACAAGCTGACGTTCCCGTTGTTCTCGGGCGGCGGCGCGGTGGCCTCGCACTATGGCAGCGAACGCGCGCCGAAACTTCCAGGAACGATCATCCTGGTCGCGATCTTCTTCGTCTGCTTTGTGCTCTACTACTTCATCAATTGGAAATACCTGTCGGAACTCTGGCTGTTCCGCTGATCGGTCGCGAGCGAATAGGGGAAAGCACCATGCGCGCGACAGTCGGAATGACGCTCTCGCTGTTGAAGCTCAGGATCGGCGTCGCGATCGCGGCCAGTGCGCTGGCCGGCGTCGCCGTTGCGCGCGGCCCGGCGCTCGCCTGGTGGCAGCTGATCGGTCTTGCGCTCGCCATCCTGGGCGCCTCAGGTGCAGCCGGTGCGTTCAACCACTATTACGAGCGCGACCTCGATCGCCTGATGCAACGGACCTGCAAGCGCCCGTTTGCGAGCGGAGCTTTCAAGCCGAGCCCGTGGTGGCCGGTGGCGTTCTTGGCGCTGTTGGCAATTTCACTGGGGCTCGCCTCATTGAGCGCCGGCCATGTTGCGGCGGCCTATGTGTTCCTTGGCGCATTCACCTACGGCATCGTTTATACCGTTTGGTTGAAGCGCCGCAGCACCTGGAACATCGTCGTGGGAGGGCTTGCCGGCAGCTTTGCCGTGCTTGCGGGCGCTGCGGCGGTCGATCCGGCGCCGCAAGTCGTGCCGACGGTGCTGGCCGTGGTGCTGTTTATGTGGACGCCACCGCACTTTTGGAGTCTTGCCGCCGCGAAGGGGCAGGACTACGCGAAGGCCGGCATTCCCATGCTGCCGGTCGTCGCCCCGGCCCATGCCTGGACCATGGCGATCCTCGCCCATGCCATTGCGCTCCTGGCGATCTCGCTGGTCCCGCTGTGGTTCGGCGAAGGCCTGCTTTACGGGTTGGGGGCGGGAACAGGCGGCAGTTATTTCGTATGGAGGAGCATCAAGCTCTATCGCGAGCCGTCGAAATCAACTGCGATTGCCAATTTCCTCGCGTCGCTTCTGCAACTCGCCTTGCTCGTCGCGGGCGCGCTGCTTGAGAGCGTGGCCGGGTGGGTCCTGTCATGATCTGCCGTCGGGCCACAGCAAACGTGGCAGCTCTGCTCGCCCTTTTCATGATCGTGCCCGCGCAAGCGGCTGAGCCAGCGACGCCCCTTCTTGATCCCGCAGCAGCAATAGCCATGGGGGAACGGGCGGTGGGACGCACGCTAGGCAATTACACGCTGACCGATTCCAGAGGAATCTCATTCTCGTTGCGGGAGTATCGCGGCAAGCCGCTCGTCATCAGCCTCGTGTATTCGGCTTGCAGTTCCGTTTGCCCGGCGACCACCCAGCATCTGATCGACGCCGTGACCGAGGCGGGACGGGTGTTTGGCCCGGATCGCTTCGCGGTGCTGACGGTCGGATTCGATGCACGCAACGACACGGTCCCGCGAATGGCCCAATTCGCATCGGTCCAGGGCATCAAATTTGCGAATTGGCGGATTGCCAGTGGCGACGCCGCAACAATCGAAGCCCTGTTGAACGATCTCGGCTTCAGCTATCGCGCGGTCGCCGGTGGTTTTGACCATCCGACGCAAACCACGATTCTCGACCGCGATGGCAGGATCTACCGCCACGTCTATGGCGACGACTTTCCTCTGCCGATGTTCATGGAACCAATGAAGGATGTCATCTACGGCACGACCACGCCGTTCTCCTTCCGCGGAATCATCGATCGCATCAAGTTCATCTGCACAGCCTACGATCCCGGCGCGCGCCGGTACCGTATCGATTTCGGTCTCCTGTTTGGAGCCGTAATCGCCGCCTTTTCCTTGTTGGCCATGGCCGGATTGATCCTGCGAGAGTGGATTCGTTCGGCCAGGGAAAGAGCCGCCTGACCAGAAGCGATTGGATGATATGATTGGCGCAGTCCGCAGCGCGCTCCGCACCGGCTTTATGCTGATCGAGCAGCCATTCGACCGCCTGTTCGGACCGGCGCTCAATCCGCTGGCGCAACTCGGCGCGCTCGGTTTCTTCTTCTTCTGGATTGTCGCGGTCAGCGGGATCTACCTCTTCATCTTTTTCGACACGGGCATCGAGCGCGCCTACCAATCGGTCGAATACCTCACGCGCGACCACCGGTTCCACGCTGGCGTAATGCGGAGTTTCCACCGCTACGCCTCGGATCTGATGGTCGTGATGGTTGTCGTCCATCTGCTCCGCGAATTTTCCTATGATCGCTATCGAGGCGTTCGCTGGTACTCCTGGTTCACTGGCCTTCCGATCATCTGGCTGCTCTACGCCTCCGGCATCACCGGATACTGGCTGGTGTGGGACAGGCTTGCGCAATATGTCGCGCTCGTCTCGTCGGAACTGTTGGATTGGCTACCGATCTTCGGCGAGCCGATCGCGCGGAATTTCATCTCGACCGGTACGCTGACTAGCCGCTTCTTCTCGCTGATGGTGTTCATGCATGTGGCAGTACCGCTGTTTCTGCTCTTCATTATGTGGGTGCACATTCTGCGTATCTCGCGGCCCAAGGTGAATCCACCGCGGGCGCTCGCGCTTATGTCGCTCGCGGCGCTTGTTGCGGTCTCGATCTGGAAGCCGGCGATTTCGCAAGGACCGGCCGATCTGGCGAAGGTGCCGTCTCCAGTCGGCCTCGACTGGTTCTTCCTGCCGCTCTATCCGCTCACCAACATCTGGAGCAATGGGACGGTCTGGGCATTGCTTGGCGCCTTTTCGCTGATGATCGCACTGATGCCCTGGCTGCCGCCGCTTCGGCGGGCGAAGCCTGCAGAAATCGATCTGGCGCATTGCAACGGCTGCGCGCGCTGTGCCGAGGATTGCCCTTACGAGGCGATCCGGATGGTCGGCCGGACCGACGGCATGCCGTTCGTAACGCAGGCGCAGGTCAATGCGTCGCTCTGCGTCTCCTGCGGGATCTGCGTCGGCGCGTGCCCGTCGTCGACGCCATTCCGCCGCACGCAGGATTTGCGGACCGGGATAGACCTACCCGACTTCTCGCTGAAGGAGTTGCGCGAGAAGGTCGTTGAGGCTGCGGGCGAGCTCTCCGGGGCCGGTCGCGTGCTCGTGCTGGCTTGCGAGCACGGCGCAGCGGCCGGACGGCTCGAGGGAACGGTGGTGCTGCCGTGCGTTGCCATGGCGCCGCCATCCCTGATCGACTTCGTGCTGAGCCGCGATCTCGCGGATGGGGTAGCGGTCGCCGGATGTGCGGAAAGTGCCTGCTACAACCGCCTCGGCGTCAAGTGGACCGAACAGCGCTTTGCCGGGGAGCGCGACCCATACTTGCGCGCGCGTGTCCCGCGCGAACGGATTGCGAAGATTTGGGCGTCCCCACTTGCCGCGAACAAAGCGGAGTCTGAAATCGCGGCCTTCGCCGCGCGGCTGGTTCATCTGCCGCCGAAGCGATTGCGCTCGCCGCTACCGGTAAGTGCCACGTCGCGGCCGACGAAGGTCAGCGAGCCCGCCCGGGTGAGGGGAGAGCCATGAGCCGAGCTGTGCGCGTGGCAGGCGGGTTCGCGGTGATCGCGACGTTGTTCGCTGCCGTCGCATGGCTATCCGATCGCCCGACATACCGGCAGATCCCGGAAGGGTCGGCCGTGATGATGCTGACATTCGTTCACAGCGCTGATCGCCGGGGAGAGTGCCGCAGGCTCAGTCCGGAGGAGATCGCAAAGCTGCCGCCGAATATGCGCCGGGTACAGGATTGTCCGCGGGGACGCCGCCCGATCTATGTCGAGCTCGACGTCGACGGTCGCAATGTCTACCGCGCGAGCCTGCCGCCCACGGGAATTGCGGGCGACGGTCCGTCGCGCGTCTACCAGCGTTTCGTGCTGCCGGCCAGAAAATATGATGTCGCGGTACGCATGCGCGACACTCCGCGGGCCGAGGGCTTTGATCACGAGCGACGCGACAGTGTGGAGCTTTCGTCTGACCAGATGTTCGTCATCGACTATCGGCCGGAAAGCGGTGGCTTCGTGTTTCGGTGAGGGATGAACCATGGGCTTGCTGCATTGGGAGAAGCGCTACAGCGTCGGGATTGAGGCGGTCGACCACGAACATCGCGAGCTTGTCGACCTCGTTAACCGCCTTTACGACGAAGCCCGCGCGCGGGGCTCGAAAATTGCGGCTCTTGGCTTCTTCGGCGATTTGTTCAAGGCGATATCGGCGCATTTTGCTCTGGAAGAACGGTTCATGCGCGAGCGCGGCTACGACCAGCTCATGCAGCACAAGAACGATCACGAACGTCTGCTCGACGAGATCCGTGACATCATGGAAGATTATGAGACGACGGATCTGTTCGACGAACAGCTCTTGGCACAGAGGCTCGACGCCTGGTTTTCGCGGCACTTTGAAACTCACGATGCGCGGTTGCATCATGCGCTCGGTGGCCACTGAATGGTCTTTCGATGCGACACTAAAAAAAGGGAGATGAAGATGAAGAGGATATTGATTGCGGCGGCGGTCTGCGTGGCGTCGGTAGGTGCGGCCGGCGCACAGGACTTGGCTGCTGGCGCGACCTCTTTCAAGAAATGCGCGCCCTGTCATGACGTCGGCCCGACCGCCAAGAACAAGGTCGGTCCGGTGCTGAACGGCCTCGATGGCCGAAAGTCGGGATCGGTGGCGGGGTACAGCTATTCCGACGCCAACAAGGGGTCCGGCATCACCTGGAACGACGCGAGCTTCCTGGAGTACATCAAGGATCCCAAGGCCAAGATTCCGAACACCAAGATGACCTTCGCAGGCATCAAGAACGAAGACGAAGCGAAGAACCTGTGGGCCTATCTCAAGCAATATGATGTCGACGGCAAGACCAAGTAACTACGAGCTTTGCCGATGCTTCGGTGCGATGCGCGTCAGCCCGGTTCCTCGAGCGCGACGCCATCCACCGGAGATGAACTCCAGCGCCATTCACGACCGTCGTGATCGCGGGCCCACACGATGACATCCGGGACGCGCGGCAGCATCGCCTTGATGTCGCCGGCCGAGGCGATGTAGAGCGCGGTCGACAGCGCGTCGGCAATTGCCGCCGACCGATGATGAACTGTGATTCTCTTCCAATGTGCGGCGCTGCGGCCGGTGCGTGGATCGAACAGGTGGTGCACCGCGCCGCCCGCGCCGAGCACGCAGCCTGAGCCCTCCGAGGTTGCAAGCGCGCCGCGCATGAGGCGGATCGTAGGGGCGCCCCCGCGGGTCACCAGCCAGGGGGCGCCGCTTTGGCGCGGGGACAGTGCCCGCTGCTCGCCGAGATCGACCAGAACGTGCTTCAAGCCCTGCGTGGCGAGCAGTTCCGCGACGCGGTCGGTCAGGTAACCTTGGCCGAGACCATTAAGCGTCAGGCGTTGGTCCGGTCCGCTGCGGATCGCGTCCGCCTTGACGCTGATCTTGCGCCAATCGACCGCCGCGTGCGCCAGTGCGATGATCGAATCCGGTGGCAGGCCTGCGCCGGGAGATGCGGTAAACCAGTCGACATAGGTTTCCCAGAGCGTCTGCACGGTCGGATCGAACAAGCCATCGCACATTGCCGAAACGTCGAGTGCGATGCCGAGTGCGCGCCGCAGATCGCCGCTCGGCCGAAGCAGCATGCGATCGCGATTGAGCCGGCACAGCTCGGAATCCGGCCGATACAGGCTCAGCGCACCCTCGAGGCGGTCGATTTCAGCTTCAACGAGCGCGGTCGCGGCCTTTGCCGCCTCCGGTTCGATGCCGTTGAAGAGGATTGTCGCGTCCGCGCCCATCGCGACCCCGCGCCATGCAAAGTCGGCCTTGGCGAGGCGGTGAGGACCGCCCGTGATTGCGCCGGCGGCTGCTGCAGCAAAGATGGTGATGGCACGCCGGCGGGTCGGCTTGTCGAGATGCATCGGCGTCTCCTATGTCCGCGGCGCGTTGCTGTTCGCGGGCGAGGCCGTCGTCTGGGGCTGCCGCCGTTGCGCGCGTTTTTTCAGATGCAGGCAGATCTCGTGGTCGAAATAGTTGGCTTGGCATTTGAGGCAGTAGATGCACTCGTTCGGATTGATCTGCCCCAGCGGATGAATGGCCTGAACAGTGCAGCGGCGCGCGCAGACCTGGCATTCCGAGCCGCATTCACGATACCGCTTGAGCCATTCGAACATCCGCATGCGCGCGGGAATGGCCAGAGCCGCACCGAGCGGGCACAGGTAACGGCAATAGAACCGCTCGACGAAGAGCCCGGCGAATACCAGGAGCCCCGCATAGAGAACGAACGGCCACTCGCGCGCGAACTTCATGGTGATGGCGGTCTTGAATGGTTCGACCTCTGCCAGCTGAAAGGCCAGCAGGATCGAGCGCAGCGACAGCGCAAGGATGCCGACGAAAACCACGTATTTGATCATCCAGAGCCGCTCATGCAACCCGAACGGAATTTCGATCTGCTTGATGCCGAGGCGCTGCGCCAGGTGATTGGTCAGTTCCTGCAGTGTGCCGAACGGGCAAAGCCAGCCGCAGAACACGCCCCGTCCCCAGAACAGCATGCTGACCGCAACGAAGCTCCAGAGCGTGAACACCATCGGATCGAGCAGGAACAGCTCCCACCGAAAGCCGGACAGGAGTGCGTGAATGAAGGTCAGCACGTTGACGACCGACAATTGCGCGTTGGCGAAGAACCCAAGGAAGAGCAGCGTGAGCAGCATGTAGGAGGTGCGCAGCCGGTAATAGAATGCACCATGTGCGGTGACCGTGTCCTGAAACACCAGTATGCCGGCAAGAACCGTGAGCATCGCGCCGAGCACTGCGATCTCGTAGCGCCGTGCCCACCAGATCTCCTGCCATACCGGCGGCTGTGCAGCAGCAGATGCCGCGGTTCGGCCCGCCGAGGGCTGGACCGGGGTTGCGGCAGGACCGATCAGGTATCGGTCAGGTATGCGGTAATCCAGCGTCACGACGGCCGGCCCTGCGGCCTGTGCCGGGGTTCCGAGATCAAGATCGAGCCGGAATGGTTTGGTCGAGTCGAACCCGCTCGATCGCGGGATACGGAAGACCGCGATCTCGCGGAGTTCCGGCGCGCCCGCTGCGTGCAAGGCTTCGATCGGCGTGTGGTCGGCGGCCTTCAAACGGAGGGTGCGACTGCCCTGGATGATCTCGAATCGTTCGAACGAACCGGACTGCCGCCATTCGGTTCCCTTGAACGAATAGAGACCCGATGCGCCGATCAGCACGAGGTCGTCATCGGGACCAATCTTTGCCAGCTCGCTTTCGTAGATGCGTTGCCCGAGCAGGCTCTCGCCGATCGGCGGCGGTGTGGCGAGCGCAAGCCAGAGATCGATGAATGGCTTGTCTGGCTCGCTATCCTGCGTGCCGAGCAACTTTGACGCCTCGGCGCGCAACACCAGCCGATGTTGAACCGTTCCCTCGGCCACGAGCGATTGCCACGACGACCGACGCAGGGTTTCGCGGTCGAGCCGTGCCGTGCCGTCAGGTGCGTTGTCTCGGCTGCGCAGCACCGTACGCGATGAGCGCACGATCGCATCGCGAATGACGGTGCTGGTGATTGTTGCGCCTGCGACCGCGTGCGGGCCGCGGGCAAGGTCGTCAGCCGGTTTGAGGCCCGCGCCGGCACGGACGTCGAAACCTCCGAAACCTGCCACATAGGCGGCAAGCGCGTCACGTGGAATACCTATCACAAGGATCGGCTCTTCGTGTGCGACGATCCTGGCGCCGGCAACGATGCCTTCCGGCGTGACGGCCGCAACAATGTCGAGGGGGCGCCCGGCATATCCGACTGAGCCGGACACATCGAGCGTCGAGAACGCGTAACCAAGAATATGACCGTCCGATGCCCGTACGATTGCGCTTGGAGGACTTCCCTGCGGCGGCTCCACGGTCACCGGACCAGTGGAGGAAAAGAATTGGGAAGCAATCGTGAGGTCGGCTGCTTGCGCGGCGCCAGCCATCAGGATGACGATTGCGAGACCGCGCAGGAGTCCGAATAGCGCAGAAAGCCCAGTCTGGCCGATCGTGCCTTGCATGGCCGGATCAGGCAGTGTCCCCCGACTGCTGCATTGAGATAGATCAAGTCGCTACTTAACCGCGGTCAAGGCAGCAAAGCTCCCTTCGAGGCATAAGCCAACTTGCGGAGTCTCATGCTGGAGGGATGCGATGCGGAGTCGCGCGGTTGTGTTTGCAATGCTCACGGGCGGTATCGCCATCGCGAGTGGGTTCTATCTGGCGCCGACGGGCACAGCATACGCGCAGGCGCAGCCGGCGGCGCCGGCCACACCAAAGCCCGCCGACATCGAACAGCACAAGACGACGCCGGGTGGCCAATACCAGCCGAGCCTCGACGTGCTCGGCGGAAAGCCCACCGAGCAGCCCGGCACCAAACCGGGCGACCCCAATCTCACCAAGGCTGAATTCGATCAGGCGAACCGGATCTACTTCGAACGTTGCGCAGGCTGTCACGGCGTGCTGCGCAAGGGTGCAACCGGCAAGCCGCTGACGCCTGATCTGACCAAGAAGCTCGGCTATGAATATCTGCGCGACTTCATCACCTACGGTTCACCCGGCGGCATGCCGAATTGGGGAAGCTCGGGCCAGCTCTCCGAGAACGAAGTCGCCTTGATGGCGCGTTATCTCCTCAACGAACCGGCGCAGCCGCCAGAGTTCGGTCTCAAGGAAATGAAGGAGAGCTGGAAAGTCCTGGTTCCGGTCGCGCAACGGCCAACCAAGAAAATGAACAAGCTCGACATCGACAATCTGTTTTCGGTGACGCTGCGCGATGCGGGCGAAGTGGCCTTGATCGACGGCAACACCAAGAAAATCGAATACATTCTGCAGTCCGGCTATGCCGTGCACATCTCGCGCATGTCGGCTTCGGGGCGCTATCTCTACATCATCGGGCGCGATGCGAAGCTCAACGTGATCGATCTCTGGATGGATCCGCCGCAGACGGTCGCGGAGCTGAAGATCGGAACCGAGGCGCGCTCGGTCGAGACCTCCAAGTTCAAGGGCTACGAGGACAAATATGCGATCGCCGGTGCCTACTGGCCGCCGCAGTATGTGCTGATGGACGGCGCGACACTCGAGCCGCTCAAGGTCGTCTCGACGCGCGGCATGACCTACGACACGCAGGAATATCATCCCGAGCCGCGCGTCGCATCCATCGTCGCCTCGCATTACAAACCGGAGTTCGTCGTCAACGTCAAGGAGACCGGGCAAACCCTGCTGGTCAACTATGAGGATATCAAGAATCTGAAGGTGACAGCGATCGAGGCCGAGCGCTTTCTGCATGATGGCGGCTTCGACAAGAGCGGCCGCTATTTCCTGGTCGCGGCAAACGCCCGTCATCGCGTTGCGATCATCGATACCAAGGAAGACAAACTGGTTAGCGTGATCAACTCTGGAGGGCAGACGCCGCATCCTGGACGCGGGGCCAACTTCATTCATCCGAAATACGGGCCTGTCTGGGCCACCAGCCATCTCGGCAGCGAGACCATTTCCTTCATCGGCACGGACCCGGAAAAGCACAAGGAGTATGCCTGGAAGGTCGTGCAGACGGTAGATGGCCAGGGCGGCGGCTCGCTATTCATCAAGACGCACCCGAAGTCGGAGAATCTTTATATCGACACGCCGCTCAACACCGATGCCGAAATCTCGTCTTCGATTGCCGTGTTCAAGATCAAGGATCTCGCCAAGGAGAAGCCTGAATACAAGGTTCTCCCGATCGGTCAGTGGTCTGGGATTTCCGAGGGCGCACGGCGGGTGGTGCAGGGCGAGTTCAACAAGGATGGGACTGAAATCTGGTTCTCCGTGTGGAACAACAAGGCGCAGGAATCCGCGATCGTCGTGGTTGACGACAAGACACTGGCGCTGAAGACGGTGATCCGTGACAAGCGGCTGGTGACGCCGACCGGAAAGTTCAACGTCTACAACACGCGTAACGACATCTATTGATGTCGCTCGACTCAAGAGATGGTGCGGGAGACCTCCGCACCATCTCGATCTGAAGAATGAAGCGGCCGGAGCGCGGTAATGGGTGCTGGAAAGGTCTATCTGGTCGGGGCGGGTCCGGGCGATCCCGAGCTTCTCACGCTGAAGGCGGTGCGCGCCATCGGCGAGGCGGATGCGGTCGTGTACGACCGTCTGGTGCCGCAAGGCATCCTGGCCACGATCCGCGACGGAGTGACGCGGATCAATGTCGGGAAGCGTGCTGACTTCCATCCGGTGCCGCAGGCGGAGATCAATCACATCTTGGTTCGGCTCGCACGCGCCGGGCGCATTGTGGTGCGGCTCAAGGGCGGTGATCCCTGCATCTTCGGCCGCGGCTCCGAGGAGGCGGCGGAGCTTGAGGCGGCCGGCATTTCGTACGAGATCATTCCGGGCATCACGGCGGCGCAGGGCTGCGCGGCGTCAGCGCGCATCCCCTTGACGCATCGCGGGCTCGCCAGTGGCGTGCGCTTTGTCACCGGGCATCGCAAGGCCAACGAGCCGCTTGATCTCGACTGGGACAGCCTCGCCGATCCCGACACCACACTCGTTGTCTATATGGGGCGCGCGAATGTCGAGGAGATAGCGCGTAATTTGATGGTGCGGGGGTTGCCGGCGGACACGCCGGTCCTTGCGGTGTGTCAAGGAACGACCGAGCAGGAGCGGCGAATATGCACCCGCCTTGAAGGGCTCCAAGGGAGCGTGCGGGAGGCAGCTTTCAGCGGGCCGGTGCTATTCATTATCGGCCGGGTCGTCGCCATCGCCATGGAGCGGAGCGAGCTTGAAAATGCAACGGATGCCGCTGCGATGTCGACCGTGGCCTAGTGTCGCGTTCGCTGTGATAGCCGCGACGACTTCGGCGTCGGCGGGCGAGGCTGCGCCCGATACGGCGAGACTATCGAATTTAGTGCGGCAGGACTGCGGCTCGTGTCACGGGCTCACCCTGAAAGGGGGGCTCGGCAAGCCGTTGACGTCCGAGTATTTGCGTGCCTGGAGCCGCGAGCAACTCATCGGCATTGTGCTGGATGGCGTGCCGGGCACGCCGATGCCGCCATGGCGTCCGGTGATCAGCGAGGCGGACGCGCGCTGGATCGTCGACCGGCTTCAGCAAGGAAACCTGCCATGAGGATTTATGCACGCCTGTTATTGGCCTTGCTGTTGATCCTGCCGGCGATGGCGCGCGGCGACGGATTGCGCGGCACCGGCAATCTCGGGCTCGTGGTCGAGCGTGCGACCGGTTCGGTGCTTATTGTAGATACGACCAGCCGGAAAGCGGTGGGCCGCGTCGAGGGCCTCGGCGATCTCTCCCACGCTTCGGCGGTGTTCTCGCCGGACCAGCGCTATGCCTATGTGTTCGGACGCGATGGTGGGTTGACCAAGGTGGACCTGCTCACATCGTCTATTGCCAAACGCATCGTGCAGGCGGGAAATTCGATCGGCGGCGCGATCTCCGACGACGGCGAATTGATCGCGGTTTCGAACTATGAACCGGGCGGTGTGCGCATATTCGATGCCCAGACGCTTGACGCCGTCGCCGGCATTCCTGCGATCGGCGTCGACGGAAAGGCCTCGAAAGCGCTCGGTCTCGTCGATCTTCCGGGGCGGCGCTTTGCCTTTGCACTTTATGATGCCGGCGAAATCTGGATCGCGGATTTGTCCGCGCCCGAAACTCCGGCGATTACCAAGCTGACCGGGATCGGCAAGCTGCCTTACGACGGTAACGTCACGCCGGACGGCAGGCATTACCTCGCCGGCCTGTTCGGCGAGGACGGCGTCGTGCATGTCGATACCTGGCAATCGCCGTTGCACGCCGAGCGTATCCTCAACGGCTACGGTCGCGGCGAAGAAGCGTTGCCCGTTTACAAGATGCCGCATCTCGAGGGCTGGGCTGCGGTCGGTGACAAGCTCTTGCTCCCCTCCATTGGCCATCACGAATTGATCGCGGTGGATTTGCGCAGTTTCACCGAAGCCGGCCGCGTCGCGACCCATGGCCAACCGGTGTTCGCGGTGGCGCGACCGGACGGGCGCTACGTCTGGGTCAATTTCGCGCATCCGCTGAACGACACCATCGATATCGTCGATACCGAAAGCCTCAAGGTCATCCACCGCTTCGCGCCGGGTCCGGCAGTTCTGCACATGGAGTTCACCCCGCGCGGCAACGAGGTCTGGGTCTCGGTGCGCGATGCCGATCGCGTCGACGTCTACGATGCCGCGACATTCGCCAGGAAGGCTGAAATCCCCGCGCAAAAGCCGTCGGGAATCTTTTTCACCGCGCGCGCGACGAGGATCGGGCAATGACGCCGACCCCGCGCGAACTTGAATTGATCGACCGCTGGCAACACGATTTCCCGTTGGTCGAGCGGCCCTTCGAAATCGTCGGACGCTCGGCGGCGCTTGGTCAGGACGAGACGATCCGGGTTTTCCGTCGGATGCGCGAGCACAATGTGATCTCGCGCATTGGCGCCGTGGTTCGGCCGAACACCATCGGAGCCAGCACGCTGGCGGCGCTGCAGGTACCCCCGGAAAGGTTGAACCGGGTTGCCGATATCGTTGGCAGCGAACCGTTCGTCAGTCACAATTACGAGCGCGAACACGCCCTGAATCTCTGGTTTGTGATTGCAGCTCTCGACCGTAAAGCGATTGTTGCGACGATCCGGACCATCGAGGAGCGGACCGGGCTCGACGTCATCGACCTTCCGATGCTGCGGGCCTATCATCTGGGCCTCGGCTTCCCGCTTGGTGCAGGCCGACCGCCGCGGCGAACGCCGGTCAACTTCGCCTGGCACTACAAGCCGAATCCGCTGGACCGGAACATCCTTGCCGCGATCGAGAACGGGCTGCCGCTCGTTGCGAATCCCTATCGGGCGGTGGCCGACGCGCTCGAACTGGAGGAAGTCGATGTCATCGCGCGACTGGAGCATCTCATCGCGAGCGGCGTGGTAACGCGCTTCGGCTGTGTCGTGCGCCACGACAAGCTCGGCTACAAGGCCAATGCGATGGCGGTGTGGGACGTGCCAGACAAGATGATCGACGCTGTCGCCGGAACGTTTGCGCGCCATCCGAGCGTCACGCTGTGCTATCGGAGGCCGCGCCACCGGCCGATCTGGCCCTACAATCTGTTCTGCATGGTGCATGCGAAATCGCGCAGCGACGCCTATGCTGCGATCGACGACATCAATCTGCAAGCCGATACGGGCTTGATCAAGCAAGCCGTGCTGTTTTCAAAGCGTTGCTTCAAACAGCGCGGTGCGGTTTTCTCCGATCTGAGGAGAGCAGGCTGATGTCCGTTATCGATCCGACAGGGCGTGCGATCATCAACGGCCTGCAGGGAGGATTTCCCCTGACGCAGCAGCCGTTTCGCGATGCCGGCGCGACGCTCGGGCTTAGCGAAGGCGAACTGATCGACGGCGTCGGCGACCTGATCGAGGCCGGACAATTGAGCCGGTTCGGGCCGCTGTGGAACGCGGAACTGCTGGGCGGCGGCGTATGCCTTGCCGCCATGGCTGTGCCGTCCCAGCGTTTCGACGAGGTGGCTGGAATGGTCAACGCGCACCCGGAGGTCGCGCATAATTATGAGCGCGGCCATGCGCTCAACATGTGGTTCGTCGTGTCGGCCGAGAACGCCGAGCGGATCGATGAGGTGATCGCGAACATCGAGCGAGAAACTGGCCTTGCGGTGCACGCCATGCCCAAGACCCGCGAATTTTTCGTCGGATTCCGCGCCGAGGTATGAGCATGCTGGATGAAATCGACCGCAGACTGATCGTCGCCACGCAAGCCGGACTTCCGCTCGAGAGTGAGCCCTATCGGGTGATTGCGCGTCAGCTCGGCCTAGACGAATCCGACGTCATCGGCCGCCTGCAAAGGCTTCTCGACAGCGGCGCGATCCGCCGGATCGGCGCGATTCCCAACCACTATGCGCTCGGTTTCACGGCCAATGGCATGTCGGTGTGGGACGTGGCGGACGACGCGGTTGCCGATATTGGCGCGAAGGTTGGCGCGCTCGACTTCGTGACGCATTGCTATGAGCGTCCGCGACACCCGCCGCTTTGGCCCTACAATCTTTTCGCCATGGTGCATGGCAGGACCCGTGACGAGGTGAGGGGCAAGGTCGAAGAGATTGCCGGACTGATAGGCGCCGCGGCGCGCGCGCACGATGTGTTGTTCTCCACCCGGATCCTGAAGAAGACCGGTCTTCGCATAACTGCCTGATCGAGGGAGAGCGTCATGTTCCGCCTGAGCCAATATCTGCGCGAGCTGGATGAGCCGACGCCGAGCGGACCGGCGCGACAGCCGCCCGGCCCGGTGGTGATCTGGAATCTGATCCGGCGCTGCAACCTGACGTGCAAGCATTGCTATTCGATTTCGGGCGATGTCGATTTTCCAAACGAATTGTCGACGGCGGAAGTCTTCAGCGTCATGGACGATCTGAAGGCCTTCCGTGTGCCGGTGCTGATCCTGTCGGGGGGCGAGCCGCTAATGCGACGCGACATATTCGACATCTCCGAGCGCGCTAAGGCGATGCGGTTTTATGTCGGCCTTTCCAGCAATGGCACGTTGGTCGATGCTACGATGGCCGATCGCATTCGCGCTATCGGGTACGACTATGTCGGTATTTCGCTCGACGGCATCGGCGACACGCATGATCGCTTTCGCCGCAAGGCTGGCTCTTATCAGAAATCCCTCAAGGGCCTGCGGCTTTTGCGCGATCGCGGCATCAAGGTCGGCGTCCGCTTCACCATGACGGAGGATAATGCGGCCGAGTTGCCGCGGCTGCTGGACCTCGTCGAACAGGAGGGGTTTCCGAAATTCTATCTCTCTCACCTCGTCTACGCCGGGCGCGGCAACAAGAACCGCGGCGACGATGCGGCATGGCAGACCACGCGCGATGCCATGGACATGGTGATCGATCGCGCCTGGCGCTGGGCGAAAAGCGGCAGCGAGATGGAGATTGTAACCGGGAACAATGATGCCGACGCCGTTTACCTTCTCCATTGGGCCGAGCGAGTGGTGCCGCGTGCTGTCGCGGGACTGCGCGCGAAGCTCGTCCGCTGGGGCGGCAACTCTTCGGGTGTCAACGTCGCCAATATCGACAATCTCGGCAACGTGCACCCGGACACGATGTGGTGGCATTACAGTCTCGGCAACGTTAAGACGCGTCCCTTCTCGGAGATCTGGTCAGATTTGTCGGATCCGATCATGGCGGGCCTGAAACGGAAACCGCGCGTCGTCGGAGGGCGCTGCGGCGCCTGCGCCTATTTCGACGTCTGCAACGGCAACACGCGCGTGCGCGCCCAGCGCATCACGGGGGATGCCTGGGCCGAGGATCCCGGCTGCTATGTCACGGATGCGGAAATCGGCCTTGCCGCACCGGTCGAGCGCATCAAGACCAGCATTTTTCGCGGAGCACGCCATGATGCGCCTATTTCTCTCTGAGGCGATCGGCGCTGTTCTGGTGTCGATCGCGTTGACCGTTCCGGCTACGGCCGAGCCGGATGCGGTAAAACTGTTCGCCGACAATTGCGCGGAGTGCCATGGCGCTGACCGGCTGGGGCGGCTGGGGCCGGCGCTGCTGCCCGAAAATCTCGGCCGCATGATGGGTCCGCGCGCAATCTCGGTTATTGCCGACGGCCGGGCCGCAACGCAGATGCCGGGCTTCGCCGCGAAGCTAACCAAGGAAGAGATTGCCGCGCTCGCCGCCTACATCTCGACGCCGCTGCCGTCGGTTCCCTCGTGGGGCGCACAGGAGATCAACGCCAGCCGCGTCATTCATGCGACCGCGCCGGCGCTCGACCGGCCGCGCTTCGATGCCGATCCGATGAACCTGTTTGTCGTCGTCGAGGCGGGCGACCACCACGCGACCATCCTCGACGGCGATCGCTTCGAGCCGTTGGCGCGCTTTCCGACGCGATTTGCGTTGCATGGCGGTCCGAAATTCACGCCGGACGGACGCTACGTGTTCTTCATGTCACGTGACGGCTGGGTCAGCAAATACGATCTCTGGACGTTGACCATGCTCGCGGAGGTGCGTGCCGGCATCAACGCGCGCAACATCGCGATCTCCCGCGACGGCACGCACATCGCCGTCGCCAACTATCTGCCGCACACGCTCGTCATTCTCTCGACCGACGATCTGTCGGTCGAGAAGGTTTTTGATGCCAAGGACAAGCGCGGCAATTCCTCGCGGGTCTCCGCCGTGTATCAGGCGCCGCCGCGCGACAGTTTCATCGCCGCGCTGAAGGACGTCCCTGAAATCTGGGAAATTGCGACGAGCCCGAATGCGCCGCCGGTCTATGCCGGTTTCGTGCATTCGCACGAAAAGGGCATGATCGAAGCGCTGCCGTCGTCGCAAGGGTTGTTCGCGCTGCGGCGGATCGAAATTCCAGAGCCGCTGGACGATTTCTTCTTCGATCCGCCCTATCGCAACCTGATCGGATCGGCCCGAGAGGGCAGGGCGATCGTCGTCAATCTCGCCGTCGGACATGACATCAAGCAGCTGGATCTGCCAGGACTGCCGCACCTCGGCTCGGGAATTTCGTGGGAATGGAACGGCCGGCCGGTGATGGCGACCCCGCTTCTAAAGGAAGGCAAGATCAGCGTGCTCGACATGCAGGATTGGTCGTTGATCAAGACAATCGACACGCCGGGACCTGGCTTTTTCCTGAGAAGCCATCAAAATACGCCCTATGCATGGACCGACAGCATGATGGGAGCGAAGAAGGATACGCTTTCGATCATCGACAAGCGAACGCTCGAGGTGGTCCGCAGCTTGACGCCGGAGCCGAACAAGACCGCGGCACATGTGGAGTTCGACAAGGACGGACGCCGCGCCCTGGTCTCGATCTGGGAAGACCAGGGAGCCCTGGTGGTTTACGATGCGGCGACGTTTACCGAGATCAAGCGTATCCCGATGTCGCGTCCGTCGGGCAAGTACAACGTGTGGAACAAGATAACCTTTTCCGACGGGACCAGCCATTGAGCTCGCCAAACGCCGTCTCGCAAACTGCGGTCTTGATTGCCGCCCACGGCGAAAGACGGCCGGGCGCCGACAATGAAGGCGTGTTTCGGATCGCGCGGGCACTGGCCGACCGTGGCCTGGTATCGGAGATGGCGGTCGGGTTCATCAACGGGGTGCCGTCCATCAGGGATGCAATGGAGAGCCTCGCGGCGCGCCGGATCATCGTCTATCCGTTGTTTGCCTCCAGCGGCTATTTCACGCGCGATCGCCTCGTGCAATTGATCGACGAGGCCAATCATCAAAGCCGCGAATTTCAGATGCTTCCACCACTCGGTCTTGATCTGGGCTTGCCAGACCTTGTGGTGGCCTTTGCGGGCCGAGCGGCCCGCAAACAGGGTATTGCGCCTCGCGCTTGTACCATCATCTGTATGGCTCACGGCTCCAGACGCAATTCGGCCTCACGCGAAGCTACTGAACAGATCGCGCATGAAGTCGCGAATAGAGGAGCATTTCAAGAAGTCCGGACTGCGTTCCTGGAGGAAAGGCCCTTCCTTAATGAAGCGGCCGCATCAATCGACGGCCCGGCTATCGTCGTTGGACTTTTTTCGGGTGAGGGTATGCACGGCGCCAAGGACGCGCCTCGGCTGATCTCGGAATTGGGACGCGACAATATCGTGTTCGCCGGCGTGATCGGCAGCGCGCCGGGTATTGAGGATTTGGTCGCCCGGTCGGTTGGAGAGGCGCTGTTGCGGGATATTCGCCACCGGAAGTCGTCCGTGAATTTCGACGTAAACGGCAATGATTGTGGCCCTTGTCTAGCGCAATCGACGTTGTGAGCCGTTCAGACAAATCGACTGAAAGTGAAGTCATATCAACGGCGTTTTGGGAGAATGGCGATCCCGGCAGGTCTGCCATCGCCACCGCCATCAACAGCTTAGCCGGTCCAGCGCCCGCTAACAGCACCATTGAGCCGCAAAGGCTTTTTCCGAAACGGTCCAGCATCGACGACGCAAACACGCTGACCAGCGGCGTGCAGCTCCAGTACTACACCGCCGCCCAGAAGGCGACCGGCGGTGACCTCATCCCTGCATCGATCGCGACGCCGTTCGGCGCGTCCCTGCGCCACATCCTCGATCAATGGAGAGCATGAACAATGGCCACTTTTGTCACCCTCCCGGTCAAGCCGGATGAGTTGCCGCCGCATCTGATCGGCAACGGCTGTTTCTCGCTCGCGGTCGGCATTCGTTGCGTGGATTGCCACGAGGAGATCAAGCGCTTTGACGTCCTCAGTTGCTGCGAG
>Ga0182032_10000200_pt1 | contig 23249 bp, 23 predicted proteins | sample tim00Cox00000000_FD_125970 | JGI IMG/M metagenome (GOLD analysis project Ga0182032, IMG submission 125970) | Lab enrichment of tropical soil microbial communities from Luquillo Experimental Forest, Puerto Rico - timezero.00C.oxic.00.000.000 | ecosystem: Environmental > Terrestrial > Soil >... | reverse complement strand
CGTCTCCTGGTGGAAGTCGTCGAAAAATTCGTACCTGCCGGGTGGAAGCGGCCGGACATTAACGACGCCTTGGCTACCGGGCGCGATCACCTTTTCGACCCGAAGCGACACGCTTTCGAATTCGATAGCCGCGGCGTCGAGATTCTTCACGGTGATGGCAAGCGGCCGATTTGCCGGTGCATGGAGTTCCGCGGGCGCAAAGTGATGGTCCCTCACGCTGATCGCAACCGCAGCGTTTTGCTGGGCGTGGAGGTTTTTGGTCGAAAAGAATAGCATTGATCCAATCACCAACAGCGCGAACACCAGGAGCGCCCGACTGGCAAAATATTTCTTCATTGATTTCTCACTGCGGACAGTCTCGATTTGAGTTGAGGCTGTTCAGAACTCAAATTCGAACAGCAATCTGGCGCGGTGGCGGGAAAAATCGGTCAAATCCAACGCGCCGGTCACGCCGGACTCGCTACCGGCGATCTGCGTTTCCCAAGCTGCGCTCATCAGGATCTTGGAACTTATCTTCCAGTACAATGTCGGTCCGAGGTAAACGGCGTCGCCTGTAAAGGTATTGAACGTTGTCCCGTCGTAGTGACGCAGATACCAGAGGTCGGCGCCGATGACGAGGTTAGGAATGACTTGATAGGCGAGTGCCGAAGAGATTCCAAAGGTCGACTCCCGGTTCCACATGCCGAGATCGGCGCGCGTGGTCTCGGGCTCGTAAAGCAGGTTGAAACCCAGGAACAAGCGATTCTTGACGAGCTCAGTATCGGCTTCGAGTCGAGTCTCGAGGCCGTAGTTCACCACCTTGGCGCCGCTCGTTTCGTCGCGGCTGTGAAATTCTGGTTCGAGCGAGAGCGTCACCGCCACCGGTGATGGACCGCGGTCGATGATGACTGACCGCAAATTAGCTTCAAAACCATTCACGGTTCCGAGATTTATATCGTCAAGACCGGGCACATTACGGATGTTGTAATAGGAAAAGCTTGGGCCAAGCTCGATCTGCATGAACTGAGTAGGCGTGTATTCGAATTCGAGAACGGTTTGAGCGGCAGCATACTGTCCACCGCGCTTGCCAAAGTCGGCCTGACTTTCAGATTCGAGTGCTTTTTCGCCCTCCAGCCCGGTCGATGAGCCGATCGTGAAATTACCGAATATGTATTTCGTCTCAACTTCGTGGAACGCGTCGCTGTCCTGTGCGCGTGCAGAAATTGTACCGCCAAGCATGATCATGGTTGCTGCCAAACCGGCGAGCAAGCGCGGCGCACAATGCCGTGCGCGACCGTTCCTCATCGTTTGCTTGTTGCGTAACATCGTGAAAGCGCTGCGTGCGGATTTCAATTCAGCACAACGCCTGAACCGTTTCAGATTGTCAACAAAAAGAGGCCGCTGTACGTGAAAATTGGAGCGGTTCTAGTCCGTAGCTTTTCATTATTCCAAAGTAAGTGTGCTTGCGTATGCAAGCAAACAAAAATTGCGCTTCGATTGCTCCCTTCGATCCACAAAGGAGCGGCCACTCATCCCATGAAATCGACGATCGTCACGCGCCCGCGCACAGGGTGGTGCAAACCAACAGCCCCGATATGCGTATGTTCATGCGGCATTCAATACAAAGAATCGTTGAGGCCGTAATCACCAGCTGAGCTTTTCCAGCGTTTCATCCTGGCTCTTCACCCTCTCCTGCTCGGCCAGCCGGGCCCAGGTTTGCGCCATTTCGATCAACAACGCTTTGTTCGTCTTGTCGGCGGCGTCGTGAGCCAAGCGCAGACATTCGGCTGCGCGCCTTTGATGATCCTCGAATCTGGCCACGGGACCCTCCCGGTGCGCAACGCCGGACCCGGCTGTTCGGTTCCTCTCAAACGCGAATCCCGGGTGTGGACAAGTCGCACTCTTGCGCGTCGCCTCACCTGTTCACAATCGCAAGGAGTGCGTATCGTTGCCGGGCGTCCGCGAGCTTTGAGGCAGTCAAAATGCTGTCCGGCATGCATCGCTGCGTTGTCTTGCGCTTCGTCGCGGTGATCGCGATTGCCGCTATGACGACGTCATGGGCCGCAACGACCATGGCCGCCGTGCCCGCCGTCGAGCGAATAGGCGATGACAGCGGCGGCCGTATCGGAACTTATTTAAGCAAGTTCGAGGCGTTGCGGAAATCCGGCCAACGTGTCGTGATCGATGGCACCTGCGCATCCGCGTGCACGCTCGTCGTCAGCATGATTCCGCGCAATCGTATTTGCGTGACGCCGCGGGCCGTGCTCGCCTTCCACGCCGCCTGGGACCCTAGCCTCCTCGGTGCGCAGACCGACAAACCGGGCACCAAATATTTGTGGGCACATTATCCCGATAGCGTGCGACGGTGGATCGCACGTCACGGCGGATTGCGCTCGGAGACCATTTATCTCGGGGGACGCGAGCTGGCGGCCATGTTTGCGACGTGTCGCTAGGTTTATGCCGAAACTCGTTCGGAACGGCCGCCGCACGTTTTACCTCGAGAGTGCGCAACTTCCGTTGTGCCGACTTCTATTGCGCTTTGGCCGCATCGCATGAGGCGACCAGAACCGCTTTGAACACATCGAAGGATTGTAAATTGAGCTGGCACTTCGTTGCCGGATCCGGAGCAAGGCTGACGGTCTGTCCGACCGCCAAAGTTTGTGCCTTGCCGTTGATATTCAACAGCACGCTGTCATTGCCGGGAGGACCGACCATCCCGACCACCAAATGTCCGTCGCCGAGGATGAGCGTCTGATTAGGGTTGATAATGTAGGTGTTCGCCGAAGGCATTATCGCGTTCAGCGCCGCTTGCGTCTTGGCGAGCTGAGCTTGCAAGTTGGTGAGCTGCTGGCTCTTACCGTCGATGTCTCTTTTCTGCTTTTGGCTTTCCGCGCGCAATTGCTCGAGCTGGGCTTCGCGTTCTGCCGAGTCGATCGAGGTCAGATATCGGCCGTATAAATGCCCGCCGATCAGGATGCCGATGACAATGATGATGAAAGCCACGATGGCCGTCGGCCGATACTCGGGGGCAAACAGCCGCCAGCGCGAACGTCGCGGGATCGGCCGGTTGGATTGCGTCCTGTCGATCACCGCGTCCCCCGTCTATTGCTTTGACTTCGGCTCAGGCGTCGTCAGATCTGCGCCGGCGCGCAGGACGCCGGAAATTCCCGAAAGTATTGAGCGGACGCCGGGAATATCGAGCGCGGTCGCGGACGTTATCGTTTTTTCAGGCTGGGCCATGATTACCGGACCGGCATTTGCGGTCTCATCCGGCGCCGTTGGCGTAGCGGCCCCCGAGGTACCGCGCGGCGGCTTATTCGCCGGCGAGCCGGGACTGCCAGCGGGACTGCCGCCGGGACTGCCAGGAGTGGCGCCAGGCTCGCTCGATGCATTGGGCGGCGCATTGGTCGCCGGTGCCGGCGGCGGCGTATTGGCGGAGGCGCCCGGCGAAGTTTCCGAGGACGAGCTTCCTGACGATGACGTCCCGCTCGACGCGCTGCCGCCGCCCGGAGACTGCGGTGGCGCGCCCGGCGCATTGGGTTCGGCATTGAGAATGATCGGTAGCCCATCCTTGCCGGAGCCTATGACAACGATCTTGGCGTTGGGCGATTGCGCCAGCATCAGTGTCGCTTCGATGCCGCGCCAGCGCAGATAAGACTCCGAAATGCCTTGGCTCACCGTCTTCTGAAAAGCGGCAATGCCATCGGCCTCGATCTGCTTGCGTTTAGATTCTTCGGCTTCGCGCTCGACGCGGAATTTGTACTCCTGAATCATATAAAATTGCTCGGTCTGGCGATTGATCGCCGCGACGATGTCCGGCGGCAGTTCGATCGACAATACGAGCGTATCGAGTATCTGGATCGCGTCCTGGAGAAAATCGTTGTAGTGCTTCGGGTCAGGCTGCTCCATCGCTTCCGGCTGCACCAGCTTGTTCAGGTTCGCGGCCAGGCTCTTTTGCGTGGCGTCGCGAATTTGTTTCTGGATTTGCTCGCGCGACGTGTAGACCGCTTCTGCGGTAAATTGCGAGATGACCTGCCGCGCCTGACTGCCGATTTCCGGATTGACGACCGAAGTGAGAAAATCCGGTCCGATGAATTTGTGTAGCACCGCGACCGAGTTGTGCAGCAATTGATAGCGCACGCTGATCTGCGCCTTGACGTTCACACCGTCCTTGGAAATGGCATTGAACGTTTGGGTCGTGGATTGCAGCCGCAAATTATAAAGATAGAGCTTATCCCACGGCCAAATGATGTGGAGGCCTTCTTCCCGCAATTCGCGAGGATCGAGCACGGTGCCGCGACCGACCCAGCACCAGCAGTAAAGATCAAGTCCATTGAACCGCTTCCACAATACGCCGACATAGCCGCTCGGCACCGTGATGACGACGTAGGGCCAGAGCACGACGACGATCAGCAATCCGAGCAAGGCGAGAAATGACAGGCCAGGTAGATGCCGTACGAGAGAACGCCGCCACCCCCGTTTTGGCGGGGGCGCCAAGTCGTCGATGGATTGCGGATAACTAGCCATCACCCTCTACTCCACTCGGAGCCTATCATCCACCCATTGAACGCTGCTCGACAATACGGCCGTAATCCATCTTGATGCGGCGCGCCGGCAAGTACAGCTCGTCGAGATATCGGTCGTCATGCGTGATCACCACGATCGTCGCACCGGCTTTCATCATATCCGGCAGCAGGTCATCGTAGAATTTGAGCCGGAATTCGGGATCTTGTTCGGCGGTCCACTCGTCGAGAAGCATGATCGGCCGCTTCTCCAGCAAGCTGACGATCAGCGCGAGCCGCCGGCGCTGGCCGCCGGAAAGGTCGAGCGTGCGAAACTCACCGTTGGTGAGCGCGGTCTTGTCGGACAAGCGGAATTGCGTCAGCAGCCGGTCAACATCGGATGGATCGGCGTCCGGTATGCCATACAGCCGCTGAAACAAATGATAGTCAAAGAAAATCGCCGACATTAATCCGCGGTATTCGTCGCGGTTGGCATCGGTCACCGGCCGGCCGTCGAGCAGGACCTCGCCGGAATCGGGCGGATAAAGACCCGACAGCACGCGGAGGAAGGTGGATTTGCCAGAACCGTTGCCCCCGGTAATGAAAACGAGCTCGCCGCGCTGCAGGGTGAAATCAATCGGTCCGATCTTAAAGACGGTGTCGGAGTGTCTGTCGAGATAGCGGAATTCGATGCCGTGCATCTCGATCCGCTCGAACCGCGCTGGCGCGGTAATGGCGCGCCGTTCCGCCGCGACAAGAGTCGCCTCCAGAGCCTGTTCGAGTCGATCGATCCGACCGGCCGCAGCATTGGCGTTGAGCAATATCGGAATGGATTGCACTAGTCCGAAACAGGCGCCGACCACGAACAACAGCGCCGTGGTCGTTTTTGCAATCGACGCGCCGCCGAGCGTATCGCTCAAATTGGGGGCAACAAACACCACCGCGCCGAGCAGGATGTACATCGAGATTTGCGACGTCACGATCATCTTGAAGGTTTCGGCCTGGGTGCGAATCTTGATGTTGGCCGCGGTCTTCGACACCTCCAATGCATCGCCGAACAGATCGTCGCTGCGCGCGTCGTTCAGCCTGACCTCCTTGAAACCGTCGAGAAAGTCCGTCAACCGGTCGAACAACCGGCGTTCCCAGGCAGCCGATTCGCCCTTCTGCTCGGCAAGCCGCTTGTTCTTATAATGGAAGATCGTCGCCGCGCCGGACACGATGACGACGGTCAGCAGAAATGCGGTGATCGACAAAAAGGCGACGTAGAGTCCGACGAATAGGATCAATACCGCTCCCTGCACGGTGAAGCACAGCATGTTGCTTGCCTGCGTCAACACCGCGGTGTCGCTGGTAACGGAAGCCACGATTCGCGCGCGGCCGATTTTCTCGATCTCGAGGAGCTCCGAACGTCTGATCAGATCCATAAGGCGCACGCGCACCTTATGAATGATGGCTTCTATTTCGGCGGTGGCGGTAATGGTGACGTATTGCTGCGTCCGCATAAACAGAAACAGTGCGACCAAAAACAACGATGCCGCCCAAAGGCCCGGCTTTGCCCCGCTGCTGGTGTCCTGCACGCCAGAATTGATTGCCGCAAGAATGCTGGCATTGCTTATGCCGCCGATGCTGGACATAAATAACAGCTTCGGCATCGAGCCGTGCATTTCGCGCCGAACGAGCTGAAAGAAGGACATGGTCGTACGCTCGTCGGTCTACATTGCTGCGAATAGTGTCAGCTTAAATGGAGTTAACGGCGCATCAGGCCGCCAATCTCGGCGACCCAGCCGATCTATTCGCGCGGGTGCCATTCAAACCGACGGCTTGGGCCGGTTAAGAAAAGCACCGGCAACACCAACAAAGGAGTCGTAAAGAGCGCGAGAAAGAACGTTCCCCAAAAGCCCATCCGACGATGCGTACCGCAAAATCCCGTAATCAGGCACGCGACGATATAGGCGAGGATGGCTGCTGCCATGATTTGACTGCCGCGAATTGACTATCACGCGTTCACTTACCGAGTTTACTCGACCAACACTCCGAACATCCGCCTACCGATGCGCCGGCCGCGCGTCCGATGCCAGCGATGAGCGCTACGAGGCAGCACGACCGCCGGCATAGACGGGCGCCGCGGTTTGCACGCACAGCATTTGGCGGCGTACCTTGCTTGCCCTCAACGACCCCTCATCACTTCGCTACCAAACAAAGATCAGGGAGACGACGTCGCGGTGGTCGAAGTCGAACTGGTGTTCCGCCCACGTGAACGCGACTCCCACATTTCTTTTTGCGCTTTGACGAATTCGCGATAGTCCGGAGGATTGAAATCAAGCAGCGTGCCGCCCGATTCAAAATGCTGAATGAAGGCCTTGCCGATGGCATAGGTGGCGCCGGCGGAGAGCACCGGCATGACGAATCCCGCAGCCAGAATATTAACCACCGGTATCGCTTTGAGCGCACTCGCCGCGCCCATGCCACTGGTCGCTGGAATCATGCAACCGGCCAGCGCGGCGATCAGCGCCTTGCCGCGATTCTCCGAGAACTCCACATCGTAGATTTGCGACAGTCGGCGCAGCATCTGCAATTGCAAGCCGCCGACGGCAAGAACGTCAACGACCGGCAAGGGCACGAGGCCGGCGACGCCCGACCAGATGGCAAATCTGTCGACCAGCTTAGAGGCGGCTTGATCCCGCGGTTCGGGCACGTCGGATGATGTCGAGGCCATGGCTTCAGTATCAGAACTCATGGAAGAACCCGGTTTCTGCGCCATAACGTATCCTCTCTCCCCAGGCTTGCCGTCCCTTCAGGACATTGTCGCCGGAACTGGGCCGGCGCATCACCCTTCGCCGCGCTGCCAGCGGCTAGAACTCTCGTTGGCTCAAGCTATTGAGCGATAAAAAAGGCTATCATGGCAGTTTGCCGGTGCCAAGCGGCGCGCCCTACGCTCGATAGGTGCAATGCCTTACCAGCATTTTCCGTGTGCACGCCGTTGTTGCGTCGCAAACTGGATGTCGTGCGCGAAACCTCGGAATTGGTAAATAAAACTGGTCCGTCCGACATGCGATAGCCGTGGATGCGCTTCGATCGCCAAATCTGCGACTGCCAACGATCTCACGCTTCGCTTCGTCGCACTTCAGGCGGCGAGATTTTTTCGCAAAGCCAATCCATTTTTCGTCGCTTCTCGCTCGGCGCTCCTTGCTAGTTTCGGCCGCGGTTGGCAACGAGCGCTGCAAGCCGCGCGGCAGCCGGCACGATCAGCTGCCGCGGGAATCCGGAAAAGCCGAGCATCAGGCCAGGCCGCGGGCGCGCCGCCCGATAGAAGCGGCTGATCGCGCGGACGACGATGCCGGCGCGCCGAGCCGCCGCCTCGATGGCGAGATCGGACGAACCGTCGCGCAAATACGCAACGAGGTGCATGCCCTGATCGGGCAGCTCCACATCGAGCCTGCCTGCCGCGCGGCGAGTCAGCGTCTCCGCCAGCGCGTCGCGCTGCTCGCGATAAAGTAGACGCATGCGGCGGATATGTGCGGCAAAGTGGCCTTGCTGCATGAACTCCGAGACGACGACCTGCTGCAGCGTCGCGGGCTGACGGTCGATCAGATAGCGCGCGCCGATGAAAGCGGGCAGCAAAGCCCGCGGCACGACGGCGTAGCCGATACGCAGGCCCGGGAACAGCGCCTTGTTGAGCGTGCCGACGTAAATCACCTGTTCGGAATGATCGAGGCCTTGCAGCGATGCCAGCGCCGGACCTGAATAGCGGAATTCGCTGGTGTAATCATCCTCGACGATGAAGGCCCCGCTCTGTCTTGCCCAGGCCAACAGCTCCAGGCGGCGCGCCATCGACATCGCAACGCCGATCGGAAACTGGTGCGAAGGCGTGACGAAGACCGCGCGCGCCCGCGACGCCGTGCGCCGGCCGACATCGACCATCAGACCCTCGACGTCGACGGGAATCGCGCGCGGCTGCACCTGGGCGAGCAACAGTTGCGCATGGGTCAGGGGATAGCCCGGGTCCTCGACCCAGACCTCGTCGCCCGGCGCAAGCAATACCCGAATCGCAATGTCGATCGCCTGCTGAGTGCCGGCCGTAATAACGATTTGATCCGGCTCGCAGCGGACTGCGCGCGCCACTCTGAGATAGTCGCAGATATTGGCACGCAGCTCGGCCAGTCCAGCAGGATCCGCATAACCGAGATCGTTCGGTCCGAGCCGGCGCACGGCCCGATGGGTCAAGCTGCGCCAGGTCTCCGCGGTGCGCGCGTCGATCAGCGTGCGGCCGGTGTTGAATGGGCGAGCCTCACCCTGCACCGCCGACCGCTCGAAGTCGGGAAAGGCCCGCGCCGATGTCGGCACCGCCGCGCGCTTGATCACGCGCGGCGCACGCCGCCGCGTCGCGAGGCCGGCTACCTCGCCCGAGATGAACGTGCCCGAGCCGTGGCGGCTATCGACATAGCCTTCGGCCAGCAACTGCTCATAGGCCGAAACCACAGACGCCCGCGCCACACCGAGTCGCAACGCCATGGCGCGCGACGATGGCACGCGCGCGCCGGCGCGCAGCGCGCCCGAGAGCACAGCGGAGCGCACCTGCATGTAAATCTGCCGTGAAAGCGACGTTCGGCTGGCCCGGTCGAGCTGCCAGGCGTAGAAATCCGCCCATCCCTGCGATGTCGACGCCATCGGAAAAAGTGGTCTGCTACAGTGAGCAAAACTGGACCATCTTACCGGTCCAGTAAAGCGCTAGCCTTCGAGCCCAGCTAGGTTTGCGCCTAGCAAGGGATCGAAAAATGACCGCGTCCGCACCGCTCGATGAGGCCTGGAACTACCCACTGTTTGAGGCGCTCTACGGCCGGCGCTCCCGGCGCTTCGGTCTCGGTTTCGAGATGCAAGAGGGCCCTTTCCGCTACAAGTCCGCGCACGCGCCCGTGCCGCTGACCGAACTCGAGGAAGCGTTGCTGGTCGGCGCCGGCGCTGGATTCACCGGGCTCGCGTTCTGGGATCTACCAACGCCGGCACCTTATCCTCACCGCAGCGGCCGCACCTTCCCGACGACACGGGGAGCGTCCGGCAACACCGCGCTGTTCTTCACCAACGACGATGGGTTTTATGTCCTCGACGACAAGGTCGCGGCCGAGAAGCTGCGCGAGGTCGAAACCACAAAGGAGCGCAGCAAGCTCCTCGATGTCTACCGCACCCAGCGTCGAACGCTTAAGCCCGGTCGGCTCGACATTCCCCGCCGCGTGCCGCCGATGAGCGGACACGACCTCTGGGACTCGAACCGGCCGGGCTCCACCCTGTTTCTGCCCGTTTGCGATGTCAGCGCATCGCTGATCACTTTGATCGCGCAATTTGTCGATCCGGCGTTGCGCCGCTATGCACCCGCGAGCGGCGGCATGAACATCGTCGACGACCGCCGCGGCTTTCGCCCCGCCGGCACCGAGCACTGGGTCAAGGGCGGATTTCTCAACGCCGAAAAAGTCCTGCCCGTGTCGATCATCGAGCGTCAGGCCTGCTACTACGTCTTTAGCGAGCCCGCGGCGATCTGCCAGAACATGTTCCTCGCGACCGAGGCGTTCGGGCTCGGCGGATGGAAGCATTGCGGATTCCTGTCACTCGAGATTTTCCAGCGCATGGGTTTTCGCATCGTGGCGACCGAGGGGGGGTCGGGATTCGGCAATCCGATCGGGCTTGACGGTGTGTTCGAGGCAAGTTGCCCGCCCTATTATCCGACCATGGATGCGGCGGTTGATGCGTTTTTTGCGCGAACCCCGCGCGAGGCGACGGCACCCGTGCCGCATCGCATGTCAGACGAGGACCATCGCGCCGGCACCGTCCGTATTAGCGCCGAAGGGCTCGCCTGCACCAAAGCGGTCTGTAACTACATCTACGACACCTACGGGCGCTTTCCTGGCTCCATCGATGCGATGCATCTGATGTGGGTGATGCAGGTGCATCATATCGACACCGATTACTACGACCGCTTTTTCGGAGCCGGCGCCTATGGCCCGACGCACGCGGCGCATATGGCGACTTGGCATCGGTAAGACCGGGTATGGGTAATGACTGGCACCCCTCTACGCGACCCTTGCCGCGCGTACTCTATGTTGAAACGCCGTTCTTAGCGTTACGCAGATTACCGTATCGGCATCTCTCGCGTATCAAGAGCAAAGGTGACAAAGAGGGCACGCGTCGTCGCGCAATTTGGAGTGAGGAATGCCCGATTTCAGTTTACGTTTAGGACCCATCACGCGCCGCATCTTTCTCGGCAGCGTTGCCCTCCTTGCGCTCGGCCGCGCAGGCGCGAGAGCAGCGCGATCAGAGACGCTTTTGGTCACGGCGACGATAGCGCTCGTGACAGCGGGCGATTTCTTGTCGCTCGATCCACCACAAATGCTGCAACGCCTGGCCTTTCGCGGTGGCAAGCCGGTCAAAACCGAGCAACCGACCGGCGCAGCAGTCTATGACATCCGCGACGGCGTCCTGACTTACGGTCATGTCGAACTAGCGAAGCGCGGAGATGCTTGGCGGCTGGGCACACTTTCGGTGCTCTTTTCGCCGGATGAAAAAGTCCCGTTGGCGGCCTTTCGCGACGCACTGACGCCCAAATTCGGCAAGCCGGCCGACCGCACAACAGGTAATACGGTCCTCGTGTGGACCGCCGCCGACCGAGTGATCCGTGTCACCGCCGACCCGCCCGGTGATCCCGCAATGCTCGTCTATGCCGTGACGGTCGCCCCTCGTTGAGCTCTATCGGACGGACACGAGTCGCATCGCGAGCGCGCAATCCGTGCTGCTAGACCTAAAGGCCTCCGGCGATGAAGCTAGCGGCCCGATATTACTCTACGACAGACCGCGGGCTCGCCCGTCTATCCTACTCAACTACATCATCGTGCTTCGCTGTTGCATTCGCAAAGCGCTCGAACTCTTCTAGTGTCCGGCAGAGTTTGAGCGAAACCAATTGGCTGCATTCCTGATAACGAACCGATCCAGCGAAGTGGAGCGAAAGATTTGGTCTGTTTTGGAGAGCTTGCAGATAAAGCTTGTATTCTCGTGCACTGGCGAAATGCTCGCCACGTACAGCTTCGCTCTTCGCCCTCTGGTGAAAATCGCTGAGGAACTTGAAATGGAGTAGCGCGCCGGTTACACCGCTTGGACGCACTGGTGCAGGGTGCATGTAGTGCGTTGAACTCACATACCGATAGCCGCGCTGCCATTTGACCAGGGGCACCTTGCTCACGGTGGGTGGGAAGAATGGCGTTGTCGGGGTCCAAAACGCCCGCGCTCGTGGCCCGCCGCGGAGCTCGAAGGTAGGAAAGAGCGGCCCGCGCACGATGGTGTAGGGTCCAGGATCGAAGAACGGGCAGGCGTCGAGCAGCGGTTCGCCCTGACGATAGACGGTCGCCGCAATATTAGACTGCGAATACATGTCGAGAAGGATTGTGAAGACCGAGTCGCTCGTGTTTAGGTATTGCCTTGATCAAGATCACGTCTGTATCGAGCCAAACTCCCAAACCTTTCTTCATAATGAGATATCTAAATCTGTCCGAGCCAGGAGCTGGACTGCCACTCGCGTGGTGTAAAACCAACTGGTGATGCGGCATAATTTCCCTTGCATCACACATTTCGATCCCGGTTGGCACATTGCTAATTGCATCGTAAGAAAACAACCGGACTTTATAACTTGGCGCAACATCGACAGCAAACAAATCCGTTCGAGGTCACCAAGGTATGGGCCATTCCAAAAACAATTTACATATTGCATTTGTAAACCCAGCTACAGGTTTAATGACTAGATCGGCAGTGCGTTAAACAGGCGTGCGTTCTCGCTGGTGCTGCTTGCTCGGAAGCGCCGTCGCGACGTCCAAGGATAAGGATCACGCCAATTCTCAAAGTGGGATTACAGCAGGGAATTGCGACTGGCGAAACGGGGTTTACGGCTCTGACCAGCAGCAATTTTGACCTGGCGATGTTCGCTTTGGGTCAGAAGAGGACATTCTCGGACATTTGCGCGATGCCTGCCTTGCCCCAAGACCGGACATTCAACCCGCACGATTTAAGGCCGATTGGGTGCTCCCTCTAATCGCCAATCCGTTTCTTTGTAGCCAACACCTCGGCTGGCAATGGCAAAATGCGCTTAGATTGGTGAGCACGAATCGGCTGTTGTCCATCGGAAGCAGCAGCGGGATTTTTTGGCGCGCCCGAAGAGATTCGAACTCCTGGCCCCCAGATTCGTAGTCTTATTGTGTCCACGGCCCTGACATTCCTGGGCTTTCCCTGAGCGATAAAGACCCCATTGTTACGGGATTTTCTGCGTCTACCTTGCTAGTCGGAAATTCCGGGGAATGCCGTTGCCGTGTTGCCCCGGTGTTGCCCCGGACCGAATAGCAGCGCTAGCCTGCGCGTCGAATGCCCTGCGTCAGCCGCTTAGCGCTGCGCGTCTTGGCATCCAAATCGGCGCGTAGATTCATCCGAGCGGGCGAAAACAAGCGCTTGTCCATCAGCTTTAAATCGGCGGCAATACGCGGCCGAAACGCCATATGCCGGATGACGTCTTTTTCGAGATCAATACCGGGTGCAATTTCAACGAGCTCAAGCGCACCGCCGACTACCTTGAGAACGGCCCGTTCAGTGACGAAGATCGCGGTGCGTCCCTCCTTGACTGCGAACGGTGCGCTGTAGCTGACGCAATCGATGCGATCGACGAATTTCTTGTGCTGGCCTTCTTTAATAACCTTTAGGCCGCCGTCGACACACGCAAGTTCGAGACCACCCGCGGTAAAGGTGCCGCTAAAGATCACGTGTTTTGCGTTCTGACTGATATTAATGAAGCCGCCCACCCCAACGATCTTGTTGCCGAAGCGGGTGATGTTGACGCTCCCTTCCCGATCCACTTCAACAAACGACAAGAATGCCAGATCGAGGCCACCGCCGTCGTAGAAATCAAATTGGTAGGGTTGATCAACGACCGCATCATAGTTCTGCGCAGCTCCGGAATCCGGACCGGTGAGCGGAGCGCCGCCGATAAATCCCTGCTCGTTCGTCAGGACGATCGTATCGAGAATGTCTTCTTCGGCAGCGACGGCTGCGATACCGGTTGAAATACCGGCACCGAGATTGCAAATGGCGCCCGGGGCAAATTCCATTGCAGCTCGTCGAGCGACAATCTTGCGATGCCCGAACGGTAGCGGTTTTACCGACGCAAGCGGTACCCTGAGCTCGCCGGCATAGCTCGGATTATAATCGGTCGCATAAGTCTGACGCTGAGCGAGGTCCACAACGACGTAATCGACAATGATTCCCGGTATCTTGATCGTGTGAGGTGATAGAGTCCCTCGCTTGGCCGTACGTTTAACCTGCACGATGACGATTCCACCTTGACGGCGAGTTGCTTGAGCCATCGAGAGCATCTCACCCGGAATCGCTTCCTGTTCCAGGCTCACATTGCCATCTTCGTCGGCAGTCGTACCGCGCAGGATCGCAACATCGAATTTTAGCGGCTTGAACCGGAGCCACTCTTCCCCGCCGATGTTGATGACTTCGATCAACTCGTCCTTGGATGATTCGTTTTGGCGACCACCGCCGTGCCTGGGATCGATGAAGGTATGAAGGCCTGTCTTCGTGATTAGTCCAGGCCGCGCGCCCGCGATTTCGCGCATGACTTGGGACATAACGCCCTGCGGCAGGATGTACGACTCGATTTTGTTCGCAAGCGCCATCTCCATAAGGATTGGAGAGTCGATCAACGCGCTCGTGATGCTACGCTTGAGCAGCCCTTCATGACCAAACCTTGCCGCGCCCTTCAGCTGACGATCACCGATTCCGACCACGTGGATAAGCGTGAGATCACGAGGCGATCCCTCCGTGAGGAACTGCGCTTCAATTGCCTCCAAGATCGCCTCAGGTACGCCGTGACCGCCGCCGGATCCGCTGACCAGGACACTCGCACTTGCGGGGACGAGTCGGGCGGCTTCGGAGGGGGCGATGAACTTCATGCTATCCTTCGTGGGGGGCTATACGGCGCCGGCAGCCGGCCATTCACAGTGAGGCCATTGACAGAAAACAGCTCAAACTGTAACCGGTTACATATGCAATCTGAGCGTACTGTCTGTCAATATCAAGTTTTTCATTCAGACAAACGGCGTTTTCCGGTTTCAAGAGCCGGCAGGGACTGAAATGGGAAAATCTGGATTAGATAGCGTCAAAGTTGGCGACACCTACCGCTTCGCTAAGACCGTTGGCGAAACCGACATTGTGATGTTCGCCGGCATCACCGGAGATTTCAGCGACACGCATATCAATGACCAATATATGAAAGAGCGATCCAACCTTGGCGGCCGCATCGCGCATGGAGCCCTGCTCGTCGGTTATATGTCCACCGCTTCGACGATCAGCATCGCCCATATCATTCACCAGGAGGGGCTGACAGATTTTCCGGTCTCCGCTGGCTATGACAAGATTCGCTTTCTCAAGCCGGTTCTACTCGGTGACACCGTTACCGTCACCTATACCGTCGCGAGCGTTGATAAGGAAAAAGGCCGCAGCGTCGCCAAGGTTGAAGTGGTCAACCAAAATGGCGAGCTTAAGGCCGTGGGCGAGCACATTATGCGCTGGGCAAAAAAACTTTCGTCCAGTACCGCAGCGGCATAGGTCGCTCACCCATGGCGCTTTTGGGAAAAGGCGTGCTCGCAATTTGGAACGGCATAACGGAAAAGGGTGAAGCCGACTTCATCTGCTGGCACATTCAGGAACATATCCCGGAACGGGTCGGCCTCAGGGGATTCTTGCGTGGCCGCCGCTACGTCGCTGAGCAGGGACATCCGAAATACTTTAATTTCTACGAAACTGAGACCGCTCAAGTTCTCGAGTCTGAAGAATACCGTGGCCGTCTGAACGCGCCTACTCCATGGACTCGAGCTGTCGTCAAGGAATTTCGCGACACATCGCGCACGATATGCGAGGTGGTCATTTCGCAAGGACTTGGCGAGGGTGCATGGATTGAAACAATCCAAATCAGCAGCGTGAAAGATGGCGAATCATTTTTTCGTGGCGTAGCCGCCGGACTGGCGCAGGACATCGCCCATCGCGACGGGATTGTCGGTGTGCACCTTGTCAAAGGCGTTGATGTACGAGCCAACACGTCAACGGTCGAAAGCAAGTTGCGAAATCAACCCGACGCAAAGTGCGAGTGGATTCTTTTGATCGAGGCAGCTGAACTCACCTTTCTGCAAGCGCTAAGGACTGGAGCTTGTTCGGACGCAGTTTTGCGCAAGCTGTCCCCAGGCGTGACCGTCGAGCGCGGCATCTATCGGCTGCAGTATGGATTGACTCACTCTGAAATGGGACAGGCCGGTTGACCGCGACGCGCAGAAAGAAAAAACCCAAAGCCTCCGGGGGCTCCTCAGCCCGAAATGTAGGCCTTCGCGATGTGGCCCGAGTTGCGGGTGTATCGACCGCCACTGTTTCCCGGGTCATGAACAGCCCGCATACGGTTTCGGAAGAGCTTCGTGCCCGAGTTGCTTCGGTGGTCAGGCATCTGGGATGGGTACCGCATGGCGCCGCCAGAGCCCTGGCGACCAAGCGTACCGGCACAATCGGCGCTGTATTCCCGACGCTCACCCACGGCGACTTCGCGCGCGCCATTCAAGGCTTACAAAGTGAGCTCTCCAAGACCGGGCGCACTCTAGTGCTGGCCTGCTCCGAATATGACTTGGAACAGGAATATAGCCAAATCCGGAAGTTGATCGAACGTGGCGTCGACGCTCTTCTCCTCGTCGGCGAAGCGCATCATCGCGATCTTTCCGAACTGCTGCAGAGAACTCGCATCCCTTACGTCAACACGTTCGTCTATAACTCTGCAACACACGGCACATGCGTTGGACCGGACAATCGAAAGGCGCTGTACGAATTGACCAGTTATCTGATCAAGCTCGGTCACAGACAATTTGGCGTCGTGGCGCAAAGCACACAGAACAACGATCGTGCAGAGGCGCGCCTCCACGGCATTCGGGATGCACTGGCGGAAAAGTCTATCGCCATCCAGCCGCGGCACTTTGTTCAAGGCTTCTGGACCATTAAGGAGGGCCGTCAACTCTTCAGGCGGCTGGTCGAACAGAAGCCATGGCCGACGGCAGTGATCTGCGGCAATGCATATCTCACGGTAGGCGCACTGCTCGAGAGCCAAGCCGCGGGTATTTCTGTGCCTACCGACATGTCCATCGTTGGCTATGATGACATCGAAATCATGTCTGAGCTGCCAATTCCCCTGACAACCGTGCGCGTGCTCAGCGATGAGGTCGGTCGGCGCGCGGCCCGACTTTTGATGGCCAAGCTCGAAGGTCAGGATTTCAAAGAGAATCTTGAATGCGACGCCGAGATCATTGTACGTCAATCCTCAGGCCCACCGCCACGATCCTAAAACCTGCTAAGCCAATTGCGCTGACGACGCAGAAGCTTCGTTCTAGAGCAAACCAAAGAACCGCAAGATGGCGTCGGCCTGCCCCGTCACCATCGCGTGGCCATTCATCGTCCTGCAGCCCGAGCGTGTGGCAAGCTCTATGAGCGGCGTGATCTCCGGCCGGGGAACGATATCGGCGACGAACAGCGTGTCGTCGAGGGGACCAACCTCGGCAGGCAACCCGTCTCCAGGCGACATGCCCGTCGGTGTTGCATTGACGAGCACGTCTCTGCCCGCCAATGCCGGCGGCCCCGGCCGTACACTGCAGTTCGGATGCGATCGTGCGACTCGGTCCGCCAACCTCTGGGATCTATCTTCATCACGATCGAAGATCGTAATTTCCGCAGCGCCCGCTTCGGCGAGCGCATCTGCAATGGCACTTCCCGCACCGCCGGCGCCGATCAACATAATTGCCAAGCCCTTCGGGTCGAGCCCGCTTGCGCGCATGCCGCCGAGAAAACCCTTTCCATCAAACATGTCACCCGACCACTCCCCGTTTGCGTCACGCCGGATCGCGTTGATTGCACCAATGCGTTTTGCAGCGGGTAGTACGTTATCGACATGCGCGATGACGCTGTTCTTGTACGGCAAGGTCACGAGAATTCCGTCCAAGTTTGTAAGCGACTTGAGGCCTCGCATGCATTGGTCAAAATTGTCCGGCTTGGCGTGCAGTGGAATCATCACGGCATTTTTGCCCATCGCGCGAAACTTCTCATTGAACACCGTCGGTGATTTCACCTGCGCGATCGGATCCCCAATGATCCCGTAAATACGCGTGGCGCCATCAATCAATCGTGGCCGCATGTCGCTCACTGGATCAAACCTTCCGGATGGGATCCGCGCCATCCCATAAAAGCGCGTCGGCATACATCTTTGAATAGCGGAGCTCTGAGGCAGTGTTGATTTCGATGAGCTTTATGAACCCAGGCCAGCCCCGTTTGGGGTCTAAATATGCAACGCGGGTTGAAACGGGCGTCTCGTCGGTGAAGACGAGCTCGAAGCCGCGCTCGACGTAGCTGCTCAAATCATTGTCAAAGCGGTCTGATGCGATTCCCCAATGATGAAATCCGTAGCCTTGCTTATCGATGACCTCTCGATATACGGACGGCTGCTCGTCATGCTGCTGAATGAGCTCGATCATCACATGCCCCGAATAGGCGATCGCGATGCTCAATTCGAGCTTCTGGGGATTCCCGCGATACACAGGCTTTCGTGCTTGGAGCGGCCCGCGCAGGAACCAGGGTCCTAACTTCAAATCTTGAGCGTAAGACCGAACTGCTTTCTCGATATCGGGCACCGTATAGGCAATCTGGATGATGCCCCCGATCGGTTGGCCCACATTCAGCAGTGTCATGTCGGCACCTGGACAAGGTTACAGTCAGTAAAACGTGCTACGAAGCGCCTGTTTTGATCGGCTCACGATGAATTACGCCAAGGCGGGCGAAGTGGTCGTAGATCCTCTTGGAGTAATCGGCCAGGGCAGGAATCTCCCCGAGGGCCAAAGGCCGTGGTCGCGGAATAGCGATATGCAGCTCTTCGATGACTTCCCCTGGCGATGGCGACAGCACCAAGACTCGGTCCGACAAGCCCACTGCCTCCTCTACGCTGTGGGTAATGAACAACACTGTGGGGCGATCGGTCATCCACAATTGCTCCAGATCGGAGCGCACTTGCAGTCGCGTCAATGCGTCAAGCGCACCGAACGGCTCGTCCATAAGTAATACGGACGGGCGGAGTACCAGCGCACGCGCTAGCGAGACCCGCTGACGCATTCCGCCGGACAATTGATGCGGATACCGCTTAGCGGCGCTTGGGCTCAGGCCCAGGCGGTCAAAAAGCTCCCGAGTGCGCTCGCGAACAGGAGCCATCGGAAGCTTTCTGATGATGCCTTGCAGGAGGACATTGTCCTGCGCCGTCCGGAAATCCATCAACAAATGATCCTGGAAGACGATTCCAACGTCAGTCATCGCTCCATTGAGAGGTTTTCCGCCGACCCGCACAACGCCCGTTGTCGGCTCAAGCAGGCCGGCGACCATCAACAGCAACGTGCTCTTGCCGCAGCCGCTGGGACCGACAACCGAGACAAATTCGCCGGGCTGAATATCAATGCTGAGCGGGCGAAGCGCCTCGAACGGAGCAGCAGTCCCTACCCCGAATACCTTGCCGACCTGATCGATTTCCAGGCGCACACCGCGCGTTCCAGTGGCCTGTTTGCTGGTGTCGATCAAAGCTGACAACGATCGGTCGCCGCTATTTCGTCGGACAAGGGCGAAGCTCAGCGTCCGGCGGCAAATAATCGTATGTGTAGTATTTGGTCGCCGGAACGTTAGCGGGAAGGACGCCAATCGTGACGAAGCTCTTGACCGTATCGTCCCATTGCTGCGGTTGCGCCTTGCCGATGAACTTCGCATGATTGACGCACATCAAGAAACGGGTTGCCTCGATCTGCGCGGGCGCGAGTTTCTCATTGGCGTCCGGAAACATCTCTTTCATCGCCGTCACCGCCTCGGCGGGGTTGTCGAGCGTCGCGTACCAACCCTTGAGGCTCGCGGCCACGAATTTCTTGGCAGCCTCTGGATTCTTGGCGAGGAAGTCTTCTGAGGCGATGATCGATGTCGACACGGTCGGCGCGCCCGAGTCGATGAACAGATAGCTATCAAACTCCTGGCTTTGATTCTTCAGTTGGATATCGAACTGGTCAACCGATCCGAGAATGACTTCGACCGTCCCTTGGATCAACGCGCTGACCATCGCTTCCGGCGGCATATTGATCAGCTTAATGTCGCTTTCCTTGAGATGGTTTGCAGCGAGGACCAATGGAAATAGCGCAACCTGCGATCCCGCAGTCGGCATCGCGACCGAGCGGCCTTTTATGTCCGCCACCGACTTCAGACCGGTCTTCTTGAGTGCGGTCACCGCGTCGGGGTTGCCCTGAAGAATCGTGGTGAGAACCTTCAACTTCGCACCTTGCGAGATGAGCTTCATCACCGGAGCCGAGTCAGCAAATCCAATGTCATATTTGCCAACCGACAAAAGTTGCGCAGTGGTCTGCGAACCGTTGCCGGGCTCGATCGTCACATCGAGACCGCCTTCCTTGTAAAGCCCCTTCTTGACTGCGAGCTCGAAGCCGGCGTTGTACCCAGCCGGCGGCACATTCAGCAGAAAGGTCAGTTTGGTCTGCGCCATTGCCGGCGCGAGCCCAGCAGCGAAGACAACCGAAGCAGCGCATAATGCAACGGCAGCTGTCCGAGCAAGCGAAGCCAGCAGGTATCTTATTTGGATGGTATTTTTCATTTTGCTTCCTCCCAGTGAGTTATTTGCGCGAGTGCTCTCGAATTCGACTACGTCTTGCTTTGGCTGCGCATCCATGGCGCCAGGAAATATTCGGATACCTCGACTATCGAGTTGAGGCCCAAACCAATGATCGTGAGAAGAAAGAGAACCGCGAACACGCGAGTCGTGTCGAGATTCGCGGTGCCCTGTAGAAGGATATAGCCGAGCCCCTTGTTGGAGCCGACGAACTCCGCAACAATCGCCGCCGTCGCCGCGATGGTGGCGGACGTCTTAAGCCCGCCAAAGATTACCGGCAGCGCCGCCGGGAAGCGCAAAAATCGGAACGTCTGCCAAGTTGTCGCTCCCATCGATCGTGTCAGATAGAGCAGCCGCTGATCGAGAATCACAAATCCCGCCATGCTTGCCAACAGCAGCGGAAAGAATGTCAGCAGCAGCGTCAACATCACCTTCGAGGTCAGCCCGAAGCCGAGCCACACGACGAAAAGTGGGGCGATGGCGATCTTCGGCACCAGTTGGATGAATACCAAAAGAGGATACAGCATCCGCTTCGCCAGCGGCGAGAGCGCGATTAGCAAACCGAGCGGGATCGCCGTGATGACCGACAACGCAAAACCAAGCAGAATCTCTTGAATCGTGATCCAACTGTGCGTGATGAAGCTGTCACGGTCCGAGACGATCCGCGGCAACACGTCCTGGGGTGGCGGCAGAAGATAAGAGGGCACTTTGCCGATTGCGACCGCCGCCCACCACGCTGCGATAAGGACAATAAACACGATGGCGGGCAGCAACGCGTTGAGAAAGCGAAACAGAAATCGCTGGCCACGTGATGGACCCATGGTTGCCGGCCCCACATCTTCACGCTGGTCAGCGAACTTTGAACTCATGGTGAAGTCGGCTCAGGCTTGATTCCGCCCAACCCGGCTATGTAACCGATTACATTTTTGAACGCAAGAACCGGGTCACCGAGCGCAAGTCGCCAGTTTTCGGCGGAAAATCAGTGGTATTAGACCCCACGCTCCGTTTGGTCTCAGGTGCGGATTTAAGTCCCGATTTCGTACCGCGGCAGCGTGCAAATTGGGAGGTCTGTTTTCAAGAAAATCCGGCACTGGTTGGCGTGTCGCCGCCGGGCTCATTCAATTCGCAAACGCTTTTCTGCATTAAGCAGCGTGGGCCACACGTGCACAGATGCGGGAAAGGGATTCTCAATCCGAGCCGACACTATGCCCAGAAAGGGGATACCGACATCGTGCGCTGCCATATATTCAGTGATGGAATCCCCCACGACTAACATTTCCTTGCGCGCGTAACCTTCTCCCATGGCGATGCGATGGAAAGCGTCGCGCTTCGTAGCCGGCGCGCCCTGAATGCTCCGGAAGAACTGCGTCAATCCTCGCTCCTGAATGACCTGATGCAATTCGCCGACCGGCGTGCCCGATACGACGTGCATTGCGACCTTGCCACTCGCCCGGCGTAGGAGTTGTTCGGCTCCTTCTATAAATGGGCAAGCCAATACCGCTAGTATCGGATCAGCGCCTGAACCGCCGCCTCGGGATCCTTCAATCCCTCGTCCCAAGATTTCTGGATGCCGGCGATCAGTTTGCGGCAGAGCTCGGGGCTTTCCTTGATCGTGTCTGGATGGGTGACCACCCCCGAGCCGAGCGTCGGAACGCCTAGCTCGGCGAACATCGTCGCGCGGGCCGGCACGCCGATGCTTCGGAGACTGACCGCCTGATCGGACGCGCCGCCCAGCATGAGATCGACCCGGCCCGCCCGCAGGGCGGCTGGCGCGGCGGTGCCATCCATGAACACCATTTCAACGTCGCTCGGCTTGAGATTGTTGGCCGCCAATACCGCCGGCCACATCTGCGTGTTGCCGTCGCCGGGAGTCGCTGAGATTTTCTTGCCAATCAGGTCCTTGCCAGATTTGACACTCGCCCGCCCCTCGATCCAGATCACGGCGAGATTGCTGTAGGCCATCACCATGATGGTCTTGATCGGGACGCCCTGGGCCCCCGCAACGAAGACCGCAGATTGGTCCGCCCAAACGAACTTGTCGTTCTTTGAGCCGGCTTGGCGCACCGTGGCGCCAGAGCCCTTGCCCTGATCCAGTTGCAGATCCAAGCCAAGGTCTTTGAAGTACCCACGCTGAACGCCCATTACGATCGGCGCATAGTTGCCAACCCATGTCCAGTTGAAGCGAAGATTCGTCTTCTCAATCGCCTGCGCGAGATCCGGGCGGATGCCCGCCAAAGTGCATCCGGCCATTGTCAGGCTGGCGGTCAGCAAATCACGTCTCGCGAGCATGTAATCCTCCCGTGGCTAGGATGAAGATGGCGGCTCTTGAGGCTTCTTCGCTCAGTATTGGATGACGCCCTGCTCCATAAATCGCTCGATGATGGATTCGCAGTAATCCGAGAAGGCCTCGCTGGCCATCACCGCCTTGTCTCGCGGGCGCGGAAGATCGACGTCGATGATGTGATCGATACGCCCCGGTCGCGGCGTCATCACAATGATCCGGTCGGACAGGGCGACCGCTTCCGAGATGCTGTGTGTGATAAACAGGACGGTGGGGCGGCGTTCGAGCCAGAGTTTCTCAAGATCGATGCGGATCTGTTCGCGCGTGAGGGCGTCGAGAGCGCCGAACGGCTCGTCGAAGAACAGAAACGGCGGCTCATGGACGAGCGCGCGACAGATTGCTGCGCGTTGCTTCATGCCGCCGGACAACTCGTGCGGATATTTGTTTTCGAACTGCGCGAGACCAGTTCGAGCGAGCAGTTTGTGCGCCTTTTCCCGGATCTCGTGCCTGGAAAGCTTCCTCACCTCGGCCTGCAGCATGATGTTGTCGAGAACCGTCCGCCAATCGTAAAGAGCGTGGTCCTGGAACACGATCCCGACGTCCGTGAACGGTCGGTCCACGATCTGGCCATTGCACCTCCGCGAAAGAAATTGTAATAGGCACACACGCGCGATGAGACGCGTCGGATCGCAGTGAACATTGCGAAGCTGCCGGGGCTATAGTTGCAAATTGCGGG
>Ga0182032_10000198_pt1 | contig 23303 bp, 21 predicted proteins | sample tim00Cox00000000_FD_125970 | JGI IMG/M metagenome (GOLD analysis project Ga0182032, IMG submission 125970) | Lab enrichment of tropical soil microbial communities from Luquillo Experimental Forest, Puerto Rico - timezero.00C.oxic.00.000.000 | ecosystem: Environmental > Terrestrial > Soil >... | reverse complement strand
CCACAGGCACTGTGGACTGAGGCTTTAGCGCCACACTCGCTCGAAAATGTTGGCACGAGTGATCTGCACGTGATCAGCGTCGAGATGAAGATTCTATTCGCGGTGGGCGCTGGGTTAAAAAATGCCTAACCAATCGATGAAGCCAACGGCCGCTGATCGCCTCACCGCTTCGATGTCGAGCTTCGCTAGTGTGATTTAAATTTTTTTGCTCAGAAATTTTTCGGCGGGGGCAACGAGTCGTCTTTGAAGAGCGGCAAACCTGGCACGCACTCGCCCCGGTATCAGTCATCCGTCCGTTCACACCCTAGGGAAACGAACGGACGAACGAACATTGTCCGCCATTTGTTCGCTCCGTGATTCGCTGCACCTGTAGGACTAAGGTCGTATTCACTGAAACCAAACGCCTCGAAGCTTTCGCCTCGAGGCGCTGGTCCGTGTTGCTACTCCCTAGCCTTTTCGCGTCAGTGTAAAGCGAACGTGTCCACCAGATCGTTCACCGCCGGATCTGCGTCCCGTTGTGCGAGCGCCGGCAGATTGAAACGAAATTCGATTAACTTGAGGATCGACACGGTTTCGTATTCGCGGTGATCGATGAATCCTGGGCGTGCAAATGGCGAAACGATGATTGCTGGCACGCGCACGCCGGTGCCCCAGCCATCGGCGCGGACTAGTGGAGGGACATGATCCCAGCGTCCGCCGTTCTCATCGTAGGTGATGATGATGGCCGTATCGTTCCAGGCCTGGCTGCTCTGCACGGCACCAACGAGATCGGCGACGTGTTGCTGGCCTCTCACGACGTCGGTGTAGCCAGGATGTTCATTGTCGCGTCCGGCCGGTTTGATGAACGCAACTGCAGGTAGATTGTTGTTCTGAAGATCGACCAGGAACTGAGCCTCATCCTGCAAGTGCGAGTTCGGTCCAGTCGTCGCAGGATTTAGTTGCGGCGTGCTCGTGTAGTTGGCGGTCGGCGCGGTCAGGAACGGCGCGTACTTTGTGTAATACGCGAACGCCTGATGATGAAACTGAAAGATGATGCCCGGATCGTTAGCGGCGTTAAGATTGTTTTGCAGCGCAGCGTTCCAACCACCCGCGTACCATTTCCAACTCACGCCTGCGTTGTCGAGTAGGTTGCCAATGTTCGGCATATAACCGGGCTGCGATGGATCGGTGTCGTTAATCAGCAGCCGTTTCGATGTTGGAGTGTTGTTCGAAAACGGCGCGAGCAGCGGCTGAATCGTGTTGACGCCGTATTTGCCATCGAACGTCAGTTGATTGTCGGCCAGGGCTTTTGTGATCGCGTTGTAGCTCGATTGCCAACCGGCGGGAATGGGCTGCGTCCATGGCGGGGCATTCGCAGCGATCAGGAACTGGTGATTAAGGAACGAGCCGCCGTAAGCCGAATGAAAGAAATTATCGCAAAGCGTGTATTGCTGGGCGAGCTGGCCCTCGGGCATATTCGTTGCGTCGATGTAGCTGAGAACGAGACCTGGGTTATCGCTCCAGGTCACAAACTTGTCGAGGTCGCCGAGCTTCGGCTCAAGCACACCGTTGTCGATCTGCAATTGCTCATGATAGAAACGGTGCACGATGTCCCCTGTCTTCGCGTCCGGCGCGATGTACTGCGTGAAATCGTAAGGAATCAACGGCAACGCGACGTTGTGGTTTGACCAGAGTGCGAGGTTTCCGTCCGGGCTGGCTGGGAAATTTGGGTCAAGTCCGCCATTGAGTGGTCGCGCAGTTTTATAAATCAATTGGGAGTACGCCGGCGAAGCTGTGACGTCGTACTGCGGCAAGGTGTCGAAACCGAACGCATAACCGTTCGCGCCTGGAAATTGCCCGTACAGCGCATCGAAGCTCCAGTTCTCCTGATAAATCACGATGATGTGATTGATCTTCTTGACCGCAGCCTCACTGTGTTTGCGGTCGTCTGGCGGAGCGGACGCGAGCGCGGCTGACTGCGCTACTAGCAATGCCGCCGTCGTCGTAATGCCAACGATGCCCTTGAGAAACTCACTGAGTGGATGTCGATGTTTAATGTGGTGTTGGTTCATGCCAACACCGTGACAGGCAATCGTTACGGGCCAATGACAGATCGGTAAAAAAGTGGTAAAGTTGGAGTGACAATTGTGTTACGCGAGCCTTGCGCTGCCACAGCGTAATCGTTCTTTGAAAACTACGCCAGTACGGCGTTGGTGATCTCGGCATTCGTTTTTTGTCTCGGTGATCGCCTTTCTAGCAGACGGAATCGGATATAGGTGTGACAGATGAACGAAATAAAAACATGAAACGGATACTGATTGGTTTAGCGCTGCTGGGGCTGGCTGGGAGCGGATTTGGGCAAGAGATGAAGATGGTAAGAGTGGAGGACTTGGTGTGGAAAGAGGATACAGTGTTCAAGGGTGCCCAGACCGCAATCTTAGTCGGGGACCCGATGAAGGCTGAGACGATAGTGCTGCGGGTGAAATTTCCGCCCAACTACAGGGTACGACCGCACACGCATCCGTTTACAGAAGTGGTGACGGTGTTAAGCGGGAATTACTGGAATTCGTTTGGGCAGAGCTTTGATAAGAGTAAAGGCGTAGAGCTGCGTCCTGGGAGTGTGTTCGTGCTTCCGGCTGGGCACGCGCGCATTATACTTGGACGGAAGATATGGAGGTTACAGTCTAGGTGAATTTTATTGGGCCCAGGGGTGTAAAGTTCATTAATCCGGCGGACGATCCGCGGAATGCAAAGAAGTAACGCGGACCCCATTAGCTAAGTGGACCCCATCGGTCTAACCAGCCGATGAAGCCAACGGCCCCATTGCGAATGATCGTCAGCGACCTTGCCACCGACCCCTGCCGTGGCTTATCTCTTTCTCGTTAGGCGTTCAAGACTTCCCTAGAAGTGCAAACCAGGCAAGACCTGTGTCCCCTCCAGTTGAACTGCTTGCAGCGCGTTTGGGTCCAAGCCAAGCAAGCTGAGAATCGTCGGCGCGATTTGTGTGGTCTGTACGGACGTGAAGACAGTGTTCGTCTTATTCACGCTCGGACCGGCCATCAGCAAACCAACATGAACGTCCTCATCGGCAAAACCTCCGTGTTCGGCAATCTTCGTAGCAGTCGTTTTGGTGTAGATCACTCCATCCCGTGGGTTCGCAATGATATCCGGTGACCGCGAATCCGACAGCGGATCTTGGAAGAGCAACTTCAGCGAGTCGCCCGCCAGGATCTGCTGAATGCCAAGGGTCTGGTTCTGAGAACTAAGGTCGGCTACGACCGCATTGGTTTTACTCTGGTCGGTTAACCACAGAAGGGCAACATCGTCTTGTGTGGCCTGAGCCAGTAAACCACTCTGGACGGCATTCACCGCATTCGGAATGAGATGGTTGCTGATAATTTGGCGCTGGTTGAGATCAATCGGTGATTGGCTGTGTTTGGCGGTCACGATGATCACCGTAGAACTGAATAAGTTTTGTTTTTTCAACTCGGACACGAATTTACCTAACGATTGGTCAACATAATCAAGCGCACCTGCGAGCGCCGGGCTGGGTGTGGCCAGGGCATCGAGGTAGCCAGCACCAGCCAACTTTTGGGTAACGCTCACCGTCTGGAAGTTCATCCCAAAGATGGCTGGAACACCGACCGTGTGTTGGCCTGTGTGGTCTTTGCCATCGATTTCATTCAGGATCGCTTGAACTTTCAGGTCATCGTAAGCTTCAGTGCCGGCGGTGGTACCGTCGGTCGATGCAATTTCAGGCGTATAAAGGTCGTCCACGCCCTGACCGGATGGGCCATTTACCAACTCATATGCCGGATGCTTATCTGACCAGGCGGTACGCATCCCCGCAGCCTTAATTACTTCAAAGATAGTGTTAACCCGCAGAAAACTGTGAGGATAGACGGGTGTGCAGCCCTTACTCCCATCGAGAGGCAGGTTTGCGGGATTGATCCCACCACCACCATCGATTTTGGTGGAATCAAAGTCGATCGACTCGTCATAGACAACTTCGGTGCCTTTAGTTAAGCAATTGGAACCAGGAGGCGAAAGCGTCCGATCATAACTGTCATCATAGAAAACGCCGGTCGAACGAGGCGTTCCGCCTGTCACCATCGAGAGGAGGCCGGGAAAAGAATCCGAGGGACGCGAGGTAGAGGCGTTTGGATAGACAGCACCTTGCTGCGCCAGCTGCGCCATAGTCGAATTTGCATGTACGTCGATATAGCGCTCCAAATCGACCGCGTGCAGGCCATCAACACTGATTAAGAGCACATGTTGGAACTTTGGCTGTGGACGTGCGTTCGGCGCGGGCGGTACGGCCAAAGCGGGAATGGTTCCTGTGATTAATACCGTAAACAGCAGGATCGCCGACAGCCCTTTCGTCCGAGAATATTTCATAAAGATTAGGATTCCTTTCTTAAATTTCGTTTACGTGATGGAAAGAATGGATCGAACGCGTTCACGCTATTGTGAGCTTTGTTGGTACTCAAATTTGGAATTGTCACAGTAGTGTAAAATTTCGATAAACGCGTAGCACAAAGCAGAGCGCCCCAATTTCGATGCAACTTTCATCGAACTAGCGCGATCAACATCACGCCCGTAACGGCCAATCGATGAAGCCACCGGCTCCATGATCAAGTGATCGCAAATGTTTTTGCCACGAACCCCGCCCGTGGCTTATCTCTTTCTCGTTAGATGATGGTGCTTGGTTCTGGCGTTAATGAACGCACTCAATGCGCACACTACCACTCGGATCGCGATCTGGTCGCTATTAGGTTTAAGTGTTGCGATAGGTTTTACGCGTGCATTTTGTGCCATCAAGACCTGGCTGGCCACACGCCGATTGTGTGGACGAAGGGGGAACGCGAGACCCACGCGATCCTCTGCGGCAATTGTCGCCGCACGCTGTCGATCGCCGAGTATCTCGGCTGCGGAAACGTCTGCCCTTTGTGCAAGGCGGCTTTTAACCCGCGCTGCGCCGATCACTACCACTTGTATTTTGAGCTGTAGCAGAGTGTAAGTCTTGATTACGACACTTACGAATGATGTATCAGGATCGATCCCTCCATGGGCGAGCCAGCGAACGGCCTCACCTTTATTGCCGAGTCCGAGATGAACAATAGCAAAGCTGTAAGGAGTGACATAGCGCTGTTTGGCGATGTCTGTTAGAAGATAGAGCCTTCCTTGCCGTTGACGTTCCGTCCCGCGAGTTTTCTAACTGACAAAATTGTAAACGCCCCCTACTAACGCAAAAAGAGCGCCTTATCCCTTGGAATCGCGCATCAAACGGATATCGATTTCGCGATCAACAAACTGCCATTCTTCGGTCTTTCGAAGCGTTCGAACTAATTCTTCGAACGCCTCCGAATGTTCGGGAGCGTATTCAAACCACGTCAGGAAATCGAAGGGTTCACCAATATCGCGGCTATGATAAAGCTGCCGTGCGACCGACGGCAGATACCGTATTCCTTCGGCGATGTGATGGGATTTGTTCTCAAAAATGCTTCGACGTTCCTCTTGGGTTAAATTCCACCAAGCCGCCGTTTTTCGAATAGGAATAAGGGCCGCCAGGGTCGCTTCCGATCGGCCCAGGGGAGCCTGCTTCAATGTCAATTCCTGCTGTTCTGGCCGTTCTACATATCGGACGTTGCTGATGACGCCGGATAAAATCCACTGGGATTTGAGCGGCGTAGGTTCATCTCCTCGGCACACGGCAACCCTTGCGGCTTGAGGCAAAGTACCACCCAGAACCGGCCGAATGGCCAAAACTCGCCACATCCCTGTATCCCCTCCTGTAAACCGAACCAACCGATCGCCTAATTGCTTGAGCGCCATATAATCGTTTGTGTGCAGGAACCCCGATCCATTACCTCGATCTACTGACAGAAAGTGTGACCCCGATCATTAAAAACGCTCCACGCGATTCCGCATCGTATCTCCTTTGGCACGAGGTGTCACGTTCAGGCGGAAAATTCTATCCTATGCGACTGTTCGCATTAGAAATCAGCAAGGAACTAAAAAGGCATCGTGTCATCGGCGTAACCTGCTTTGTTTGCTAAATATTTGAGTCGTTTTGGCTTGTCCAACGTTCAAAACGGCCTCTTGCTCACAATAGTAATCGCCGAGCGAGCTGGCCTCTAGACTGTTAAGCATTTTGCACTGCGACATCGAGAAGATCCGCCAGGGATTGCGCGTCGAAGCCGACTACCGGCAGCCGATCGGACCTCCCGCGGAGAACCAGATTGTGAACCGGCAAATCGGTCTTCAGTCGAGTAGCCTTGAGTGCATCGGCGGATATCGCGATCGGAGCGTTTAGTTCCTTGGTCGAACCTTCGAGACGAGCAGCGGTATTAACCGCGTCGCCGAGTGCAGTTAAAATCGGAGTTTTCGGTGGACCCATCTGACCAATGATAGCTTCGCCCGTATGGACGCCGATGCCCACTCGGAGCGGTTCAGCCAGTTCCGAAGCGAGCTGTCGATTGAGATCTTCCAACCTTGTCAGCATGCGCAACGCGCACCTCAACGCCGCCATCGCGCCATAGTCATCGCTTTCTTCGAGACCAAACAACGCCATCAGACCGTCGCCCGTAAAATTGGAGTAGTGACCACCAGTTGCCTCCACCGCACTCGCCATTTCAGCGAAATAGTGGTTAAGCAGAAAAACGACGTCGTAGGGCAAGCGCGCTTCGGCCAGCCGAGTAGACCCGCGGAGATCAATAAACAAAATCGTCACGCGACGTTCTTCTCCGAACTCGTTGCGACGAAGAGGGTGCGATCGTGTGGACAAGTCGGGATGGAGCAGCGGATACACCGACAAATCGTTCTGCGGCCGGAGCTGACAGGCCAGACGAACGCCGGCCGGCGCACCGATTCGCTTTAGAGCATGAGCTTCGAGATCGTTAGGCAACGGCAGCTCTTCGGCGGTATGGTCGATGCGAATCCGGCAGGTAGTACAGCGAGCACGCCCGCCACAAACCGAGACATGCGGCCGGCGCGCTCGCCGACTGACTTCCAAAACAGAGAGACCGACCGGCGCGTCGACGGCCATGTTGTCGGGATACGTAACAGTGAACCTTTTATGTCGCCTCAAGGAATTGCGAAGTTGGGCGCCGGCAAGCACAGCGGCGACCAATCCCAGCCAGGAGTAGCCGACCCATTCTTTCAATTGAGTGCGCGTCGCTGCGCGTCCTGGATCGGCCGGAGTGCCGGCCGTTTTCATTCGCTTGAACCATGCCGGGTCCGATCGAGCATGGGCCGTTGTCGCCATTCCGACTTCGGCGAAACCGAGCAGAGCTCCCGTCGGAATTAATACGTAGACGAGCAGCACGACGGGGAAAACGCGCCGATACCAATTTTGCAGGCGCAGCCAAAAATGCAGGCCGACTGCGAAATGTCCCCACACCAGCAAAACGAGAAGGATTTGTCGAAAACGTGTCCACGGATCCACCCAAAGATTCGCAATCTCGTACGGGTAATTGATGTCGATGCCGGTCAAAATTCGGGTGCCGCGAGTATTGACGATGTGAACGAGCAGCAAATATGGGATCGCCAGTCCGAGAACAATTTGAGTTCGCTCCCACATCGGCATCAGATAATGTCGGCGTCGGCCCAGCGCGACGAGGCCACAGAAGGCGTGCGTCCCCAAGCTTCCATAGAGCAGGATTTGCCCTAAGGGTGAATGCCAAAGAGCCATCACCCAGGGTCGCGCCATTTCCTGCGCGTCTAATGAAATCAATCCGAGAGCATGGTTCGAAAGATGCATCGTTACGTACAGGCCGATGACAATGCCAGCGATCGAGCGGAGGCGGGCTAAGGTCAGTGGTAGCACGTGAACAAGGAGTCGTTAGAGTTAAGAACTCGAAGGAAACGCTCAACGTTCAGCGCTTACCGTCCAACGCTCAATTCCTTCGTCCAAGTTATTCCGCGATGTTTGAGAAACGTGTCCAATGTCTCTTGAGTCAGCACGGACAAGTCCAGAATCACCTCCAAAACTTCAAGCGTCAAAAGTTACTTTTCAGTCGTTAGCCCGATCAACTCACCGCAACGCGTTGACTTCCTGGCTTTATTTTTCGACAACGATCTTCCCTGTCATCTTGGGGTGAATAGAGCAAAAGTAATTGCAAGTACCCGGTGCGCCCGCCGTAATGGTGAATTCCTGGTCCGTGTCGAGTGGACCCGATTTCTTGAATTTGCTCTCAACGCTGACGACAAGGTGCGGTTCTTCGTCCCGATTGATCCACGTGATCTTTTCCCCGGATTTTACGGTGAGGACTTGAGGATCGAAGTGGAAATTCTTAATCACTATTTCGTTCTTTTTGGCGTGCGATGCTTCTTTGTCGGCTTGGCCTAGGGTAAAATGGGCCAGGAACAAGAAGGTCATAACGAACAGGATTGGTCTGGTTTTGGTTTTCGCAGCGATTGTGTACATGAAGGTTGCCCTCTAACTAAGGTTTGAATCGACGACGGCGAGAGAAGATTTGCCCCGCAGATATTTAACGCTTGTTAGGCCTAGCACGCTGCGCAGCTTTTCGGCGGGAACTGTCATTGGTCCGGGCGATGCCGCTTGCCCCGGCGCGGGCTGCGGGAAAGCGGTAGACATAGCAGTGTGGAAGGTCACGTTCCCTTCGACCTTCTGGAGCACTTGGTGGATGTGCCCGTTGAGGACAGTCACCGAGCCGAAGCGTTTTAAATATTGCAGAGCCTGTTCGCTATCGCTCGTTCCCCAGCCCCATTCCGGATAAACCGCCCAGAGCGGGATATGGGCAAACACGACAATGGGCGTGCTCGCCCCGAGACCCTTCAGGTCGGCCTCGAGCCATGCTAGCTGCTCGTCCCCGAGCTGTCCTAAACCGCCGGCTTGAAGATTCACGACGTTAACTAATCCAATGAAATGGACACCATTTTTGTTGAAACTGTACCAGCCGAAGCCTTTGCCTTCGACGCTCTTCAGATATCGTTCACGGTAGAGCTTCCCACTCCCGTCGAGTACATCATGCTCTCCCGGAACGAAAAAAATGTCCTTTGTCCGACAGCTCTTTAGCACCTCATCGAAGGTGTCAAACTCTTCCGGCTTCGAAAGCTGGGAAATATCTCCCGTATGAATAAGGAAGGATGGGGGCGTTGCCATCGCATTGATTCGGTCGACAGCAATTTTGAAGGTCGCAGTGACATCCTTATTCGCTTCTTTACTGAAGCCAATGTGGCTATCGCTTATTTGCAGAAAGCTTAGATCGCTGGCCGGCAACAGTTCTCCAGCGTTCGCAATTTGCGCGAGAGTTTTTGACGCTAGAACGCCGCCGCTGATTGTCCAAAGTAGGCCCGTACCGGCCCATGCCATGCAGTGGAGAAAGCCGCGGCGATCAATCCCGTCGTCCTCATGATCGTGAGAAATGTAATCTGACATAATATTTGGTTTTGTTCGGGTTTGGTTGGCAGCGTCCGTCACGCATTTTATTTAACATTTAACGATTGAGCACGCCTTATTTTCGAAAAGTATGGAACGCTATGTGGGCCCTCCCTCCACCCCGCTCACGAAACCGCCCAGGTGTCCGGCAAGTGCGATTAGTGACACCGTGGCAAGTGCAAGGGCGATATAGATAATTCCCGGCCTTCGTTCTGGAAATCTTCGCTGGCGAACCCGCCACAAGCAGAGCAGCCAAATCATTGTGCTGGCTACCACGGCGAAGATCAGATGGAAAAGCAAGTTTCCCTTAAGTTTTGCACCTTCCAATTGCCATTGCCATGCGGCCAACCCGCTCGCAATAGCCACGGGCACTGTCAGTGCCGCCGCAAGAAGATTGTAGTATGCGGCCTTCGCCATCGTTGGGTTTCTTCTCCAGATCGCGAGTAGATCAAAGGCTACGCTGATGATAAACAACGCGATCGGAAAATGAATGATTACGGGGTGTTGCGCGTGTTTTGCGAGCAGTGCGGCTTTTAGGTCAAACGGGCTCATCGCGAGATTAATCGCGTTACAACCCAATTTCGGCTGAACTTCGCAACCTGCCGTATTGTCCTTTAGTCCGACGGGTTTGGCTTTACGTCCGCCGCTCATTCCCGCGTTTTTGCGGCTCGATCCCATGTCCGACCCACTGCGAAATAATCCACGCTTCCAAAAACTCGCGGGCTCGGAAGCGGCGAAATGATCACACAGGGATTGAGAGCCGTGACGCGTTCATTCTTGTTGGTTATACCGCTGGAAACAATGTTAGGAACGCTAGAAACGTTAGGAACGATAGAGGGAAGCCAACAGCTTCCAAATGTGGCAAAAGCACGTTGTGCGATAGGTTTTTCGGGACTGAGCGGGGCAGTACACCCAGATGTTCCATACGAAAACCAAACGATAACGTTGAAGTCTTTCGATTTAGAAGCCGTCAAAAGGCGAGCGGTCAAGTCATATGACCAGGCAACCCAGTTTCACTTTCTGAAAGAGGGCCCGCTGAGCGCGGGAGTAAGCGCTCTTCATACAAGTTGCGAGATGGCAGCGGCGGAGATGTCTACGATGTTTTGACTCGAATAATCGCTTTAAATCCGCCGTTTGTGTCGATCTCACTTGATGAGATCAAAGCACGGATGAAGGCAATCTGTTGCGACGGGGAGGATCCAAATATCCGAGCGGCTCTGAATCAGATTGAAGCGGTTTTCAAGGATGGTGGTCACCCAGTGCAATGGGATGACAATAAGCGACTGCTGGTTGTGATTGATCCGCATTTTTACTTCTATTTGCGTTGCCAACTACCAAACGATCTGCTTGTCGGACCAGATGGTCAGCGCTCGCTGCCATTGTGAGCTGGCAGTTGAAGGCGTGCAAGAACTAGTGAGAGCGGCGCGACAGATACGCGCGCGCGACCTAACGAATTTTTTTTCAGCTACGGGACACCCTTCGTCGATTTCAACGAAAGGTCAGTCGGTTGAGTCTGAAAACGCCGCTGCCCGCGAGCCGTTTGCGTGGCTCCGACGATTTCAGGGGCATCCTCGGCGCGGGATGAGGCCGTCTATCGCTCGGCGACCTTCCGCAGCGTTCAAACGAACATAACGTTGGCGGACTTTGGCGGACTTTGTCTGACTGGAACGGTCAGATTTTGTCTGACTCGTCAAGCGTCCCCGGCGGGAATCGAACCCACATTTAAGGTTTAGGAAACCTCCGTTCTATCCGTTGAACTACGGGGACACTTGATTCCGAACGAACTTACGCCAGAAACAGAGGCCAATATCAGCCTAGTTCTACTCTAAGTTCTACTTTGTCCGCTTCAATTCGTAGCAATTCGTCATTGTTCAAACGCGAGCAAAATAGCACGCCACGGCCTGTTCGTTAATCAGAAAGACTTTGGTGCAGATTTTTTCGACGATGTTCCAATCGCTGGTTTGCAGTTTTTCCGGCAGATTTACGCAGTTCGGAATTTGTCCAAAAGAGATGTTGCTTGTGCGCCCCCGTTAGTTGTTGGCGGCAGCACGCCTAGGGAAAATGCCGCCAGCAACTAACGGAATCCGTTATTGGCGTTGTTGTCGGCAGGTCTGCCAATAACGCTGCCGCTAACCTTCATAATTGGGTTGCTGGTGTCGGCTTAGATGGATCGAGTCCCGCTTTCCCGAGCGTTTGATGCGCCACTCGTGGAGTGGACCGCTCGGTGCGCGGACTTCATTAGACAGCGGTCGGCAGTCAGTGATCAGCGTTAACACTCGCGGGAATTGATCTGTCCAACTCCCGGAGCCAGCGGCTAACATTCGCCGTATGCAAAACGAGGTTGAGTGCGCTACCGGAAAGCTCATTCCACAGCGATTTCGCTACCTGATCGACATCCTCCTTCTGATCGTTGCGGTGTTCGGATTGGAAGTAGCGGCCGACGCTATCTATGCGCCGAAATCAATGGAGGCGGGCTACACTTTGGGATTACTGGTCCAAATGTTGCAGGTCACGTTCGCCTGGATACTGATACGACTGCGCGGAGAAACGCTTTCCGATATTGGCTTGAAGCGGCCACAGAGCTGGCCGCGCACAATCTCCATCGGCGTCTTGATTGCGGCACTTGTCTTCGCGGGAATTTATTTTTCCGAGAAAGCGGGCTTTCATCGCGATCTCAGCCGCTTTGCCGCTTTGCAAGGAAATCTCAGACTCATGTCTTTCACGGTTGTTTATGTTCTGATCGGCGCCGGATTTTATGAGGAATTCATGTTCCGCGGATTTCTGATGCAGGGTCTAGCGATGTGCTTTGGCGGAAGTCGCGGCGGGTGGGTAACTGCGTGTGTTATTCAAGGCATTTTGTTCGGCGCGTCACACGCTTATCAAAACCCAATCGGCATGCTGATCACCGGCACGCTCGGCATGTTGCTCGCCGTTCTCGTTTTCGTTTCAGGACGCAATCTTTGGCCAGCAATTATTGCGCATGGGCTGTTCGATGCGAGCCGCTCGGTCCTATTTTATCTCCAAGGTCCTCCCAGCGGTTAGTTCGCCCAAGTTCGAAGTTGTTTTCGAATGAAGAAGTTGCTTAGGTGACTCGAGGCGTTTATGAAAAAATGCAATCACTTGTCACGCTGATGAAGGCTTTGGCCGCCGGCGCACTCGCAGACATTCAGGATCCACCGGGCAATGATTATGGCCCAACAACACTCGGCGAGCGCCACTAGCTTCAGCGGTGCGCACCGTTGGTCTTAAAATCGAAGATATCGCCTTTGGCGGAAAAGGTGTCGCGCGCGAAAACGGCAAGGCCGTGTTCGTTCCCTTCACGATTGCAGGTGAATCGGTCACGGCGAAAATCACGCGCGAGAAAAAACAGTTCGCCGCAGCAGAGATTGTCGATCTTCGAGAAAAATCGCCCCACCGCGTCGAGCCACCCTGCCCTTATTTCGGACGCTGTGGCGGCTGCGCCTATCAACACATCGACTACGCGCATCAACTCGAGATAAAATCGCGTCAAGTCCGCGGCGCTCTGCATCGCATCGGAAAACTCAAAGATGTTCCACTACAGAGGATCATCCCTTCGCCTCGTGAGTACGGTTACCGTAACCGCATCACTGTCCACGCGGAGAACGGTGTCATCGGATATTTTCGACGTGATCCGCATCGCTTGATCGACATCGAGCGTTGCCCGATCGCGATGGACGAAGTCAATCGCGAGCTCGCTGAGTTGCGCAAACATGAAGTTCGAGACGGTCATTACACGCTACGCGCACGATCCGAGCCACGGATTTTCTCCCAAACGAACGACGACGTCGCACACGCGCTTCGCGAATTGATTGTGCGATCGGTGCCGGCAGGCCAGGAGTTGCTCATTGACGCTTTCTGCGGCGCGGGCTTTTTTGCCAAAGCGCTTCTCGATAAATTTGAGCGCGTGATCGGAATCGACTGGGACCGGTTCGCAATCGCCGCTGCGAGAGAAAACGCGACTAGCAAGGAAACCTACATCGCGGGCAACCTCGACGCCGAGCTTTACGCCTCAATAGAGAAATGCGATCTCGACAGAACCTCGGTGATTGTAGATCCACAGGCAACCGGACTCAGTACGCAACTTCGCAAAGCAGTTGGCGATCTTTCGCCGGCGACGCTGATCTATGTGTCATGCAATCCAGCCACGCTCGCGCGCGATCTCGGCGATTTCCAGTCACGATTCCAAATCGAATCGGTGACCCCGCTCGACATGTTTCCGCAAACGGCTGAAATCGAAGTCGTCGCGCAGTTGCGCCGTCACAATTGAACGTTGAACGTCTGTTGTGACTCCACTGAAGGTTCTCGTCGCCGACGCAATCGCTGAACGCGGCGTTGAAGAACTTGCGCGTGATGGCGCACTCGAAGTTTCAAAGCAACTTAAGCTCAGCCCGGAGAAGTTAATTGAGATCATTCCTGAGTTCGCGGCGTTGATTGTCCGGAGCGAAACGAAAGTCACGGGTGGAGTTCTGCATGCCGCGAAAAGATTGCGCGTGGTCGGGCGTGCGGGCGTCGGCGTGGACAATGTCGATGTCGAAACGGCCACGCGGCGCGGTGTTCTCGTGCTCAATGCACCGGGCGGCAATACCGTTTCCACCGCCGAGCATGCATTTTCGCTCTTGCTTTGCGTCGCGCGAAAGATTCCGCAGGCAGACGCGAGCTTGCGCAGTAAAAAATGGAGCAGGAAAGATTTTGAGGGCGTCGAGCTTTACAACAAGATACTCGGCGTCATCGGCATGGGTCGGATCGGTAGCGAGCTTAGCCGCCGTGCGATCGCCTTCGGCATGCGCGTCGTCGCTTATGACCCGTATCTCTCGGCAGCACGCGCGCGGAGCTTACAGGTCGAGCTCGTCGAAGAACTCGACGATCTGCTAGCAAATGCGGACTTCATTTCGCTTCATACACCGCTTACCAACGAAACGCGTCACTTGCTCGACGCGTCGCGGATAGCTAAAACGAAACGCGGCGCGCGTATCATTAACTGCGCGCGCGGCGGCTTAATCGATGAAATCGCGCTAGCTCAGGCGTTGCAAGATCGGCATATTGCGGCAGCCGCGCTCGACGTTTTCGAAATTGAACCTTTGCCTGCAGATTCTCCTCTTCGCGCCGCGCCGAATTTGGTTTTAACGCCGCACCTCGGCGCCTCCACGGCTGAAGCGCAGGAAGGTGTTGGAATCGAAATCGCCCAATCGATTCGCGCCGCGCTCCTCGATGGAACCATTCGCAACGCGGTTAACATGCCGAATCTCGACGCCAAGACGTTGTCGATCATTGGGCCGCATCTGCGATTCGGAGAAAAGCTCGGCCGCTTTTTGTCGCAAGTTGCTCCGCGCCGTGTGGATGAATTGAAAATTAATTACAGCGGCAAAGTGAACGAGCTCGACTCCGGCCGGATCATCACGCGCGCAGTGTTGAAAGGTTTTCTACAGACTGCCGGCGGCGCGGACGTCAACGAAGTCAACGCGCCGCAATTCGCTGAAAGTCTCGGATTAAAAGTGACCGAGACGCGATTGGGCACACTCGGCGATTACGCCGATCTCGTCGAGTTATCGGCCGACGCCGAAGGGAAAACTGTTTCAGTCGGCGGCGCATTTTTCGGAGCGACGCCGCGCATCGTGAGCGTCAACAGTCGCCCGGTAGAAGCCCGGCCGTATGGTGTGATTCTCGTTCTCGAGAACACCGACCGTCCAGGAATCGTCGGTCGCATCGGGACCTTGCTCGGCGAACACGGCGTAAACATCGCCACCATGTCGTTAAGTCGAAATCAGGCCGGCGGCACTGCACTCACGGTCTTGAATTTAGACAACGCGCCGGATGAAGGATTACTTCAACAAATCCGGGCCACCGGCGATATTCATTCCGCCCAAGTGATTAAACTGTGAGCGATTCACGGCGCGCCATCGCGATCAATCTCGAGTTTTCGCAAGCACGAGACGCGCTGGCGCGACTGGAACACTGATTCGCTTAGCGTAACTGTCATCAATGGCAGAGTCGCGAAAGATCAAAATCATTGTGGCTTTCGCCGCGCTCTACCTTATTTGGGGTTCGACCTACCTCGGAATTTTGTTCGCGATTCAATCAATTCCACCGTTCTTGATGGCGGGCGCGCGATTCTTTTTCGCGGGTTTGATCATGTTCGCAATCGCGCGGACACAAGGCCCCCTAAGATCGACCTGGGCGGAGTGGCGATCGGCACTGATTGTTGGCGCGTGCTTGTTGTTGGGCGGTAACGGCGGCGTCACGCTCTCCGAAAAATTTATTGAATCCGGTCTGGCCAGTTTGATCGTCGCCACTGTTCCAATCTACATCATCTTGCTCGGTTGGATGGTCGGAATGACTCCGCGCCCGCAACCGATCGTTTGGTTCGGGCTCGCTGGTGGATTTCTCGGAGTTGCAGTGCTGCTCGGTCCTACATTGCGGTTTTCAGGCAGCGGCAACAGTCATCCCGCTATCGGAATATCGATCTTGCTCTTGTCGTCGTTCATTTGGTCGGCGGGCTCGCTTTATTCGCGCGCCTCGAAGCATACCACGTCGCCATTTCTCGGCACAGCACAGCAAATGTTCTGCGGCGGTTTCATGATGCTGCTCGTTGGAGTGTTCGCCAGCGAGGCAAGACATTTTCATCCCGGCAACATCGCTCTGCTCTCGTTAGGCGCGTTCGCTTATCTTGTGCTTATCGGTGCAATCGTCGGCTACACCGCGTATTTTTGGCTGATCCGCCATTGCGACCCGGCCAAGGTCGCGACTTATGCCTATGTGAATCCGATCGTTGCCATGCTGCTCGGCGCATTGTTCGCCCACGAGACTGTGACGCTGCGGACTTTGCTTGCTGCGATATTGATCATCGGTTCCGTCGCGCTCATCATCACCGTGCAACAACTGAAGACCAAACCGATGTCGCCCATTACCGCCGCGATCGAAACCGAATGCGCACGATGAGCACGACGGGGTCCGAGCCGAACAGGCACCAAGATCGACAGAAAACTATCGAAGTCGTGAAGCGCAATTGGCGCGCAGAAGTGGAAACCGCGCAGGTTTATCGAGAGCTGGCCGCTCGCGAGGCAGACGAAAAACGCAAAGGCATCTTGAATCGAATGGCAGAAGCCGAGGAACGTCACGCCACGCGTTGGGCGAAAAAATTGACTGATCTCGGCGAACCTGTCCCGATGATTCCCGATTCGTTAGGCCGGCGTTTGCAACGCTGGTTGAATCGCGCGCTCGGAACGGAGATTACAATTCGCCGAATGGAGGCGGCTGAAGAAAAACACGAAGCCGAGTTTCGCGACCAACGGGATCGGGTTCTGGCGGGCGAGCGCGACGTGAAAGACTTTTTGCGTGAAAGCGCCCTGGAAGAAAGAGCGCACGCCCGCGCGCTGCAAACGATGGTGCCGCAGCTCGGGCCCCGCACAGTACTCGATTCGATTCTCAAGCGCGAACGCTGGCACGGACGCGGTGGAAGTTGGGTCGCGGACGCAATTTATGGAGTGAATGACGGCCTCGGCGCGGTGTTCGGAATTGTTTCGGGCGTCGCCGGCGCGACAAACAATCAGCAGCATTACATTCTTATTTCCGGACTCGCTGGAATGATGGCCTCATCATTGTCGATGGGCGCCGGTGCGTACCTCGCCGTTAAAAGTGAGCGCGAAGTTTACGAGGCGGAGATCGCCCGCGAGAAAGAAGAGGTCGAAGAAAATCCCGAGGAAGAAATAGAAGAGATGTCTCTCTTTTATCAACTGCAGGGATTCAATCCGGACGAAGCGCAGAAGATGGCGGAGCGATTAGCCCAACAACCGGAGCAAATGGTCGCTGCGATGGCCCAAAGCGAGCTCGGACTTTCACAGCAACATTTCGGCAAACCCTGGCTATCGGCGACGTCGGCGGCAATCTCGACCGCGATCGGGGCGTTCATTCCAATCATCCCGTTCTTTTTCATGAGTGGCCTCGCAGCCGTTGTGTGGGCGTTCGCGATCAGCATTATCGCACACTTCCTCGTCGGAGCGGTGAAGTCGCTGATTACACTGCGCTCGTGGTGGGCGTCCGGATTGGAAATGACAATCGTCGGCGTGATCGAAGCCGCCGTGACTTACGGACTTGGCCTCGCATTCGGAGCGGCGTCATGAAAGCTCAATTCTTCGTCGGTGCGTTTGTGTTTGCGTATTGCGCGACGCGATGACCGAAACGTTCCCGATCATTGATGTGCGTTACGGCTATCTTGTTGGCGCGGTTGAGTCGGGAAAATGGCTGGAACCGACAGACCATCATGCAAGCGGTGAAGATTGATCTTGATGGCGACGGCGAGGATGAAATGCTCATTTCGGCGACCCATTACAAAGATGGAGAGAAAATTCCGGATGAACCGACCGCGAACACATATTCGTTCGTGCTGCTAGCCCGGTTTGCACAGCGAAAAGCAGAGACAGAATTGGTCGCCGGCGAGTTTTACCCCGAATCGAAGAGCGATGCCGCGCCAAATAAATTCGAGATTGTGGCGCCGCTCGATCTCAATGGCGACGGCAAGATCGATATCGTGGTTCGGTCCGTTTATTACGAAGGCGATGAGATCAGCGTTTATGAACATCAAAAGTCCGGCTTTAACAACGTGCTGAGCGTTGGTTGCGGGCTTTAGAACTCGCGTTTCTACCGTCCCAAAACCAAGCAGCAGAATCCCACTCGTGGGATGGCCAACGAGTTAGAAGATTTTCGCTCCGATTGCAACATACTGATTAGAAGCAGCTTGTAAGGCTAATTGCCACCTGGCATATCCTTTGCATAGTGATGCGACGCGTCCCTATTTCTATGTCGCCCATTCAACCTCATATGCAATTACGTCTAACTCTACTCTTTACTATTGGTGCCGCATTCCTTTCGGTAGCGGCGGAAACCGAAAAACCGCCAACGCTCGATGAGTTGGTCGCAAAAAACATCGAAGCGAAAGGAGGAGCCGACGCGCTCAAGGCTCTGCAATCGCTCAAGCTCACTGGCAAAATGTTGGTTAACGAAGGCCAGCTGCAGCTCGGTTACTACGAAACTAAAAAGCGGCCGAACGAGGTGCGCACCGAAGCCACGCTTCAAGGACTGACTGCGGTGCAGTCCTACGATGGCAAGGAAGGATGGAAAATTTCGCCGTTTCAAGGACGCAAAGACCCCGAGAAGATGTCGGCGGACGATACCAAACCGCTGATCGAAGACGCTGAGATCGACGGGCCGCTCGTGAATTGGAAAGAAAAAGGAAGCACGCTGGAATATCTCGGACGCGAAGACGTCGATGGAACGTCGGCTTATAAAATCAAAGTCATCCGCAAGAATGGCGACGTGAGTTTTGTTTATCTCGATCCCGATCACTTTCTCGAGATTCGAATTCTCACCCAGCGGGTCAGGCACGGCGCTCAGGAAGAAACGGAGACCGATGTCGGGGATTACGAAAAAATCGGCGGCGTCTTCATTCCGTTTTCGATCGAGGAAGGACGCAAGGGCGATCCGGACAAACAAAAGGTCGTGATCGAAAAAGCGGAGGCAAACACGCCGGTTGACGACGCGATCTTCAAATTCCCAACTTCACCTTCGAAATAATTCACTTCATGCGAATCACACATTTTTGCCTAGCGGCTGTCTTTTGCCTAAGTGTCGATCTAACACACGCGCAGGAGCAGCCTGCGTTAACTTCCTCTACGATTTCCGGTCTCGGCGCGCGCAACATCGGTTCCGCCGCGATGAGCGGCCGCATATCTGCGATCGCAGGAACGCATGAACCATCCGGTAAAATCACGCTTTTCGTTGGCGCGGCCAGCGGCGGCGTTTGGAAATCGGACGATGGCGGAACGCGCTATCGTCCGGTGTTTGACGAGCAGGATGTGCAATCGATCGGCGCAATCGCGATCGATCCGACGAACACGAAAAATGTATGGGTCGGCACGGGTGAATCGTGGATGCGGAACAGCGTTTCGATCGGCGACGGCATTTACAAATCGATCGACGGCGGAGAAACGTGGGTACACGTTGGTTTGGAAAAGTCTGAGCGCATCGCACGCATTGCAGTCAGTCCGAAAAGCAGCGATACAATTTTCGCCGCAGTGCCCGGCGCGCTCTGGAGCGACTCGGCGGACCGCGGTCTCTACAAAACAACCGACGGCGGCAAAACGTGGAAATTGGTTTTGAAGGGCGCGAATCTTTCGACCGGTTGCGCCGATGTAGCGATCGACCCGACCGATGCGAACACGATGTTCGCGTGCATGTGGGATTTTCGGCGTAAAGGCTGGGAGTATCGCTCGGGTGGCGAGGACCCGGACAAACCTTCGGCAAGCGCATTGTTACGTTCGAACGACGGCGGTGAGACGTGGACCGAAGTGACGCCGGAAGCGAACAAAGGTTTCCCCAAGAAACCTTACGGCCGGTTAGCAATTGCGATCGCGCCTTCGAATCCAAAACGCGTCTATTGTCTTGTCGAATCGCCGGCGAGCGCATTGTTCGTCTCGGATGATGGCGGCGCGACTTGGGAACAACGCGACAAAAGCAATTGGATGGTGTGGCGTCCGTTTTATTTCGCGCGGCTGGTTGTTGATCCAAAAAAACAGGACCGCATTTTCAAGCCTGATGGCGCGCTGATCTTAAGTGAAGATGGCGGTAAAAGTTTTGCCGTGGTCGGCGGTTTCGGAGGAAGTCACGGCGACGATCACGATGTTTGGATTGACCCGGTCAATCCCCAGGTGGTGTTCGTGGGCGACGACGGCGGAATGTGGTATTCCTACAACGGCGGGAGCAAATGGTGGAAAGGCGATAACCTTCCCGTTTCTCAATTTTATCACGTGAGCACGGACGACGACGATCCGTATCATGTTTACGGCGGACTGCAGGACAACAGCTCCTGGGTCGGCGATTCCCAATATCCCGGCGGCATCACAAACCAGTGTTGGGAAAACATGTACAACGGCGACGGATTCTGGATGTTTCCGGATCCGACGGACGCCGATTACATCTACGCGGAATATCAGGGCGGCGAGATCGCGCGCGTCAATCGTCACACGCATGAAGCGCGCAACATCAAGCCTCGACCGGACTACAGCGAGAAGCTGCGTTATAATTGGAACACGCCAATCGCGCTTTCGCCCAATGAAAAGGGAACTGTTTACATCGGCGCGCAATGTTTATTTCGCTCGCGCGACCACGGTCAGAATTGGGAGCGCATTTCGCCGGACCTGACGACGAACGATCCGCAAAAACAAAAGCAGGAACAATCGGGCGGCGTAACCGTGGACAATTCTTCAGCCGAAATGCACACGACGATTTATTCGATCAGCGAATCGCCCAAGGACAAAAATCTGATCTGGGTCGGAACCGACGACGGCAATCTCCAGATCACGCGCGACGGTGGAAAAACCTGGAACAACGCGGTCGCAAACGTTCCGGGACTTCCCAAAAATTCATGGGTGAGCTGGGTGCAGGCGAGCAACTTCGACGCCGGCACGGCCTACGCGGCGTTTGATCGACATACATTTGGCGACATGGCGCCGTACGTTTTCCGCACGAGCGATTACGGCAAAACGTGGACGCCATTGGTCACTGATAAGGAGGCAAAGACGGTTCGCGGCTATGCGCACGTGATCAAAGAAGACTTGGAAAAACCGGATCTGCTTTTCCTTGGAACAGAATTTGGACTTTGGGTATCGATCGATGGCGGAAAAAACTGGGCGCAATTCAAAGGCAACCATTTTCCGGCGGTCGCAGTTCGCGATTTGGCAGTTCAACCGCGCGAGAATGATTTGGTTTTGGCGACACACGGCCGCGGGATTTGGATCGTAGACGACATCGTGCCGCTGCGGAATCTGACGAGTAGCGTGATGACCCAGGAAGTTGCCTTCGTTACCGCACGCCCTGTCCAGCAGCGAATCGAAGGAAGCGGAGGCTGGGCGAACGGAGACGCCGTTTTTGTCGGCGACAATCCGCCGGACGCTGCGGTGATTACGTATTATCAACGCGAGCGCCATCTTTTCGGAAAATTGAAGATCGAAATCCTCGATTCAACCGGTTGCGTGATCGATGAAGTCCCGGCGAGCAAACGTTCCGGCTTGAACCGCGTCACCTGGAGCATGCGCGAAAAACCGCCGCGCGTTCCGCCAGCTGCGCAGATCGCTTTTTTTGGCACACGCGGACCTCGCCTTGTTCCCGGCGATTACACCGTTCGCCTGACCAAGGCCGGAAAGACCTACGAAACGAAATTGACGACTGGCCTGGACCGACGCGCGAAATATACGACCGAAGACAGGAAGGCGCAGTATGACGCGGTCATGAGGGTACATGCACTATTCAACGATGAAAGTGCGTTGATGGATCGCATTCTAGTGTTGCGGCGTGGCGTGGCGAAAACATCCTCGGCAATTTCAGAAAACGATCCGCTGAAAAAGACGATCAAAGGCTTCGATGACAAGATCGACAACGTTCGCAAGAGAATCGTCGCCACGAAGGAAGGCGGCGCCATTACCGGCGAAGAGCGGTTACGCGAACACACCGATCAACTTTATGGAGCGCTCCTGAGTTACGAGGGCAAACCGGGTGATTACCAACTCGCTTACATCAACGCGCTGCGCCGAGAGTTGGGCGACGTTAGCAAGGATTTCGAGCAGTTGCTGACGAGAGATTTGCCAAGCTTGAATGCTTCGCTCAAATCAAAAGGGCAGCCGGAGATTTCGCCGCCGACGGCGAAGGTCACGATAAGGGAAACGCACTTGCGTTCGGGAACGTCAACTGCGCCGGCCGAGTTGGACTAATTAGACGGGAATCCCGCGGACGCAGTTAACGGTAAAAACCGTGATATACGTAGCCGCCGTCTTCGAGCGTAATTGTCTCAACATCCCAGATTGCGGTAAGTGAGTAATTCTGTCCGGACGCTAAATTCAGCGGTCGCTGCGTGAATTTCGTTTTGCCGTAAGGCGATGGCGTATCCAGCACGGTGAGCACGTGATGGCCGGGCCGAATTATCGCCCGGTAGCCTTCACCGCGGGCAAGTGTGGTAATTGGAACTCCGTCAATGTAAATGGAGAGACCGATCAGGTAACCGAAATCGGCGGCTCTAAAAATCACTAAACCGCTGTTGCCCATCAATTCGGTGCGCGAATAATCGTAACCAGTACCGGCCTGAACAACTGCGGCAACTGCTAGACCCGCAGCGACCAAAAGAAGAACGATCCGCCTGCCGCTCGCATAAGATTTTTTCATCGGGAAACCTCCTCTAGCGTCGACAATATACCAAATACCGAAATCGACCGGCGCAGCAACTTATATTTTCCCAAACACGACCAAACGCCTAAGACTGCTTGCTGAAATTGATTGTCGACGCACTAATCTTTTTCCGATTCCCGGGTATAGCTCAGTTGGTAGAGCGTCTCGTTCGCAATGACTGCAGAGCAATTATGCTCATGTGACGCTCACGTGATCTGAACTGCTCTACAGAGGGAAAATCGGTGTTAGGTGTGTGATCCCATGTTTTCCCCAAATGGGCTCAAAAAGCACGGCGAGTGTGCAAAATCGGCGTACAAAGGCGGGAGCTGATTTTAGGCTTGTTGAGCTGCGGGAAAATCAGTCCCTCCCTCCCCTATTTCAGACGCTTCAAAAATCCACTTGGGACCAAGGCGCAATTGGATTTGTTGGAGATCTGCTTGTTCCAAAATCGATCGATTGAGGTATCTCTTCACCGTTGACCGTCTCGCTTTTTGTGAACGCGCTGCTACTAGGAATTTTTGCGGTGCAGCACAGCGTGGTGGTACGAGCTAGGTCGGGATCACCAAGCTTGACGGCGCAACGCCTCCCTGCCTAGGCTTCGCGAACCCTGCTTCGACATTATCACCACGCGAGAAGTACACATGGTTCCGCTCACTACCTTATGGCTGCCCATCCTAGTTTCGGCGGTGGT
>Ga0182032_10000175_pt1 | contig 24783 bp, 38 predicted proteins | sample tim00Cox00000000_FD_125970 | JGI IMG/M metagenome (GOLD analysis project Ga0182032, IMG submission 125970) | Lab enrichment of tropical soil microbial communities from Luquillo Experimental Forest, Puerto Rico - timezero.00C.oxic.00.000.000 | ecosystem: Environmental > Terrestrial > Soil >... | reverse complement strand
TCCTCACGATCCCCCGCCGCGCCCCCACCCGCGGCGTGTGGCGCGGCACGGCACCGGTCACGTCGAACCGGCCAGCCGGCAACCCGCCCGGCGGTGCCGTCTACCGCCGCCGCACCGCCCGCGGCCTATGGGCCGGCACCACCGCCCGCACCATCAACCACGGCGCGGGACAGACCCAGCCGCCCGCGGTGCGGCAGCCGCGCCGCACCGCCCCGCGCGGCCTGTGGGCCGGGACCGTCTCCCGCACCACCAACACACCATCCGGGGCGCCCCCCAGGGGCACCATCGCCCGGCGGCGCCCCGCCCGCGGCCTGTGGGCCGGGACGGTCAGCCGCACCACCAACACGCCACCGGGGAACGTCCCCGGCACCGCCCCCGACCATCTCGTCATCGCCCGCCGCAGCGCGGCACGCGGCACATGGGCGGGGACGGTCTCCCGCACCACCAACACACCATCCGGGGCGCCCCCCGGCGGCACCATCGCCCGGCGGCGGCCCGCGCGGGCGCTGTGGGCCGGGACGGTGGTCCGTACCGCCAACGCCGTCCCCGGGCGCGGTGTCACACCACCGCATGTGATCATCGGGCGCCGCGCTACGGCGCGGGGGACGTGGCGCCGCGGCACCGGCGCACCGCCGCGGGTGCCGGCCGCCGCGACCGGTGGCCTGGTCCGGCGCCGCCGCCCCGCTGGTGTCACCTGGCGCGGGTGGGTGTCGCGGACGGTGAACCAGCCGCCGCCGCCGTTCACCATCGGGCAGCTCACCACCGCTGATGTGGCCCGCAACCAGCTGACCGCCGCGGGAGCGGCGAGTTCGCTCACCACGGCAGCGCAGGCGGCCGCGGCCTTGACGGCCAGCGATAAACGGACAGGAGGACCCGGTGGCTAGATACCCGCTGAACCAGCCGATCCGCGTTTCTACGTCTGTCCGTGACGTCACCGGCACCCTCGTCGACGCCGGCACCCTGACACTGCTGGTGAAACTCCGCCAAGCCGACGGGACGTGGGCGACAACCGGCACCTACAGCACACCTACGCACGACGGCACCGGCCTCTACCATCAAGACGTCCCCGCCGCCGACCTGGCCGGGTTGGGGCATTACCAGTACACGTGGACCGCGGGCGGCACCGGCGCGGGTGTGTCGTTCGGCGACTTCGACGTCTTCGACCCGTTCGAAGACGCCCTGCTGCCGTTGCAGGACGCGAAAGACATGCTCAACATTCCGCAGGCGACAACCAGCTCGGATACGGAACTGCAGTCGTTCATCGCCACGATCGAAACGTCGCTTGAGGCGATGACCGGCGGCCCCATCATCAACCGTTCCATCAGCGAACGGGCTGAGCTCGACAGCACCCAAACCGTCCTGACCGTCCGGCAGCGGCCCCTCGTCTCCGTCACCAGCATCGTGTCGGTCGCATCCGGGCAGCCGATCGACATCACTACCGGACTCGACATCGACACCAACGCCGGCACCATCAGACGCAAACTCGCATACCCCTTCTACGGCCCCTACTTCCAGTGGCTCCCCATCATGACCGTCACCTACGTCGCCGGCTGGGGCACCGCCGCCCCCGCCGCGTTCAACACCGCCGCCAGGATCATCCTCCAGCACCTGTGGGAAACACAGCACGGCCCCACCGCCCGCCCGTCGATGGGCGGCATGGACATGATCCAGCCCCCCGGATTCAGTTTCGCCATCCCCAACCGCGCCGCCGAACTCCTCGAAGGCTCGCTGAACGGGATGCCATTCAAGTCAGAGGCATACCTCTAAGTGACCACCTCGCGCGTCCCGGCGCTCATCGACTACCTGGTGGCGCAGTTCCAGGCCGCGTCCACTCTGGGGGGCGCGTCGCCGCCGGTGCTGGTGTTCGACGGGCCGCCGACGACCGCGGATCCGGCGCCACTCGCCCTCTATGTCGGCGTCGGCGACGTGTTCGCCGACACCCCGCCCACGGCGGCGACCTCGGAGCAGACAGCGGTGGGTCTGGCGCAAAAGCGCGAGGAACTCGCCACCATCCACCTGGCCGCGGTCGCGTGGGCGGGGACGGACGACATGAAAACCGTCCGCGCCTCCGCCTACGCCATCGCCGCCGCCGTCGAAGACCTCGTACGCGCCGACACCGCACTCGCGGGCCTGCCGGGTGCGGCTCTGGCCCGGCCGGGGGTGACGGGAATCGTTTTGCAGCAGAACAACACCGCGCAAGGCGCGGTCGCGCAGGTGTCGTTTCAGATCACATACCGCACATTGATCGGCGTTTGAAAGGACAAACGGATGACGGCCTATGCCATCCAGTCGCCGCCGCACGCGGGGGCGCAGCTCACCATGACCTTGCCGACGACCGGCGCGGTCGACACGTGGCCGACGGGCGCGAACGTGTCCGCGTTCATCCAGGGCCCGTCGTCGGCGACGGCGACCGTATCGCTGCCGATCCCCACCTTCGACGGGCAGGCCGTCACCGCCCGGTCGGTGACGGTCGCGTCGGGCCAGACGTGGTTTGTGCCGTTGCCGCCGTCGGTGTATGGGGTGGGCCCGATCACCGTCACCTGGTCCGGGACGCTCACGGCGTCAGCGGTCGCGATCATCACGTCCGTGGGGTCGTGATGTCGGCGGTCATGTACCACCCGCAGACGCAGGCGACGATCGTTGTCAGCCCAGACGCGGTGCCGCAGTACCGGCAGTCGGGGTGGCTGCTCCGCTCCGAATGGGACGCGAACCAGGCCACCGCCGCCCAAGACACGGCTATCTCATCAGGCGACGTCACCGTTGAGGCGCAAACGGCGACCGCGGACGGTGCAGCGCAGGCCACGGAAACGGACGAGGAGAACTAGGATGCCCGCGACGCCCCTCACCCCGACTACCAGATATTTCCCGCCGGGTGTCCGGAAGATCTACTGGGTGCCGGCGATCTCGAACTACAACGCGCCGACCCGCGCCGAACTCAACGCCGGCACCGATTTGTCGGCGGAGATCGAGACAATGAACGGCTGGTCCCTCCAGGGAGCCACCGTTGACGTCCCGGACATGGGTTCCCGGTTCACCTCCCAAGTCCCCGGCCGGCTGACCAGCGCACAAAACGACATCACCGCGTACATGTCGCAAAACTCGAACGACGTCCGCTCCCTGCTGCCCCGCGACACCAACGGCTATGTGGTGTGCCTGTGGGAGGGTGACGTGACCGGGCAGAAGATGGACGTGTTCCCGGTGCGGGTCGTCACGCAGGCGAACGACACCGTCGTCGACGACCCGGGGAAGACAACTGTCTCGTTCGCGATCACGAAACTCCCCGCGATCTACATCACCATCCCGTAATGCCGGACGCCCGGGTCAAGGTCAGCGCGACGCGCACCGGCCCGGACCTGGGGAAGATCGCCCGCGAGCTGCTCGCCATGGACGAGGGGAAGGTGACCGGTATTTTGCGTCGCCGCCTCGAGGACGCGGCGCGGCCGTTCCCGGCCGCGGTGCGCGCTTCGGTCCTCGCGATCCCTGTCAAACCCGGGGGGAAGCACACGGGTCTGCGGGGACGGATCGCGTTGTGCGCGGAAACGTCGTCGCTGGTCGAAGGCCACAACGTGTATGTGCGGATCTGGATGAACCCAGAGAACATGCGCCCCGATTACATGACGCTGCCGCTGTACATGGAGGGCGTGAAAGTGTCCCGGCGGCGGGATTACACCCGGTGGCGTCACCCGGTGTACGGAAACCGCGAAGTGTGGGCACAGCAAGATGCGCACCCGTACTTTTATCAGGCGGCGCGGCCGTTCGGGGTAGCGTCGGAGTTCGCGGTCCGGGACGCGCTCAGCGAGATCACCCGCGAACTGAACGGGTGACCGGTGGCGTCCCCGCGGCCGGGAGCGCACGCAGTGCCATGACCAGCGCCACGACCCACCCGATGACCGTCCAGCCGAAGAACAGGTTGACCACGATGACCTGCGATTTCGCGGGGACGCGGCGGTGGACGGCGACGAACGACGGGACCCAGTAGGCGACGACGGGCAGCACCACGAACGCGATGGTGCCGGCGATCTGCCCGGCGAGCGTGTTGCCGCCTTCAGCGATAACCAGCATGAACGTTTCCCCCTTCATCTTGCACTGTATCCCCGGAGGCAGCCTCGTGCGTCTATCGAAAGATGACATTCTTCACGCCGAAGACTTGCGCACCGAAGAAGTTGACGTCCCCGAATGGGGCGGGACGGTGCTCGTCCGTGGCCTGACCGGACGTGAACGCGACGAGTTCGAAGGATCAGTCCTCGAGCAGCGGGGGCAGAAGACGGTGACGAACACGGCGAACGTCCGCGCGAAACTCGCCGTCAAATGCGTCGTCGACGACACCGGCCAGCGGGTGTTCGCCGATACGGACGCGAACGCGCTCGGCGAAAAATCGGGCGCGGCGATCGACCGCGTGTTCGAGGTCGCGTCGCGGCTGTCCGGGCTCGGCGACGGCGACGTGAAGGAACTGGCCGCGGATTTCAGCGTGGCGGCTGGGAACGGTTCAAGTTCGAACTCGCCAGCCGCCTCAGCATGACCGTCCATGACCTGCTCGGCCGCGTCAGCAGCATGGAACTCACCCAGTGGATGGCGCTGTTCGAAGCCGAAGCAGCTGAGCGGCGCGACCAGCAGCAGCCGCGTCAGCAGCTGAGAGGTTTGTGACCGGTGGCGACGATCCAATATGTGGTCAACGCGGTCGACGCGGCGTCGGCGACGTTCACCCGGATCGCGGCGACCGCTGACACGCTCAACAACCAGCTCGACGAGCTCGCGCACAAATCAGCGACCGCCCGTGTCGGCCTCGCCGGTGACAAAGAGGCGCAGGCGTCGCTCACCAATATCGATCTGAAACTGGCGCGGCTCGGGAAACGGATCGCCAAACCAGACGTCACCGTCGAGGGTCTCGCCGCGGCCCGTTTGGGGATCATGCGTCTCGACGTGGCGCTCGACCGGCTCGACCGCAAAACGGTCACCGTCGATGTGGACTGGCGCGGACGCATCGGCCAGTTCCTGTTCGCCTCCGGCGGCGGCGTAGGTAACGCATTCCGGCAGTTGTTCGGCGGGGGCGCCGGTGGCGCGGGATCGAAGGCGGCGGCTACGGGGGGGATCCTCGGTGGTTTGCAGAACGCGCTGCCGGTCACGGGGCAGGCAGCGCTGTACGGCGGCCTGGGTTTGCTCGCCGCGACCCTCGGGCCGGCGCTGATACCGACGCTGCTGGGTGGCGCGATCGGCGGCGCGGGCGCGTTCGGTGGTCTCGCGATCGGGTCGAAAGACCTGGCACAGTTGCAGACGCTGCGGAAACAGCTCGCTGGTGTCACCGGCACCACCCCCGCGTCACAAGCGGCGCGGGCCCGGATCCAGGGACAGATCACAGCGTTCCGGCAGGCGAACCTGCCGCAGATCGCGTTCGGCCGGCAGGCCGCGGCGCTCACGGGCACCGTGGAGTCCACGTTTTTCGGTGCGCTCACCACACGGCCGGTGATCCGGCCCGGCGGCACCGGCCCCGGCACCCACCAGCAGGTCCTGGGGCAAAGTTTCCTCCAGGGCCTGATCCCCATTTTTCAGCAGCTCGGCAAGTTCATCAAAAGCATGGGGCCGCAGCTCGGCGACCTGTTCCGCGCGTCGCTGCCGTTCCTGAAAGAGTTCGTCAAAGTCCTCGAGGCGGCGGCTAAAACTATTCTCCCGGCGATCACCCAGTCGCTGAAAGACATGGCGCCGTCGCTGCCGCTGATCACCCACGGGTTCGTCATCCTGATCGAGGGGATCGCGCGGATGATCCAGGCGATCGGCCCCCGTGGGATGAAAGCCGCGGCGAAACTGTTCGTCGACCTGATGCGGATCATGACGTTCGCGTTGCAGACACTCGGCCAGTTCATGAACGGCGCCGCCGTCACCGTGCAATACGTCGCGCACGTCTTCCACCAGCAGTGGGACGAGGTGCGGCACCGCACCGCCGACGCGTTCGACCGTATCCGGCATGACATCGCTGACTTCGCCCACAACATCGCCGTCTGGTTCGACCGGATCCGCCACTTCGTCGCCGCGTCGTGGGACGCGACATGGAACGACACGATCGGCCGTGTCAAAAGCGCCATCGGCACGGTCGTGACCTGGGTCAAAGGGATGCCCGCGAAAATCCTTAGTGTCCTCCGCGGCCTGGGGCATTCGCTCGCCTCGTTCATGTCCGCCGCGTTCACCGAGATGCTCAACGCGATGAAAAACGTCGGCAAAACGATCTGGGGCTGGCTCACCAGCTGGGTCAGCGCCATCCCCGGTTTCCTGAAGAAAATCCTCGGTATCAAATCGCCGTCGTCTGTTTTCTACAACATTGGGAAACAGATGATGATGGGCCTGTTCCACGGCATCCAGGACCACGCCAACCAGGCGAGGAACGCCGCGCAGCGGGCTGTGTCCAGCGCCCCCGGCGGTTTGGGTGGCCCCGCGTCGGCGTCAGCGGCGCAGGCGCAAGCCTACGCGCGGGGGCGCCTGGGTGCGTATGGGTGGGGTTTCAACCAGTTCCAGTCGCTGGTCAACTTGTGGAACGGCGAGTCGGGGTGGAACCGGTTCGCCCGCAACCCCTCATCCGGTGCGTACGGCATCCCGCAGGCGCTCCCGCCGGGGAAGATGGGCGCGGCGGCGAACCCGCCGCAGTCGTCAGCGGCGGCGCAGATCAACTGGGGCATGGGTTATATCCGCGCCGTGTATGGGTCCCCGAACGCCGCCTACGGTGCGTGGCTGTCCCGTTCACCCCACTGGTATGACCGTGGCGGCTGGCTCCCGCCCGGCGCGACGCTCGCGGTGAACACGACCGGCGCGCCGGAACGGGTCGTGTCCGGCCGCACAGATATGGCGATGCTGTCGTCCCTCCACCGCATTGAGGCGCTCCTGGCAGACGGCCCATACCGGACCGCCGCCGGTGTCGGTGATGCGGTGAGCGGCGCGTCGCGGCAGGCGGCGAAGTCGGCGCGTTACAGTGCGAGGCCGCGGTGACCGAATCCCTGAACCTCGGTGGCGTCATCGAGCTCCTCGGCTCCCCCGCGGGGTTCGTCCCGTCGATGCTCCCGAACGCCGCCGGCGCCACCTACGGCCTCGGTGGCGCCGCTGACGTGTGGGACCTCGGCGCCCCCCAGCCCGTCGTTGACGTGCTCGCGACCCTCCTCGGCGACGGTGAAATCCCCCTCGGCCGCCGCGCGAGCAACCGCACCATCACCCTCCCGGTGGTGATCCGCGCGCCCGACCTCGCCACCCTGACCGGCGCCCGCGAAGCCTTGTTCGCGGTCGTCGATCAGGCGTACTGGAACCTGACGTGGACCCGTGACCTGGCGACCGCGTATCCGGTGACGTTCGACTGTTTCCGCGCGGCACCGTCGGTCATCACCTACAGCCTTGAGGATTCTGATGCGCTGATCGCGCGGATTCTCCTGTCGTTCCAGGCTTTGCCGTATGCGCGGTCCGCGAGCAATCCGCAGACGCTGAACTTCGCGTCGCCGATCACTGGCGCGTCCGCGCCGCCGCCGGTTGTCACACTGGACACTTACAGTTCGGTGTCGTCGTCGACGCAGCCCACCTGGTGGCAGGCGAAACCGCAGGCGGTCCTCGGGCCGGGGTCGGCGTTCTGGGACTGGGATTCGACCGACCAGGACTCCGCGCCCCTCTACACCCACACGCTCGCCGCGCCGGTGGATGTGACCGGGCGGACGAAACTGTCGCTGTGGCTCGGGCTGGGGTCGCCGGAGAACTACGGCACCTGGCATAAGGGGAACGTGACGTTCGCGTTCACGCTGACCGACAACGCGGCGCATACGGTCACGTTCGGCACGACGGTGAAGGTCGCGGCGTCGAACTCGGGGTCGGCGCCGAAATGGAACCAGATCACCGCGCAAATCCCCCAGGGCGCGGGCCTGTTCGACTACACCCACGTCAACGCATATTCGGTGCAGTTGTGGCGGTTCGTCGGTTCCGACGGCGACCTGGAACTCGATTCGGATGTGTGGCTCAACGGGCTGCAGGCGATCCCCGCGACCACCGGCAGCCCCGCGTCGTCGCGGGGAACGGTGTACAGCCTGAACAGTATCCTCGGGTCGGCGCACACACCGATGAACCTGCAGTTCCAGCAGGCACCGAACACGGTCCCTACCACCACCACTTACACAACGCCGGGGTCGGTGAGTTTCAACCCGCCCGCGAACGTCGCGGCGGTTCAGGTCAAAAAATGGGGCGCTGGTGGCCGCGGCGGGAACCGCACCTCCGCCGGGAACACCGGTGGCGGCGGCGGCGCCGAGTTCACCGAGTCGTCTTATTTCCCGGTGTCACCGGGGGTGCCGGTCGCCGGGTTCGTCGGCGCTGGCGGCACCACCGCCGGCGGCGGTTTCGTCCAGCGCGTCTGTAAAGGCACCCTGAACTCGACGAGTTCCACCACGTTCTCCGGGACCGTCGCCGCCGCGGTGACCGGTGGGCAGTCGCTGATCGTGATGATCGGGTTCGGTCTCACCGGCGGCGCCGTCACATCGGTGACGGACAGCAAATCGAACACCTACAGCAAGGATTATGCGGTGAACCCGGCGACGACCGGGCAGCGGTGCCTCGAAGTGTGGCGGTGCGCGAGCAACACGGCCCTGACGACGTCGGACACGATCACCGTCACCCTGTCGAGTTCCCAGTCGAACGGTGCCGCGTTCATCTGCGACGCGTACGTCCCCCTCGCCGCCACCGACGTGCAAGGCTTCGACTTCAACACGTCCTCGACGGGGAGCGTCGCCCCGAACTGCACCATCACCGCCTCTGATGTGGTCGCGGTCGCTGGGGGGATGGTGTTCGCCGCTGGTGACACCCCGTCGATCGGTGGCGCGTTCACCGCGACCGGGTCCGCGGCGAACTGCAACACCGGCAGCACCGGCTGCGATTTCCTCACCGCCTACGACAACGGCCCCGCGGCCGGGTCGCTGACCGCGACGTTCACATGGGGAACGAACCATTCGAACGTCGGTGTCATCCTCGGCTACACCGCGTCGGGGACCGGTGCGGTCGACGGGCAGGGAACCTGGTTCGGCGCGAACGATGCGACGACCGGGCACGGCGGGAAAGGTGTCACCGCCAACACCAGCGCCGGCGGCGCCGGCGGCACCGGTGCGACGCTGGCGAGTTTCCTCACCGGCACCGCGTCCACGTTTGAGACGAACATCGCCACGTGGGCGGCTGTGACGAACTGCGCCATCGTCCAGACCGCGGCGCAGGCCCACGCCGGCACTAAAAGCCTGCAGCTCACCTCGGCCGCGGCGGGGGACATGACCGCCGCGCACACCGCGGCGGGGACGATCCTGGTCAACGGGGCGCCGGTCCTCGGCTCCGCAGCGGTCACCGTCTCCGCCTGGTTCCGCACCGCCGTGACAGCCAGGACGTGTAACATCGGCGCCGACTTTTACGACTCGGGCGGTGCGTCCACCGGCGCCACGTCCTACAGCGCGAACATCACCGACTCAGCAGCTGGGTGGACGCAGGCGACAGGTGTGTTCGTGTCACCCGCGAACGCGGCGTTCTGCCGGGTCACCGCGAAAGTGCAGGCTACCGGCGCAGGCAGCGAAGTCCACTACATCGACGACGTGGCCCTGTATCAGGGCGCGGTGTGGGCCGGTGGGACCGGCGCGACCGGCACCGCCGGCGGCGGCGGCGGCGGCGGCGGTTCCGCTGGTGAAACCGGCGCCGGCGGCAACGGCGCCGTCACCGGCGGTGGTTCAGCTGGGACCGGTGGCGGCGCGGCGGGTGGCGCGGGTGGCGCGTCCGGCGGCAACAACCCCGGCGCCGCGGGGAGCGCGCCGGGCGCGGGTGGGGGTGGCGCGTTCTCCACCACGACCGCCGCGGCGGGGAACGGCGCCAACGGCCAGATCCAGGTGTCCTATACGGTGACGCAGACACCGTTCGCGACGCTCGTCGCGCACATGGCCGGGCAGGACGCACCCGCGGCGCTGGTGCCGCTCGTGCAGGCCGGTAACGGCGCCGACCCGCCCGACGGCCGCGAATACACGGTCCCCGCCGCCGCGGCGGGGGTGAACGCACGGTTCGCCGGCACCTACACGCTGATCCTGTCGAACTTCACTTTCGACACCCCCGCGAGTTCACGGACGGTGACCGTCACCGTCAAACAGTATGAGTATCCGGGTGGTCCCGCCGCGTCCACAGCGGTGGCGCGGACGTTCACCCCCTCGTCGGATATCACGAACGGGCTGGTGATCCTCGACAATGTGACGCTGCCGGTGAAACAGATCCCCGACGACAACACCTCCGCCTACTTCACCGTCAACGTGAACGGAACCAACGCGAACGACCGCTATCTGGACCTGCTATTCCTCGACACCGACGGGCAGCTCGTCTACGTCAACATCGGCGACGGCAACTCCTACGTCAGTTACTTCCTCGACGCGCCCACCGCCAGCCAGGACCTCGGGCTCCTGTCCGGCACCGATTTCGACCGGTCGTCCGCGGTGTCCGTCGCGCAGTATGCGATCATCTCCGGCGGCCCGCTGATGGCATCACCGGGGAACAATGCGCTCCTGGTCTACGCCGTCGAGGGGCAGCCGGCGCTGCAGGTCACGTATCAGCCGCGGTACTGGGTCGACGACCCCGGCGGCCCCGGCGGCCCCTAACAGGAAGGGTCTGGGCCATGTTTCTGCTGACCGCCCGGCAGGTGAAAACCGCTGCTGCTGCCGCCGCCGGCGCCGGCGTGTATCTCGCCGCATCCGAACTGGCTGCGTCGCGGCGGGTCCGTCTCACCGGCTTGTTCATGCTCACCACCGCCGCGATGGCCGGGGTGATGACCGCCGGCGCGTCACAAAAAGCACGCGCTGTCGACAACCGGCTCTCCAACTTCCTGAACAACGGCGGCTACATCGGGGGGAACCTGAAAGTCGCCGCGGAAGTCAACACCACCACGTTCAAAATCAACGGCACCCCGCTCACCCTTAACCACGGCTCGCCGACCGCCCCCGGCGGCGGTCCCCTCTCCTACTCGCCGTCGTATGAATCGTCGCAGTCGTCGTGCATGTCCGACATCATTATCGGCCTCAAAAATGCGAACATTTTCGCATGACCGATCTGCTAGCTGAGGCCGTGGCCACCTTCAAATACAAACCCGGGTGGCAGATGCGCCTGGTCTCACCCGGGCCCGATATCTACTGGCCGGTGGACGGTACCGAACGGTACCTGGAGATCACCTTTGCCGCGAACGACTCCGCCACCGGCCAGCCGCTGCCGTTCCCCATCCGCCACGAGTTCCCCGTCCCGGAGCTCGGCCTCACCGTGGACTGGGACCGGTGGCTGTTCAGCCGCATCCTCGACGCCGAGCACCATGAGGCTATGGAGTTTTTCCAGGTGAACGGCATCCGGCCGTTCTACCCTGAACACGGCGGCACGCAGGCGAGGATGCGTGAGGATCTGTACGCCATCAGACGCAGGAGGCCAGCGTGAGCACCGCAGGGTTCCAGCTGACCGCCGCGAGCATCGACCAGGCGATCGGCGGCGCCGCCGACAAGCAACGCGACCTCGCCACCACCCAGGCTGACCTGCTCGCGAAACTCAACGCACTCGGCGCCGACGACAACGCGCGCCGCGCCGCGCTGCAGGCGCTCGCCACCGGCTACGCCGCCGACCCGGTCACGTGGGCCAGCGACGCGCTGTACAAGGCGAACCTGATGGGCGGCAACCTCGCCGGTGTCTACTACGGCACCGTCCAGCAGGGCGGCACCGGCGGCACCGGCGCGGTCCTGTTCAACTTCGACAACGCCCTCGCGGCGTCCCGCAGCATCAGTGCCTCTTGAACGGCGCGACTCGACGCAGGTGGTGACGTTCGCCCCCGACGGGACCGACCCGCGGTGGCTCGGCGCCGCCGGCCACTTCACCCAGCTCACCTACTCATACACGCTCCCCGGCGGCCCCGACCAGCTGACCGGGCTGCTGCAGATCCCCGCCGGGTCGCGGACCAAAGCGATCGACGCGGGCCGCATCGTCCAGGCGTACCGCGGCGCCGCCTGCGTGTGGGACGGGAAACTTGACGAGTCCGCCGCGTCCGACGCCGGGTGGCAAGTATCGGCGCACGGCGCGGGGACGTTCGGCGCCGACTTCGACGCCGAATGGCACGGCGGCTCATTCACCTCCGACGAACCCGTCAACAACGCGATCAGCCGCGGCCTCCGCTGGGTCAACCCCGGTATCGGATCCGGCGCCGGTGTGTACCTCGCCCAGCCCACCGACAGCGCCAGCGTCACGGTCACTGACCATCTGAACAACATCACCCAGCCCACCGGCTCCACGTGGTATGTCGGCCGCGGGAACATCCTGTCCGTCTACACACCGAACTGGACGGCACCGACCCGGATCCTCATCGCCACCGCCCCCGTCACCCGGTCCCTCTACGGATACCCCACCGTGCTCTGGGCGCGGTACCAGTCCGGATCCGACTCCACATCGGGCACAGCGACATTCGCGACCACATCCGTGACGAACACGGCGAACGCCGCGAAACACGGCAACATGGAACTGTTCATCGATCTGACCCCCGCCGGGACGATGAGCTCCGGCACCGCCCAGTCGACCCTGTCGGCGATCCTCAAAAAATATACGGCCGCATCCTACGGCGACACGTTCACCATCCGCGACGGGCAGCTCACCACCCTCGGCGGCACGCCCGTCGACCTGGCCGCCGAACAAGCCGGGTTCACGGCGCAGCTCGTGTTCGCCGCCGGCGGCTACGGCGGCGAAGTCGTCCCCGCGCTCCCCGTCACGTTCACCTGCGGCTCCTACACCTACGACGACTCCACCCAGCAGGCCACCATCGGCGCCTACCAGAACGCCAAATTCGACCTCGCCACGCTGCTGTCGAACTGGGTCACCACCCACCCGCCCGCAGCATGAACACCCCCTACTACCAGGACGAGGCCGTCACCCTCTACCACGGCGACTGCCGGGAGATCACCGCATGGCTGGCCGCCGACGTGCTCGTCACCGACCCGCCCTATGGGCGCGGCGCCGCTGGCATCAACTACAGCAACGAGTCGATGACGAGCCGCAGCCAGTGGAGCCACACCCCGATCATTGGCGACGAAGACACGACAGTTCGGGATAATGCGCTCGCCGCATGGGGACAGCGCCCGGCGATCGTCTTCGGGGATCTCAGGATCGTCCCGCCTGCGGGAACGAAGCAGGTCATCATCTACCAGAAGCCCAGCGACGCCGGGTACCGCTCGACTGCAGGCTTCCGCAGGGATGTGGAAGGGATTTACCTGTTGAACCTCCCGGCTGGCTATAGTGGCCGGTCCAGCGTCATTAAGACATCAGCGTCTAAAAGCAACTGGCCCAGTGGGCCATCGCTTCGCTACGGCCACCCGCACGCCAAACCCGTAGACGTGATGGAGATCCTCATCTCGGCGTGCCCGCCCGGGATGGTCGCTGACCCGTTCGCCGGGTCCGGGTCCACCCTCGTCGCCGCCCGTAACCTCGGCCGCAAGGCGATCGGCGTCGAGATCGACGAACGGTACTGCGAAGCCGCCGCCAGGCGGCTCGCCCAGGGCATCCTGCTGGAAGGCATCCTATGAGCCGTCTGTACCGCACCGCCGCCGCCGGTGTGCTCGCCGCCGCCGCGCCAGCCATCGTCCTTGCTGTCCCCGCTGTCCCCGCTGTCCCCGCCGAGCTCGCGCCCGGCTGCCAGCATGCCGTGATCTCAGAGAACTCCGGCAACGGCCCGAACCTGCATGTCGTCATCTGCTACGCGCTGCGGCGCCCCGCCGACGACCACAAATGGGTCCTCATCAACGACGGCGCCGGCCGGGTCGACGGTGGTGACGTTCTCCTCGGCCACCAGGTTCCCGGTGAGGCGCGGTGACCAACGGCGGATACGTGACGTGGGACCGGTGGGACGCCGAACATGAGGCCCTGTCGGCGCGTGTCACCGCGCTCGAGCACCAGCTGGAACGTAAAGCGGCCACCGCTGAACACGAGGCGGAAATGCGGAGGACAAATGAATGGGTGCTGATCGGGGCGGTCCTGTCGGGGATCGTGTTCCCCCTCCTCCTGACCGCAGTCCTGACACTCGTCCACCTGCACGGCAGATTATCCCCCGCTGGGTGTGGATCACGTTCGCTGCTGTCGCCGCCGGCCTGATCGCCTACCTGACCGCGACCTACCTCGTCCTCGCCGAGCTCCTCCACGAAGTCCACCACATCCGCACCGGAGGCTAACCCGATGAGATACCGCAACCTCCCCGAAGTCCGCCGCTGCCAGTCCGGCGAGTTAAGGAGAAACCGTTGATCATCCTCGCGCACGACGCGATCCACGTGAACGTCCCCCACCTGCCCGGCGGGCAGGCCGCCGGGTACACCACCGGCACCCCGGACATCCGGTGGACCGCGCAGGATTGGGCCGCGCACCACGGCGCGGTCCGCATCTGCCAAGACAGTGGCGCTTCGGATACGACAGCGGATGTGCTCGACGTCGAACGGGGCGCCGCGGCCAACGGCGAATGCGGCCACTGGTACAAAACAGCGATCATCGCGTACAACGGGGGGACACGTCCCGGGCAGCGCCATCCCGCCATCTACACCAGCGCCAGCAACGTGACACCCGTCGTCAACGCTTTGAAAGCCGCCGGTGTGAGCTCTGGGCCAGCGTTGTGGATCGCGAACTGGAACCTGTCCGACGCGCAAGCATCCGCGGATGTCCTCGCCGCCTCCGGCCCCTATCCCGTCATCGGGATCCAGTTCTCGTCCGGCCAGTTCTACGACACCGACGTGTTCTCCTCCGCGTGGCTCAACCACACCTCCACCGCGCCCAGCACGGCCGGGCCGCACCGGCACACCGCCGACGGGCGCCACTCATTCGACACCTACGCCGCCGCCCGCCACACCACCGGGCAGCATCTGTGGGACGAAACGTTCAAGGCCTACACGCCAGCGGACCGCACCGCAGCGCAAGCGCTGATGCTGCCGTTCGGCTGGCCTTACTACACCACCAACGCGTGAGGACCATGATGAAACGTGCCATGGCCTGGACCGCTGGCCACCGCAAAGCATTGACCGCTGCAGCGGTCGGCGCGCTCACCATCGCCACCTATGTCCTCGGGTCGCAGAACCCGTGGGTCGTCGCCGCTGGGGCGGTCCTCGCCACCGCCGGTGTTCATTTCGTCCCCAACCAGTCTTCGCAGCCAGCGGCTGCGGACACCGCCGCACCCGCACCAGCGCCGGCACCGGTGCCCCCGCCGGCGGCCGGCTGATCCTGGGCACGTTCCCACCACTGCAGCGGCTGCGGCTGCGGCGCCGGTGCGTCCACGCGGGGACGCGTGCGGCGTACGATCCACATGCTCCCGGCGCCCTGATGCCATGCCAGCGCGACGATCGCCACGGCTGCCACCGCCGCTGCGGCGAACACGGCGACCTCAAACTGCGGCACCACGGCCACACCGGCGATGACCCCAGCCACTCCGGCTACGATGAACAGTCCGCGGCGCGTGTAGCAGTAGCACATCGCCCGGGCGCGAGCTGGTGTCTCCCGGTTACACATCCCCATCGCCTCCTTGACAGACATTGGGTACCTGTTTTTATTTGCTTTTGCCGTCGAGCCGGAGCAGCCGGCGCCCGTAGCGGGGGACGCGGCCACCGTCGCACCTGCCGCGGGGCGGCAGGAGGGTGCGGGCGGTGCAGTCGCCGGTCGCATATGACCACACCCACGCGCGGTGCTTGCCCCAGCCGGTGCAGTGGTGACAGTTCCGCAGCGGATGCCGCCACAGAGAGTAACGGTAGCAGCCGGTGACAACCACAGCGGTAGCTACCAACAGTAGCCATGTTTGGGTGGTCACTGACCGCCATCCCTTCACGCTCCGTAACATGTCACAGGGTGTGACGGCGCCCGGCGGATTGTCCTACGACCAGGGGAAACAGCGCGCATAAATGCGCGCAAAGGCGTGCCGGGTTTCCCCTCAGCCCGCAGCCTGGTCACTCTCGGTCACCGCCGCCTCTGCGCAGCCGGTGACGCAGCGTAGCGGCCAGCTTCGCGCGTCCCCTCACTGTCTGTGACGGCGGCTGGGTGGCGGGCGGTGGCTGCACACCGTAACCGCCGTAGGTGCGTGCCAGCTGGTGCAGCCCAGACAGGTGCGGATAGTCAAGCCGGCGTCCCGCATCTTCCAACGTGACACCACATTTCAGCAGGTCAGCGGCCTGAACGCCGATCTCGGTGACGCAAGCGTGGCAGCGTTTCCCACCCCGGCCAGGCTCGAGGACGCCGCCGCACCGGGCACAGAGCCGCGGCGGCTTCGGTGCGGCCGGGACACGCGTGCCGTGGGCGACCTTGTCCGCCTCGTTCTCCGCTTTGGTGCCGTAGGACAGGTTTTCCGGCCACCTGTTATCCGTGGAACCGCCGGGACCGTGCCGGACCTCATGGCCGCGCGGCGGTGCCCCTACGAACGCCAGCAGGACCAGCGTGTGAACCGTCCGCGTCTCCCGCTCCCCCTTCGCGTTGCGCAGGTTGACCAGCAGATAGCCGGAGTTCGACTCCCGCAACGCCAGCACGACACTGCGGTACGTGCGCCCGTGCGCCTCCCGGGGGACGGAGCGGACACGCCCGCAATCGCTCACCTCATAGGACGGGTAACCCGGTATCGCCTTCCACGTCTCCACACGCGTGTCACTGTCTGTCATCAACTCGCCTTCCGTCGCCTAGCCGTGGCCAGGGCCTCAATCGTGTAAAGCTTCGCCGCGCCGCGATACCCGGCATGCTCGAGCTGGGCGCGCTGGACGGCCTTCCGCGCGGCGGCCTGCGTCGGCCACATCCCTGCCGCGGCGGCCTCACCGAGCGTCACAACCCCGGGCAGCGCTGGGACAATGGGTTCCGGTCCTGCGACAAACCGCTGGTCAGGGGCATCCATGGGCGGCAGGGCCAAATGTCGTACCCCACCTGCGACAGGCACCCGGGTGGTGAACGGCATGTCGTGCCGTGGCAGGGCGACGATCCCGGCGGTCGCGAACTCGCGTGCCGCCTCCTCATCCCACAGGGCGCCCTGCATCTCCCGCACCAGTTTGCGCGTCACGACCTGATACCGGCCTTTATGATCGGACGCTGGTGGCTGTACGTGACCGTCGCAGAGCATTTTCCACGTCGACGCTGACGGGTTAGAGAAGACGATCGCACCGAGGTTTTCCCGCGCGTCCGCCGAGCCGTCCGACCCGGCGGCTTTCGCGGACAGCCGCTGCCCGATCTGCAGCGCGTGGACGCGCAGCTGGCGGCCGGTAAACATCACCTCATCCAGTGCCTCCGCCGCGGGGGAGGGGCCTTTGCCGCCGATCTTCCGCCAATAGGCTTTCAGCCGTTTCTGCGTCGCGTTCAACTCCTCCGCGACGATCAGGATCCGCGGCCCCAGGTCAGCGGACACGTTCCCGCGGATGTCCGCCGACGCCAAAGCGACCTGCTTACGCCGCGTCAGCTCAGACGGGCCGGTGTCGTCGTTGCCGAGCCACACCAGCAGCTGGTGGATCTCCTCCGGCGTCCCCGCATAGGCGACATTCGGCAGCCCCCGCGCCCACATGTGCGACATCAGTTTGTAGTCCAGGAACGCGACCAGGCCACCATGCCACAGCACCTGCGCCGCGATGTTCATCGCACACGTCGTCTTGCCGTCACCGGTGCCCATGCACAGCCCCAGGTGGGGCGTTTCTGTATCAAGTGACTGTTTGACGAGCTCGTCACGTTTCCCGAAGCCCAGGACGACTTCATGTTCGGCGGCAGCCTGTATCGCCGGGAGAATGTCCGCCGCCGATACCCGCGCCGGGGGCGGCACACTCTTGGTGAATATGACCTGGGGGCGTGGGCCGGCGAGGCGCCAGTCATGGTCGGGTGCCTCGATCGCGAGTTTCGACGTCACCGCCAGCAGCACCGCCTGGCGTTCGCGGTCGCTGCCGGTGAACTCCGCCGGCAGCCCCACCACGACCCGGGACCGGTCCGCCTCGATTTGCAGCCGCGGCGGCGGCACATCAAGCTCTTTCGTCAGCGCCGCGCGCAGCGGCCGCACATAGCGGCGGTTATGGTTCCACCGGCGCCCCAGCACATAGGTGCGCCACCCAGCGGCCAGCAGCAGCAGCAGCCCGGTCACGGCGAGGACGGCGAGCGTCGCGGCCCGGTGGACACCCAGGCCGTACAGCAACCCAAACACGGCGAACGTGCCACCCGTGCGGGCCGTCGCGCGGGTCAGGCGCCGCAGGTGCCAGAAACGGACCGCCCGCCCGGTCGGGTGCAGCACCGCCGTCGACGGGCGCAGCCACGTCGCGTTCGTCCGGCTGACCCCATCCAAAGGAAGCCCGCTGAACCAGTGCCACAGCAGCCGGGACAGCCACGACTGGGAGAGCCGCCGCCACACGTACGCGGCCAGCAGCCCCCCCACCACCGTCAGGACAAGAGCACCGGTCATTTACGGCTGTCATCCGTGGCCGTTACTGGCGGCCTTGACGGCTGCGATCTCACGGCGCCGGATCTTCTGCGCCGTCCGCGAGCTCACACTCTCCGCCTTCTGGATGTCACGCAGCCGCGGCGGCTGCCATGCCGGCCCGGGAACGGATGCGGGGAGGGATGCGGCCGGGCGGTATTTCGCGGCCTGCCGTTTCAGGATCCCCAACCCGAAACCCAGCGCCAAAGCCAGGACAACCGGCGGCATCGCGAACCCGACCCGCGACGCCAGGTCTGCGGTGGCGGCGTGGGACACGTTCCCCGCCACCGACAGGCCAGTGAACACGACGGTGATCGCCCACGCCCACCCACGCACCAGCCAGCTGGTGTCGCCGTCGATCGCGGCGACGAACAGCACCACCTCACCCGCGATGATCAGCAAGTCGATCAGCAGCGGGAACAGGGGCGCCAGATACCACGGCCACCCATGAAGGCTGGCCCAGTCATACAGGCCCCGGTACGACAACACGAACCCCGCGGCCGTCGCGACCGGGATCAGCACACCAACCAGCCACAAACCACCCGCCCGCGGCGCCCGCAGGAACCACGGCAGATACGCCGCCGGTCTCCCAGCCGCCGGGACCGTTCCGTTACCGTTCATTCCAAGCCCTCTCCTGTCTCGTCAGGTTGGGGGTCAGGCCCGGTACCGGGGCCTTGATCCCCGGCACCGGGCCGCTACGTCATCTGCTGGCTCAGCGAGCGGGTTGATAGACCTGCCGCGGCAATAGTGGGCCCCGATGGGGCGTCCCGCTATCAGTGCGGTGTGACGCCATCCCGCACACACCCCGGTCGGCAGTTGCCCAGCGCGGTGACACGGCTCTATCGGCTGTTTGCAGTGCTTACAGGTCACGTCGGCCCGCTTAGTTGAGGAAGCGGTAGTTTTCATCACGCGATCAGCGTCCCTTGGCTCAGCCGCCGGGCAGCTGCCTCGGCGTAGGGTTCGTGGATCTCGATGCCGATGGCCCGGCGCCCTGAGCAACGGGCAGCTTCCAGGGTGCTACCACTGCCGGCGAACGGGTCGACCACCAAGCCACCGGGCGGGCAGGCGTAGGAGATTAGCGGGTCAAGGATGCCAACCGGCTTCTGGGTGTTGCTGAGCCGGGGAAGGTTATGCATGGATCGCACGCGGATGACTGAGCGCACAAGCCGCGTCCCGTCATCTGTCTCCAGGCGCCCATTAAGCACGCCGTGGTGCTGATCCAGGCTCGGCACTCGGGTCCCCACATTCTTTCGGCTGCGGGGATCCACGCCAGTGGCGATGCGTGGGGTCTCGTGGTAGATGCTGGCCCAGGGGCCCCGGTACCAATGCGCGGCGTGCTCATGGACGCGCTTGAACCGGTCGGCGGCGAACCCGGATCCGTTGTGCTTCTCCCAGATGATGTCTTGGCTAAGCGTCCACACCTGGCCGAACTCGGCGGCGTGGATGAGGTACATCCTTAGCGACCCGAAGCACCACAGCGAGCGGGTAACGCCAGCAGCGGCCCGCAGCCAGCCGTCAGGCCAGCGGTCCCACGCAAGCGATGTCTCCACATAGGGCGGATCGGCCACCACGCAGTCTGCGGCGAGACTGAGTGCGGGCAGCACCTCGCGGCAGTCGCCGAGATACAGGGTCACCTGCCCATCCGTCCAGTACGGCTCGGCCACGCTAGTCCTCACTCTGCCGCTTCGGACAACAAGCGGTACTCATGCACATCCGCACGCCCCCCAGTCGTCACAGTCGAACATGCTTGGCTGAGCCTCCAGTCGCCGGCGGAACTTCCGCAGGGGCAGCGGGCGCACCTCGCCGCGCACCGTCTCTCTCATCATCGACACGTCCTTGCCCAGGTCGGCCCGTATCTGTTCCTCATCGACTTCCCAGCGCTGGTATAGGCCCGGGTTGACACGCAATAGCAGTTCCCATTGGGCCTGGCCGCCGCGGACGCACGCGCCGCCGCAGTTAGCGTGGTGGAACCCCTGCCGGTACAGCTGGGGCGGCTCAATGCCGCGTCTACGGAACATCATCAGCAGGTCGGGCTTGCTGGCATAGGGAAGATCCGCAAGCGGCGTCTTAAGGGTGTACGGCAGCCATCGCGGTATGGCGGCGTCGATGCGCTCAGGCTCGGTCCAGTCGTAGCCTTCATAGATCAGGGTGTCTGCCGGGTCATAGTTGGCGTTGATGTAGTCGCGCAGCAGCTTCCGCTTGAGGAACTTCGAGCACACCGCCATGCGGTTGCTCGGGACGCACCGTTCATCGCGGCCGACCTCCATCGGTGTGCGTCCATCGGCCAGGATGACCCACTGGCAGGCAAGCTGGCCGTGGACCTCATGGGCGAAGCGCCAATTGTCGGTGTCCTCAACGCGGGTGTCAGCGGTGAGCAGCACCACGTCGTCTGCGCCATGCTCGGCCACCAGCCGCCAGGCGATCTCAGCCGACGCGACGCCGGTTGAGAACTGGACGAGGTGCGTGGTCACGGCTCAATCCTTCCGGTTAGTTGAGGAAGTCGCTTCGTCCTGCTCATGCTGTACCTGCCATGGCGCGGGGGCTGCCTGCTGAAGCCAATGACCTGCCTCGTTGCACTGCTTGTTGCAGTTAGGCATATGCGCGTAGCGGCCGTCATCATGATGGATGATCATCGTCAATCCTTCCGCTTAGTTGAGGAAGCGGTAGTCATCGCGCTATCTCCGCGTTGACGCCGCCCCAGTTGTAGTCCTTGTCTGCGGGGTAGTCCTCGTCGCCCGCAGCGGCGCGGAGCTGCCACATATCCCGCAGGCCCCGCTCGAAGGCGGACGGGGCGGCGCCCGCGAATCGGGCGACCATCGAATGCATCTCGTCCTGGCTGAGTCGCCTGATGATGTCAGAGACGCGGACTGGCGGTTCCCCCATGGCGCGTGGGCCATACGGGTCGCAGGCGGTGCTCACGGCATGTTCTCCTTCCGCTTAGCAAGGAAAGCGGTACCGTTTTTCATGCAGGCGCCGGTGTCGCGCCCGTCGTGGCCGTCGAGGCGGTCGCAGCCTGGAAGGCACCACGCTCGCCAGTCCTCCTTCAGCACGATCTCGCCGGTGGCAACCTGCCATAGCTCGGTCGCGCAATCCCGAAGTGCCTGTGCGCGTGTCTCCCAGCCGTGGATCTGGAACCGGCCGCCGTCGGTGGTGCGGGCCTGCGCCGCTTGCGCGTCCAGTTGTGCAGCTTCGTCGTGCCACTGACGGATCAGCTCGTCAGTCGCCGTGGGCGTGGGCTCCTGACCGCATTCATCACACTTCATTGCCCAGCCCTCTGGCTAACACCCATCACGCCGTCAAAGTGGACGGTATAACCACCCGTACCAGCGGGGGCCAACTCTTCCGGCAGTGTCAGCCAGAACGCGGGGCCGCTCGGCGAGTTGTACGACTTGCACTCCCAGACACGCCCTGACCGATCGGTGAACTTCGTGCCCGCGCCGACTTGGCGCGTTGCTTCAATCTCAGGCATCAGGGATCCCGCCTTCGTCGGTTGCGGGTCGCAGGCGGTGCTCACGGCATGTTCTCCTTCCGCTTAGCAAGGAAACCGGTACTCATCGCTGTAGCCTGCCAATCGCTCTTGTGCCTCTAGGAAGCACGGGTGGTTCAACTCGAAGCCAAGGAAGGCGCGGCCCGACCGGATGCACGCCAAGCCCGTGCTGCCGCTGCCAGCGAAGCAGTAAAGCACCAGGTCGCCTGGCTCTGATGACTTCAAGATCAACCGCTCTAGCAGCGGCAGCGGCTTCTCTGCCGGGTGGGCGCGCTGCGCGACCGGGACGGATGGGCAGCGGAGGATGTCGCCGTCGCCCGTCTTGACGGCTGGGGCATCGTGCATCTGGGCGAACAGGATGTACTGGCACTGATAGCGCCACGAGTAGCCGTTGATCGCAGTCCCGCGGTCCCAGACCAGCAGCCGCAGCGTCTTCACGTGCTCATAGAGGTAGGCGTAGAATAGCGGGTAGCTCTGGCTGTCGCAGAAGATGTAGGCCGCGGCGTCGGGCCGCAGTTTCGGCACCAGCGCGCCGAAGAAGTCCCGGTAGAAGTGATCGAGCAGAGACAGGTTCGAGAGTGACCGCTTGTGGTGCGACCGGCCGCTGACGAACTGCGCGGGCGGCGTGAAGTACGGCGGGTCGGTCACCACTAGGGGTATAGATGCGTCCTTCACGTCTGCCAGGAGATCCAGGCAGTCACCATGCCGCAACTCGATGTTCAACCATCCTCCTTCTGCCGCTTCTGTGGAGTACCGGTATCGCTGCGGGTTCATCGTGCCTCCCGTAGCCGCGCGGGTGCGGGTATGAGGCTGACCGCTTCGGCGGCGCCACGCCGGTCCCATCTCCTCCTGCCATCCATGTTGTAACTATTGCATCCCTGGGCGGGTGCGTGCAATAGTTACTACATGACCGGTGATCTGATCAGCACCGCGGAAGCGGCCCGGATGCTCGGCGTCACCGGTGTCACCATCACCCGGTGGGCCGCCACCGGCAGGCTCACCCCAGCGCTGAAACTCGCCGGGCCCCGTGGCGCCTTCCTGTTCCACCGCGCCGAAGTCGAACGCCTAGCGCGTGAGCGATCATCATGACAGGCTAAACAGCAAGACGTGAAAACGCCGCCCCCAGGGAGATGGGGGCGGCAGGGCCCCCTAGACGGCGGGGAAGCTCGCGGCAACGGGGACCCGGCACCAACTGTAAAGGGGAAGCACCCATGAACGACAGCACCGCCCTGACTGTGCTCGACGGCCGGTTCCCGGTCGCCGTCACCCAGCCACCCGTCCTGTTCGACCAGCTCACCCGCGAATGGGACGACCGCAAAACCACATCCCGTGCGATCGCCCGCGGCGCACGCCGCGACGCCTGCACCGAAATCACCTATATCAACGCTCACCCGCGCCGCCCCGCCCCGCTCCCGCCACCACCGCCACCACCCCCACCCACGTCGCCTGCGGCGTTGCCGCCGCCGCCGCGGTGGGGACCCCCAGCGGTATATCCGGAACTCGCCGAAGCCGCCCTGAAACGCGACTTCGACACACGGCCGCAGACGATCATCCTTGATGCCGGACTGGATGAGCTCCTCGAAGGCGGCCAGTCATGAGCGTGTCGGCTGTCGTCCATCTCAGCAAAGAACCATTGAAAGTCAAAGTTCTGGACGCAGGTCAGCCTGACGTGTTGGGCTTTGTGGAACTCTCCCGCGACCCGGCTGCCGTTGACCTCATCATCCGCACTGCCGGTGACGCCGACCGTCTGCTAGCCGCGGTCACTGACCTCAAACAGCAGCTCCTCGCCGGTGGTGCGTCATGACCGGCCCCGGACACTACCGCGAAGCCGAACGGCTGCTCGCCACTCAACCGTTCTGCGACCACGACCGCGTCGACTGTGAACACGGCCAAGTCATCGTCGCTAAGGCGCAGGTTCATGCGATGCTCGCGCTCGCCGCCGCCACCGCCATCGACACCGCCGACGGCTACCAGGCGTGGCTCGAGGTTGCTGGGGTGCAGCCGTGACCGCGCCGCCGTGGGTGCAGGAAGGCCGGAACCTCGTCCATTTGGTCGAATGCACCGTGTGTGGCGCCACGACCGGGCAGGAATGCGACTGTCCCCCCGTCGACAGCAACGGCCACAACCAGGTCCATCTCCGCCGGCTCGCACGCGCCCGGCATCAGAACGTGATCGACCACTCCTGGTTTATCCACATGCTCCGGTACGCCCTCGAACGGAACGGGCCCCTGTTCACCAACGGCGACCAGCCCACCGGGCGCACGTGATGAGCCGCCTCGGGCAACGGTGGGAAACGTGGTGGCTCAAGCCGTGCGGCACCCCCGCCGCGTACCGCCGCCACATCCGCCACAGCGAACCCATCTGCGAACCCTGCCGGCAAGCCGAAGCGCGCCGCGGACGCGACTACCGCCGCCGCCGCGCCACCCGCGCCAGCCGCCCCACGTCAGCGCCCGAATGGGACGGGCAGCCGTCGTATGAGGTGCGCCGCGAAACCCTCACCGAATGGGACGGAACACCATGACCTGGTGGGGATGGGTCCTCGTCGCCTTCCTCGGCTGGCCCGCCGCCGCCCTCACCCTCGGCTTGTTCCTCGGCCGCGTCTTCCAGCTCCCCACCCACCCCACACCACGGCGGCGTATCCGCGCCGCCATCCGCGCCCGCATCGCTGCCAGGCGTATCGACACCGACCACCAGCACCTCACCGGAAGCAACCACCAGTGACACCCCTCCTGCGGCGCCTGTTGCGCCGTACCCCTATAGACGGCCCGGCACCAGGTGCCAGTTACGGACGGACTGGCCACACGGCTCCCACCCCCGGGCCCGTGCGGCACACGGGAACTACTTCAGGGGTTCCCCCCGC
>Ga0182032_10000171_pt1 | contig 25212 bp, 28 predicted proteins | sample tim00Cox00000000_FD_125970 | JGI IMG/M metagenome (GOLD analysis project Ga0182032, IMG submission 125970) | Lab enrichment of tropical soil microbial communities from Luquillo Experimental Forest, Puerto Rico - timezero.00C.oxic.00.000.000 | ecosystem: Environmental > Terrestrial > Soil >... | reverse complement strand
CCCTGCTTGAGGGAAAGGTCGTGCACATTCCCGACGTGCAGGCGGACCCTGAGTACACCTTTGCCGAAGGGCAGAAATTCGGTGACTTCCGTACGGTTCTCAGCGTTCCGATGTTACGCGAGGGCGCCGCGATTGGCGTTCTCGCGTTGACACGCCACGAGGTAAAGCCCTTCACCGACAAGCAGATCGAACTCGTCACGACTTTCGCCGACCAGGCAGCGATCGCGATCGAGAACGTCCGCCTTTTCGAAAGCGTGGAGGCACGCACGCGCGAGCTGGGACAATCACTAGAGGAGCTGCGTACCGCCCAGGATCGCCTCGTTCAGACCGAGAAACTCGCTTCTCTCGGGCAGTTGACTGCGGGAATTGCGCACGAAATCAAAAACCCGCTCAACTTCGTCAACAATTTTTCGGCGGTCTCGGTCGAGTTGATTGACGAACTGCGTCAGGCGCTTACCGAGGCCAATGTAAGCGACAAATTGCGCGATGAAATCAACGAGATCGCCGATATGCTGCAGGGCAATCTCGACAAGGTCGTGCAGCACGGCAAACGCGCGGATTCAATCGTCAAGAACATGCTGCTGCATTCGCGGGCGGGCTCCGGCGAGCACCGGCCCGTCGACATCAATGCAGTGGTGGAGGAGAGCCTCAATCTCGCCTATCACGGCGCACGCGCCGAAAAGCAGGGCTTCAACATCACCCTCGATCGTTCATTCGATCCAACGGCGGGCGAAGTCGATCTGTTCCCACAGGAAATCACCCGCGTTCTGCTGAACTTGATCTCGAACGGCTTCTATGCAGCAACAAAGCGCAAAGACCAGACAGGCGACAACGGCTATGAACCTACTCTTGCTGCCGCGACCAAGAATCTCGGCGACCGCGTAGAGATCAGAATACGTGACAACGGGACCGGCATCCCTCCCGAAGTGAAGGACAAGATGTTCAATCCGTTCTTCACAACCAAACCCGCGGGAGAAGGAACAGGGCTTGGCCTCTCCATCAGTCACGATATCATCGTCAAACAGCACGCCGGCTCAATCGAAGTCGATACGCGGCCGGGCGAGTTCACCGAGTTCAGGATTATTCTTCCCCGCACCGCGGCATCAATTGCTAAATCAGGAGCACGAGCGTGACCGTTCTTATTCTTGTGGTCGACGATGAGCCAGATGTTGAAATGCTGTTTCGCCAGCAATTTCGGCGTGACCTCCGCTCGGGCCGATTTATCATGGAATTTGCGCAATCTGCTCCCGCGGCATTGCAATGCATCAGCGAAGCGCGAACTGCCTCACTCATTTTGATCCTGTCTGACATCAACATGCCGGGGATGACCGGGCTCGAACTATTGCCCAAGGCCAAGGCCGCGCGGCCGGACGTTCCGGTCATCATGATTACAGCCTATGGCGATGCGGAGACCAAACGTAAGGCAATGGAGGGAGGCGCCGAAGCGCTTCTCACCAAACCCATCGATTTCGCGTTGCTACGAAATGAAATCGACACGCGCGTCGCAGGAGCGGCCTGACGGCTCGCGATCAGATAAGCGTACCTGATCCTGTGGGGGCGTAATGTGACGGCGTGAGTTCATTTCCCTGGTAGGTGGAGCGGCCGCCACCTGGACGTTCGCCGCGCGCGCGGCCCGGAGCCAATCCCCGAAGCGAGCGAAACCGTAGCTGCTCAGTTCCTGAACTGTCGCTTGTCGCGCCGCCGATCGTTCATCGGCTGGTAGGCAACCCGGCTGTGATAGGAGCAGTAGGGCAAATCGTTTGCCGTGTCCCCGCCGCAGAAGAAGAAGTCGGTGCTGCCGGGGTCGCCGACCGGCCAACGGCAGGTCTTTTCCTTGAGCTGGAGAAGGGTCTTGCGTTGCTCGACTGGAATTTCGAGAAGTTCCGGCTCGGGCTCAACGTCGTAGTCATAGGCGAGCGCGGTATTGCCGCGCATGGACGGCCGGGGCACGCGCATCATGTGACCCGAAGAACGGGCCTTGCGCGGCCTTGGCGCCGTCGAGGAGGGGCTCTTGGCCCGCCCGGACAGGCCCAGACGATGAACCTTGCCAATGACGGCATTGCGCGTGATGCCGCCGAGTTCAGCGGCGATCTGGCTGGCGGAGAGCCCATCCGCCCAAAGCTTCTTCAAAAGCTCTACCCGCTCATCGGTCCAGCCCATTCGGTTTTTCTCCTTAGGCTTCAAGGCCTTGGATAGAGTCCAGCCCTGTCGTCAGACGCCCCATCGGGCGCCCGGCGCTGTACGCGTCAGGGATGGACTAGAAATTCTTCGGTAGCACGATATGTCGTACTAACTGGACCTAAGGCTACAATAGGCAGTAACTCAGCCGCAAGCGTCGGCAAGCCTTGATGGCTAGCTACCAACAGGTTTTCCTTTAGAATCGGCGTTTACGGCACGTCTGAGTCGGGTTGATTGACACCGTTCGGCCCGGCAATAGAATGAAAAAAGTGCCGCCCGGCGAGGCGGCACATTTCTTTTCGGCGCGCATGACCCCGAAAAGCAGTGGTCAAAACGTGGAAATGGTCTTGCGACGACGAAAAATGGTCGATGGAAGAAGCTGGCCGTGAACTCGCATTTGTTGCCAACCTATGCACGGGTCGACCTCGCTTTCGAGCGGGGCGAAGGCGCATGGCTGTTTACGGCCGCGGGTGAGCGCTACCTCGACTTCACCTCCGGTGTGGCGGTCAATGTGCTCGGGCACGCGCACCCGTACCTGGTCAAGGCTCTGACCGACCAGGCCCAGAAGGTCTGGCACGTCTCAAATCTTTACAAGATTCCAGAAGGCGAACGGCTGGCGGACCGGCTGTGCGCGGCAAGCTTTGCTGACACCGTCTTTTTCCAGAATTCGGGCGCGGAAGCGCTGGAGTGCGCGATCAAGCTCGCACGCAAGTATCAATCAGCCTCCGGCAAGCCCGAGCGTTACCGCATCATCACCTTCGAGGGTGCCTTTCACGGCCGCACGCTGACGACCATCGCCGCGACCGGCAACAAGAAGTATCTCGAGGGTTTCGGCCCGCCGGTCGATGGCTTCGATCAGGCGCCCTTCGGCGACATCGATGCGGTCAAGCGGGCGATCGGACCGCAAACCGCAGCGATCCTGATCGAGCCGATCCAAGGCGAAGGCGGCGTGCGGGTCGCGTCACCGACGTTCCTGCGTGCCTTGCGCCAGCTCTGCTATCAGCACGGACTTCTGCTGGTGTTCGACGAAGTGCAGACCGGGATCGCGCGTAGCGGCGAAATGTTCGCCTACGAACGCAGCGGGGTTCAGCCCGACGTCATGGCGCTCGCAAAAGCGCTGGGCGGCGGTTTCCCGATTGGCGCATGTCTGGCGACATCGGAGGCGTCGAAGGGAATGACGGTCGGCACGCATGGCTCGACGTTTGGCGGCAATCCGCTGGCGATGGCCGTGGGCAATGCCGTGCTCGACGTGGTGATGGCTGACGGTTTCCTCGAGCGCATGCGCAAGAATGCGCTTCTGCTCAAGCAGCGGCTGGCGGAATTGAAGGACCGCTATTCTTCGGTCATCGCCGAGGTGCGCGGCGAAGGCCTGCTGATCGGCCTGCGAATGGTTCCTCAGGCCTCGGAAATGGTCGACGAATTGCGCGCCGAGAAAATGATCACGGTTGCCGCCGGCGACAACGTGGTGCGGCTGCTGCCGCCGCTGATCATCGGCGAGAAAGAAATTGTCGAAGCCGTCGGATGCATCGACCGGGCATGCGCACGTCTCGCGAAAACATATGCGAGGGCGAAGGTGTCGTCATGATTGCAAATGGCGTTCGGCACTTTCTCGACCTCATCGACATCCCCAAGCCGGTGCTCGGCGGGCTGATCGACAGCGGCCGCGCCATGAAGGCCGAGCGCTCGAGCGGCATTCACAAGGCACCGCTTGCGGGAAAAACGCTGGCCATGGTGTTCGACAAGCCGTCGACGCGCACGCGCGTGTCCTTCGATGTCGCCATGCGCCAGCTCGGCGGCGAAGCCATGCTGCTGACGGCGCAGGAAATGCAGCTTGGCCGCGGAGAAACGCTTGCCGATACGGCGCGCGTTCTCTCGCGCTACGTCGATGCGATCATGATCCGCATCCTCGACCACGAGGCGGTGGCCGAACTGGCGCGGCATGCGACCATTCCCGTCATCAACGGGCTCACGCGGCGGTCGCATCCGTGCCAGGTGCTGGCCGATGTGATGACGTATGAAGAAAAACGCGGCCCCATCCGCGGCCGCACGGTGGCCTGGACCGGCGATTCCAACAATGTTCTGGCGAGCTGGATGCACGCGGCGGAACGCTTCGATTTCCAGCTGCGCGTCGCGACGCCTGCCGAATTGCGGCCGAAGAAATGGCTGATAGACTGGGTCAAATCCTCGGGCGCCGCGATCATGATCGGCGACGATCCCGACGCTGCCGTCAAGGATGCCGACTGCGTGGTCACCGACACCTGGGTGTCGATGGGCGATCGTGACGGCAAGCATCGTCACAACATTCTCAAGCGCTACCAGGTCAATGCCAGCCTGATGGCGAAGGCCAAGCCCGATGCGCTGTTCATGCATTGCCTGCCGGCGCATCGCGGAGAAGAAGTTACCGACGAGGTCATCGATGGACCGCAGTCGGTGGTTTTCGATGAGGCCGAAAACCGGCTGCACGCCCAGAAGGGTCTGCTCGCCTGGTGCTTGCACGCCGATGCCTGACGGTCCGCGTTAACGCGCGTGACCGGTACGAGAAGGCCGGGCCTCTCGTTTTTCAGCTCCTGAGTTCTACATAAGGTGGATGACCGAACCCGCCATGACTGATCCCCAAATCGCCATTCCCACGCGCGCACCGTCACCCACCGCGCTTGACGATACCGTCATGCCGTTCGAGGTGGCCAAACTCGACCTGCGCGGCCGCGTGGTGCGTCTTGGTCCCGCCGTCGACGAAATCCTTTCGCGGCACAACTATCCGCAGCCCGTCGCCAAGCTCCTTGGCGAAGCGCTGGTGCTGACGGTGATGCTGGGTTCGGCGCTAAAGATTGACGGTCGTTTTATTCTGCAGACGCAGAGCGACGGTCCTGTGCGCATGCTGGTGGTGGATTTCATCGCCCCCGACAAAGTGCGCGCCTGCGCACGCTTCGACAAGGACCGTGTGGCCGCCGCAATCGCGGCAGGCGAGACGGCCGGCACCGCCCTGCTCGGCAAGGGGCATCTGGCCATGACCATCGACCAGGGTTCCGACATGAACCGCTATCAGGGCCTGGTCGCGCTCGACGGCAGTTCGCTCGAGGACGTGGCGCATGAATACTTTCTGCGCTCCGAGCAGATTCCCACGCGCGTCCGGCTCGCGGTCGCGGAGGAATTGCGCGCGGCGTCGGGCGGCGCGACCCATCGCTGGCGCGCCGGTGGAATCATGCTGCAGTTCCTGCCCAAATCTCCGGAACGGGCGCGCACGGCCGATCTCGATCCTGGCGATGCCCCCGAGGGCACGACGCCTCACGCCATCAAGGAAGATGACGCCTGGGTCGAAGGCCAGACCTTGATCTCGACCGTGGAGGATATCGAGTTGATCGATCCCTCGCTCTCCAGTGAGCGGCTGGTCTATCGCCTCTTCCACGAGCCGGGTGTGCGCGTGTTCCGCGCCAGTCCACTGCGCGCGGAATGCTCATGTTCGCGCGACAATGTCGAGGCGATGCTCAGGAGCTTTTCGCAGGACGATCGCGATCACATGGTCGAGGACGGGAAGATTTCCGTCACCTGCGAATTCTGCAGCGCGAACTATCAGTTCGCGCCGGGCGAGGTCGGCGCGAATCCTAGTTGATGGTGCGCTCGGCGTAAGACGAGTCGAGGGAGAAGGCGGGAATTTCGATGTCGAATTGCTCGCCCGCGTCTGTCACCATTCCGTAGCTGCCGACCATGAAACCTGACGGCGTCGGCAGCGGAACCCCGCTGGTGTATTCGAACGATTGTCCGGCCCTCAGCGTTGGTTCCTCGCCGACAACGCCCGGCCCTTTGACTTCTTGCAGACGGCCGAGCGCGTCGGTGATGCGCCAATGCCGAGTCTTGAGCTGGACTGTTTCCGCACCGAGGTTGGTAATGTTGATTGTGTAAGCCCAAAAAAAATAGCCGTTGCTCGGCGACGACCGCTCCGAAACAAAGCGGGGCGTCACTGTCACTTCAACCTTGCGTGTTACGGCGCGGTACATCTAAATGCCGCAAGATTTACTATACCGGGGCTTGCCATTCGCTTGATGCCCGGGATTATGGCCGAAAGAGCGCACGAAAGAAAAGCCGCACATGGCCCCGGTTTCGACCGAACGCGACCTCCGGCTTGATTTGTTCCGCGGCCTTGCGCTCTGGCTGATCTTTCTCGACCACATACCGTCAAACGCGGTCAACTGGATTACCATCCGCAACTACGGCTTTAGCGACGCCACGGAAATCTTCGTTTTTATTTCCGGCTACACCGCAGCCTTCGTCTACGGCCGGGCGATGCAACAGCATGGTTTCATCGTCGCCTCCGCGCGCGTGCTCAAGCGGGCCTGGCAGATCTACGTGGCGCACGTGTTCCTGCTCGCGATCTATCTCGCCGAGATCGCCTACGTGTCGAGCAGTTTCGACAATCCGCTCTACACCGAGGAAATGGGTGTTCTCAATTTTCTCAAGAATCCGGACGTCACGATCCTTCAGGCGCTGCTGCTGAAGTTCAAGCCGGTGAACATGGACGTGCTGCCGCTCTACATTTTGTTGCTGCTGTGGTTTCCGCCGATGCTGTGGCTGCTGCTTCGCGCGCCGTCGCTCGCGTTGATCACGTCGGCTTCGGTCTACGCCTTGATGTGGCTGTTTGAATGGAACCTTCCGGCCTATCCGAGCGGAACCTGGCTGTTCAATCCATTCGCATGGCAACTGTTGTTCGTGTTCGGGGCGTGGTGTGCGTTGGGTGGCGCAGAGAACCTTTCGCGTTGGATCCACTCTCCGGCCATGGTCGGATTGGCCATCACATATCTTCTGTTCGCATTTGCGATTGCGATGACCTGGTATTTCCCGCGCCTTGCGGTCTACGTTCCTAAGTGGGTTGGCGATGCGATGTACCCGATCGACAAGACGAACCTCGACGTGCTTCGCATCATGCATTTCCTCGCGCTTGCGATCATTACGGTCGCGTTTGTACCCCGCGACTGGCCGGCGCTCAAATCCTGGATTTTCTGGCCGGCAATCGTGTGCGGCCAGCATTCGCTTGAGACATTCTGTCTCGGCGTGTTCTTGTCTTTTGCCGGTCACTTCGTATTTACGGAAGTGTCCAACCGGGTGCTGACGCAGATCGTCGTCAGCTTTGCCGGCATTGCCATCATGGTTGCCGTTGCGGCACTCATTTCATGGTATAGACAAGCCGAGCGACGAGGCGGAGGACCGCGGCCGCCCGCCGCAAAGCCGGGTTATGCGGGGGGCGAGTTATGAGGAAACGCCTGCTGCCACTCGCGTTGCTGATGCTGATTGCCGCGCCCGCGTGGGCCGAGCATCCGGCCGAATGCCGCGTTGCAGAAAACCTCACGGAGCCGAGCTTTCGGTTGCCGCAAGTGACGCGCGCCGTCGACGCGAAGCATCTGAACATCCTCGTTGTCGGCGCCGGCTCCTCGCAATTGCCGGGATCGAGTGGCTCTGGCAACGCTTACCCCGTGCGACTGCAACAAGCGCTTGCAACCCGATTGTTGGGTGTAGACGTCAAAGTTACAACCGATGTGAAATCAGGACGCACCGCGGCTGAAATGGTTAAAGCACTTCCGGGCGCGATTGCCGCGGCCAAGCCGGTGCTTCTGGTCTGGCAGACGGGGACTGTGGACGCGATGCTTGGCGTCGACCCGGATCTTTTCAGTCAGTCGCTGGATAAGGGTATAAAAATTGCTCGTTCCGCGGGCGCTGATGTTGTTTTAATCAACGCGCAATACAGCCCGCGAACGGAATCGATGATCGCACTTGGGACTTACGTCGAAGATATGCGCTGGGTTGCATTGCAACAAGAAGTGCCTTTATTCGATCGATTTAGCATTATGAAGTTGTGGGGAGAGCTCGGAACGTTCGATTTATACTCTGCCACGAAAAAACTTGACATTGCAGAGCGGGTCCACGATTGCATAGGGCGGCTGCTGGCCGATATGATTGTTTCCGCAGCCAAGCCTGAAGAGCCGCCGACCAACGGTAGCCGCTGATCGATAACTGAGGACGCGCACTTGTTGAGCCACGATCCCGAACGTCGGGTTTCGACGATGCTGGCCGCCGCGCTTGTCGCGGGGCTCGCATTTGCATCATCTGCGCGTGCCGATGCGACTGGTCCTGCATGCACGACTCCGCTCGATCTGATCCGGCTGGCAAATCCGCTCCCGCATTTTGCGCAGAAGATTGCGGCAGGTGATCCGATCACGATCGTTGCGATCGGGTCGTCATCGACTTCGGGCGCGGGTGCAAGCTCACCAGACGCTAGCTATCCCAGCCAACTTTCCGTCGAGCTTCGCAAGCATTTCCCGAAAGTGTCATTCACGATGCTTAACCGCGGCGTGAACGGCGAAGAGATCGGCGACATGCTGGCGCGGTTCGATACGTCCGTCATTGCCGCGAAGCCTGATCTGGTGCTTTGGCAACTCGGGACGAACTCAGTCATCCGCGGTCATCAGCTTGGCGATCACGGGCTGCAGATCCGTGAGGGGCTCGCCAAGATCCGCGCGATCGGCGCTGATGTAGTGCTCATCGACCCGCAATTTGCTCCGAAGGTGATTACCAAGCCCGACGCCGAGGCCATGGTTGCGCTCATCTCATCTGCCGCGAAGCAGGAAGATGTCGATCTGTTCCGCCGTTTCGAAATGATGCGTCACTGGCGCGACGTCGATCATCTGACCTTCGAGACGTTCATGTCGCCCGACGGGCTGCACATGAATGACTGGAGTTATGCGTGCATGGCGAAGAGTCTCGGAAACGCTCTCGCCGAGGCCGCGCACCGTCCGGTGATGTCTGCGACCGCCTTGTCGCACGTGGTGCCCTGAGCGATCACCGCTCTCACACTTTCTCCATCGCTGTCAGAAGATCTTCGATCAGATCGTCCGGATGCTCGAGTCCGGCCGAAAATCTGACCAGTCCGTCGCCGATGCCGAGCTCGGCGCGCTGCTCCGGCGTGAGTCGCTGATGCGTGGTCGTTGTCGGATGGGTGACAAGGCTCTTCGCGTCGCCGAGATTGTTCGTGATCCCGATGAGCTGAAGCGCATTGAGAAAACGAAACGCGCCTTCCTTGCCGCCTTTGACCTCGAATGAGCAGAGCGTGGAACCCGCGCGCATCTGCTTCTTGATGGTATCGGCCTGCGGATGGTCGGGCCGGCCGGGATAGATCAATCGCGTGATCTTCTTGTGTCCGGCAAGCGCGGTGGCGACCGCGCCGGCATTGTCGGTTTGTCGTTGAACGCGCACCGGCAGGGTCTCAAGAGCTTTAAGCAGGACCCACGAATTGAACGGCGACAACGACGGGCCGGTCTGCCGCAGGACCTGATGGTAGTGGTCGAGGATCAGCTTCTCCGACCCCAGAATGACTCCACCGAGAACCCGGCCCTGACCGTCGATGTGCTTGGTGGCGGAATAGACGACACAATCGGCGCCGAGTGTGAGCGGGCTTTGATAGAGCGGCGTCGCAAAAACATTGTCGACGACAAGCCTGGCGCCGGCATTGTGTGCGATGTCTGCAACCGCCGCGATATCGATGACTTCCAGCGTTGGGTTGGTCGGCGACTCCAGGAAGAAGACCTTGGTATTTTTCCGAACTGCCTTTTTCCAGGCATCCAGGTCGGTGCCGTTGACGAGCGTCGACGTCACGCCGAAGCGCGGCAGCCATTCTTCGACCACCCAGCGGCAGGAGCCGAATAACGCTTTTGCGGCGACCACGTGATCGCCCGCTCTGACGAGACCCATGAGCGATGTCGTGACGGCGGCCATTCCGGTTGCCGTCGATCGCGCGGCTTCCGCCCCCTCGAGGGCGGCCATGCGCTGCTCGAACATGCTCATGGTCGGGTTCGAGTAACGCGAGTAGACGTAACCCGGAATTTTCCCCGAAAAGCGTGCCTCGCATTCCTCGGCGGTGGGATAGACGTAGCCCTGGGTGAGGAACAAAGCCTCGGAGGTCTCGTTAAACTGCGAGCGCAGCGTGCCGGCATGCACCAGCCGGGTTTCAGGGCGATAGGTCTTGGTCGACGCGAACATCATGGGTCTCCTTAAGCCGTGCGCATAGCCTTTTCCGAAAACCGGCACCCCGCCTTTCGGGACAACGCGCGTGACCAACAAAAAACCGGCCGGAGAAATATCTCGGCCGGGCTCACGCGTCCCCGGCCTTTTAGCGAGTTGTTTAACGTGGCTGCAAGCCGGCCGGCTCAAATGACCACGGGATAAGGTGCTTGTAGCGGGGCGCACGGCTTCCCGTCAAGGCACTCCTCGGGTTAGATCGGCGCGGTTGCAGAGCAGGGACACCGTGACGCTTACTTTTGCACTCGACGACAAGGGCATTTTGCCCGACCGCATGATCGCGCTGCTCGCCGCGGACGGCGGTATTCTGTCCGAAAATCAGTTCGTCCCTGATCAGATCCAGCCGGCGAGTCTCGATCTGCGATTGGGCGAGGTGGCCTACCGTGTGCGGGCAAGCTTCCTTCCGGGCCGTACCACTGTTGCCCAGCGCATCGACGAACTGAAGCTGCACGAGATCTCGCTGAGCGATGGCGCTGTCCTGGAAACCGGCTGTGTTTACATCGTGCCTTTGCTGGAAAGCCTCGCATTGCCCGACGACATTTCCGCTGCCGCTAACCCGAAAAGCTCGACCGGGCGGCTTGATGTCTTTACGCGCGTGATCGCCGATGAGACTCGCGGGTTCGATCGCATCGAGAGTGGTTATCATGGTCCGCTTTATGCCGAGATCAGTCCGCGCACATTTCCGGTTTTGGTCCGTGAAGGCTCGCGGCTGTCGCAAATTCGCTTTCGCCGCGGACAGGCTTTGCTCGATGCCGATGCCTTGCGCACCCTGCATGCCCGCGAGCGTCTCGTCGACGCCGACAATGCCGACCTGAGCGAGGGAGTGGCGGTCAGTGTCGATCTTTCGGGGTTGGGGCCGGGCGGCCTCGTCGGCTATCGCGCCAAACGACACACCGGGCTCATCGATGTGGAACGGCGCGGGGGATACACCGTCGCCGACTACTGGGAGCCGATGTTCGCGCGGCCCGACAAGAGCCTCATCCTCGATCCGAACGAATTCTACATACTTGCGTCAAAGGAAGCCGTGCAGGTCCCGCCCGACTATGCCGCGGAGATGGTGCCATTCGATCCGCTGGTCGGTGAATTCCGTGTGCACTATGCAGGGTTTTTCGATCCGGGCTTCGGCTATGCCAGCGCGGGCGGAAAGGGCGCGCGGGCCGTGCTCGAGGTGCGATCACGCGAGGTACCTTTCATTCTCGAGCACGGTCAGATCGTTGGTCGTTTGGTCTACGAGAAAATGCTGGCGAAGCCGGAAAAATTATACGGGCAGGGTATCGGCTCGAACTACCAGGCGCAAAGCCTGAAACTCTCGAAGCACTTCAAGGCGTGACCGCCGACAGAGCGCGCTTGCGGCGTGCGTGAGCCATTCGGTATGGTCCGGGTGCGCGGGCGTAGTTCAATGGTAGAACGGCAGCTTCCCAAGCTGCATACGAGGGTTCGATTCCCTTCGCCCGCTCCAATAGTTAGCCGATTTTCGTGGAAAGTTTTGCAGCGAGTTTTGCAAGTTATGTTCTCTTTTTTGGCTTCGTTGAGCTTCCGAATGGCCTCTTTGGTCCGACCTACAAAGCATTATGGGCGCGTATACTTAGCAAGACGCGTCAGGCCTTCCCCGACGACCTCCCGACGACATGCGAAATTCGAGCTGGCTCTCAATCTGGGCGCCGCGAAAGCATTGGGACTCATCATCCCGACAACGGTGCTGGCAATCGCTGATGAACTGATAGACTAGGTCTCAGGATCACATTCTGGCGTATCCCCATGAGGACACGCTATCGGCTGACAGGTCTGCTCGGCCCCACGGCCGCGATCGTTATGTTGCTGGGGGGAACTGCTCTGGCCCAGAGCATGCGGCCCGGAGTGAATTTTATGAACGACGGAAAAACAAAAGGCTGTCGACGACGCCTACAGATCGGCGATGGAAAAACTTCCCGACAAGAAAAAGTCGACTATGGAAAGGCGTCCGATCAACTCCATCGCGGCAAGGCAAACAATAGACAGCAGCGGTGCTCCGATGCGCCGCACAACCAACACGCCCGCGTGATCGCCGGAACTTCGGCCGGGCGACTCGCGTTGGCCGTTCGAACCGACGCGAGGTACAAGAAAATGCCGTTGTTATTCTATTTTCCGTTCATCGTGTGGATGGGCTTGATGGAAGTTGCGCAGGACGAGATGCGCGTTCCCGTCAGGGTCAAGACGCGAACACCGACGCAACGTTAGACAAGATCACGCAGGTGCGTGTGCCACTTCGCTGATTCCGACCTGAGGCAGCAATCGCTGTACATCTTCCTCACGGCAAAGTTCGGTGCCGGCAGACATCACGGCGGCGGAGCCGGCCGCCACCGCAATACGAAACGCGTGTTCCAGCGATTGGCCCGCTGCGAGCGCCGCAACAAAACCTCCGAGAAAACTGTCACCGGCTCCCACCGTGCTCACCGCGGCGATCGCCGGCGGCTGCGAACGGAAAATCTTGTCCCCGGTCACTAACAAGGCGCCCTGTTCACCAAGCGTGAGTGCGACGATCTTTGCGTGTCCGTTGCGCGTAAGCTTTCGACACGCGGCGATACGCGCCGTCTCGGTATCGAGAGCAGTCTCGAGAAGATCCGAGAGCTCCGCCAAATTTGGTTTGATGATCGATACTCCCTGCGCAAGCGCAGCCTTGAGGGCCGGGCCCGAGGTATCGATCACGCTTTGCGCGCCGAGCAGATTGGCGCAGCGAGCAACGCGCGCGAAGAAATCCTCCGGCACGCTGGGCGGGACGCTTCCGCTCGCGACAACGAACTTCGGTTTGTCCGTCAGTGTCGACAGCTTGTCGAGGACTGCTTCCCATTCAGCACGGTGGAGAGCCGAGCCCGGCAGAACGAAGCGATATTGCTCCCCGGTTGATTCTTCGTAGGCCGTAAAATTCTCGCGCGTTTCGACATGCGACGGGGTCACCAGGCTGGGGATGCCTTCGCGTTCCACAAGCCGGTGCAGCAATTTTCCGATCGCGCCACCGGTCGGGTAGATCGCGGCCACAGTGCTGCCGAGCCGATGAACGACCCGTGCTACGTTTATACCGCCCCCGCCGGGGTCCCGCTTTGGTGCAGAAGCCCGGAGTTTGCGAGTCGGCTCGACGCGTCCGACATTTACGAAAATGTCGATGGCGGGGTTGATCGTGAGAGTGACGATATCCGGCACGTGAACTGTCCGTTGCGTTAAGGGGCGGCGTCGTTATCACACCAACTTAGCGAACGAATTAGGTATCATTTGGTTGCGATCCAACCCCGCCAATTAATGAAATCGGCGGAACAGCTATGCCATTCGAGCGTCTTCTCCTTTCATCATGACGGCTGCGCGCAGCCATGCTTAGATTGGCGGTCGCCCGCTCGTCGCGACGAGGCTGTCCTGAATGATTGATCCGCTCTATTTGCTTTCGGGCTTCGCGGTTGGCCTGCTGGTGGGCATGACCGGAGTCGGTGGCGGCTCGCTGATGACGCCGATTCTTATTCTGCTGTTCGGGGTTCATCCTGCCACGGCTGTCGGCACCGACCTTCTCTACGCGGCAGCGACCAAAACTGGCGGAAGCCTGGTGCATGGCCTCGCGCGCAGTATCGATTGGACCGTGGTGCGACGGCTGGCGACCGGCAGCATTCCCGCCACGATCGCGACGCTCAGCGCTCTATCGCACTTCAATCTCAGCGGCGATGCGGCGCGTAACCTGATAACGCTCGTCCTCAGCGTTGCGCTTTTCGCAACGGCATTCGTTCTGGTGTTCGGCAATCCGATCGTGACGGCCTATCGTACGCGCGTGGGCGAACTCGATCCGCAACGCACCGCCCGGAATACGATTCTCGTCGGCATCGTTCTGGGAACGCTTGTATCGATCTCTTCGGTCGGAGCCGGTGCTCTCGGCGTGATCGCGCTGATCATGCTCTATCCGCGCCTTCCCATGGCGAAAATCGTGGGCTCGGATATCGCGCACGCCGTGCCGCTGACCCTGATTGCCGGCGCCGGCCACTGGATGATGGGGTCGGTCGATTGGCACATTATGGGTTCGTTGCTGGCGGGCTCGCTTCCCGGGATTTTTGTCGGGAGCTATTTCGCGATTCGTGTGCCCGAGCGTGCCCTTAAGCTTGTCCTTGCAACGACGTTATTCGTGGTGGCAAGCCGCATCGCTTACGACTACGCCAATACGGCCGGCTCGATCTTTACGGCGCTGTCTCGATGAGGGGACTTGGATCGGAGTTCAGTGATCTCGTGGTCCGAAAAAAGGCGACCCCAGCAACACAAGAATCCATAATGCCGCCAGTACCCCAAAGGCGACGAGCAAAACGCTCATTTGTGACCCCCTGGTTGCCGATTTGATCCCTGGTTCAAGCCTACCATAACGGGCGAACGGAAGAATATGCGGCAAAAAAAATGCCGGCCGCGCTGTGCGGCGCGGCCGGCCCAAATCCACTCTTAATGCAGGGTCAGTTGCCGTCGATGGTCTTGATGACGCTCGACATCGGCCGTGCCGCTTCGAGGCCGCCGCCCATCTCCTTGAGGACCGCGTCGACGTATTCCTTCTTCGGCTCAACGGGGGTCTTGCCGACAACCTGCACGACCTTATAGCCGCCGTCCTTCAGCTTCTGGAGAATATCGGGTGCCGCCTTTGCGGTCGCCTGCTGGAAGTCATGCATCAGAATGATGCCTTTGCCATGCTTCTCGAGCTTTTTCATCACCGATTGGACGACCTGCTCAGGTTTGCGCATCTTGAAGTCAAAGGAGTCCATGTCGGTGGAGAAAATGGCGACGTTGCGATCGCCCAGATACTTCACGAGTTCGGGTGGATGCCGCAGTGCCGGGAAGCGGAAGAAAGGACCGACAGGCTTATTGCCGAGCGCGATGCTCACGGCAGCGAAGCCCTTTTCGATTTCGTCCTTGCCTTCCTGTTCGTTCACCTTCGACAGATCCTTGTGCGACCAGGTATGCGAGCCAACCGTGTGGCCGGCTGCCGCCACCTGCTTCAAGATTTCCGGATGCCATCCGGCATGCTTTCCGATCGGGAAAAAGACGGCCTTGGTGCATTGATCTGCGAGCGCCTTCAGCACTGCCGGGGTGTGTCCGGGCCACGGACCGTCATCGAACGTCAGGACGACTTCCTTGTCCTTGAGAAAGTCGTAGGCTTTGAAGTGCTCGAACCCAAAACCGGGCCCGCCGGTGGTGTCGATTTCGACGACGCGTGCCACACCGAGCGCGTTCGGATTGTCGCACTTGGCGGGCGCGGCGGCCGGCGCATTCTGGGCCCAGGCGGTGGTGCCCGCCGATATAGAGATCGCCAAGGCGATCACCAAAGCACTGCGCATCATGTTCTCCATGCGAAGTAGGTGTTGATTTTCGTAAGCACTATACATCACGGCTTTGACTCAACCAGTCAACGCCGAGCCCCGATACCGCCGAATCCCCGGCATTATATTGAATGTAGCATGGTTTATCTAAGGCGACGAAAAACCGCTGTGCGTTGCTTCAGGCTTGGAACAGGCTTATTTCACTGATAATCGCTATTTCGAGGTGGTCATGTCGGCAGTTGTTTCGAATACTGCGCTGTTCCGGCCAATCGTGCTGGTTGCGCTCGCGATCGGGATGCTTTTGGCGGCAGCCTTGGGCCTTTGGGCCTATTACGGAACTGCCCTGTTTCTCGAAATGGTGCGAGCCGGATGGGCCGCGTGCTTCTGAAAGAGCTACGAAGTTATGACCACGCGAACGTCGCAGATTCTGTTGATCATTTCCGCATTCATGACCGGGCTGGTCGTGTTTTCGGTCGTGTTTCTCTATGCGACCGGGAACTTTGGCTCCGCGGGAACCGGATCGTCAGCGATTGGCGGGCCCTTCAAGCTGATCGATCAGAACGGCAACTCAATCACCGACGCGGATATCAAGGGCAGGCCATTTCTCGTGTTCTTCGGCTACACGCATTGCCCGGACGTCTGTCCAACCACGTTGTTCGATGTGTCCGAAGTGATGCGAGCGCTTGGCAAGGATGCGGATCGCACGGGCGCGCTCTTCGTAACAGTTGATCCCGAGCGCGACACGGCAGCGGTGATGAAGGACTATTTGTCGAGTTTCGATCCGCACCTGCGCGGCGCCACCGGTGACCGCGGCTCAATCGACGCCGTGGAGAAAGCGTATCGCGTCTACGCCAAGAAAGTTCCGGCCGACAACGGCGAGTACAGCATGGATCACACGGCGCTCGTTTATCTTATGGACAAGCAGGGCCGCTTTGTTGCGCCGTTCAACCTCAAGCGGCGGCCCGAGGAAGCCGCCGCTGATCTGAAGCGCTACCTCTAGTCCTGGATCTGCGCGAGACGCCGGTTCAAGTCGCCAAGAAGACGCTCGAGTTCGAGCAATGAGCGCGTGTTGCTTCTCTTCCGCCAAGCTTTGTCGAGCCCGTGCTCGGTCTTTACCCAGCGAAATGGCGCATCGATCAGTTCAACTGCCGCCCGCCACGCTGCGATCGAGAGCAGCAGCTAGTGCAGCGGAATCAAAGCCAGAACTCCGGACTGTTTCAACAGGCCGCGTTGCGCGAGGCCAAGAAAGCCGATGGACGCGGACAGCAAATAGCCTGTTACGACAACAAGCAGATAGAAGGCGAGCCCAAGACCCAAGCCATTTTCCCGAAAACTCAGCTGCGAAGACCCCGAGATCGTGCTCGCGATGGCTTGATTCAGGTGCTGGTGTTAGAAGGCAAACCTATGTCGGAATTCATGTCGCACTATTTGGTGCCGGCCGCCATCATCGCGGTAGCGATCGTGTTGCTGCTCGGCTTGGTCAACATGATGCGTGGCGGCTCGCCGAACCGCTCGCAGAAACTTATGCGTCTGCGCGTGCTCTTCCAGTTCATCGCCATCATCATCATCATGGCGACCATCTGGGCGATGGGGCGTTAGTCAGAATAGGCGCCGCAGTCTCACTTCATCGGTGCCGCGCGCATATACTCCACCTTTTCTTTCGGTTTCTTTGCCTTTTTCTTTTTTGCAGCGGAGTAGTCGGTAACGGCGGCTTTGGCGGAGTGCAGCCCGGCTTCGCAGGCGTGCACGGGCGCGGTAAATGGCAGGGCGAGGAATGCGGCGGAAAGGACAATCATTAGAATACGCATGAGTGGTACCCCATTTTTTGAAACCGGATAGGATAAGGCTACCCCGAATCTTTGGTGGTGAGAAAGGCTAAGCGAGGTCGATATGGTCGTGCTCAACCGCATCTATACCCGGACAGGTGATGACGGCATGACGTCCCTTGGAACGGGGGCGCGGCGCAAGAAGTACGATCTTCGCGTTGAGGCCTATGGCACCTTGGACGAAGTCAATGCCGTTATCGGTCTGGTGAGATTGCACACGGCCGGCGACAAGGCGTTCGATGCTGCGCTTGCCCGCATTCAAAACGATCTTTTCGACGTCGAGGCCGATCTCTGTTTGGCGGAAAAGGGGCCCGGGGGCGCGAGGCTGACGGTGACTGATGCACAAGTCACCTGGCTCGAAGGCGAGATCGACCGGCTCAATGCCGATCTTGCTCCTTTGAAATCTTTCATTTTGCCGGGTGGCAGTCCAACATCGGCCTATCTGCATCTGGCGCGAACGGTCTGTCGTCGTGCCGAACGGATCATGGTCGAGCTCAAGGACCAGCCGGGCGAGGAAGTATCACCCCCTTCGCTCAAATACGTAAACCGTTTGTCGGACTATCTCTTTGTCGCCGGGCGCTATGCCAACGACAAGGGGGCGGCGGACATTTTGTGGGCGCCGGGGCAAAATCGCTAGGTAGCACTGGCCGGAAACAGGGGGCTTTTGGGGCGGACGCTGTTGGCCGCGTGCGGCGCAGCATAAGCGTTGACAGGCGAACGGGGCGGCCTTTAGCTTCCGCCCGCTCTGCATAAGCGCCCACCCGGATGGGAGAACATGAAGATTTTGGTGCCCGTAAAACGGGTGGTCGATTTCAACGTCAAAATTCGCGTGAAGCCGGACGGCTCCGGCGTTGAGCTTGCCAACATCAAGATGTCGATGAATCCCTTCGATGAGATCGCGGTCGAGGAGGCGATCCGTTTGAAGGAGGGCGGCAAGGCGACGGAGATCGTCGCCGTGTCGATCGGGCCAGCGCAAGCTTCCGAGACGATCCGTACCGCACTCGCCATGGGGGCCGATCGCGGCATCCTGGTGAAGACTGACGGTCCGGTCGAGCCGCTCGCCGTTGCGAAGATCCTCAAGACCATTGTCGATGCGGAAAAGCCCGGCCTGGTGATCATGGGCAAGCAGGCGATCGACGATGACTGTAACCAGACCGGCCAGATGCTGGCGGCGTTGTTGAACTGGTCGCAGGGCACCTTTGCATCCAAGCTCGCGATTGAAGGCGACGCTCTCGACGTGACGCGCGAAGTTGATGGCGGCTTGCAGACGGTCAAACTGAAAATGCCGGCAATCGTCACGACCGATCTGCGACTCAACGAGCCGCGCTACGCATCGCTGCCGAATATCATGAAGGCGAAGAAAAAGCCGATCGATGAAAAGACCCCGGAGGCTTACGGCGTGGACGTGAAACCACGGCTGCAGGTGCTGAAGACGGCCGAGCCGCCAGGACGCAAATCCGGAGTCAAAGTTGCGTCGGCGGCCGAGCTGGTCGGCAAGCTCAAAGATGAAGCGGGGGTCCTCTGACATGGCCACGCTTCTTGTCGCAGAGCACGATAACAAAACGCTCAAGGATGCCACGTACAAGGCGCTCACCGCGGCGAAAGTGATGGGCGCTGATGTTGACGTGCTGATCGCCGGCAAAGACTGCAAAGGCGCGGCCGATGCCGCCGCCAAACTCGACGGCGTGAAAAAAGTATTGCTGGCTGATGCCCCGGTTTATGAGCATCAGCTCGCGGAGCCGCTTGCCGCGTTGATCGTTTCGCTGGCGCCAAAGTACGACGCGATCATCGCGCCGGCCACGACAACCGGAAAAAATGTCATGCCGCGCGTGGCTGCGCTGCTCGACGTCATGCAGATTTCAGACATCACGAAAGTTGTCGCACCCGACACTTTCGAGCGCCCGATCTACGCCGGCAACGCAATCCAGACGGTCAAGTCATCGGACGCAAAGAAAGTGATCACCGTTCGAACGTCGACGTTCCAGGCGGCGGGCGCGGGTGGGTCGGCAAGCGTTGAAAATGTCGCTGCTGCCGCCGATCCCAATCTTTCATCGTTCGTCAGCGAGCAATTGTCGAAATCGGACCGGCCTGAATTGACCTCTGCAAAAATCATCATCTCCGGCGGACGCGCGATGCAGAGCCGCGAGAACTTCACCAAGTATATTGAGCCAGTGGCCGACAAGCTTGGCGCCGCCGTCGGAGCTTCGCGGGCCGCGGTCGATGCTGGTTATGCGCCGAACGACTGGCAAGTCGGTCAGACCGGCAAGGTCGTCGCGCCCGAGCTCTATATCGCCGTCGGTATTTCCGGCGCGATTCAGCATCTGGCCGGGATGAAAGACTCGAAGGTGATTGTTGCTATCAATAAGGACGAGGAGGCGCCGATCTTCCAGATTGCCGACTACGGCCTGGTGGCCGACCTCTATCAGGCACTGCCGGAGCTGTCCGCGGAACTGGACAAGGTCAAGCATTGACTACGATTGCAAATTTCTGTTTCGCCAATGGCATCATGTGGCGCTACGTCGTAAAATTACCGGGAAGTGACGAACTCTAACCGAAAACGAAGCAAAGAACCGGGACTTCGCATCGATCGGATGAGAACATGGCGGTCAAAATTCAAACTGTAGGAGTGATCGGCGCCGGCCAGATGGGCAACGGTATCGCCCATGTCTGCGCGCTCGCCGGGTATTCGGTTATGCTGAACGACGTATCGGCTGATCGCATCAAGGCCGGGATGGCGACCATCAACGGAAATATGGCCCGTCAGGTCGGCAAAAAATCGATCACAGAAGACGATCGCAAGGGCGCGCTAGCGCGCATCAAGCCGGCGGAAAAGTACGACGCGCTTTCGGATTGCGACCTGGTGATCGAGACCGCAACCGAAAAGGAAGAGGTCAAGCGCAAGATCTTTTCCGACGTATGCGCATCGCTGAAATCCGAAGCCATTCTCGCGACGAATACCTCATCGATTTCAATTACCCGGTTGGCCTCGTCGACCGATCGTCCGGAGCGCTTCATCGGCATTCACTTCATGAATCCGGTGCCGCTCATGGAATTGGTCGAATTGATCCGCGGCATTGCCACCGATGACGCGACCTTCGAATCGAGCAAGGCGTTTGTCGTAAAGCTCGGCAAGACGATTGCGGTGTCGGAGGACTTCCCGGCATTCATCGTCAATCGCATTCTGCTGCCGATGATCAACGAAGCGATCTATACGCTTTATGAGGGCGTGGGAAACGTCGAGGCAATCGACACCGCCATGCGGCTGGGCGCGCATCATCCCATGGGGCCGCTCGAGCTTGCCGATTTCATCGGTCTCGACACCTGTCTGTCGGTCATGCAGGTCCTTCACGAGGGACTGGCCGATTCAAAGTATCGGCCATGTCCGCTTTTGGTGAAGTACGTCGAAGCCGGTTGGCTCGGCCGCAAAACCCAACGCGGTTTCTACGACTATCGCGGGGAGAAGCCGGTCCCCACGCGCTAGACCGCTACGCCGCCGAAGCCTCATCGGCGAAATCCGCCATTTGCGCCGCCAATGCGTTCTTGAACGCTGGCCGTGCTTCGCAACGCAGTCGATAAGCTTCGAGCGTCGGCATTTTCGCAATCAAATCAGTCTGGCGTGGAATTCTGAGCACGGTCGTCATCAGAAGATCGGCGACGGTGAAGCGGTCCTCCAGATAGTCGCGGCCGTCCAGCCAGTCGGCCAGGGCCGTCAGACGCGTTTGCGCGAGGACGAGTGCCGCCGGTCGGCGTTGCTTGGCCCATTCCTGGTCCGCGTGAAACAAGTCGATCGCCGTGAGGTTCTGAATATGTGGTTCGACCGAATTCACCGCGGCGAACATCCATGCGGTCGTCCGAGCGCGCGCCTTGGGATCGGACGGCATCAGGACGTCCGATTGCTCGGCAATGTGCAACAGAATGGCTCCGGATTCGAACAGGACGAGGTTGTCGTCCTCGAAGGCCGGCACTTGTCCGAATGGTTGCATCGCGCGGTAGCTTTTGGACTTCTGATCGTCCGGGCCGATCAATCGGGCCTCGTAGGGCAGACCGGCCTCTTCCAGCGCCCATCGAACTCGCAGGTCGCGAACCAGGCCGCGCGCGAAAGGTGGAACCCAGCGGAAAGCACTAACTTTGATCATCGAGACACTCCGTGTGTTGACATTGGTGCGACTAACCGCAGCAACCCGCTTTCGGTGACATGGCATCGTATTCGTCGTGGCGGCGCACCCATGACATGGTCCATGGCAACGCGCCTTCGTCGCGGCCCTTCGGCGCAAAATCGAGGAAGTTGTAGGTACCGATCAGAATGTCGAGGCCGCGCGCGTAAGAAGAGTAGGTGTGTAGCACCTGGCCCGTGTCGGTCTTGATGAACGCACTCAGTCCCGGCGCTTCTTCGCTGGGAAACTCCGTCATTTCGTAATTATACTCGACCTTGCCGCGCGCCTTCTCCTCCGGCGTGAACGACACATGAAAGTCGCGATTGAAGTCGTTGCCGTGTGAAGACACCCACTTGAATTTCCAGCCCATGCGTTTCTTGTAGGCTTGAATCTCGGCAAGCGGGGCGCGCGAGACGACAATAAACGACACATCACGCTGAGCGAGATGAATGGCGGCGCCGTCGAAATGATCGGCGAGGAATGAGCAGCTGGGGCAGCCTTGCACCCAGCCTGGGCCAAGCATGAAGTGATAGATGATCAGTTGGCTCTTGCTGCCGAACAGGTCCGACAAAGTTTCCCGACCATTCGGCCCTTCGAAGGCGTAGTTTTTTTCTACCTTGACCCATGGCAATGCACGTCGTGCTTCGCTCAGCTGGTCACGGGCCCTGGTGAACTCTTTTTCCTTGGCAAGCAGCGCTTTGCGCGCGGCCAGCCATTCATTTTGCGAAACGACTGCGTGTTGCATGGCTCATCTCCGCATCACTGTCAGACTTTGGCCGGGGTCATCCAGCCGATACCGGCTCCGCCAGGCTCTTTGAGAATCGCGATGCGACCGACCCCGGGGATATCGAAGATCGGTCGCATGAGTGTCGCGCCGGCTGACTGGGCTTTTTTGACTCGCGCATCGACGTCGTCGACCGCGAGATAGGACATCCAGCTTTCCGGGACGCCATCGAATTGCGGGCTGGTCAAAGGGAACAGCCCGCCGACCATTTCATCGCCCATCTTGGCGACCCAGTAGGTGCCGTCCGGCATCGGCATCGGATCAAAGGTCCATCCGACGGTCGCAGCGTAGAACTTCTTCGCCTTCTCGGCGTCGCGAGTCATCAGTTCGTTCCAGTAGAAACGTCCGTGGGACCATTCGTGCGGCATGGACAACTCCTGTGATTACGCGGAGAGATATTTGTTGATTACGCGGAGAGATATTTGTCGAGTTTCTCCATCGCGCTGGTCCAGCCGACCTGGTGCCTGTCGCGCGCGTCGTCGTCGAAGAATTTCTCGTGCAGCAGGGTCATGAGCGTGCCGTCGCCATCGCGCTTGAAGATCAGCGTTACGAGCGACTCGCGTTCCGGCGTGGATTTCCACGCCCAGGTGAAAACAAGTTTCTCGTTCGGAATGATCTCCCGATAGACGCCGCTGACGTCGTGATCTTCGCCGTTCGGTGCTCTCATAACCCAACGATAGCGACCGCCGGTGCGCAGATCGCTCTCTGCGTGCAGCGCCTTGATTTCGCCCGGACCCATCCAGCGCATTACTTTTTGCGGGTCGGTCCACGCCGCGAAGACTTTTTCTGGCGGTGCGTTGAAGCGTCGCTTGATGGTGAGGCTGGGTTTGACTGTAAGGGTGGTGGCCATGTTTCTTCCTCCAAAAAGGCAGCAAGCTGGTCCAACCGATCCGTCCAGAATTTTTGATATCGATTGAGCCAATCGTTAGCGTCGCGCATTGGTTCCGCCCGCAGGCGGCAGCTCACGATGCGGCCGCTCTTCTCGCGTCCGACCATTCCCGCATCCGACAGAACGTCGAGATGTTTCATGACTGCCGGCAACGACATCGAAAACGGCTTGGCAAGTTCGCTGACCGAAAGACTGTCTTCTTCACTCAACCGGGCGAGCAACGCGCGTCGCGTGGGATCTGCCAGCGCGGCAAAAGTGCGATCGAGGTTTGGTTTAGAATAGTAAACCATTTGGTTAAGTATAGGTCCATGCGTTTCATTGTCAAGGCGGTGGGCATTTATTTTTCGTTGACCAAGGGGATTAGAGGTAGTCGGAGATGGACCCCGTATCTCTCGGAACCGCTCTCGCCGGCGCTCAGATGAGTAGCGCCGAGATGCCCGTTGCCTCGAAGATGGCGCGAATGAACGCCGACAACGCCGCGTCCATCGTCGAAGTGCTCAACGCCGTGCAACGCAACATGGGGAGCCTCGCCAACCTTGCCGCTGGCGTCGGACAGAATCTCAACATCACGGCCTAGAGCTCAACTCGCAAGCGCCGCCTGGATGAGTTTGATCGCATCTTCGCTGGCCCATTCAGCCGGGCCGGCAATGGTGGCGATCTCGCAACCCTGCGGATCGATCAACACCGTCGTGGGCATGCCGAATGCACGGCCGATGGCCTTGAGATCCTGAAACACGCGCGCCGTCGGATCGGTAAAGTAAGCGAGCTTCTGCACGCCGACCTCGTTCAACCAGGCCTTCGGCTTGTCGACATCGCGTGTATCGATATTGACGGTCACGACTTCGAACCGGGGGCCGCCCAGCCGCTGCTCAAGCGCATCGAGCGCGGGCATCTCCTTGCGACAGGGCACACACCAGGTGGCCCATAGGTTGAGCAGGACTGTACGCCCGCGCCAGTTCGCCAGCGTCAGGGGTTTGCCGGCCGAATCCTGGAATGCAAGGTCGGGAATGCGCAACGGACTTTTGGCAACGTTAACGGCGGCCACCTCGCCACGCGCCAAAGGCGCTATTTTCTTGGCTAATTCGACGGCCGGCCGGCAGGTGGCGTCGCCAACCACGTTGCGCGTACGGGTCGCAATCCCGTATACCCCCGCAAGCCCGACCACGACTCCGACGATTCCGCCCGCCAGAACCATAGCGAGGCGTTTTTTGGCGAAACTGGATTGGGTCCCGGTCATGAGCGGTTTGGTGAATATGCCATGAGCAACAAAATTTGGGGTGGGCGGTTCGCGTCTGGCCCCGGCGCTATCATGGAGGAGATTAACGCCTCCATCGATTTCGACCGGCATCTTTACCGTCAAGACATCGCGGCATCAAAAGCCCATGCGGAGATGCTGGCCAAGCAAGGCATCATTACGGCCGACGATGCGAAAAAGATCGCTCACGGTCTAGACACGATCCTGTCAGAAATCGACGCCGGTAAGTTCTCATTCAAGCGGGCTTTGGAAGACATCCACATGAATGTGGAGAGCCGCCTTTCGGAGCTGATCGGGGAGGCGGCCGGCAGGCTGCACACGGCCCGCTCGCGTAATGACCAGGTCGCGACCGACTTCAGATTGTGGGTGCGCGACACCGTCGACGCGCTCGACGTTGCACTTGCCGCCTATCAGCGTGCCCTTGCCGAAAAGGCGCTGACGCACGCCGGCACCTTGATGCCCGGGCTCACGCACCTGCAGACTGCGCAGCCGGTCACATTCGGACATCACCTGTTGGCCTCTGTGGAGATGGCCGGACGTGACCGCGGCAGGTTTGCCGACGCCCGCAAGCGTCTCAACGAATCCCCGCTCGGGGCGGCCGCACTCGCCGGCACGTCGTTCGCGGTCGACCGCGACATGACCGCCGATGCGCTGGGCTTCGATCGGCCGATGGCCAATTCACTCGATGCGGTTTCCGATCGCGATTTCGTCATGGAAGTTCTCGCGGCCGCCGCGATCACATCGGTGCATCTG
>Ga0182032_10000169_pt1 | contig 25260 bp, 34 predicted proteins | sample tim00Cox00000000_FD_125970 | JGI IMG/M metagenome (GOLD analysis project Ga0182032, IMG submission 125970) | Lab enrichment of tropical soil microbial communities from Luquillo Experimental Forest, Puerto Rico - timezero.00C.oxic.00.000.000 | ecosystem: Environmental > Terrestrial > Soil >... | reverse complement strand
ATAGGACAAACTACCACCCCTACATTGGCCATTGATACTGACTTTGAAGTGTCAACCGCAGTTGCCACTGTCAGTGAGATTATTGGCGGCTCATTATGGAATATTGACCTTTGGGATAGTGCGCTATGGGCCGGAGGCAACAGGAACTACATTTCATGGCTGTCAGTGGATGCTTTGGGTCATGCCATGGCGGTGCGGTTGCGTGTCACCATCAATGGCAATGTTCCCAGCGTCAATGACATCCTTCCAATATTTCAGGTCAATGCCTTCAACAGCATTAGTGAGCTTGGCGGAGCTATATGACCGCTGGATTGCTCTTTAACAGTGATGAACTGGTGGCTAACTGGCTGTTTGCCTGTTACCTCCAAAGAAGGTATAGTTATGACCGCGCTGTGGGCTTAGTGCGCAATGGTGAGTTGGTTGGTGCGGTATTATTTCAAGGTTGGAACGGTGCGAATGTAGAGGTATCCTATTACGGCAAGAACACAATGACCCCAGGAATCATAAGGTGTCTGGCGGTTTACATTTTGCAGGAATTTGACCCGGCCCGCCTCACTGCGATGGTTCCTAAGAGGGCCAAAGGTTGGACCAGATCACTTCTCAAGTTGGGTTTCAGGGTAGAGGGCATAGCCCGCTGCTATTACGGCAAGCGCGATTGCAACCGCAACACCGCCGTCAGGCTGGTAGGTTTCAGGGAAGCAATTGAGCGGGTAGCGCGGGTGGAACCAACACTTGAAAAGGCGCAATAATGGCTGACCTTAACATCCCAGCACCGTCACCCAGCCCATCTGCCATCAATGCGAATTCAACGCAATTGCTGTCAAACCCCAACATTTATCAAGTACCGCAGATGCAGCAGCGGCAGCGTATGGGCTATGGTTACGGTGGTTTGCAGGTCCCAGGTCAGGCACAATCTAGTTGGCCTCAGGCTGGGCTTGGTACTGGTATGTCTCAACTTTCACAAAACCCAATGCAAGCAAATAACATGATGCAAATGATTGCTGCGTTACAAGGGCAACGTCATGGGTAGTTCACCCCCGCCCCCTCCCTCACCTTATGCTGGTTTAGCCCCGGCTCAGCAAGCCGGTACGGCGCAGCAGGGCTTCAATATAGGGTCTCAGGCTGGCTCTGAAGTGGGTCAGCAAAACATCTGGGGCGGGTTGAATTATGCGCAGACCGGTACGGGGCCGGGCGGGGTACCGCTTTATACGGCAACTACTTCTTTATCACCTTCACAACAGCAGGCGGCACAGAATTACGTCTTAAGCCAGCTTCAAGCTGGTGCAACAGCACCGAACCTTCTTGCCACGGGCAATTACGGCAGCGGTCAATCACCATATAGCGCCATCACCCAGATGGCTGGTAATCAAACCAGCGGAATGCTGGGGAACGAAGTCAACTATCTCCAGCCGTTCTTTAACCTGCAAAAGACTCAAGAACAGGCACAGTTGGAAAATCAGGGATTTACGCCGGGAAGCACGGCTTACAACAATGCCATGATGCCGTTGATGACCGGTCAGGATCTGTCTGTGAGCAACTTCCTGGCGCAAGCCTTCCCGCAAGCCTATCAAATGTCAGCAGGTACCTATCAATTGCCGCTTAGTATGTCCCAGCAGTTAGCGCAGTGGGGTGCGCCGCAGATGCCTGGCGGTCAGTTTGTGCAGACCCCGCAACTAAGCACCGTACCGTTCATGCAGGCTTACGGCACAGCACAGGAAGCGGCTCAGGCTCAGTACGAGGCGCAACAGCAACAATACAATAACATGATGAGTGGCATGTTTGGCCTTGGCGAAGCTGGTGTGGGTGCCTTAGGTCAATTGGGCGGGGCCAGCATTTTGGCGGCTGCAATATGATTGACACTGGCATGAACATACAGGAAGCCCCTGAGACGTTACTGTATCAGCAGCAACGGTTGATTGACGGCAGGCGGCCTGTGCAAATGTTCCCGGCAAACTCACGTGAGTTACCATTGCCAGAAGGCATGCAGCGCTGTGAAAATAACCGTGGTGTGTTCCACTATAATCCCAATCTTATCACTGAAGGTAGAATTTTAGCTTTGAGTGCAATGGGCCGTGAAAATGAGTTCCTTGGGTTGGGACCGTACAGCAAAGCTGATGTGATGTGCCTAGCTGGCGATCATTATTTGGCAATTACTGAGTTCACCCCTGATTGGGTTGAAGTCCGTGCAGCACTGGCCTGCTCAAAAACGGCCCCTGAACAGTTGGACTATTTTTACGCTACCAAGGAGCCCGCTAATATTGTGATTTGCAGGGCACCTGACCGGCTAGAAAGGAACTAACATGGCTATTGGCACTTTGCAGGACCCCCAGTTGGTGCAGAACCAAGGGCTTGGCGTGTCACCAACGCCAGCAGGTACCTCTCAGGTTACCAGTCCATATGGGGGTGCTGGTAACATGATTAAAGCGTTGGTAAACCCACTTGTCCAAGCACAAAATCAGGCAAATCAGTACCGCTTGCAGCAGCTTTCACAGGCTGGCGGTCCACGGCCAGGGTATGGTCAACAACCCGGCCAGCCAATGAACATAGTTCCTAACAACAGTCAGTATGGGGATATGGGTGCTGCGTTGTTTACCCAGCCGCCCGGTGGGCCTGTTGGGTTTGGTACTGGCTCAAGCGCCGGAGGCATATGGTGAGATAAATGCCTAATCCAACTCAGGGTGGCATACAGCCGATCAAGACTTTGCAGGACTTGCCTGACCAGGGCGGCGCTATGCCTGCCAATTATGCAACGACTGGCCAGATTCAGGCGATGCATGACTATGTGAAAGCCCTTCAAGGTCATCGGTTTCAGACGGTTGCTAACCCCTGGCAAGGCTGGTCAAATATAGCTAATGCGCTGGCTGGCGGTGTGGTAGACGCTGCGGCTAATCAACGACAAATTTTATCTGAGCGCTATCGGCGTTCATTGGACCCATATCCGCCAGGCATTGCTCCCCCACAAGGACAACAACAGCCTGGGCAGCAACAACGTCCATCTGAAGGTACCCCGGTTGCCATGGGTTTCCAGCCTGAGGGTGACGGCAGCGGCGGCACTCCTGTACGTGGCTCATGGTTTGGCAATTTTCAAGGCCAAAATACTTGGCGTGATAAAACTGATCAAGGAAAGCAAGCGGGTGGACAAACTGTTCAAGAAGCGCCGGGGATTGCACTGCCTCACCGTGCCACTTTAGGCCAGATGTTTGATGTGACTACCCCTGATGGCCGCACTTTTACTATGCGGCAAACGGACCTTGGCCCTGCTGCTTGGACGGGCCGTGGGGTTGACGTTAACTCTTCAGCCGCTGAGCAGATGGGTTACACACCCGAGAATTTCCCTACTGATGGTCGTTTTAAGGTCAGGCCACACGTTGGCCCCCAAAGTCAAACGGATCAGCCATTTGACCCCATTAGGATGGCCTTTAGCGGTGAGCCAATGAACACCGCAAGTGATGCCATGAATCCAATGATCTCAGCCCTAGCTGGTGGCCAGCCACAAGCTGCGGCACCTGCACAGGCCGGGGGACCCGCAGCCGCTGGCCAGCCGCCAATGCAGGTAGCTGCTGGTCCGAGGGGAGCCCCTGCAATGGGTGGCCCACAAATACCTGCTGGAGCCGCTCAAAACATGGTTCCTATGCGCCCACAAGTGGGCCGTCAACAATACATCAATGCACTGCCTGATTGGGCAACGCCTGAACAGCAGCAGTATCTTGATAATGCGTACCGTATGCAGAATATGCCTGTGCCGGTGCCAGGCAAGGGCGGTAACTTCTTCTATGACCCGCGTGATCCCAGCAGGCCGCCAATGTGGGTGCCGGAGCCGCAAAAGGCTGAATTTGGTTTGGGTGGTGGCCAAACCCGACCGGCACCATACCATTTTGATCAATATGGCAGGCTTGTGCCTGAGGAGGTAGTTGGTGGTTCCCCACCTTCTGAAGCGCCGCAACAGCCAAAAGGGGCACCGCCGCCAATCAGTCTAGGGGCTGATCCTAACCGTCCAGGGATTCCGCCCAGAATAGGCGCTCCAGCAGTTACCGGCGGCAAGGGAACCACTACGGCACCCCCAGCTACTGTGGCACCCCCAGCTACTGTGGCACCCAACGCCCCCACGCTCAGCCCTGACCAGCGCTTAAAGAGGGCAATTGAGAAAAAGACACCTAAAGCATCAGAATATACTGAGCCGGGGCAAGGGGGTGTGCAGCAGCAATTGCAGGCAGCGGGGGCGCCGTCTGAGATTACAACAGGTCAGAAATCCCAGAATATGCTCACTACCAAGCCACCTGGTATGAGTGATGCTGGACCGGCTGGCTTGCCTGCTGGTGCCGGACCGGGTAGCAAATTGGCCTATCAACCTGGGCAGGCCCCTGAAGTCCCTGTTGGGGGCGGTGGATGGGGACCTAGCCCATGGAATATGACCCCAGAGCAACAGATGGGCTTGGGCGTGCAACGTGAGATAAATGTTGAGGCAGGCAAGACTGCTGCTGCTGAAGACCTTAAGAATTACAATGATGAAATGAAGAGTTTGCAAACCGCATCCACTACGATGCAAAACCTGCAAAGCAAGGTGCATTTAGCTAATGATTTGCTTCATGACCCACGCCTAATCCAAGGGCCTGGTGAACCCATTAAGTATGGGTGGAACAGTATTCTTGGATTCTTTGGTAATCCGGATTCTGTACAACGGCTTAGTATCAGCCAAGCACTTGATAAGCTGAAATCAGGGAACATCCTGGCTGACATGTCTGCACAGTTAAAAGGTTTGGGGCAGGTCCGTTTAGCTGAAATCATGTTAATTGCGCAAAGCAATATCAGTCGGTCAAATACCCCAGAGGCCAACATGGCAGTCCTTGACTTGGCTGACCGTGCTATGTGGCAAATACAAAAAATAGCTCAGGTCCAACGTGATTATGACCGGGGGGTCCGCTGGGACGCTCAGGGCAACCCATTGCCGGGGTTGAGTAAGGAGCCAAAGAGCTATGCGGGGTTGAAGGAGGCTGAAACTGCCTTCATCAGGAATAACCCACTTACCACTGAGGATGAGGATAGAGATTGGGCCGGGCGCTTTGGCGCTACTGATGAACAAATGAAGCGTGTCATGTCGCTACCGCAATATGATGCTGGTGGCGGCAAAGGAAAATAGCCATGGTTGATACCCCCAGTGGGCCACCAGACATTCCCACTGATGAGGAACTAGAGAAGATGTCCCTTGAGCAGTTACAGGCGCTGCAAAAACAGCGTGCTGGGCCGTTCACTGGTACTGCCCCTGTCCAACCCGGTTATTTCACCAACACGCCAACTCAGGCAGTAGCTGGTGCCAAAGAGGGTGCCGCCAATCTGCTGGGCACGCCATCATTCCTTGCCAAAATGGGTTCAGCAGGGGCCTTAGGCATGAGCGGCGCTTTGGGTTGGGGTGAAGAGGTGCCAGGTGCTGAGCAGATCCAAAAGTTTGCGCAGCCATATTCAACAGAAGCGGTCTTGCAAGGTAAGTCACAATGGCCAGGGGTTGGGGGGCTTGCTCTAACCCCAGGGCAGCAACAGCCGCCGCAAAACTTTGCTGAGCATCTTGCTAGGAGCGGGGCAGCCAATCTTGTTGGTACTGCGCCATTGGCTCTTGCTGGCCCTGAAGCGGCAATGGCCGCTGCATTGAGATCCGTAGGGGGTACTGTAACAGGTGAGACCGCAGCTAAGGCCATGGAACTGGCGCAAACCCCTGAAGCTGCTCCATGGGCTAGGGCTATTGGCACGTTTGCTGGCTACGGTCTCCCAGGTGGCCTGCCAACTGGTGGTTGGTCTAGTGCGGGGCGGCAAGCTCAAAATGCGCGGACTGCTGCTGCTAATACTTTAAGGGGAGCTGGCTTCCCGGTCAGTATTGCAGAGGAGAGAGGGTCACGGTTGATGGCTATGGGTGAACAGTACCCCTCAGACCGATCAGCCGTGAAAGAACTGATTGACAGTAAGCTAAATACCCGCATCCCGTCGCAAGCAACTGGTAATCCACTTAATCATGATCTGAGCCAAGCAATGCTTAATGCTCAAAGTGCCGGTGCCAGTGGCGGCCAAGCCAGGGCAATGGCCAATCAAATAGGGGAACTTGGCAAAGTAACTAACAAGAAGGGCCGAATCGACGCTGACGATTATTTCAGGTTCAGCCAGCGTTGGGGGCAGAGTCAAAACCCCCGTATGAACGCATTAGCACAAGTTCTTGACAAACACATGGCTGATCAAAATGCGGTATGGGGTACCCATCGCCCCAACCTTAGTAATATAAGGGAGTTAGGCCAATTAGAGAAAGCTCAGGAGCGTGTTCCGTTTCCCGAACCCTTTAACCCAGGTCATGCTATAGGGGCAGCAGCAGGTGCGGCGGCCCCTATCCATTATTATATGGGGGGCACGGTAGGACCAGCACTTGAAGCCAGTGCGCTTGGCCTGATGTTGAAAGCACCAGAATTAGCTCAGGCTCCTGCACAGGCACTTAGTCCGCTCTTCAGGTCAGCGCCGGGGCAAGCGTGGATGCGCGGTTGGCCTACGAACCAAGCGGCTACCTATGCGGCGCTGTTGGCTGGCCCAGGTCAGCGTCTTGGTAAGGATATTGCGCAGCCGCAACAATAGATCATATAGTTTACAGAGTAACCAGGTTGCCACATATGAAACCAATATTGCCCATGCTAGGATGCGACCGGGCGTTTCATCTGGGGTTAGTTTGGTAGCGTAAATGTAACAAAGGTAGATAATAATGCCTAGCTGGAATAAATACCACATGAGGGAGACCTCCAATTCCTAGGAATGGTAGCGGGACATATAGCTTGCCACAGGCAGCCTTCGTGCCTGGCACCACTATTTCATCGGCAGCGATGAATAGTGACCTCAGTGACATTGCCAATGCTTTGACCAATTCAGTGGCGGCAGATGGGCAGACACCACTCACTGGCGGCATCAAGTTTGGCAACGGGTCAATAGGTTCACCCTCCATCAGCTTTACGGCTGATCCTACGACCGGCGTTTACTTCCCGGGCAGCAAGCAGTGGGGTGTCAGTGTCAGCGGTACCGCAGCATTTACCGTCAACACAAACAATGCCGGTACCGGCCAGAATGGCTCTATTGTCAGCCAGCTTAACGGTGCAGTATTGGCACCGGTTGGGATAGTGCAGGATTTTGCTGGTAGTGCAGCACCAGCGGGTTGGTTCCTGTGCTATGGGCAGGCCATTTCACGCACCGGCTACCCTGAATTGTTTCAGGTCATAGGAACTACTTTTGGTACGGGTGACGGTAGCACTACGTTCAACCTGCCTGATGCTCGTGGCCGTGTTACCGCTGGTGTTGATAATATGGGTGGTACCCCTGCCAATCATCTATCCAGCGCAGCTTTAGGTAATACTGGTGGCGTTGACAATGCCGCAGTTCCTATCCTTCAAGCCAATTTGCCTAATGTGAATTTGTCTACCTCAAGCATTGTAGTTAATGATCCAACACATTTTCATAGCATTACTGGGTCCAACCAGTTAGGCGGCACTGGAGGCCCCACCGGCACAACCGTGAACGCTGCGGGCGCTGCAACGGGTAACACCAATGCCGCAGGCACTGGTATTTCACTTAGCGGTAGTGTGCCATTAGGCGGCAGTGGTACTCCAATCAGTACCTTGCAGCCTACTATCATCTTCAATAAGATCATCTTTGCTGGGAGGGTGTAATGAAAAAATGGTTGTTAGCGTTTATACTGACATGTGTATCATTACCGGCGCAGGCCGCAACTGATGTATTTCTATTTTATGGATGGGGACCTAACGGGTGGAGTTCGGGGATTGACCAGATCGCCCGTAGGGTTCGCACACTTAGGGGAGTCAACAGCGTTCACGTGTATGATTACAGGGAGACGCAACGTGCATATCAAGAAGCAGCAGCAAGCCCAAGAGAGCACTCATTGGCCTTCGTTGGTTACAGTTGTGGGGGCAATGCCGCGCTGGCTGTTGGAGGGGCGCTACTTCAAAACAGCCGTACCGCGCACGTCATTGCCTTACAGCCCTCTGTCTGGTGCGGTCGTTATGCTACCACTCCTAACATGCGCTACTTTCAAGACTCATGGTCCTCAGGAACCTTCGGCCTAGGCAGCTACATGCCAGAAGGCCCGCCAGCTGGTTACACAGTTTTTGTGGAACGACCCAACCCACACGGCGCAGCTGATACTGATCCTTTGTACCAGCGTGATGCGGTTTTTGCGGTTGGCGCAGTGGCTGATCCATCACGCAAACGGCTGCTAAAACAGCATTTGATCAGGACCGCGCCATATGTGGACCGTCAGGATGCAACGGTAATCTGGAGGCATGAATGACTATAGATCCGAGATGGTCCTTCTTTCTCAGCCTAGGCATTGCTGTATTAAACTTCTTTGCCGGTTCAGCGGCCCAATTCACTGATTTGGGCATGGATCAGCAAACCGTGAAGTTTATCCTTGCGGCAATTGCCTTGGTGACCGGGGTTCTGGCACTTATCAACACCGCTTTGGCTGCCATACCCAGCAAAAATACGCCAGAAGCTGCTAAAAGCTTTTACCTCGGCCCTAAACAATGACATAAAGCTTTTGTAAGCGTATGCTAGCAACGTGAAGTTACTTCACCGCTAACTAAAGGAGACTATAATGGCCGCAGTTCCAGTTATTATCAATGGCGTATTGTACCCTAAGGCAAAAGGAGCAAGCGGGTTGCCTCAAGCTGTGCCCGCCGTGTTCATCGGTGCGCTAAGTATCGAGGGGTTGTCGGTAGACGGAGGCCCTATAATCCCTCCGGACGGTCCACCGATTGACCCTCCAATTGTCGACCCACCGCCGACTGATCCCGGCCCAGGCGTGGCTGTCGTTATCAAACCAGCCCCGGTGACCGGCGGTTGGGGCATCGCTACCGACACAGCTGGCACGCAATTCAAGTGGTTCTTCACCCCCGGCGCGTCTGGTGCTGGCCCAAAAAAGTAAAGCGTACCCGGCGTAAATAACTCAGGGCGCATGCAGGGATACCCCGTAAGTCATGCGCTATTTTCAGGTGCAACATGAAATTCGTCCTTAGCAGTGGTCATGGCAAGTACGTGAGGGGAGCTTCTGGCCTCATTGATGAAGTTGATGAGGCCCGTAAAGTAGTCCCTGAAGTGGCGGCCCATCTTAGGGACATGGGTCATGAGGTAGTTGAATTTCATGATGATACATCCACTACTCAGGACCAAAACCTCAAGACCATCGTCAACTTCCATAATAGTCAAGATCGTGACCTTGATGTGTCTGTCCATTTTAATGCTTATATTCCTACTGATGGTGGCTATGGCACTGAAGTTCTTTACGCGACCCAGGAGAATATTGCTACCCGGGTGGCTGAGGCCATTGCATCCTATGGTTTGATCAACCGGGGTGCCAAACACCGCAGTGACTTATACTTCCTCAATAAGACTGAAGAGCCATCTATCCTCATTGAAGTGTGCTTTGTGGATGCTGCGGCTGACGTTGAGGCCTATCAACAAAACTTCAAGGAAATTTGTGCAGCTATTGCTCACGTAGCGCCTGATCACGGCAAGGTGAAGAAGGACCGGCCACTTTATGCCAAGGGCAAGGTAAGCTGGTTTGGCGGCCCTGATGATATGGGTGTCACACCCTCAGAGGGCCTAGCTTTCATCTATGAGTATAATCAGGCCCCGCATCTGTTCCTTGATAAACAGCCACCTAATACTACTGGTTTGGCGCGGCGGCTGGACCCTGAAGTGCCCTATATTGCCATGCGCTGGGATTATGAGGTTCATTCCAAGGAATACCTACGCTCAGGCAAATATCTGGCACTGGTACGCGCCCCTAAAACCGGCAAGCAAGTGGCCGGGGTATACCCGTCAGATTGGGGGCCGCATGCCGACACGGCGCGGGTGGCTGATATTTCAGAGGGGTTGATGAAGGAGCTTGGAATTACCACTGATGATATGGTTGAAGTAGTGTTCCCCCATAAAACTACCAAGGCCAAACATAAATGACCCCAGGACCCGTTGAGGAAGGTGCCAAGGTTGCCAGCAGCGTTGTTGAAGGGTTAAAGGGCCAACCGCTATCACTGGCGTTGATAGCGATGAATGTGATCTTCGTGTTGTTTGTGGCATGGCTTGCTCATGAGTTCAACCAAAGAACAACGAGTCAATACGAAGTCAAGGATCAGCTGATCGCTAAGCTGCTGGACCAATGCAAAACCGGTCAGCAGTAGCAGCAATAACTTGTCTGATCGTGCTGCATAGGCCGGACGGTGCAGAGGTGGCCATTGATACCAGGCATATCGATGTCATAGAGCCGATACAGACCCGGCATAATTATGTGCACGGTGCTAGAACATTAGTGCATGTGAGCGGCGACAAGGTATCGGTGAATGAACTGCCGCATGAAGTCGAGTATTTGATCAAGATTTGCGAGGATGGAGCTAAGTGAGATTATTGATTGCGGGTGGCCCCAAAACTGGCAAAACCACCCTTGCTAACACTTATCATGAGTGCCTGATACGCCACACCGATGATTTGGTTGATTTGAACTGGAACGCACAAAGTGATGAAATTGTGCATTGGCTTGACGAGCCGGGGCCATGGGTAATTGAGGGTGCTGCCGTAGTGCGGGCTTTGCGCAAATGGTTGCGTTCACACCCTGAGGGCCTGCCATTTGATCAGCTTATTTACCTGACCAAGCCAATGATTGAGAGCACTTATTGGCAACGGGTAATGGCAAAGGGTGCCCACACAATATGGAATGAAATTGAACCAGTAATCAATCAGCGGTTAGCAGGTCAGATCATCAACCTGCGCTAGGCTCAGGCAACGACCTGAGGATCTCCCTCCCTGTTAACTTGGCCCCCAAACCGTGTCTCCGGCTCTGGGGGTCTTTTTATTCTATCCTTGAGGTAGTTTTATCCTTTACCACGGTAAAAGTACCGTCAAAGCCGTAATCAAGGGCATGGTGATCCACAACAATAATAACCCTGTTATGATCCACCGCACGCTGTTGTAGGGTATCAAGCAGATCAAGCAGCCCCTCTTGTGATAGATGTTGGCTCGGTTCATCATAAAATTCTATGGTGTTGGTGAGCCCGGCGCGGTCCATGATCAGGTTAGCTAGGCCAAAATCACCGGCCAGCCTGAGGCGTTGGGTTTCACCACCAGACCACGCCTCAAGCCGAACCGGCTGCTCTGCTAACGGGGCATAGACCAGTACCACAAAACCTTTGGTCACACCACCTGATTTGTTCTCACGTTCAATATCAAATTCAACCCGCCATTCAGGCAGGCCCAAAGCAGCCAGGTTGTTGTTAACCTCTATCTCAAGTTGGCGTAAGATTTCGTCTACTATGAACAATCTAACGCGTCTGAACCCGCTCACCCAAAATTCAAAGGTTTTATGCTTGGCTATCAGGGCATCGGCATCATCCATTAAGCGCTTGAGCAGCTTTTCAAGGTCTGCACGCTGGGTGCGCTTTTGATGCAACATGCCCGCTACAGTTTCATATTCAGCCTGCTTCCGCTTAAAGTCGTTTAAATTCTGTGAAATAGCCTGAATGTCACGCTGAAGGGCCTTGAACTCAGACTGGGAGGCCTCACAGTGCGCCAGGGTTGACCGCTGATGCGTTTTAAGCTCAGTCAGGTATGTAACTAGGCGTTTTTTTTCGGCCCTCAGGTGAGGCCCGCTCACCCTCTGTAGGCATGTCGGGCATTTAGCCCCTAATTTGCCAATGTTATCAAGGGTTTTACCGGTATGAATAAGGTCATTTTCAGCTAAGAGTCTGACACCATTATGTTTTTGCCAATTTGCCTGGGCGGCCTGGGCCTTCTGGGTGGCCGTGGCCAATTTAGCTTCAAAACCAGCTATGGTTTTGCTGTGATCAGTGACCGCTTTGCCCTCAAGCACACGGATGTCAGTATTGAGCAATTCATATTGGCCCTCCTGTCTGTCTAGCTCATGGTCCTTATGCCTGAGGGTGTTTGCTATTTCAGTGGTTTGTTGGGCAGCTAGCTCACTTCGTTCCAGCCAATAATCCAGCTTCATGACCTGTGAAAACAGCACCAGCTTGGCGGCTGGCTGCAAGTCAAAGAAGCTCTCACCAAATTGTGGCAGCATCACTGAGTGCAGGAACTCATCAGGCGTCAGGCCAACCGCCATGGTAAGGGTTTCCTGACTGAGAACTGAACCATTGAGGGTCAGTGAGTTGGGGTTTTGCTTGCGCTCAATTGTGCATATTTTTTCTGCGGCTAGTTCAAGCTTGACGTTTGCAGTTTGCTCACCCCGGGTGATGACTTCAGAGGCCCGCAATCCACGTGGGGTACGCCCGTAAAGTGCCCAAAAGATGGCATCCAACAGGGTTGACTTACCAACGCCGTTACTTCCAAGTCTTGGCTGAATTAAATTTTTGCCCGTAATCAGATATAAGCCTGGGTCTTGAGGGAACGTGAACTTGTGTGTACCCCTGTAGCTTTTAAAATTGTGCAGTTCTATCCACTTGAATCTGAGTTCAACTGACATGCTTCCAAGTGTGCCCCTTGATTATGCCCCTAACGCTTGACCAATCTATGCCAAACCTAGCGGCAATTTTACTGTAGGATAGGCCTGATTTGCGTAGCGCCCTGATTATTGGAATGTCAGCCTCAGTTAATTTAGCATCCCTATGGCGTGACCCATTTGGGGCATGGTTGTAGCGGCCATGCCGTATTTTATCTTGCTCATTTTCTTTATACGTGGCCCAACGCAAATTGTCTATGCGGTTATTACTGCCATTTCCATCATAATGAGCCACCCTGTGCCTAGTTGATGGTCTAGGGCTATTCCATGCTTCACAAACAAGAACGTGAACAAGCTTCTTTATGGTGCGGTTACCTGCCCTCAAGGAAACCATCAAATGCCCGCACTTATTGTTACACCAAGGCTTAAGAAGCTTGCCAGGTCGGGTGCCAAATGAGCGTGGTGCATTAGATGCTCGTCTAACGCGCCCTAAATTACTGACTTCATAAAGATTGATGAAGCCGGGGCAGGGGACCCAAACTTCATTCATCTTGGAACTCGACCATAGTAGGCTTGGTTACAGTGTTTGGTACAATAGGACTTGACCCCTTCAACCGGCGCACCACAGAAAAAGAACCCTGGCTTCTGTGGGTCACCATATGGCCAACGGCACTTGGTGCGGGTCAATTCCATTATATCACAGTTATGTTGATTACGCTTAGGTGCAGGCTTATTGATGATTGCCAGCATAGATGGTGCTATTGCACTCAAGTCTGGTTCCCCCTTTGGTTTTAGATCTCCATTTGGCCCGGTATTTTTGAACTTCAAAGCTTTCATTGTGGCTTGTACCAATGCGTGGTTGCCTTTACCCCGTGTCAGGCCTAATTTTTTGCAGCGCCGCGCTATGGCTGCTGTACTGCGTTTTAGTTTCTCTGACATCTCACGCCGGTTCATCCCATCAACTGTCATTTGCCGCAGTTGTTGGTCCTCATACTCACTCCACGGTATTTTACTCACAGCGATGTTCGTGATTTTTGAGTAATCCAAGGCCAGCGTTCCTGAGTGCATCTGTTATCCCCTCATGATTGCAAAACGCGGTTAGGACCTGTTCCGGTGTCTGCTGTTGCTTGATAGGTACCCCTCCTTCGTAAAACTTCCAAAACTCACCTTTGATATGCAAATCAATACCAAATACTTCCACAGCTTTATCCCGGCATAAGCCCAGCATGGCCCGCCTGTGGTGGTGCCAATTGACGGCATCCTCACGCTCTAGGGTGAGGACAATCTTTACATGGTCACCTTTGCGTACGGCTTCAGGTAGCTTCCAGGCTTCATTAGTTTTTACGACCCATTTACGGGGTGCCGGGAACTTCAAAGCTTCAAGACCAAGGGGAACGTTTGTTCCCGTAATCAGTAGCACACGTGGCTCAAAGTCATCACCAAAGCGGACATGATAAGGAGCACCCACGTAATGAACAATACCTTGGTGCTGCGGTCTATGAACGTCACCCGCCAATACCAGTAGCGGCTTAGTGGCCGCAAGGGTTGCTGTTGAGAGTCCATTGAGTCGTACTCCCGTTTCAGCAATGGCACCATCAAAAGTTTGATGGCACATCACCGTAGCCTTGTGTGATTGAAGAACTTTAAGAGCGTCGTCAAATTCCTGTTGACTTCGGCAATGCGGGATGAGAGCGACAGAAAGAGAAATATCAAAGTTTGGGTTTGTAATAAAATTAAAGCCATCAATACAGTTGAGGAATCTAAAGAAGGGATTGTTGGGATCCAAACCGTCATGATTACCCCTTAGTATATAAACAGGTGGTTTCAGGCGCGTCATTTCATCAATGGCACGGTTGACCAAGGTAGCTGAGTGATTGTCCTTCTTTTCGGTCAAATCACCTAGGATAAATGTAGCGGTGACGTTGTAGCGTTTTTGCTGTTCAGCCAGCCATCTGAACAGGCCAAGCCGGTATTGATCACGCGGCCTGTCAGATAGGTGAATATCTGAAGTGACCAGCCAATTCACCATTTTGACCATAGTCTAGTAAAAAGGCTGCTGTTGTCAGAGGTAGTACCATAAGTAACCAGAGCATCACCGTTCCCGCCCCCACCACCACTGGCAAGGGCTGAGGGATTACTAATGGAACCCAGACCACACATGCTTTGGTTTATAGCCTGTCGGGCTTGGGCTAGCTGTAGCGAAGTTTGGGTTTGCTGCATTAGTTGGCTTTGCTGTTGGGCAAGCCAATCCTTGGATACCTTTGGCTGCCAGCTTTTGGTATAAGCATCAATGCCTACTTGGAAGTCGGTATACAAGCACTTATCAACGTTCTCAGGGTCCAACCGTATCAAGTCAAACTGACTATACTGCGGTGCTGCCCGCATCCTGACAAATTCACCCTTGGCCATGATGGCTTCCATGGGACGCTTGAAATGCAGGCCCACGCGGTAGCTGAACTTAATTAAGTTAGGTTTCAACCAAACATGAAAGTTACCGTCATTGGGTTCCTGAAACCGTTCCCATTCAACATCAGCGATGAGAACTTCAAGCTCTTCAATGGTCATGACGGCCTCTCAGCGTGCTTTAGGAAGTGATCAAAGAGAATTAGGTAAAGTTCAAGTCTAGGCACATATAGGTGATATTCCAAGTCTAAACCTAAAGTTTGCCTGCCATAATCATTTATACAAACGCAAATTGGCTGCTGGTTCTGCTTGGCAATCAGCATTGGGCATTTACCATAGGTATTAGACTCTAACTTGGTATCAAGCCAGAAGTCAGCTAGGTGCCCGGTACCTTTGATCAAACCCTCAAATTGCAGGTCACGGTACGTCTTACATTCTATTAAAAACTGGTCAGTAAGGGCGTGACCTAATTCATTAACGCAGGAAATATCACCAGCCTGTGCTGCCAGCCGCTTGCCTTTGGCTGCGGCTACCGTTGAACGGCCCCCGCTCATAGCGCTGCGCCAATAGTAATCCTCAGCTTTGCCCTCTGACATCCAAAGGGACAGTTCCTTACAGCACAGGCGTTCAAACGCCCCACCTTTGTGCTTCCCCCTGCCCGCCCTCATTTTGGCTTTTCATCCGTGAAGTGCCGTTGCAGTTCAGGCTTTATTGTCTGCCATTGGTCTTCAGTGATGCTCAACCGCAATTTGGTGACTATCATAGCCAACTCATAGGCGGTGATATCTTGCTGTGGCACAAACCATTTAGTTCGCAGTGCCATATTTACTCCTTTTAGGCAGGAAGCTCGTTTCAATTTCAACCCAGGTATGTTTAACCACCTTTTGTATTTTGTCCTCATCAACATCATCAGAGCGATGATTTTCCTTGAGCCAGTTGCGTGAGGCGGTTATGTCATCAATACCGTAGCCAAAGAGAAAATCAAATTCAACTTCACGAAAGGGTTGAAAAACTTTGTTCTTTTGCACTTGAGCCTTGATTTTGATGCCTACTGGGCGGGTGATTTTGTTGATGGTCCGCTTGATGCGCTGAATGTGGGCCAGCTTGATGATATGGGTAGCGTAAAAGTCCAAAGCATGGCCACCTGACCGGCTGTGCTTTTCACCAAACATGACGCCAATTTTATCCCTGATTTGGCTAATGATCATTAAGGTGACATTTGAGGATTCAACCTTGGCGGTGACCTTCCTGAACATGGCACTAAGGGCCTTGGCCTTGGCGGCCCCATAGGTGCCCTTACCCGGCTCAAGTTTCAGTTCTGCCTCATCACTTAGGGCATCCAAACTGTCAAGCACATACATCCCAGGTCTACCGCTTGATCCCAAGTTGGCAATGAATTGCTTGATATCCTTCTCAAACGCCTCAACCGTAGGTAGGCGGTTCTTAAGTTTATCAACCTTGTCAATGGGCCAGCCCATGGCCCGTGCATAATCATCATCAAACGCCGCTTCTGTCTCACGGTAGGCTGCTTTGCCATTGGGGTATTGCCTTATGAAATTGGTCACAGCCTCCCATGCCAGGGCGGTCTTGGCCGTGCTCTTGTCGCCTATTATGTTCGCTACACGGCCAAGACACCACCCTCCCCCTAATGCACAGTCAAGTACTGTGCACCCACTACTCACGAAACTAAGATGAGGTTTTGGGCCAGTAAAATAGTTATTGGGTTCAGTCAGCTTAGGCCTTGCGGTCCTTTGCTTCCCTTGCCCAACGCTCATATGGGATTTCGTCATCAAGTATCTCGTACATAGGCCTGCGGTCAAACCTGAGCGGATCCAAGCCAAAACGCTTTATGGCTTCCTCAGCAGTCATCATCCGTCTGTGACTCCCGCCGCCTTTGGAGGCGCTGACCGATGCTGAGTTCTGCCTCATCTTCATCACTTGCCGCAGTACGGCGGCGGCGCGGTGCCGGTTCCTCATCACCTTCATCATCTTCAGGCTCTTTAACCACTGGTCTGGTACGGCTTTTGGGCTTTGGCTCATCTGGTTCAAATGGAGGTTCCTCAGCCTCTGCATCATCTGGCTCAGCCTTCCGGCTATGGGTTGGCTTACTTTCATCAGCCTCCTCCTTGGGTTTGCTGTGGCCATTGAAAACTTGAGCTATGTGATCATAGTCATAGTAATTTAGCGTATCTTGCAGTTGGTTCTGCATAATGTATTTTATCCATCCCTCACTTTTATCCTCATCCTCATGAAGCGGTGATGGTTCTAACAGCTTTATTTTGGCGGCTGGGTATTCAGGGTAGGTTTTGCCGGTTTTTTCACGGTGAAAGCGTACATCCCGCCCTTTCTTGGGGTCATCGATGGCAATGACCTTTTGGGTGTCATCATCAATTGACAGCGTCATGAAGTCCTTATCAACGGTTTTGGGGCAGGCCCACAATTGCGGCCCTGCATCCTCATCATCACGGTCAATCAGCCAGAATAGGGTTCGCTCCTTTGGAGCCAGGTCACGGGCATATTGCTCATTACCTGCACGGTCAGCCTCAACGCGGGCTTCAGCCAGCGGGTCACGCTTGTTCAGCATCCTTGATAGGCTGAGATAACTTTGCCTATCAGGACCTACACCATAGTTGACAAAGATTTTCAGGCCATAGTGGTCCCAGTCACCACTGGGTGGTGGCAGGATGCGTATCAGGTTCTTGCCATCCTTGACCTTGTACATCTTGTATTGGGGTTTGATGTAACTATCAAAGCCGCCACCCCGTGAGTTGATATGAGCTTTCATTTGCTCATAGCTGCGGGGCTTATACGTGAAGCTGCGTTCCTTAACCATGGTATAGATCCTCCTACCCTGTGGTTGCCTAAGTTGTTTCCCTGCGTACCGCCGCAATCTTAGCCTTGCGCTGGTTGTACGCTACTGTGTCAGTGTCTACTGTTGGCCTGCTTGAATTACGTTCAAAGTAGTTTGAGACGTACAGGCTGCACATTTCACGCAGCATGTAGCCCCTTTCCTTGAAAGCGTCCTTGAGTGCCAGCAATTGACCGGCTTTTGCCCGTTGATTGTTATAGGCGGTAATGGCGGAACGGCGGGCTTTATCAGTAAGGACCAGGCTTTTGATCTTGCCTTCGGTATAGTTTGTCATAGTTTGACGGTACGTCAGGTCCAAGTTGGCCTCACAGATACCTATGTCATCCTTCAATTTGTCGCGCAGTGCCAATGCCTGTTCACAGGCTTCACTGACGGCAAACAATAGGCTGGGCTGCTGAGACAGATTTATATCAAGCCCTAGCTTGTCAATTTTCAAATAATCTCTGAACTCATCAACATTCATTGATCAAGCCCCAGTGCCAAACCCAGTGAATGCAATAACGGTCCCATGCGGTCACTAGTAGGGAAAGGCTTCAGAAACGGCTCCATTAGCCGCAGCAAGCCTATTGCCTTTTGGTTGTCTTTTGTGTTCAACAAGACACTACTCAAATAATTTACTACTGTAATGCGCACCCCTTCACTGTCAACACCCTCCAGTGCCTGAGCGTATTTCATCGCCTCTGCCCACGTATGGCCTCTGCCCCCCACAAGGAAGCGGCAAAGGTCAATGGCTTCACGGCTTTGACCACCTGAACGCATGGCCAACCGGGCTTCATTGACTGATTGGAGGTGCCCACAACTTTCTAGGAAGGTAAGCGCCTGACGCGGTGAGCCGTTTGATCCCTCAGCTATAGCCTCAAGTATGGCATCAGGGGTAGTCAGCTTTTCAGCATCAGCGACTTTACAAAGTAGGTCAAAGAGCTGCTGCTCACCAACCGGTTTGAGGTCAACGCGGGCGCAGCGTGTTTGGATGGTTTTAGGCACCCTCCCTGGTTCCGTGGTGCACAGGAACCAATACACATGCGACGGCGGTTCCTCAATCGGCTTAAGCAAGACATCCCATGCACTCCCTGATAACCGGTGACACTCATCAAGGATGATTGATTTGATAGGTGATGCACCCATAGCCCTGAGTTGCAAATCGCGGATCACAGCGCGCATGGCGTCCACGCCGGTGTGGTCAGCGGCGGCTATTTCATTAATATTGAGTGCGGTGCCATTCCCATTGGTGAAGATAGTAGCCATGATGCGGGCCAGCGTGGTTTTGCCTACGCCTGATTGACCGCACAGCAGGAAGCTGTGAGTGTTGTTATGCTTGACCGCGTGTTTGAGGGTACTGACAGCGGCTTGCTGTCCAATCACCTGCTCAAAACTGACGGGTCTGTACAGGGTACCCAAACTCATTTGAAGAATTCCCTGAAATGCTTTCTGGCGGCACGCCTATATGCCGCTTGTGCGTCAGCTACCGTTTTGAAGCACCCAAGGTGGACTTGACGTTTATGAGCGACAATCTGCGCCCTGTAAGGGCGGTGCTTTGCAATATGATGATAAACCCCTCGTGGCAATTTGTGAGTACGCTTTGCTTGTGACCAGCCATCACTGTTGCCATTGTTTTGAAAGCGCTGAGCAACCCTAAGATTATCTAGCCGGTTGTCACCGCGCTGCCTATTTTGATGGTCAATTTCATCTGGCCAGTCAGCATAGATATAATACCACGCTATGTGGTGGGCTAAGTACCAAATACCGTCAATTGCAATACTGTAATACCCATCTGGACGGGGTCGTACAGCTGCTTGTTGCCCTATGCGCCCACGCCCGGTATTGCGGAGGTGCCAGAACAAACCGGTGATAGGGTCGTACTGATAGTACGCCCGCAATTTAGCGTAACTTGGTGCCTGTTTGCGTTTCACTTGGGTACCCGAACTCTCTATGTGACCAAAACTTTCCCAATGACTTCATATCAAACCAATTTGGCCCTACCGACACTTCCACTGATAGTGGAACATTAACCCATTCAAAATCAAAGGTCAGCATTTCCTTTATTATTACCTCCAAACTTTGTTCTAATTTATCTTTTGGTAAAAAGTAGGAAATATCATCATGGATGTTGAGTATTGGGTGCAAAAACCATTGCCCGGTTTGCGCTGCCAAATAGCTCAGGCGCACCATGGCATCACTAACTAGCTCAGCGGCGGTACCCTGGAAAGGATGGTTGATCACTTGATTGGGGTTGAGAGGGTAGCGGTGCTTGCGACCCCCTAATGTAGTCACATAGCCTACTTCATAGTATTGCTTGACCAGTTTATCCTGCCAGCGCTTCATGCCGCTGAGTACATGCCAAAACTTATCTAACACATCATCAACAAAGAACTCTGTTACTTCGCAGCCAAAAGCACCTGTTAGGTAACCGGCTATTGACTTGGCACTGGCACCATAGAAGGCTGGGAATACCAGCTTGTTTTTGACCAATGACCTGAATTTCTTCATGTCAAGGCCATTGCGTAACCCAGGCATTTTCTTATCTAGTAGCCTTGCCCAATCCATATGGATGTCGTAGTCATCCCATAGGGCTTTGCAGAGATATAGATCCTTGCTGCACATGGCTCCAGTACAGGCTTCAAGTTGGCCATAATCAATGGCCACCATAACACTACCCCTGGGTGGGATGATGGCGCTTCGCACCCAGGCATCATTCCGCTTGGGAAAGTTTTGTAAATTTGGCTCATCGCTACTGAGCCTACCGGTTTCAGTTCCAGTGGTGTTGAAATTAGTGTGAAGGCTGCCATCAGGGTAAATTTGCAAACCATCCAGATAGGTTGACTTGAGCTTGGTGCGGTTGCGCCAATTGAGCATGAGCTTGGCCAGCGGGTGGTCAATTTGCTCCAATACGTGCTTGTCAACTGAGTAACGTGGTTTGATCTCAAGCACCCTTTTGCTTTTTGATGGTTTGTTATAGTCATGTACATCCCCGTGCGTCGGCGTTACCAGTACTTCAGGGCATTTCAGGTAGTCACGGAATATGCGCAGGGTGTCTTGCTGTGAGGCGGGGTTGTAGCCGCCTTTATTATCCAGCCCAAATTCCTTGACTACCTTCATGTTGTGAATGTTGTACTCAATGGCTTCAATTTCCCGGCCCAGCTTGCTTTGAGCCTCCTTGATAGCCTGTTGATGAACGGGCACGCCTATGTGTTGCATCAGGGCCACGGTGGGTTGCTGGAGTACTGCCAGCTTATAGGCGGCCCGGTCACCATTGGTCCCCAACGCCAGCCTCTGCTTATGGTAAAGGCGCAGGGTGTATTTAGTGTCGCAGGCATTGTAGGTAAGCAGTTCATTAAGGTCAGTTTTGGACTGATCCTTCTTGTTGGTTTTAAATAATTGTTTAAATGCCAAACCAAAATGTTGCTGTATGAGGAAATCCAAGCCTTGATAGCGTGACGGGCCGTCATTGTCACGGTACTGGCCTTTGCGCTCATCAAGGAAGTGCGCCTGCATCATGGTGCATTCCCAAGCGCAATGATTGATGATGTGAGGGCCAAACTTCCACGCCAGCCATTCCAATTCAAACGGCGCGTTATGGGCTATTTTGAGGGTGTCATCTTTGAGCAGGTCGGCAAAGGCAGCTAAAATGTCATCTAACTCATCAACCGCCCATAAAGCCTGAGGGTGGTTAACTGCAAACGCAAAATTGACATTAGCATTGAAACTGATAGCGATAGACATAATAGCTGCATCTTCAGCATAAGGACGGAGCCCTTTGGTCTCAAGGTCAATTGATTTAACCTTTGCACTTTTAGCTCTAGCCATGAGACCCATGAGACGCTCAAAGTCACCATCCCCGCTAAAAATCTCTATATCAGCCCGTGCACTTTGTTCATTTTCAATCACTGGCGGGGTTAGGGTTTTAACGGCTTCGCAGGCTTTGGCTATGTCCATCCTGAAACAGTGGCCAAACATGCTATTCAGCGGGTATTGCCTGTTCTTGGCGTTCCTGAGGATGAAGGCAGGGTGGTATGTTGGCATGAACCAGCAGGCATGTTCACCTATTTTTACGGCAAACAGCCTGCCGCGCAAACCGGCTAGATCAGACGTACCAAGCATCATAGTAAGGGGTACTGCCCCTAGACCTACTATTAGCAACGGCTTGACCCGCTCAATAGCTTTGATGCGGCGCGGCCTGCAACATTCAATTTCTTGCCATGTAGGGGTGCGGTTACCTTCAGGGCGGCAGTTTACCACGTTGTCATAAGTAGCAGCATGATCGTCACCGCCACTATCAGCAATACAACCACGTAGCAGACTTCCGCTAGGACCTGTAAGTGGTCTGCCAGTATTTTCATCTTCATCACGTCCCGGCGCTTCAGCTAAGAACATCAATGGCCCGACACCATAGGTGGGGGCCATTTTAGGTGTATGTGCATCACATTTATCAAGCGGGCAGGCTTTGCAACCTAGCCTGTGCAACATTGGCGCTTGCTCTCGTATTATGGGTGACTTGGGGGTTTTCGGTGATTTGGCAATTTTACGGGCACGTTGGATGAAAAAGAAAGACATAATGTAGCCCCGGTATGCGTCAAGTTAATGACACTAGCCAAGGCACTGTCAGGAGCGCAAGCTCGCTCCTTCAGGAATTACATCAAAGTTTAATTCATGTTTGATAGGAGTGTGAATAGACCGCTGTTACTATTGAAAGCACAGCAGTTTTCCAATATTGCTATTTTATCGCATAAAGAAATAGCGCGCTGCACCAGCGCTGCACTGACATTCGCAGTGACCGGTTCATGATTGCCGATGGGTACGCTGTCCCTCACCACCCCTACTGAAGTCTCAGTGGTCAGCTTGAGCCGGTTGCCTTCAACAGTCAATACGGTTTTGCCGGTTTCAGGGTCAGCCACTACCCTGGCGCGCGATAATGCGTTGTCTAAACCCTTAGGTATAGGTTGGTATTTTGGCCGCGCGTTCTTCACGGTTAGGGTATCGCTGATCAGCTTGTTATGATCAATAGGTTTGTCAACTTTGACGATGCGCCCGTAGACCAGATAACCACTACTGAATACGGCACTAACCCATTCACCGCCAAGCAATAGGGACCCTGACTTAGCCTTACTATCAATTGCTACCTTCACCACTGCCTCACAGAAACCATTAGGCATCAACCTGTCAGGTTCATTATTGCCTTGAACCCGTTGAACGCTGCGGGTCACTGCATCACCATCACAGCTAAACAAGGTTGCCCCACCATGTAGGGTCACCCCCATCAGCGCCGGTTGCGTATTATCTTTTGATGATGTGAGCAAGCAAGCCTGTAAGCCTTCTAAAAATTCAGCATCTATTGGCAGGCGCGTATCGGTGCTAAATTTGGGGTCTTCAAATAAAAACGCATCCTTATAGAGGTAAGGCAGCCGCCATGTGCTCTTAGCGGCCTTGATCACACAGTCATGAGTTTCAAGCGTGAAGGTCACGTCCTCAGCCCGGCTATTGGATAGAAGGCCAAATAGGATGTCACCTTTGACGGCGAATGGTTGCTCAGTTTTGCACTTGGCAATGATGGCTATCTGGTCATTGGTAGCGGTTACCGTCTCACCGCTGAACATGAAGCATTGATAAACCGGCACCATGTTATTGTCTGCAAGGGCCGGTTTCAGCAGTTCTAAGGTTTTCACTAACTCAACACGTTTCATCTAATTCATCCTCCCATGGCTTCAGCATCATTTGCTGACGGAACCAAGCCTCAGCTTCAGCCTTGGTTTTGCAACGCTCAACGTCACAGACCACCACCTCCTTATCTCCCTTTTGTGGTGAGCCTAGGCTAATCACAGCTAAGATATCGCCTGTTGTATCCTGCATCATTGTGCTAAGATAATATTTGCGCTTGTTCATGGCTTTTTGAACACCAATAAGAACTCATGGATAGGAACCAGCTTTTGGCCACGCCATGAGTTGGTTGAACGCTTGGCGGCACTGGCAAAGTTCTTGCTCAGTACCACCTGTTGCCAGTAAGTGAACCCAGCCTCTTTAAAGTTTTGAATTGTGTGGCCTGGGAAATCAATTAATTCTCCGTCCTTGTCACGGAATGGCCCCACCACAATGCACATGAAAGCGCCGGGTTTAAGTACTTCCATATGCCCCACTGCACATTGCAGCATGGCATGATTGAACTCACGGTAAGTCTTCATGTTGCTGAGATCTTCAGCTAAGTCAGAATACTTCTCAAGGTTATAATAAGGAGGGCAAGAGAAAGCAAAATCAAAACCCTGTTTACGTTCCAGTTTGTCAACAAACCTACCATCAGCAAGCACGTATTTACAGCCAGTAAGGCCCAAATCGCGTAAAACTGTGAGGTTCTCATTTATTTGTGCCTGCCTGATTTCAATACCTGTATACTTATACCCCATAAGGCCGCCCACAGCACCACGAACAGGCCCGCCAGCAAAAGCATCAATAATGGTACTGCCAACAGGGCCACCATAACGTAGGTACACCCATTCAGCCAAAGGTGCCGGAAATACCGAATGCGTGCCGGTGTAAACACTATCATGGTCGCCCCTCATGGTTTCCGCACGGGTACCCGTGTGGCCATCCTCACCAAACAGCCTGCGCCAATCACGCACGCTGCGCCGTATCAATTCATCAACTCTCCACACCGTAGTAGTAGTGGCGAACCAAGCTTTGCCCTGTTGTGGGCGGGTATAAGCTTCATGTGCGCTGATGAGGAGTGGGCGGGTCCTATATAAAGTTTTCCCGCTGGTTTTATCATACTTCTTATAGAGCACGGAGCCTCTGCTTGGCGTTGGTTAGACGTTTCCTAGCCTCATCATCATAGGGGTTTTGCTCAATATGCCGCTCAAGCCCTGCAATCATGCGCTCTATTTTGGCACGACTGCGGGGCTTAGCGGTGTTGGCCTTTTTGCCGCCCGCTATGTAATGGTGCGGCTTCATTGACTTGAAGCCTTGGGTCACTTTTTCTTACCCTTTGGTTTTTTGCCAACATCATCCTTGTGGGTCAGGACGAATTTCCTGCCCTCTTTCACAATTTGGTGTCCAGCCTTTTCCAATGCCTTTTTCAGGTTGTACTTGGTGTCCCCTACGGCATCCCTGATTTCAGCCATGCTGGCACCCTTCTCAAGCATCATGATGGTGTCATGGGCTTTGGTGCCTTCATAGATGCCATAGCGGTTTTTGGTGGCACCATACTTGATCATTTTTTCATAGCGTGTGGGGCCAGTTTCTGCCCGTTCTAGCTCAGCCTTCGTTGGCGCTTTGACCTTCTTGACTTTGACCTTCTTTTGCTTTTTGGGCGTGGGGGCTGGCTCAGTGTCATCCTCAAGTTCCTCAATGCTATCTCCACCCCGTGCAGCCTCATCAACAGTGTCTCCCGTGGGCTCGGCCATTTGCGCTTCTTCATCAGGTTCATCCTCATCACCTGGTTCATCGTCATCGCTGGGCTCAAGTTCATTTTCCTCACTTGGTTCATCGTCACTCCCAGGCTCGTCATCATCAGCAGGTT